>Ga0207650_10000105_pt1 | contig 110180 bp, 91 predicted proteins | sample KBSS63metaG_FD_184325 | JGI IMG/M metagenome (GOLD analysis project Ga0207650, IMG submission 184325) | Switchgrass rhizosphere microbial communities from Kellogg Biological Station, Michigan, USA - KBS S6-3 metaG (SPAdes) (version 2) | ecosystem: Host-associated > Plants > Roots > Rhizosphere...
CCGCGACGAACGGCCCCTCCTTCGATCCGATCTCGGCGTCGCCCGATCGGCGGCAGCCGTACCGCGAGTTCACCATTCACTACCACGAGCTGAACGGCCCGACGCAGGCGTTCAACGCGTTCGCCGGAAACGCCACGTGCAAAAACGGACCGAACGAGAACGGGGGGATGGAGAACGTCCTCACGCCCGGCTCCGATCTGTTCGCCATCAACTACGGGACGGGAGGCATCGCCGCGGAGATCCTGGCGAACCGGTACAAAGTGGGCCCGGAGAAGGACTGCGTCGACTGCCGCTTCGAGGAGTTCTTCCTCAGCGCGTGGGCGGTCGGCGATCCAGCCGAAGTGACGGACGTCCTGGCGAACCAGACGTTGAACTGTCCGTTTCCCGACAACCCGAATTCCCCTCCGGCGACCAAAGTCCTCTTTCCGGACGACCCGTCGAACGTCTATCACAGCTATCTGAACGATCACGTGAAGTTCCGCGTGCTGCACGCGGGAGCCACGCTGACGCACGTCCACCACCAGCACGCCCACCAGTGGCTGCACTCGCCGAACGACAACGACAGCACGTACCTCGACAGCCAGATGATCAGTCCGGGGAGCGCGTACACGCTGGAGATCGACTATCACGGCAGCGGCAATCGCAACCGGACGGTCGGCGACTCGATCTTCCACTGCCACTTCTATCCCCACTTCGCGGCCGGCATGTGGAGCATGTGGCGCGTTCACGACGTCTTCGAGGGCGGCACCGAGCTCCAGCCCAACGGCGTGCCGAAGGCGAAGTCGCGCGCCACTCCCGACGGCGAGATCGTGCGCGGCGCGCCGATCCCGGCGATCGTGCCGGTCCCGACGCTGGTCATGCCGCCGCTCCCGAGCTACGCGACGCTCACGAGCAACGGCAGGGAGGCGCAGTTCGGCGGTACGTGCCTCGGCAATGCCGTAGACGGCATGCCGATCGTCAACGGCACCTGCGTCGACACCACGCACGTCGACGGCAAGGCCCTGCTCAACGGGAAGTTCTTCAAGACGGCCACGGCCGAGAATCCCGGCTATCCGTTCTTCGTCCCCGGCATCGGCGGATCGCGGCCTCCGCATCCGCCGCTCGACTACGCATGCGATGAAGTGTCGAATGGTGTCTGCAAGACGGAGCCGATCACGCAGGATTGCCGCGTCCAGGGCGAGCCGGTGTTGCTCGACGGCGGTCTGCCGAGGCACGTGGTGGTGGCCGGCTCGGTCTCCCACGAGCACCACAACGTCTGGGACTTCACGAAAGACAACGACAAGCTCGACGCGACTCAGCTTCCGGAAGACGGAACGCCGATCGAGAAGGCGGCCATCGCCTTCAACGCGATGCTCAATCACCCGAGCTTCACGCCCGACGGCACGGCCGGCATGTTCCGCACCAACGGCCTGCCGCGCGGACCGCAGCACGGCGCGCCGTTCGCCGATCCGGCCGTGCACATGGACGGCACGAAGGCCGGCTCGCGCGTGGTCCGCTACAAAGCGGCGAACGTGCAGACTGATGTCGTGTTCAACAAGAGTGGCTGGCACTATCCGCAGCAGCGCTTCATCACGCTATGGGGGGACGTGAAGAAGACGTTGGACAACAGCGGCGACAACCTCCCGCAGCCGTTCTTCTTCCGCGCGAACAGCAAGACCGACATCATCGAATACTGGCTGGCCAACCTCGTGCCGGCCTACTACGAGCTGGACGACTTCCAGGTCCGCACGCCGACGGACATCCTCGGCCAGCACATCCACCTCGTGAAGTTCGACGTCCTCGCATCCGACGGCGCGGCGAACGGCTTCAATTACGAAGACGGCACGCTGTCGTACCAGGAGGTTGACGAACGGATCAAGGCGATCAATGCCGTCGGCGGCCTGAAAAAATTCAATTCTCCCAATCGCTGTACGCTCACGGCCAAGGGCATTCCTGAACTGCCCGGATTCATCGGCGCGCAGGCCACGATCCAGCGCTGGTATCCCGATCCGCTTCTCGGCGACCGCGGCCATCCGAACAAGGACCGCACTCTGCGGACCGTGTTCACGCACGACCACTTCGGTCCGTCGACACACCAGCAGGCCGGGCTCTACGCTGGCCTCCTCGTCGAGCCCGAGGGCTCCACGTGGACGCTGCCGGATGGCACGGCCATGGGGACGCGGTCCGACGGCGGGCCGACTAGCTGGGAGGCGCGCATCGTCAACGGCGACGACAGCTACCGCGAGTTCGCGCTGGAGTTCCAGGACCTGGCGCTCGCGTACGGTCCGAAGTCCATCAGCAAGCGGGTGTGCTACCCGGACGATCCCGCGCCCGTCGACTGCACGCCGTACGGCGCGCCCTATCCGTCGTCGATCGGTCCCACGACGAAGGTCTTCGGCTGGGCCGATCCGGGGACCGCCACTCCCGCCGATCAGGCGAACGTCATCAATCCCAGCAACCCCAACCTCCGCCAGACCGTCAAGCCGACGTCGAACAGGACAAACCCGACGATCATCACCGGATCGGTCTTCACCGGCACGCTCAACGTGAATTACCGCAACGAGCCTCTGGCGCTGCGCGTGGACAATGGGCCGGCCACGACCCACAACCCGAACGATCAACAGACCGATCTCGCGTTCGGGTTCGCGTCGATCAACCGGGCTCTCGCCGAGCTCAATACGCAGCCAGCCCTCGGAACGCCGATCGATTCCGCGAACCCGAGCGGGTTCAAGTTCAGCTCCCCATTTGCGGGGGCGGGGCCGCTCGATCCGTACACGCCGCTGCTCCGCGCCTACCAGGGCGATAAGGTGCAGGTGCGGGTGCTCGTGGGCGGGTACCTCTTCAATCACAACTTCGCGTTCCACGGCGTGAAGTGGCTCTTCGAGCCGTCGGCGCTCGACTCCGGCTACCGCGACAACCAGCCAATGGGGATCTCGGAGCACTTCGAGTTCCTCTTCAAGGCGCCGGTCACGCAGCAAGCGGCCTCCACCCAGCCGTGCGTGAAAGGCGCGGGGGCGAAGCTTTTCTGCGCCGACTACCTCTACACGCCGGGCGCCGGCCAGTGGGATCTGGCCCAAGGCCTGTGGGGCCTGATGCGGACGTACAACACGGGAGGCGGCGACAAGGTCGCCGGCCTGGAGACGCTGCCGAACAACAAGGACGGTGGCAGCGGCCTGAGCGCCGTCGGCTGCCCGGCCGGCGCGCCGAAACGGCAGTATTACGTGAAGGCGGTCAACGACGGTCAGTTGAGCTACAACGCGCGCATCTCCGTCGGGAACCAGATCGTCAATCCGTACGCGCTGCGCTTCGTCCTCACCGACCAGAACTTCAAGGCGCTCTCGAGCGAGAAGATCCCGCTCGTCCTGCGCGCCGATGCCGGTGACTGCGTCAGCGTCACGTTGAAGAACGCCTTTTCCGTGACGACCTTGAACGACCCGACGCAGATCGTCCCGCCCTTCACGATGAAAGATCAGAACATCCCCGGCTTCATGCCCTTCACCCTGAACGGCAAGCCTCTGATCAGCGGCTTCTACCCGTCGGCGCAAGCGGGACTGCATCCGCAGCTCCTGTCGTACGACGTCACGAAGAACGGCGGGATGAACGTCGGGATCAATCCGAACCAGACCGTCGCGCCGGGACAGACCCGCACCTACACGTGGTTCGCCGGCACCGACGGCGGCACGGCCGTGGAGCTCGGATCGGCGAACATCATCCCCGCCGATCCGATCGAGCATCCGAGCTTCTCGATGGTCGGCGCTTTCGTGACCGAGCCGAAAGGGTCGTCGTGGCCTTCCGACGGACGCCTCTTCACCGACGTCAAGTCAGGGCAGACGACGCTCTTCAAGGAGTTCGTGAACGTCCTGGCCAACAACGCCTACCTCTATGCATTCAACGCGATGCCGCCGGCGAACGGGGCGCAGTTCTTCAACGCCATCAACTACTGGTCGAACTCGATGGCCTACCGCTACGGCGGCCAGAATGGCGTGCAGCCCAACTTCAACCCGAACAATGCGAATACGCCGAACCCGAACCCCGGCGGCCTGGCGAAGGCCTTCTCGAACTCGCTCGTCGTGTACGACACGGCGTCGGAGCAGTGGGGCGATCCTCGGCCGGTGTGGATCGTCGAGCGCAAGAAGCCGTTCCGCCTGCGCATGGTCCATACCGACGGCCTCGGCGGCTTCCCCGACGACGTGATGAAGCTCCACGGCCACGTGTGGGCCGAGGAGCCGTACACCGCGAGCTCGACGCAGATCGGGTCGAACCCGAAGTCGAACTTCACCGGCGGGCGCGAAGGCTTCGGCCCCGGCCACCAGTTCGACATGGTCTTCGGATCGGCCGGCGGAAAGATGGGCATCCCGGGCGACTACCTCCTGGCCAGCTTCCCGGCCGCGGAGCAGGCGAACGGCAACTGGGCCCTTGTGCGGGTCTGCGATCCGGAGCAGCTCCAGCTCTTCCCGTGCACCGCTTCGCCGAAAACGGGACCGCTCAAGCCGCGGGACCAAGGCCAGAAGCTGTATGGCGTGAAGGACGAGCCGCCTTCGACGACGAGTCCCGACCGCTTCTTCCTCCGCACGAAACCGGCGCTGGAGGAGAAGCCGGACAAGATTCACGTGCCCGCGAATACAGCCACGCCTCCGCCGCCCGCATCGAGCGGCTCGAGCGGCGGCGGCTCGGGGAACTGAGTCATCCGGCCGTGGGAGCGGCGTCATGTGCGCTGCTCCCACGGCACGCTCATGCCCGTTCTTCCTGGTTGTCCGAAGGAATGGTCGATCGCGATCTACGCGGGCGCGTCGCTCGGCGCGCTCGCGTCGACGCATGACGCCGGCCGTCCCGCGCTCACGTTCCGCGACGTCGACGATCCGCCGGCGCGCTTCGTCGCCGACCCGTTCCTCGTCCGTCATGACGACGAATGGCTGCTCTTCTTCGAGGCGCTGAACGCGTCGCGGGAGAAGGGGGAGATCGCAGTCGCCCGCAGCTCCGACGCCGCGACGTGGCGCTACGGCGGCACCGTGCTGCGCGAACCCTTCCATCTGTCGTATCCGAACGTCTTCGCGGCCGGAGACGAATGGCTGATGACGCCCGAGGCGCTGGAGGCGGCGGGAGTGCTGCTGTACCGGGCGGACGAGTTTCCGCGGCGCTGGTCGCTCGACAGCGTCCTCATCGAAGGGACGTGGGCCGATCCGACGGTGTTCGAGTATGACGGCGGCTGGTGGATGTTCGCCTGTTCCGCGCCGCTGCAACACGATCGCCTCGAGTTGTTTTGGGCGGACGACGTGCGCGGACTATGGCATCGCCATCCGCGCAGCCCGATCGTCGCCGGCGATCCGCGGCGATCGCGCCCGGCCGGACGGCCGCGCGTGGTCGACGGCACGCTCGTGCGTTTTGCGCAGGACTGCTGTCCCGATTACGGCAACGCCGTGCGCGCGTTCGCGATCACGAAGCTGACGCGCGACGACTACGCGGAGCGCGAGTTGCCAGCGCCGGTCGTCGCCGCGAGCGGCGCGGGGTGGAACGCCGACGGGATGCATACCGTCGATCTCCACTCGTGGGACGGAGGGTGGCTCGCCGCGGTCGATGGCTATCGCTACCAGCCGGCGCCGCGATGCGAGCTGCTGACGGAGCTCGCCGACGTCGAGGCGATGGCCGACGAATGGGACGCGCTCGTGCAGCGCTCGGGCGCGCATCGCGTGTTCGGATCGCATGCATGGACCCGCGCGGCGCTGATCGCGCAGCCGGCGCGCGCTCCGTACGTCGTCACGCTGCGCGTCGAGGACCGTCTCGAGGCGATCCTGCCGTTCGTCCGCAGCGAAGAGGGGATCGAGTTCCCGACCTCTCTCAGCGACTACAACGATTTCATCGCATCCGATCGCCTGCATGCGGCGCGCGCATTTCACTGGATCCTGCGCGCGATGCCGGCCGGCTCGCGCATCGCGATGCGCGGCCTCAGCGAGGACTCGGACGCGCTGGCGGTGGTGCGCGGATACGCGCCGCAGACCGTATCCGTGGAGACGAGCTGTTTCCACGCCGACGTCGACGGCTCGTATTTCGCGACGCGCTCGCGGGCGCTGCGAAAATCGATAGGCCGCTCGCGGCGCGCGGCCGCCGCGGGTGGATTGACGATCGAGCGCGTGCGGCCGGACGCGGACGTCGCGGCGATCTTCCTCGCGCTCAACCGCGAGCGTTTCGGCGCGGGCAGCCGCTTCGCAGACCCGGCGATGGAGACGTTCGTCCGCGAGGCGCTTCCGCCGTTGGTTCGCCGCGGCGCCGTCGAGGCGTACGCGCTTCTGCGCGGGGACGACGCGCTGGCCATCGACCTCGTGCTCGTCAGCGGCGAAAGCTTCGCTTGCTGGAACGGCGGGTTCGCCGCCGAGGCCGCGCCGTGCGCGCCGGGACGGCTCCTGTTTGCGGCCGAGGTCGAACATGGTCTCGCAAGCGGCCGGCGCCGTTTCGACCTGCTGCGAGGTACGCATCCGTACAAACGCTCGTGGTCGACCGGAAGTCACGACCTGTATCGCGCGGAGGTGGTCGTGCCGTGAAGCCGCGGGCGCTGATGGTTTGCAGCGAGCTTCCGTACCCGCACGTCGTCGGCGGTTACGAGCGGATGCTCGTCGATTTCGAAGAGCACGTGTTCGACGATTTCGACGTCTACTTTCTCCTGTGCCGGCGGAAGTCGCCGCGCGGCCTCTTTCATCGCGGGCGGCGGCTCGACGTCCGGCTCGACCTCGACACGCTGCTGGCCTACGACTTCCGCTTCGCGTTCATCATCCGCTCGGACATCGACCTCGACGCTCCGCGATTCGTCGCGCCGCTCATCGCGCGCATCCCGTCGTTCTGCTTCGTCGAGCGCCATCCGCACCGCCTCGTCCGCGACGACCGTTTCCGCGGCGTGCTCACGCATCGCACCGCGCGAAGCCACGGCGATGTGCTCACCATCGGCGGCGGCTACGATCCGGCGGTCTTCCGTCCGCCGCCGAGCGAACGTCACGAGCAGCCGTTCGTGCTGTCGGTCGGCCGCATCCATCCGCGCAAGAACCAGCTCGAGCTCGTGCGCAACTACCGCGCGCGGATTTACGACCGCTTCGGCCTCCCGCTGCTCCTGGCGGGAGGCAGCGCGCATGACCGCTACTTTCGCGAGGTCCTCCGGCACGTCGACGGAGACGCCGTGCGCGCGACGTTCAGCGCCGCCGCGGACGGTTGGCGCCGGAGCCGGGAGATCGCCGATCTCTGCCACCGTGCGCGTTTCTTCGTCATGCCGTCGCCGCGCGAGACGTTCTGCATCGCCCTCATCGAAGCGCTCGCCTGCGGCGCGACCGGCGTCGTGAACGGCCACTACGGCGGCTTCGACGCCCGCGACCTCCGCCCGCGCGTTGTCGGACCGGTGACGGGGAAGCGCGGCTCGATCCTCGACGTCCTCGAGCGTGCGATCGCGAACGACGTCCGCATCGACGCCTCGGCCTGGGCCGCGAAGTACGCCCTGCCGGCGACGAAGGAGAAGGTGATGGGCTTCATCCGGCCGCGGATGTGATCGGACCATGAAGAAGCTCGTCATTGGGCCATTTGCGCTGCTGCAGGGTTACGTCTCGCGCGAGATCTGGCAGACCGTGTGTCTTCTTGCCGCGGAGTACGGGTGGGGAGTGCTCGATGCCGCAGAGCTGCCCGACGACCTCCGCCGCCTGCCGGCGATCCTGCGTCACCGCTTCGGCGAGCTGCCCGACGTGGTTCTCTTCCGCGAATCGTACGAGTGGGTCGTGCATTGCGCGCCATTCTTCAGAGAGACCGGCGCGCGGATCTATGTCATGACCGAGGACCTCCATCACCCGTTTGCGGCGATGGACGCGGCTCTGCATCTCGCCACTGCCGTGCTGTCGAACTATGCGCCTCGGCTGCCGCTGCTTCTTCCGGAACAAACCGACACACGCGTGATCTGGGTGCCCCATGGGGCGGGGCCTGATTTCCAGCTTCCGCTGGAGCCGTCGCCCGAAAAGGCCGTATTCGTGAGCGGCGCGATGAACCGCGATTTTTATCCGCTCCGCGCGGCGATGCGCGAGCTCGTCATGCGGCGCCCGGAGCTCGGGAGAATCCACCACCATCCCGGATACTTCACCACTTTCGACTATCGCTCCGACGAGCGCGTCGGGCGCGGTTACGCGGAAGCGATCCGTCGCTGCCTGGCCGCCTTCACCGACGCCACGCGATGCCAGTACTTGCTGGCGAAGCACTTCGAGATCCCGGCGACGGGCGCGCTGCTGATCGCGGAGCGGTCGGTATCACCACAACTCGCGAGCCTGGGATTCGTCGATCGAACGCACTATCTGAGCGCCGACGCCGCGACCTCGAAGTGGTCGTGGAGCATGTGCTCGACGACCGCAACCGCGCCGAGATCGACGCGATCCGCGGCCGCGGGCATGAACTGGTGTACGAGCAACATAGGACCTGTCACCGCGCGCAGCAGATCGACTCCGTCTGCGTCTAATACTCCCCGGAACGGTCCGGCGGATCACCACCACGGCGGACGGTTTGCGCGAATGAGATAGTCGTTGAGGAAATCGGCGAGCACGGTCCGCGATTCGATCTCCGCTCGAAGATTCAGGAAGAGCTGAGGTTCGAGGTCCCCGACGAGACGGATGCCATCGTGAAATCCGTACACGGCCGGCAAGCGGGCGAGGCCGAATGCCTTCTCGAAGGCCTCGAGAAAAATGAAGTCGCCGTAGCGAGGGCCCTGCAGGTTCGGCCAGCCGCGCGCCAGAACCGGTTCGCGGAACTGGAGCTGCAGTATCGCGTCGCGCCTGCCGAGGAACATCGCCGTGTCGACGCGGCCGATGCGGACTTGCGGAGGGGCGGGCCAGACGTGCGTCTCCCTTTCCGAGAGATGCACGAGGACGCCGAACAGCGCCCCGGCCAGCGCATGCGCTTCCAGGTACGGAATCACGAGGTCGGCGAGGATCGGGAGCATCAGGTTGTCGTCGTCGAGGAAGTAGACGAAGGGACGGGTTGCCGCTTCCAGTCCCAGTTGCCGCTGGACGTCGCCCCATTGCCGTGTCCGCGGCCCCTCGATGAGGACGTGCGGTGGCAGCCCGTCGGGGATCGTCAATGGGCCGTCGGTGACGAGAATCCATTCGGCCTGCTCCGGAACGGAGAGCGCAACACACTCCAGGAGCTCCGGACGCGACACGGGGGTAATGACGCTGAGCTGCTCATCGAAACTCACTGCGCGATCGCCTTCTCGTACTCCTTCACGTAACTCTCCGCCATGCGCAGGTAGTGAAATCGCTCCAGCGCGTGAGCGCCGCATCGCTGCGGATCGATCGTGTCGATCGCGTCCGCGGCGGCGATGAGCTCCTCGCGCGAGCGGCAGACGAAGCCGGTGTCGCTCGTGACGATCTCCGGCAGTCCGCCCTGGTCGGTGCAGATGACCGGCGTTCCGGAGAGCAGCGCCTCGACGCAGACGAGCCCGAACGCCTCGGGTGCGCGGGAGGGAGCGATGAGCGCGCGGGCATGAGCGAGCAGTTCCGCCTTTGCTTCGCCGGCGACTTCGCCGGCGAAGAGGACGTCATGCCCGCGGGACATCGCCTCGACCTGCGCCTGAGCGTCGGCACTCGCTGCTGAGCCGGCGATGACGAGCCTCCGTCCGACGGCGGCGGCGACGTCGAGCGCGAGGTCGAGACCCTTCTCCCACGCGCGATCGAGAGCGCCCATGAAGAGCAGGTCGTGGCCCTTCGTCGGTGAGTAGATGAGCTCCGCGGGATCGACGCCGTTGTGCACCCAGCGCTCCGAGCCGAACGTTCCCGCGAGCGCGCGTGAGACGTAAATCCAGTTGTCCGACACGGCGAGTCGCGCGCGGTCGTAGCCGGCGGCGAAGAGGTCGGCGTGGATGGTGCGGACCCACGGCCGGCCAATTGCCCCGCCCTTCTCATACGGCGTGATGCGCTGGTGATGCACGACGTCGACGCGCGCCGCATCGCGCTCCATCGCCGCGACGACACCTTCCGGCAGCGGCGTGTCCTCGCCTCCCTCGAGCGCGTAGAGCACCGTGTGTCCGAGCTCCGCCAGCCCGCGTGCGAGAAGGTCGAGGACGCGCGCGCTCGCGCGGCCCGCCCCTCGCGAAGGAAACCGTGAGGCGGGATAGCGATGATCGGCCGTCAGAAGGACGCGCACGTGCGGGCTCCGGCGCTCTCCTCCGCCTCGCGGCGGCGGAGCAGCGGCATGACCTCGCGTCCGAAGACTTGCATCTCCTCGAGCTTCGGCCACCCCGAGAAAATGAACTGCGTCACGCCGACGTCGCGGTACTCCATGAGCGCTTCGACGATCTCGTCCGGCGAGCCGACCAGCACCAGCGCCGCCGACCCGAACACGCGCACGGCGCCGGTCCAGAGGTAGGACGTGAGCCATTCGTTCTCGGCCGAGTCGAATCCCCGGTTCATCGACACGGAGTCGGTCGCGGCGATGAAGCGCCGCTCGCCGGCGCTGACCTTTGCCTCCGGATCGGCACGCTGCACGATCCGCCGCGCCGCGGCGACCGCCTCCTCATGCGTCGGGCGGACCACGATCGCCGCGCGGATGCCGATCGTCTTCCCGGCGTCGAGCACCGGCCCCGCCATCGCCCGGATCTGCATCGGCGTCTGCACGAACTGCATCCAGCACGTCCCCTCGCGCGCTGCGAGATCGCGGGCCTGCGTCGAGCCGCCGGCGATCAGCAGCTCCGGCCCGCGCGCGCCGTCCGACGAAACGAACGGCGTGTACAGCCGTCCCCCCTCGATGCGGTAGTAGCGGCCGTCCTTTTCGGCGCGGCCGGTCCGCCAATACTCGTTGCACACCGCCAGGAACTCCTCGGTGCGCGCATACCGCTCGTCGTGCGCGAGGAAGTCGCCGTACGCGCGCTGCTCTTCGGGCGAGTAGCCGGCGACGACGTTCAGCGAGAACCGGCCGTCGATGAGCGACGACAGCGTGTTGAGCTGCTGCACGAAGGTCGTCGGCGACATGAGGCCCGAGCGGTACGCGATGATGAGGCGGATGCGCGAGGTCGCGAGACCGAGGGCGGTGGAGAGGATGATCGCGTCAGGTTTCAGCCAGCCGAAGTCGACGAGGAGCGAGTCGATGCCGCAAAGCTCCGCCTCGCGGCAGAAGCGGATCTGCGTCTCGAGATCGGGGAGGCCGATATCGGGGATCTCGCACTCGGCCATGCGGCTCGAACCGCTGCCCTCGCCGCGCTGCGGCAGACGCCAGTGAATGCGCAGCGGGCCGCTCATGCGATCGCCTTCGTCCGCGTCTCGAGGCCCTCGAGCGCGCGGACGCGCGGAAGAACCTCGTCGCGGAAGAGCGTCATCTCCTCGAGGTCGGGCCAGCCGAGGAAGAGGAACTGCGAGATGCCAGCGGTCTTGTATGCGATGAGCGTTTCGGCGAGCTCGTCAAACGAGCCGACGAGAGCGATCGACGGCGCGCCGAAATAGGGGATGGCCCCCGTCCAGAGATACGGCGCCGGCCATTCGGCGTCGCCGCGCGCCATCGCGTACATCGCGCGGAACGCGACCGAGTCGAGGCCGCGCTCGATCTGCTGATGGGTCGCATGCGCTTCAATGCCGATCTCGGCGACGAGCGTATGCGCAGCACGCACGGCCGCGTCCCTCGTTGGGCGTGCGATGATCGAGCTCAGGATGCCGACCTCTTTTCCCGCGCGCAGAACGCGCGTCGCGGCGGCGCGGATCGTCTCAACCGGCTCCGGCATCCGCCAGAGGCAGTCGCCGTGGCGGATACAGAGGTCTTCCGCGAGCGCGGAGTTTCCGCCGACGAAGAGCTCCGGCCGCGCGCGATCGGGCGCGATGAACGGGACGTTCAGCCTGCCGCGCGCGACGCGGTAGTGGGCGCCTTCAAAATCGACCGGCTCGTCGCCGCGCCAGAAGGCATTGCAGATCGCGAGGAACTCGTCGGTGCGCGCGTAGCGCTCGTCGTGCGCGAGGAAGTCGCCGTAATACCGCAGCTCGTCCGGCGTGTGGCCGGCCACGATGTTTACGCAGACGCGGCCGCCGGTGAGGGCGGCGACGGTGTTGACCTGTTGCACGAAGAGCGTCGGCGAGATCGTACCCGAGCGCACCGCGACCATGAACTTGATCTTCGTCGTCAGCATGCCGAGGGCGGAGGCAAGGGTGAGGGGATCGGGGCGGGCGAACGAGAACGCCGTCAGCAGCGACTCGAACCCGCACTCCTCGGCGCGCCTGCAGAAGCGCACCAGCGCATCGAGATCGGGTCGCCCGGAGAGCGCGCCGCGAGCCTTGGCCCGCCGCAACTTATCGCCGGCTGAAGACATGCTCCAGTGAAAGCGAAGCGGCGGCATCGTCAGTCCCGGAAGAAGAACTCCTTGCTGAAGTAGCTCGTGCGGGGATCGCGGGCACAAAGAGCTTGCGCAGCGCTCACAAATGGAAGACGTCCCGGCCGCGGCGCTTGTGACTTCACATTGACGACGGCTTTCCGTCTTCGATGTGTGACGTTCATTTCCGGGGGACCGTCGCGGTTCCTCTATTTCGATGTCCATCTCGGCCGTCCGCAGTGGCCGTCGCTGCGCGTCCTCGACTTCGGCGGCAACGCCGGGAACCTGCTGCTCGACTCGCGCTGCACGATCGACCAACGCAACTACTCATGCCTCGACGTCTCGCGCGACGGAGTGGCGCTGGGCAGGCGCCGCTACCCCGACGCGCGGTTCGTTTTCTACAACCGGTTCCATCCGTTCTTCAATCCGGAAGGGGACGATGACCTGCCGATCCCGCTGCCTGGGCCGTTCGATGTCATCCTCGCGTACTCCGTCCTCACGCATCTGTCGATCGAGGAAACGGGGAAGCTCTGGAAGGAACTGCTCGCACTCCTGCTGCCGGGCGGAGCACTCGCGTTCACGTTCATGGATCCGCGCTACCGGCCGGCGCCGCGGACGTGGACCAACCTCGAAGACCGGCTGCATCGCGCCGGTGGTCCCGATCCGTCCGATTTTGATGTCGTCGCGGTAAACGATGGCGAGCTCGCGGACGCCGATCGTTATCCGCCGCGCGCCGCGCAGTACGACGTCCTGCACTCCCGCGACTTCGTCCAGCGCATGTTTCCGGAGGCCGTGATCCGGCCGCCGCTGTTCGGGGAGCGGCAGCACTGCGCGATCCTCCGCGCGTTGTGAGCGGTTGTTTTCCTCACGCGGCAGGCTCGTGAAACGTCTTCGAAGCAAGGATCCCTGTCCACCCATGCGCCGGATTGCCGCCGTGCTCCTTGCCGCCTCGCTGCTGCCGTGGCCCGCGCACGCGGGCGCCTTCAAAGCGAAGAAGGAGGTCGGCGGACTCGCCGTCGAGTTCAGCGTCGATCCAATCGCCGTCGGCTCCGAGCTGGAGGAAGACGTCCCGGTCGCGGTGACGCTGCGCGTCGACGACGGCGGCGGGAAGCCGCTGCGCGGCATCGCCCCGGCGGCCTGGATGAGCCTCCGCAGCGCGAACGACCGCCGCCCCGAGGACGCGCGCTGCACCGGGAAGGTCGCGACGTTCACCGCCGGCAACATCTTCGTGCGGCCGGAGGTCGACCTCAACGTCTTCCACGTCCTGGCGCTCAACGACGACGCCACGGTCACGGTGATCGATCCGCACTTCGGCTTCGGCGGCAGCCGTCTCCTGGCGATGGTCGAGTTGCGCGGGCGCGGCGAGGACTGGGCGTTCAACGCCGACTCGAGCCGCCTGTTCATCTCCATGCCCGAGGCGGACGCGGTGGCGGTGGTCGACACGAGCTCGTGGAAGGTCGTGCGCGAGCTCGCGGTCGGCGACGAGCCGCGTCGCGTCATGCCGGCTCCCGACGGACGGATCTGGGTCGCGCATCGCAAGGGCGCCGCGGTCCTGCGCGGCGACGGCGACGGGATCGCCGCGAAGATCGAAACCGCCGAGCGGCCGACCGAGATCGTCTGGACCGAGGGCGGCCGGGTCGCGGCGTTGACGGGAGGCGCAACAGTCACGTTCGTCGACACCGCTTCGATCCGCGCTCGCGGCAGCGTCGCGGTTTCCTCCGCCATCACCAGCGCCGATTTCTCGTCACTCAGCAAGCGGCTGTATGTCGGCACCACCGACGGCCACATCGCGGTCATCGATCCGGCGAAGCAGGGGATCGTGGCCCGGTTCGAGACCGGCGCCGCGCCGGTCCAGGTCCGCTTCGACCCGAGCGGGCGGTATGGATTTGTGGTGGTGCCGTCGAAGCACGAGGTGCAGATCGTCGACGCGGGCAAGAACCGCGTCATCCAAACCGCCGACGTCGATCAGAATCCCGACCGGGTCTCCTTCACCGACAACCTCGCTTACATCCGTCCCCTCGGCAGCGACATGGTCCTGATGATCCCGCTCGACAAGATCGGAACCGAGGGCACGCCCGTGCCGGTCGTCGATTTCCCGGCCGGCCAGAAGCGGTTCGATCAGGGGCCGGCGCCGAGCATCGCCGACGGCATCGTCGCGGCGCCGGGCGAGCCGGCGGTTCTGGTCGGGAATCCCGCGGACCGCGAGATCTACTACTACCGCGAGGGGATGGCCGCGCCGATGGGGCATTTCTCGAACGACTCGCGCGCGCCGCGGGCCGTGCTCGTTATCGACCGCAGCCTGCGCCTGCAGGCCGGCGGCGGCTTCCGGACCACGACGCGGCTCGGACGGGCCGGGACGTACGACGTCGCCGTCTTCGTAGACTCGCCGCGGATCGTCACCTGCTTCACGATGACGGTCGGTACGAACCGCGAGCTCGAGGCGCGCCGCCGCCCGCAGGCCGTCGTCGAGTACGGGCGACGCGAGGTCGACGCGCAGGTCGGGCAACCGGTGCGCATCGTTTTCCGGATCATCGATCCGGCGACGCGCCGGCCGAAGGGCGGTTTCGCCGACGTCACCGCGCTGCTGTTCGCCCCGGGCCTGGTCAACATGCGGAACAGCGCCGTCGCGCGGGAGGACGGCACGTACGTCGTCGACGTCACCCCGCCGTCGGCCGGCGTCTACTACCTCTCGATCGAGTCTTTCGCGGCCGGTCTGCCGGTGAACAATCCGAATGTGTTGATGCTTCGCGCCGGCGAGTGAGAGCCCCGATGAGCGACGTGATCCAGATGATGTGGATCGGTCCGCGGCTCTCGTCGATGGAGCAACTGGCCGTGCGCTCATTCCTGGCGAACGGACATGACGTGCATCTCTACACGTACGGCGACGTCGAGGGCGTGCCGGAAGGGACGACCGTCCGCGACGGGAACGAGATCCTCCCCGAGTCGCGCATCTTTCAGTACCGCGACTTCGCGTCGTACGCCGGCTTCTCGAATTACTTCCGCTACCGGCTGTTGCTGCTGCGCGGCGGATGGTGGGTCGACACCGACACGATCTGCCTGCGCGAGCTTACGGAGCTCGAAAAGAGCGATCACGTTTTCGCGACCGAGCGGCACGAGGCCACGGTCTACGTCAGCTCGGGCATCATCAAGGCGCCGCCGGCCAGCGCGGCGATGGAGTGGGCATGGAACGCCTGCGACGCGCGCGATCCCTCGACCATCCGTTGGGGGGAGACCGGCCCGCGCCTTTTGGGAGAGGCCGTCAAGCGCTTCGGCCTCGAGTCTTCGCTGCAGCCCGTCGAGGCGTTCTGTCCGATCGGCTACGCCGACTGGGATCGCATCCTTGATCCCGATGGACCGCCGCTGCCGGACGCTCCGTACACGGTCCATCTCTGGAACGAGATGTGGCGCCGCGCCGGCCGCGACAAGGACGCGCGCTACGACCCCCGCTGTCTCTACGAGCGGCTACGCTACCGATACGGTCTCTGACGCCGGCTCGGCCACTCCGTGAGCGAGACGTAGGCCTCGTGATGCGGGGTGGTATTCGTTCGGCTGCGGCCGCTGATCGGTCATGGTCGGGTCCCTTTCGTCTCGTGCATGTACGGCAGGTTGCACCAGAGATGGCAGAAGCCGCCGACGCCCTGGATGTACTGGCGGAGTAGAACACGCGTGACCGGCGCCCGCTTCGCGAGGAGCGACTCGATCGACTCGCACCATTCTGGAGTGGCTTCGCCGGCACGGACGAGCGTCCGCACGGCGCGGTCGAAATCCTCCATCCGCGCGATCCAGCGCGGGTGAAACAGCTTCGTCAGGCGCCGCGGCAGCGCGCGCCGCGTAACGCGGAATGCGTTGCCGGAGGCGGTGTGGAACGCGGCGACGCCGGCGCGGCGCAGGGCTCGGGAGACGCGATAGATGTCCGCGAGCAGGTTGAGCGTTCCGGGAACGCGGATCGTATCGGTCTGGGCGCCGAGGATGTGCTCGTAGTCGTCGCGGATCCGCCGCGCGAACCATTGCGGGTAGATCTCCTGATCCTCGGCCTCCGCGATCGACAGCGCGTCGTGATCGATGAAGAGGAGCTTCAGCCGCCACCCACCGCGCTCGAACACGCTGCGGAGGCCGACGTTGCGCGCGACGAACGACTCGCCGTGGCTTCCGATGCAGAGCCCGACACAGGTGCCGAACATCACGCCGAGCTGCTTCGCGCAGTCGATGAAGTTCCGGTCGGCGCGCGCGCGGTTGCGCGGGATCGCGAACGCCGCCTTCAGGTAGCCGGCGTACGTGCGATGCTGCCGCGCGGGCGGCTCAAAGACTGTGAGAACCTCGGAGAGCAGCTCGTCGGCAAAGGAGAGCTCGTCGTCGCGATGGCAGGGAACGCCGAGTTCTTCGTGGTAACTGAGCGCGCCGTCGGGCCGGAAGTAGCGCGCAACGCGGTCGACGCGGAACGACGTCGTGCCAACCTGGACGGCTTGGCTCGGCTTGACCGCGCCGAAGAACCGTCCGGTGAGGGCCATCTCGTTCGGCGCCTCGTACGGCGGCTCGCCGTCAGCTTTCCGCAGGCTGTCCAGCGCGCGCGCCAGCTCGCCGCGCATGTGCTCGTAGCCGTCGCCGTAGAGCTCCGGATCGGCGAAATAGCGGATGACGCTCGCGGAGCGCCCGTCATCGAGCGGCATCTTGAACACGCTGTTGACGCGCAGCGTCCGCGAGATCGGCGCCTCTTCGCCATGCACAGCGCGCCAGATCGCGGCGAAGCGTCCCTCGGCGCGCGTCTGCCATTCCAACTGATAGCTCGGCGAGGCGCCCTGCAGGTGATGCGTCGAACAGACCACATACCCGTTCCGCTCATAAACGACGTCGAGCGCGCGCGGACCGCGCAGACCGGCGCGCTTGATCTCGATCTCGACGTCCGTCCCCGGCGGCTTGATCACCAGCGCGACGGTGCCGAGCGGATATTCAACGAGCGAGTTGATCTCCGAAGGCGTCTGCCTGTCGACCCAGAAGATCTCGTGCGTGTCGGACAGCGCCGCCGCGAGCTCCGCGTCGCGGCGCGGAATCGCATCCAACGCCTGTCGCGCCGCGAGCGGCGACTCGCAGTCGGGGTCGCGTAGGCCGCGCGACTGGCGGGTGAGCTCGTAGACGCGGTCGAGGACTTCGTCGTGCGCGAAGAGGTAGCGGGCGATCGGCACGAGGCACGGCCGCCGCGACGAACGGATCAGGCGCTCCAGCGCCGCCGGTGTCGTGTCGACGCCGTCGATCGTGCGGTACGCGGACGCGAAGCGGGCCAGCCGCGCGCGGAACTGCGCGACGCGATCCTCAGCGCGGTTCGCCGCGAAGCCTTCCCGCGGCTCGAAGCCGACACCGAGGGAGTCGAAGATCGCCGTGTGAGCGGCGATGTCGCCCGCGTCGATCGCGAGGATCTGCCGCTCGAGCATCCGTGCCGCCAGCAGGCGGATCGTCCACGGCTCGCCATGTATGCCTCGTCCGATCCGGATCAGGCGCATGGCGAAGCCCGGATCGACACCATCCTGCAGCAGGAAGTCGAGTACCAGCCGCTCCGCCTCGGGATGATCGGGAAGCGCGTGCGCGACGACCTCGCGCAGATGGCGCGGCAGCGCGTTCCCCATCGACCTCGCCGGCGTGCGAAACACCGGCGAGGTCGTCGAGGATCCGATCTCGATCGCGGACATGCAGCCCGGTGACCGCTGCTACGGCTTCGGCTTCGGCTTCGGCTTCGGCGAGGGCTTCGGCGCCGGCTTCGGCGACGACTTGCCCTTCTTATTCTTGCTCTTCTTGTCCTTCTTTTTGCCGCCCTCGATGCCGAGGGCGTAGCTGAGCGCGGTGTACAGAGCTTCCGCACATTCGACGTCCAGCTTGATGTTCACGTAGCCGCTGGTGGTCGTATCGGGTTTTGGCTTCGGCTTGCTGCCCATACGGGCCTCCTTCTTTGCTAGACGCGCGACGAAGGACAGACGTGAATGACGGCTCCTCCGCGGGACCGCCGACCGCTCTGTACCTCGGCCGCGAGCGTAACCACAGGGTGTTTTCCTCCATCTCGTCGCCCATCACCTGCGCGGCGCCGTTGGAGTGACGGTTGTAAAAGAGGATCGGCTCGGCGATGTGGCGCATCCGCCGGATCGTGCTCATCTCCATCATCGGGAACATCGCCGCGACGTCTTCCACCACGCGGAAGTACTTGCCGTGCCGGTCGCGGAAGTCGACCGGATCGATCCGGTCCCACAGCCACTTCTTCCAGGTGCGGATGGCCGTGCCGAGCCAGTCGAGCGCACGGAAGTTGTGGGCCTCGTCCGGATACCCGGGCCAGCAGCCGGGCGTGTGCGCCCAGTTGCAGATCCAACTGCCGTACGTCAGCCAGCAGTCCTCGCTCGCGTAGGTCCGGGCGATGATGCGAAGGGAGTCGTTGTGCAGCAGCCAGTCGTCGCCGTCGACGCAAACGATGACGTCCTCCGGCGCGGCGTTGCTTCGGGCGATCCCTTCGACGAGATTCCGCATCGAATACTGCCGCTGCTCGTTTTTCGCGATGAAGATTCGTGGGTCGTTGCGGCGCGCCGCGAGCGCCTGCTGGTACGTGCGGTCGCCGCAGGCGTCGACCGTGACGAAGGCCTCCCAGTCGCGCCACGTCTGCGAGCGCAGCGAGTCGAGGCAGTGGCCGATCCACTCCTCGCAGGGTCCGCAGTTGACGATGATCTTCAGCATCACGGCACGCGTTTCTTCTGGATCGCGGCCATGGCGCGCGCGAATTCGAAGACGTGGTGCGCGGGCGACAACAGCGCCAGCGCGGCGACGATCGGGATGACCGCGATGAGCTGCGCTCCGGCGGGCGGCGCCATCCCGAACCCGGTTGAGAGGGCGTACGCCGCGACGACTCCCGCGAGAAGACTCGCGCCGCGGTTCAGCGGAATGCAGAAGGTGTTCTCGCGCCGGTCGAGATAGATCAGCGTGCCGAAGACGTAGAGCCCCGCGTACAGCACGCCGATCAGCAGCGCGGGCGGGAGCGCCGCCGTTTGCCAGAGCGAGCGCGCCTGGCCCACGAGCGCCGCCGCCGCGAACGGGAACGCGGCCAGCACCGCCATCGCAACGAGCATCTCGGTGACGAGATACCGCCGCGTGGCCGTGGCGTTTTCGATTTTCGCGAGGCGGGTCATCATCGGCAGGCGAAGCACGTAGCCGAAGAGATATCCGCCCAGATTCAGCAATGCCGCCGGCGTCAGCTCGTACGACCCGACGTCGCTGAAGGCGATCCCGAGCGCGATCGCGCTCATCGCCAGCGCCGACCAGCAGAACCAGCGGACGGTGCGGTGCATGGCGAGATCGATGAACGGCGCGAGGATCAGCACACCGCCGCGCATCAGCAGGAGCGCGAACACGATTGAGACGCCGTGGAAGGTATAGGCGATCGTCGTCGTGGCGATGATGATCCCGCTGCCGATGCCCGAGACGACGAGGCCGGCCGAGGGCCGCCGCGCGTACTGCCACCACCCGGTGAGCGCGAGGAAAAGCAGCATCGCGAGGATCGTTCCGCCGATGACCGCCGGCAGGAGGTCAAGCCCCTGGAGCCCGGCCGGCACGCCGGAGAGATGTCCGCCCGTGATGAGCTTGATCAGCGCGCTGTAGGGCGCGTAGAAGGCGAAGTATCCCAACGCGAACAACCAGGCGACTCGATGTCCAGGTTTCGGCTCCATCGCATGCTCACGGTTTGTAGAAAGAGCCGTCGAACGTCTCACCGAGAATCGCCCGGCCGCTCTGCTCGCTCGAGAACAGATCGGCGACACCATGCGGCTCGCCTCTTCGCGCAAGCTCGCGCGCGGTCAGTCCCGGTGTCGCCGCCATCAGTGCCGCACCTCGGCGACGGCCTCGTTTTCCCGCGGCATGTCGAGCAGCCCGCGCACGAGCGGCTCCGGCATGTCCTGTCCCGTCATGAGCCGGTACTGGCTCATGGCCTGGCGCATGAGGATCTCTTTTCCGTCGACGGCGATGTGCCCCTCGGCGCGCATGGCGGCGATGAGGGGCGTCGGCCGCGCGCCGTAGACGAGATCGATGACCACGGCATCGCCGCGGAGATGATCGAGCGCGGAGAGGCGGTCGCCGCTGCGCCCGACCGGCGTGGCGTTCACGACCAGCGCGTATCGGTCGGCGGCGAAATCGGCGAGCGGAATGAACGGGAGGCGGAGGACGTGGACGGCGAGCAGCGCGCGTTCGAGCCCGCGGTTGACGAGCGTGACCGCCGCGCCGGCCTGATGCAGCGCGGCCGCGATCGCGCGACCGGAGCCGCCGCATCCCACGACCGCGACCGGGATGCCGGCGACGTCGACGCCTCGGTCCTCGAGCGCCAGCAGCACTCCCGCGGGGTCCGTCGTGTCGGCGGTCCAGCCGTTACCTTCGCGAACGAAGAAGTTCGTCGATTGTGCACGCTCGACCATCGGCGTCCGCGCATCGGCGGCGGGAAGCGCTGTCTGCTTGTACGGCGAGACGACGCAGATGGCGCGGATTGGCAATCCGAGCGCGTCGAGCTCCCTCCCGCTGATCACTCCGTCCCAGAAGTCGTCGAAGTCCGGGACGAGAAACGGCACGTAGAGCGCGCGCCGCCCAGTCGCCCGGAACGCCGCGTTGTGGAGACGGGGAGACAACGACGAGAAGACGGGATTGCCGGCGATCCCGAAAATCTCATCCACCTCGGAGAAGCACGGCAGGCCGTAGTCGATGCGCAGTTGCGCGAGCGTCGGCGTTCCGTCCTCCGCGACGTCGCCGTCCAGCTTCGCAAAGACGAACGGTGCGCCGAACTGCGGCGCGACGATGCGGGTCCACGTGCCGAGAGGGCCTTCGCTGTAGGCGATCACGTCGCGCCGTCCGAGGGATTTCATCAGGCGGAGCGGCCGGAGCGTGTCCGCGTAGCATCTCGGACGAAAGACGACGCGGTACAGATAGGCGGGCGTCGCGAGCATGGTCGCAAGCGGGCTCTCGAAAGCGTCGTCGCCGTCGACGACGCACGAGATCATGCGCTGTCCGGCCGGAATCGCCTCGAGGACGTCCGCATGAAGATCGTCCGGCTCGAGATCGACGAAGTCATAGCTCCCCGCGGCTTGGCACAGAAGCTCGGCGCGGTTCTCTTTGGGCGCGAGCGTGAGCACCAGCTTGCCGCCGAAATGTGCACGGAACAACTCTGCGGGAGGAATCGAGGCCTGGCCGCGGATCTCAAGCCAGAGGGATGGATCGAGTGCCTGCAGCGCGGGCAGCGCGAGGCCGTGCTCCACTCCCGCTACGATGATGGCTTCCATGGGGTTCGCTTTGGAGACGAACCACGCACAGCCGTTGTGAATCAACCACTCGCTCTCATCAATCGGCCATTCACATCCGCTCCGGCCCGTTCGTCTTTCCTCCTAAGCGGGGAGATATGCGACAGGCCGGGATAGGTACACGGATCGCGCTGCTCGTCGGTGCCGGTTTGCTGCTCGCCGCGGCCATGCCGGCAGCCGAAACGGATGGGACGATGTCTCTCTCTGTGCCGGACGTGGTGCTGCGCAATCAGGACGGCGACCGCGTGCGGGTCTGGTCGGAGCTGATCCGCGGAAACGTCGTGGTGATGAACTTCGTCTTCACCAACTGCACCACGATCTGCTCGCCGATGGGCGCGAACTTCGGCGAGCTGCAATCACGCCTCGGGCGAGACGTGAAGCTGATCTCGGTCAGCATCGATCCCGGAACGGACACGCCGGCGCGCCTCAAACGCTGGAGCGGACAGTTCCACGCCGGGCCGTCGTGGACCCTGCTGACCGGCGACCGCCAGGAGGTCGAGCGCCTCCTCAAGGCGCTGGGCGTCTACACCGGCAATCGCTTCAGCCACGCGCCGATCCTCCTCGTCGGCGACGGGAGCAACGGCCGCTGGCTGCGCGGCAACGGTCTCGCCGCTCCTGGCGAGGTGCTGTCGATGATCCGGCGCGTCCGCTTGGCGACCGCGGCGCCTGCCGCGAGGTCCGCCCGATGAAACGCACTGCCGTCGTCTCGCTCGTCCTGGTCCTGTTGTGCTGCCCCGCGTGGGCTGCGGACGAGAAGAAAAGCCCGGCCGCGACCTATTTCGCCGGGATCCACCTCATCGATCAGGACGGCCGCACCGTCCGACTCTACGAAGACCTGATGGCAGACCGCACGGTGGTGATCAACACCATTTTCACGACCTGCCACGGAAGCTGTCCGGTGATGTCGGCGACATTTGCCGCGCTGCAGTCGCGCTTCAACGATCGTCTCGAGAAGGAGCTCCGCATCATCTCGATCTCCGTCGACCCGGAGGACACGCCGCCGAAGCTCAAGGCGTTCGCGAAGCAGTTCGCCGCGAAGTCGGGGTGGGTCTTTCTGACCGGCCGGCCGGAGGAACTGGAGCGCGCTCTCCGCAAGCTCGGACAATTCGTCGAAGACAAGAATGACCACTCCAACATCGTGTTGATCGGAAACGACCGCACCGGCCTCTGGAAGAAGGCATTTGGTCTGGCCCGGTCACAGGATGTGATCAGCGTCGTGCAATCGGTGCTCGATGATCGCCCGTGACAGCTAAACAGAGTGGTTTCGGAAGTCGGATCGCTTCCGCCGTGATCGCGGCGATCGCGTTGAGTCACTCCATCGCGCTCGCTGATGGGCTGTCCGCTCTCGAGCGGCTCGGCCGACAGATTTACAAAGAGGGGAAGGGCGATGCTCCCGTCCAAGCACTCCTCGGCTCCAGCCAGACGGCGATCGCGGCATCCGTCGTCCCGTGTGCGAGTTGCCACGGCGACGACGGGCGGGGGCGCCCCGAGGGAGGAGTAGTGCCGGCGGAAGTGACGGCGGCGGCGCTTGGGGCGGCGCTCGACTCCGGTCCGGCGCGTGTGCGGACCCGTGTCGCCTACACCGACCGCCTGCTCGCGCGCGCGATAACGATGGGAATCGACTCGTCTGCGAACCGCCTCGATGCGATGATGCCGCGATATCAGATATCGCTCAAGGACATGGCGGCGCTGACCGCGTATCTGAAGAAGCTCGGCGATCTCCGCGATCCCGGGTTGACGGCAGACACGATCCGGATCGGCGTCCTCCTTCCTCCGAAAGAGCATCTCGCCAGCGTGGCGGACGCCGTGCGGAACGCGTTGCAGGCGTTCGTCGACGCCCGCGACAAAGCGGGAGGGATCTACGACCGCAAGATCGAGCTCGTGTTCGCCGACTGCGACGGCTCGCCGTCGCAGCGCGCCGATGCCGCTGCGAGCTTCATCGCGACCCGCGCGCCGTTCGCGCTGGTCGGGAGTTTCACGGACGGGGCGGACGACGAGCTGGCCGCGGTCGCGCGCGACCACGCCATCCCGCTGCTCGCGACGATCAGCTCGCGGGCGGAATCGGTTCCGTCGAACCGATACGTCCGCGGGCTGGTGGCCGGCATCCGCGATCAGACCCGCGCTCTCGCGCAGTTCATCGGCCGGAGGTTTCCGAGCGCGCATGTGGCGGTGCTGCACGACGAGCGTTCGAAGGCTGTCGCTGAAGCCGCCGCGGACGAGCTGAAGAAGCTGGGGGTGAGGGCGGAGTTGCGCGAGAGCGGCGTTGCTCCGGCGTCACTCAAGGAGAGCGGGATCGACGCCGTGCTCTACGCAGGCGCGCCGGAAGCGCTCGCGAAACTGTCGGCGGCGACCCGCGAGCTGACGTGGAGTCCGGCCATCTTCGTGTCGTCCGCGCTCATTCATCCGGATGTCCTCGACCGCACGCGGACGGCCGCGCGCTTCTACGTCGCTCTTCCCATCGGGCCGGACGATCAGACGCCGGCCGCGGTTGAAGCGTGGCGGCAACTGGTGGGGAAGGAGGGAGCGCGGGTGCACCAGCCGATGCAATTCGCGGCGCTCGCGTCGGCGCAGGTCCTGTTCGCCGCGCTGGAGCACGTCGGCCGCGAGCTCACCCGCGGAAAGCTGCTCGCCGCGATCGACGGCATTACCGCGCTGGAAACGGGACTCGTGCCGCCGCTGACTTACAACCGGTCGCGCCACATCGGCTCGACCGGTTCCTATATCGTCGCCATCACCGAAGAACCTTCGGACGGACAGCGGATTGTCTGGGTGGATCCTGGGTGATGCCGTTTCTGCGGGTGGTCGGCGCGAGCCGCTGGCGCAGAAGACTTCGCGACTGCTGGACACGCTTGCGCGCGTTGACGACTGTGATGGAGAGCTGCTCCGCGATCTCCGCGTACGAGGCTTCGTCGATGAAGCGCATGCGGGAGGCGTTGCGCAGGGGCAGCGGAAGCTCCTCGATCGCGCGGGCGATCAGAGTTCCAAGCTCCGTGGCGAGACAATGCTGCTCGGGAGAGTCGTTCGCCGTCAGGATCTCCTCGATCCCGGTATCCGCATCCACGCTGACCGCCCGCCGCGAGGCGCGGCTGCGTTCGCGCTGAATGTCGATGCAGACGTTGCAGCAGAGCCGGGTCAGCCACGCTTCCACGTTCAGGATCGACCCGGCATGCTCGGGCATCTTCTCGAGCGCCACGAACATCGAACGGCTCATGGCGTCGTCGATGTCGGCCTGCGCACCGCTCATGCGCCGGCGGCAGACCTCGATGATGCGCTGCTCGTGCATCCGCCAGATCTGCCAGAACGCATCCGAGTCCCCTCTGAGGAGACCCGCCAGTAGCACCTTCTGCCGTTCCACAGCATCGACTCCCGACACATACTAGGAGTGACGTCTAGGAGCATTTCCCTACCTCGCTATCTTGATATTCCGCGACTGCACACGGCTACACAGTCCAATGCGTGCGGAAAGCCGCACGGAGGTCAGGGGCCGCTGCGAGGTCCCAGGCGATCACGGGCGGATATATGATCACCAAAAAGCGGCTGCCGTTCTCACGCGGCGGCTATCCTGAGTGTGTCGGCTTCTCGAATCCACTCGAGGAGAAGGTTCGCGCGAACGTGCGCCGTCTCATCTTCATCAGCTCGATGGGCATCTACGGCGAAGTGCCAGGCGAGAAGTACCGGAGTGTCCTCGACCCGTACCGTGATGCCGCTCGCGTAATCGAGGAATCGGATCTCGACTACACCATCCTGCGGCCGGGCTGGTTTACCGACGAGGAGCGCACGGACTACGAGCTGACGCAGAAGGGCGAGCCCTTCAGGGGGCATGACGTTGCGCGGAAGAGTTTGGCCACGCTCATCGTCAGGCTGGCGACCACGCTCGGTCTCGAAGTGCGCCGTAGCGTTGGCGTCAGCAACCCTTGAAGGAGATAGGCAATGGCGGACGAGCGCGCGCACTGACGACCTTGAGAGGCTCCTCACGCCCGAGTCACTCGCTCGTGCACCTCACAGGATACGCGCAACCGAAGGAAGAACGGCATGCCAAGGTCAGTGATAACGCTGTCCTCGCCGAAGTGCGTGATCGTGCCTCGCGATGACTTCGAGTCCGTTGACCGCACCTGCTTCGCCCAGATCAGACGCTGGCGGGCTCGATCGATCGCGCGCGACGCTTCCAGGCTGCGAGTAAGAATAAGAGCGTGCCAAGAGTTCGACGAGGGAAGCCGTAACCATCACGGTACCGGCCGCCCGACACAGAACCGGGTATGGAAGCTGACGTCCTATGGAAAGCCGCGATGAAGCCGCGCCTTCCCACAGTACTTGGAAAACGCCGATGAAGCTGGCGTTTCCACATCTCCCACAGCCCCCGCTGCTAAAAAAAGAAAACCGGAAAACGAGAGGCCAAATCAGAAGAACCGATAGACCGGTTCGCGGTCTCCATTCGGGTCTGCTCATCCGTCTCCGCGGGCGTATCCGCGCGTGGTCCCCTTCGCTCTCCCCCTAAGGAAAGGTGCTCTTCGAATCCGGTGAAGGATCTTGCCACGACAGTGATTCGCGGACAGGATATGATTAGCGAGAGCCGCTACCGGTCTCACGCCGCGGTTCTCCTGAGCGCATCGGCCTCTCGAATCCAGTCGAGGAAGAGGTTCGAACTCACTACGGTAAGGTCTACCAACCCAGGGCCCTCTCTTGCGGCCCGTTGCTCGTTTAGCTGTCCGGCTCACAAGCGGACTCACACATCGAGGCGTCAACGCCGCTGATTTAGGTCCGCAGCGCGTGGCGGTCCTTCTTGTCGGCGCCTGGGTATGTCGCAAATCGCGAGGATGCTGCTCAGCGACCGACGTACGAAGGCGTGACCCCACTTCTCTGCTTCCTGATTATGGTCGCGGCCAGGGGTTTCGCTTCCTGCAATCGACACGCGCGCCGGGGAGCAACGCGGCTGCATACCCGAAGAGTCGACGGTAGTGTGCTGGAACGCTGGCGCGGCAATTACGGCGAGATGGCAATATTGATATGAGATATGCTCTTGTAAGTAAAAACAGAAAGAAGGAGAGCGAATGACCGCAGCGGCACACATCTCGTGCAACTTTCCGTTTCAGACCGGCGACCAGATCTTCCTCAAGGCGGCGAATCAGCTGTATCTCAGCGTGATCGAGCGAGGGGGATCTACCCACTCGAAGCAGCAAAAGCGAACGTTGATGTTTATTGTCAAATGACGGTCACCGTTGTGAACTCCTGGACGATCACGCTGCAGATCGCCAACCGCTACCTCAGCGTGATCGCTCGCGACGGCCAGTTCCCGATCGAGGGAGGCGTGAAGACGACGCCGGATCCGTTCTGTTACTTCCAGGTGGTGCAGCTCTGCACCGGGCCGAATCAACCATTTATCGCGTTGCGTGGAAGTAACGGCTTGTACCTCAGCGAGATCGCCATCAAGGGCTTGAACCCCATTTGGGCGGCGAAATCGGGGATCGACGTGTACAGTCAGTTCTCCGTGTCGACGATCACATAGGGTTCCGGTCTCTTCGCGCATCGCCCCGGCGGGCGGTGCGCGAGAGGACCCTCGTCTTCCGGACCTGCGCAGACGAAGGCCTGACCCTCACGCTCTTGCAGAGCGGCACGACGATTACCGGTTCGGAACGAGCGTTGCCCGCTGCTCCAGGTCTCCGAGAACGTCCTCGATCTTGGCTAGCTCGGAACGAAGATCGTCCGCGTGACTGCTGTAGCGACCAGCAGAATCCGCGCGAGTGACTTGATTGCGTTTCTCATTTTCGGTCTCCCTTCTGAAAACTGCGCATCTGCTCTGCGCTGGATGAAGGATGGGTTCCTCGGCGACGAGGTGCGCTCGATGGAGGCCAGGTGATAGTCAGCCGGATCGAGACCGTCGCTCTTCGCATCGCGGATTGCGGCGAGCAGATCGTCGCGATCGCGCGCGCTCCACGCCGGCGCAAACTGCCGGCGGCTGTAGAAAACGATGCGCCCGCGGCTCAGCGAGTCGACTGCCGACCGGATCGTGACCGTCTCGCCCTGCAGCGGCACCGCGAGAGTCAGCGCAACTGCGACGGCCAATCGGAGCACGGAAGGATGGTCCTCATTCCTCGCTCGCGCTGCTGCCATCGCGCGCACATGACCGGGTGACTGCGATCACCTGCCGTCGCGTGTCGCCAATCACGCGCAAGGCATTCGCGCGTCACCGTCTCCGCGAGCCGGGAGCGCGACGATGTAGGGCGAAGGAGACTCTGATGCTCGCACTCAACGAAGGAGTCCTCGATCGAACGATCCGTATTGTCATCGGTGCGATTTTGGTGCTGGCGGCGATCACGATTCGCGGCGCAGGGTGGGCGTATCTCGGCCTGATCCCGCTGGTTACCGGCACGATCGGCGTCTGTCCGCTCTACGCGCTGCTCGGCATGAGCACGCACGAGAGATCGGAGGCCACGTCATGAATACGAATCTCTTTGAACGCGTCCTCGTCCCGACCGACATGAGCGCATTCAGCGATCTGGCGCTTCGCTACGCGCTGCACTTCAACGAGCGCCTCGGCTCGAAGATCACGCTGCTGAACGCCGAGGAGATCTCGTGGCTCGCTGCGGACCATCCGATCGGCTACTACTTCGAGAACGTTCCCGAAGCGAAGACCGCGCTGACGAAGCAGCTTCACGAATACGCCGCGTCCCATGTTCCGGCCGCGGCCGGCGCGACGACGTTGTTCGAAGATGAAGCGCCGGAGCTGGCGATCCTGCGCATCGCCCGCGACATCAACGCGGATCTCATCATCATGGGCACGCACGGACGGCGCGGCATCCGGCGCGCGATTCTCGGCTCGGTCACGGAGTACGTGCTGCGCGAGACGGACATCCCGGTGATCACCGTGAACCCGGCGCTGTTCGCGCCAGAGGGAGCGATCGGCATTCGCACGGTGCTCTGTCCGGTGAACTTCACCGCCATCGCCCGCGAGGCACTGGCGCAGGCGAGCGCCATCGCCGAGTCGTTCGCAGCGCAGCTCGTGGTCATGCACGTGTGCGAAGGTGGCGAGCCGCGGCTCTTCTCCGACGTTCAGAACCAGTTCGGCATCTGGGTCGACCCGCAGGTGCGTGCGGATACGCGCTACAAAGAGATCGTCGTCCACGGCCACGCGGCGGAGCAGGTGCTCGCCGTCGCCGATCAGATCGATGCGGATCTCGTCGTCATCGGCGCGCAGCACAAACGCTTCGCCGACGCCACGGTCATCGGATCGACGACGGAAAAGATCTCGCGCTTCGCGAAGCGGGCGGTGATGACGGTCATCCGCAAGCCGCTTGCGTCTCAGGCCACGGCGGCCGCGTAAGAGGGGATGACGAACGAGAACAACGATCCCGTTCCGACCTCGCTCGTCACCTCGATCGTTCCCTGGTGCGCTTCGACGAAGCCTTTGACGATGGCCAGGCCGAGGCCTGCGCCGCCGCGGCGGCTGGAGCGAACCTGCCAGAAGCGGTCGAAGAGATGCGGCAACTCCGCGGCGGGAATGCCGGGACCGGTATCGACGACGGAGAAGCGCGCTTTGTCGCGGTCACCCTCGACGATCAGGCGCACGGTTCCGCTGTCGGTGACGCGCAGGGCATTGCTGATGAGGTTCGACAGGATCTGGATCAGGCGATTGCGGTCTGCGTACAGCGGCGGAACGCTGTCGAACGCCTCGACCTCGAAGCGCAACCCTTTCGCCGCCGCGGCCGATTCGAACATGCGGCGCATTTCCTCCATGACGTCCGCGGCCTCCACGCGCGTGCGCTCGACTGTAAATCCTCCGCTCTCGATCCGCGCCACGTCGAGCAGGTCGTTGACCAGCAACTGCATCTGGCCGCACGCGTTCAGGATCATCGACAGCAGCTCCTGCTGCTTTTCGTCCGCGCCCGTTTGAAGAAGCGCGGCGCTGCTCTTGATGATCGTCAGCGGATTTCGCAGATCGTGCGCGACGATGGCCAGAACCTCATCCCTCGAACGAATGCCTTTTTGCAGGTTTGCGATCGCCTCCGCCTGCGCTATGTCGGGCCGCATGTTCTGCGGGAAAGGAATCATTTCTTTTCGGATCGGGATGGTTGCCAGGATTGAGGACATTGGACGCCTCGTAGTGGGCAGGATCGACCGAAGCGCGGCGCGCGTCAGTGAGCGCAAGGGTTCAGCGCGGTGACAGGCCACACGACCCGATGTGAGCTTCCAGTTTGGCGGCCGTCACGCACAGGTGTGCCGCATGCCGCGGCATTCATCCGGCCGGCGACGCATCTTTTTTCATCATGATGAACGTTCGCGATGCAATGACTTCAGACCCGGCCACGTGCGATCCGACGACGACGCTGCGCCTCGTGGCCATGCTGATGCTCGATCAGGACTGCGCCGCCGTCCCGATCGTCAGTGGCGGTAAGGTCGTCGGAATCGTCACCGACCGCGACATCGCCTGCCGCGCGGTCGCCCAGGGGTGGAACGCCGCCGAGCTTCCCGCTGCGGCGGTCATGTCGTGCCCGCTCGTTGCCATCAGTCCCGACGACACCTTCGACGACGCCATTCAGGTGATGCGCGAAAACCGCGTTCATCACCTTCCGGTCGTCGACGACGATGGCCGCCTGGTTGGCATCGTCGCGCAATCCGACCTCGGGCGGCGGATGACGAACCTCGAGCTTGGACAGCTCACACGCGCGACGTCGATTCGTGGAGCGCGCCAGTGGCCGTCGAAGCTGGTGCGCATCAACGCATGACGGAGGTATCCCATGAAATCAGCAGGTTCCCGATTTCTGACCACGGCCGCAACGCTCGCCACCGGCACGGCCGCGCTGACTTACGTCGCGTATCGCAATGACATCGAAGACGCGAGACGGCGAATCGAGACGGAAACGCAGAGCATCGCCTACGGAGACGGGACGGTCGAATTCGCGGAATCTGGAAACGGACCGGCTGTCCTTCTCATCCACGGCGCGGGCGGCGGTTTCGATCAGGGACTGGAGCTCGGACGCGCGTTCGTCGGCGACCGCTATCGCATCGTTGCGCCGTCGCGTTTCGGGTACCTCGGCACTCCGCTCCGCGCCGATTCCTCGCCGGAAGCGCAGGCCGATGCGCATTTGCGACTGCTCGACGCACTGCAGCTCGACCGCGTTCCGGTGATCGGCGTTTCCGCCGGCGCTCCTTCCGCCATGCAACTTTGCCTCGCGCATCCCGAACGCTGCTCGGCGCTCGTGCTGGTCGTTCCGATGGCCTGGACGCCGCAACGCGCAGCCGCCGCTCCGTCGCCGTTCTTCGAGGCCGTTTTGAGTGCGATTGCGGCGTCCGACGTCCTTTTCTGGACCGCGACGAAGGTCGCCCGGATGACGCTTCTCAAAACGATCCTCGGCACTCCGGTCGAGGTTTACTGGAAGGCAACGAAGGAGGAGCGCCGGAGCGTCGACCGGATGCTGCGCAGCATTCTCCCCATCAGCAGACGCTCTGCCGGGATCTGGAGCGATAGCGTCGTCTCGTCGAATCTGACGCGCTACCCCCTCGAAGACATTCGCGTTCCGACACTGATCATCAGCGCCGCGGACGATCTCTACGGCACCTACGAACCAAGTTTCTACACCGCGGAAGAAATCGGCGGCGCGCAGTTCGTCGGCTTCGCCACCGGCGGCCATCTATTGATCGGCCACGAGACCGAAGTGCGGTCGCAGATCGGCAGTTTCCTCGGCGGCGCCGCGGCTATGGAAAGAGAAGTGCTGGCGATTTGAGGATTTCCGCGCGCCCGCGAAGATTTCGTTGACAGTTCTCGCGCGTTCGTTCCCATCGAGAGTCCTTCTCCCCCGCGGTTTCTTGCGGGGGAGAAGGTGCCGAAGGCGGATGAGGGGGCGGCGCTTGGGGGATTGATCCTCAGAAAACGCCCCTCACCCGCACTTCGTGTCTCCCTCTCCCCGCAAGAAGACGCGGGGCGAGGGACTCTCGATTGGAAAGCTGCTTTGGCGCGCCTCCGCGCGCGACGCGCGCACGGCCCACCATCCGATCACATCGTCAGAACCGCCGTCCCCACCAACCGCCCCTCCCGCGCGATCGAGTGGGTAGGCGGTTCGCTTCGTTTCGATGCGCAGCGATGCGATGCGTTCGAAGAATGCTTCGCCGTCGGCGCGGGTGAATTGGCGACGGAGCGGATGCTGCGCTCGTTCCAGAGCGACTCGTACGGAAACGACGGGATGTCGCTCATGTGGATACCGGCGCAGACGACCGTGCCGCCTTTCACGCAGAAGCATCCGGAACGTGGTCGATCCCGAACGGCGCGGAGAAGTAACCGTTGTACAGACGTTGTCTGCTTCGCTTACGTCGCCACAGTAGGCGAGAAGTGCACGTCGCCCGTCGCCAGGTCCAGCGAGAACGGGATCCATCCGGATGCCTGGCGCGCTTCGCCGATGAGGCAGGTGTCGGTGAATGCTGTATCTCGAAATCCTCCGCAACTGATGGTGTCCGTTTTCCAGAGGCGGCCGTTCGCGCCGAATGCTTCCAGGCTCATGCCGTTGTGATCGACGATGAACAGCGTCATGGCGGCGTCCCGGGCCACTCCGGCGACGTCCGTGCCGATCTGCTCCACGAGCCTTCGCGACTTCAGCTCGATGATGTACCCGGCGCCTTCCGCGGATACGAACAGGTGCTTGCCGTCGGGCATGATGAAGATCGTGCTGACGCTCATCTGACCGATCTCGAAGCTGCCGATCCACGACTCCTGGCCGACCCCGATGCGGAGAAAAATGCGTCCGCGTCCGGAATCTCTGCGGTCCGGCGGAAAAGCGATGACCGCTTCACCCGAGGGCGGGGAGGGGAGGACTTCGGCAGGGATTAGGGGAAGGCGCCCTTCGGCTTCGTGCGGATACGTACGAGCACGTGCACCGGAGAGCTTCTGCCGCCGGCGATCGCCGCCGTACCGCTGCGCAAAGCGGACCAGCGAGCGCAGTTGGTGAAGCCGTTGCGCTGCCTCGCTATCGGGACCGTTTTCTCTCGCCAATCGCAGCGTCTCGAGGTAAACCGCCTCGAACGTTTTTCGGACCGCTGGACCGTCTTCCTGCATGACGCGCGCGATTTCGCGGCCGATTCGCGAGAACTCCGCGTCTGCCTGCTCGTGAATCTCATCGCGCAGGATGGTCTGTTCATAGATGTCCGCAAGCTGCCCGGCGGTAAAGAGATTCTTGTACTTCGGCTGCGCTTCGCCGCGGCGCAGGCGCTCGGCGCCTCGCCGCAGGAGACGTCTCCTCTTTCCGGGCAGGAACGTGTTCAGCGGCGAATCGGGAGCATTCTCGGCGCGCTGTAAGACGTCAAGAAGCTGGAGCAGCAGCGCTGCGGCTCTCTCGGATGCGTTGTCCTCTTTCATGACCGTATGGAACCCGGACGCGCCTGCGAGCGCGCCCGGGTTCACGTACCTCCTTACTCTATGCTTGCGTCGTCGCCGGCGTGTCGCGCGCCGGAACCGGCGGCGGCACAGGACTCGGAGAGGGCGACTGAGGATTCGCCTGCGCCTTCTTACGGCGCGCGGCGATCTTCCGGCGCTGGATCTCCTCCACCTGTGGTAGCAGTTCCTTGTTCTCTGGATTTCGCACGAGCTGCGATCCAAACGAGTACGCCTGCGATGCGATGAACGCGAGGCGTTCCCGCCGGATCAGATTCGCTCCCTCGATCCCCTGGAAGAACGAATGGAGCTCCGCGGCGGCCAGGGCCCACCGAGCGACGTCGCTTTGAAGCTGCAGAACGTCCTCGACCGGCTGACCAACCGCCTGCGCCACCGTGCCGGACGAGCTGATCACGCTGATCGATGCCTCGACGACGGGCCCGGGCTGCCGGCGCGTACGCTGTTTCAGTTGCTGACGCTGTGCTTTGTCGAGCGGCGTGACGTCATCGACCTGCGACCGCATGGCGCGGACCTGCTCGACGATCGCCTCCGGCGTCAGTTTGGGAGCCGGCTGCGGCGTATCCGCAGCCGGTACGGCGGGGTTGAGAGTCTGATCCTGATTTTGATCCATGACACTTCCTCCTAAATGCCCAACGGGCGGTTCAGGCCGGAGGAGACGTCAGGACCCGTATACGAGTGCGAGGCGGCCACCGGCTGGAAGTTTCGGCCACACGCCGATTCTCCCGGTTGATGATTCGAGGCGTACGCACACCTCGAGTTGCCCGCGGCAGGAGGAGCAAGCTCAACTCCCGCACTCGGTACGAACTTCAGAATCCTTGTTCAGGACCCTCGTACCGCCGTTAGCCGCCAAACCCTCGGCTCTTTCGAGACTCGGATTCGTGCCGGGTACTTTCGGCTCGCCGCGACGAAATGTCAAGAGGGCGCGGTTTTTTTTTGCTGCAAGGAGTGTGACGTGGGGCCTGCTACACCGTGAAATGGTCCGCGCCGCAGCGCGACACGGGGGATGTCACGTTGCGACACGGCCTTGTCGCACTGCGACACGGGGCATGTCGCGCTGCGACACGGCCTTGTCGCACCGCGACACGGGGCATGTCGCGCTGCGACGCGGGCATGTCGCGCTGCGACGCGGGCTTGTCGCACTGCGACACGGGGTGTGTCACGCTGCGACACGGGCTTGTCGCACTGCGACACGGGGTGTGTCACGCTGCGACACGGGCTTGTGGCACTGCGACACGGGCGTCCTCCATCTGCGTCCTATCTGCGTAAATCTGCGGATCAACCAGCCGGCCAAGCCATCGCCTCAGCGAATCCCGGCAGCGCGACGGACAACTCCTCCATGTGCGCGCTGGCGATGCCGTCCAACTCCCGCTCCAGCACACCGCTGACGGTCGTCTCCTGCTGGTCCGCCCGATACTCCAGCATGTCGATGTGATGCCGCGGCAGCCGCACGCGCAACTCCGCGCTCCGGATCGCCTGCGGCAGGACGCCATCCGCCTCATCCCCGAGCGCCTCCTCGATGACATGCATCGGCCAGATCTCCAGCGCCTTGGCCATCATCTCCGCCCGCGGAAACCACTTCCCCACCGGCGTCGCCCACAACTCGACCTCCCCCTCCTCAATCGCCTCGGACATCCGCCTCCGCGACCACCCAAGAAGCTCCGTCGCCTGCATAATGCTGACATGCGGCCGAGGGTGTAGGAAGATGTGCCGAATGCGGGAGATGAGGTCGGGATCGGGCATGCTTGGGTGCCTCGCTGATAGTACGATTATGATATATCGCGAGACGCGATTTGTCAAGATGAACCCGGTGCCATGGCAGTAGCTCCAACGATCGGAGAACTGCTCGGCGAACGCGTGCGCGAACTGCGCAAAAAGCGCGGATTGACGCAGGTCCAACTCTCCGAACGATGCAGCGTCCCTCAGAGCCGGATCAGCGCCATCGAGAAGGGATCCCACGTGCCGAACGTCGAAACCGTGATTCGGCTGGCACGGGCTCTCGACTGCAAGGTGACAGCGCTGATGTCGGTCTTCGACAAATGAGATCTGCCTTTGCTTTTGCGGAAGTACGCCACGGAAGAACAATGGGAGTGTTGGGTGTCCGATCTGGTCTCAGCTTGTGAAGACAGATTAGAAGGATCAGTGTCCCTAGGAGTCATAGTCAACGGCGATTTTGGACCGATAGAGGTCTACCGCGTTCTGACTGGTGACCAGTATCGCCTCACGTACCTCTTCAATCTTCATGTCGATAACCCTCATTCGGCCGTCGACCTGGGCCAATGACTCTATGCGATGGAACTCTTTCTCGTATTTTCCGGCGAATGATGCCAACGCCTTCAGCTTCATAAGCGCGTCGTCGAGATGGTGTGAGTGCGGGTCGATAATCGAGGCAACGATCTCACCACCGACCTCGTGAAAGAACACGAAGTCGGGATGCATAGATCGCCAGTTGCCAGTGCCCTCATCACGGTAGGCGATGCCTAGTGAATCGACTGCGGCGCGCGAGGGGTTACGGTACCAGCCGCGGACGTTCGCCCGCGCGAGCTCTGAGAGAAGTACCTCGCGCTCCCAGCTGTTTAGTCTTGTGACTGGGAACTGACCCTCCGCGTCGGACATCAAGTGCAGCGGCGCCAGCGGTGCGAGCGCGATCTGACCGCCCTCCTCAACAGTAGAGAAGCCTTCGACCCTTGTTCGTGGCGGGCGCAGCTCACCCCTCTGCGGGTCCGTCGTCATCGCTCTGATGTCTTCGTACTCCTGCTGACGAATGTCGGGAAGCGCTTTGATTGCGACCCGATGCTGCGCGAATAGGCGACCGGTCAGTTCCAGCGCCTCGCGGTCTACCTTGTCACGGATCTCCTTTACAGTCGCTAGCGCAGCCACGCGAACGTACGCCTCGCGTAGTCCGTCGTCGTCGGAATCGTCCTCATCCGGCCCCGCCAGATGGTTGACGTAGGACTGAGCGACGTCGGCGCCGAAGGCTTTCTTCGCGTCGTCGAAACCGGACCGTATCGCGCGGTCGTCAGCGCGCTCAATGTATTGAGCGTAGGTCAAGTCTTCTTCGCCGTAGTGTCCCTGGATCTCTCTGATGTGAACGTCGTGCACTTCTTGAATGGCCGGCTCGAGTTTGTCCGAGTACCGCGTGGCGTAGGCATCGAGAATCCGGTGCAGCTCCTTTTCAACATTTTTGAGCGCCCCTGGCCAAACCGCGTCGACTGACAGCGCCTGTGCCAAGGCAACGAGCCGTTTAACCGGCCGCGCGCCCCGCTGTGGCATCGTCTCCGTGGGTAACTCCGCCCAACGTTGCCAGACTTCTGACGTCACGTTCGGGTTCGGCAGGAGTTCTTTGCCATCGATGACCGACTTCTTCTCACCGCCCGGCATCTCCTCCAGATCTCCCGTGAGGAAGCGGACTACTTTGACAGCGGTCGTGCGGTCGAAGAACGGGAGGATACAGTCGACGGCATTCAGGCGCTCGTCGCCCGGAATGCGGCGCGTCAACGGATTGCGCACCATTCGGCCGAGCAGTTGGGTGATGTGGGTATGGTCCTTCGCCGGCCGGAACGACACGAGGACTTCTGCGCGCGGACAGTCCCAGCCGGTCGAGATTGCGTCCTTGGCGACTAGGACACGCACGTGCGCTTCGTCTTGTACGCGCTCCGGTTCAATCCACTCGACTTCCCACGCGCCAAACCTCTGTGTGGCGTGATCGCCGAGCACATGGCGTACCGACGACGCGCGCAGTGCGGGATACTCGGCAAAGATCGTGTCGAGTGCCATTCCAACATCGTTCGGATCCGGGGTGTTCGGTGTTTGTAGCACGAGAAGCGGCTGCACGGTCTCGAGGAGATGTTGCGAGCGTGTGTATGCGGCCCATCGATCTGTGGAGTCTTTCAGCTTGCGAGCGGCGCGCCGTACGAGAACCGAGTCGAAGTTTCCGGCTTCGTCAGGAATGTCCAGAACGAGGGTGTCCTTGACCAACCCCGACGCCTGTACCCATGCCGGATCGACGAGCACAGAGGGCAGAGCGCGCCGGTTCTTAGTCGCCTCGGCTTCCTGCATCGCCGAATCAAAGTGAGCGATGGTGGCGGATATACCCCACACAATCGGGATCGGAGGACGCATCTTCGTCCCGTTGACGAGACGACGCACAATGGTCGGTTTCTCCGGATTAGTCTTTCGGTTGAACCCTCGGTGTGCCTCATCCAGCACCAAATACAAAGTGAGGTCGTCCGACTCGATGGTCTTGGCGAGTGTCTCCCAAATCGTCCAACCCTGCATGTCGGGCGCGGCTGACGGAAGAGCCTCAAAGTGCGCTTGCCCATCAGGTGTAGCCTCGAGGCTTCCGCGCGTCAAGAGTGAGGTCTTAGTCAATTTCTGAGTGTTTAAGAAGTAAACCTTTCCGGGATCGAGGCGCGGTTTGGCGAAGGGTGGTTCAATGTACACGAGGTTCGAATAGTTGAACTTCTCCGACGCCTGTCGAAGACGGTTGAATGTTTGCTTGTTTAAGCTCGGGTCATCTGAAAACCAAAGCACGATCGCGCCTTGGTCAGGTTCGAAATCGAACGCGTCATTCCCCCAGAACAGCGCCTCGATTGCTGCGGCCGCCATCACGGTCTTGCCGGCCCCGGTCGTTGCCGTAAGTGAGAATGAGGATCTCTCACGTTTGTCAGGATTCTTAAACTTCTCTCGGGCTCGTTTCAGGTTGGCGAGGATGTCGTCAACGGCCTGTTCCTGGTAGTCCTTCAGAGTGAACTTCACAGTGATCCCCGCCCGGATTCGATTTCAAAATTGCGCAGGTAAGACTCGTAGAGACGAACCGGTTCGACGTGAGAGGGCAGCTCCTGGGCGACCGATTCGAATAGTCGGTCCTCGTCTGTCACGATGTAGGCGATCGCAATCGCGTCGTTTGAGGCGACGGCCTTGAGGAAGTCGTGCGTGTGGTCAAGGTTTGCGAGGACACCGTAAACATCAGCGACGTCCCAGCCCGCCGAGATGTCGTCGATGCGCCGGCCGCGAGACCCCGCACGAATCCAAAGCAGGGGCGCGATCTTGGCAAACTCACGGTTGCTCGCCACGCGAAGCGGCGCCTCATATGTCAGAGTGAAGAACTCCACGTTCTCCTCAAAACCCTCTGCCATGGGAAACTCGTCGGTAAATTTGTAATCACCTTTGATCGGCTGTCCATCTGGAGTCTTGCCCGTAATTGCGGCCTCAATGCGCGGTTTCGTTATGTACTCGAAGATGCCCCTCCCCTCCCACGCAGCGTCGCCTGGTCGCATTCCCCTCTCGCGAAGCGCCTTCTGCTCGCTCGCCGCGACCTCATTGTTCGTAACCGAGATTGATCTCCGGCGCCCGCGGTCCTGCTTATTGAGACGCATGACGGCGTGGGCGGTGGTGCCGGATCCGGAGAAAAAGTCGAGAACGGTTGCTGTCGCTTTCAAACCGACGAACAACTGCAGAGTGTCTTCCACTGCAAAAAGACTTTTGGGGAACGGGAAGGTTCGACCAGGGATCAAGGATCGCAGCAGTGCACTCCCATAGTTGCCTGCGTTGTGCGAATCTTTCGACCACACAGTCTTCGGGACTCCGGATGAACTTCCATGGCCGATAACTCGAACGAGGTTTGCCGAACCGTCATCAGCATGGCCATCAATCCGAATTTCACCCGAATCAAGCCTCGCAAGATCGGACCGGAGTACGTAATTCATCGCTCGCTGGCCGGAATCTCGATTTCGTCTTCCCGCCCTCACCAGCCCACGCTTGAGCAGCTCGCGCGCTGCGGGTGCGGAGATGCGCCAACGACCCTCAGAACCGTCAGAACGAATCGGCCAAACAATCTCTAAGTTGGCAGGACATTCCACGGCCTCTTTGGACACGCTCGCAGGCAAAAGCGCATCTCCGATTTCGACAATTTCGCCGGTTTCTGGTTGGAGAAAGAAAGGATAGAACTGGTTTTCACGATCGGCTCGTCGTGCGTCGGTTCCTCGCCTAATCAGGTTCTCCCAACTGACCGGTGCAATAGCCTCGCCGGTCGTCTCGGGCTGGAGCTCGGCACGCGCCAACCCTACTTTGGAAGCACCTATATAGACGAAATACAGGTACTCCTCCACGCGAGACATTTGATTGCCTCGAGGCTGTCCGGATGGTGCGATGACCGAGGTGACCATCTGGATACTTGCTTCGGTGTATATCTGCTCTAACAGCAATCCCAACCGCAGGTACTCCTTCTCGTCGATTGTGACGATGAGGACCGAATCGGCGGGGTTCAACAACTCCTTCGCCACAACGAGACGACGCTCCATCATCGCCAACCACTTGGAGTGACGATAGAGATCATCGCTTTCGACGTAGTCGTTGTTGTACTTCCAGTCCTTCGCTCCCGTGTTATATGGCGGGTCAATGTAGATGCAGTCGACCTTGCCTCGGTGCGTGAAGAGAAGCGTCTGGAGCGCGTGGAAGTTCTCAGCGTTGATGACGGTGTGGAAGGGTTTATCGCCTCCGCGTTCGAGTCTTCCCATCGACACGAGGCCCGGGTAGATCGGGTCTCTGAATTCGGCCACCACAACGAGGTCGCCGAGCGGCACGATCCGGGTTTTCAGGTCCTCGTAAGTCGACTCGCCTGACTCTGCGCTCAGTTTCACCTGCGGCTTTACCGTTGCGATGTCTGCAGAGCGATCGATCCCAACAACTCGCCAGAGTTTCTCGTCGCCATTCTTGGCATTCTGACCACGCTCCGGCAGTATGCGCACTTTGTCGCCCTTCCGAACCTTGCGTCCCGGGAGTTCGACCGCCTCAGGGACGTGGCGCTCGAAGTTCAGACCGAACGCGCGGCGGTCGGCGAGTGCCTCGACTTCGCGCTCGAGATCGCGCGCAAGCGCGGGCTCCCGGATTCGGAGCTCTCGGAGCAGGTCATTCAGTCGAGACAAGGTCTGTCCGTTTATACACTACGTCGCTTCTGAGCAACAATGGCTGCCATGATGGCGTATACCCCTGCTCAGGAAGAAGCGATCGCATGTCTTGACCACCCGCTGCAGATCATCGCGTGTGCAGGGTCTGGCAAGACGCAGGTCATCTCTCAACGAATTGCAGCGATCCTGGCCCAGCCCGGGGTCAAGCCCGGCAACGTGGTCGCTTTCACGTTCACGGAAAGGGCGGCGGCGGAGCTGAAGGAACGGGTACTTTCGATCGTGCAACGCGAGCTCGGCGACGTGAAGGGCTTAGCCGAGATGTACATCGGGACCATGCACGGCTACTGCCTCGATCTGCTGCAGCGACTTGTGCCTGAGAAGTTCAAGTTCTCCGTGCTGACAGACATCACGGCGCAGCTGCTCGTGGACCGCTTCAGCGCCAAGTCCGGGCTCACAAGCTGCCCGACGACAGCCTCAAGGGGCGTGTTGCGGCGCTACATCGACTCGAAGCTCTACATGCAGGTCGTTAGCGTGCTGCGTGAAGACAGGATCACTTTCGATCGTGTGCCGGCTGGCGTGATGGAGTCGTTCGATAAGTACATGACGCTGCTCCGCGAGCACGCCATGTTCGACTACACACAGATCATCCGCAGCGCTGTCGACTACCTCGAAGGGGATCGTTACGAGGACGACGACTTTGCGCGCGTTCAGGATCACATCCGGGATGACATTCGGTACGTCGTCGTGGATGAGTATCAGGATGTCAATCCGCTTCAGGAGCGCCTCATTCGCAGTCTCGTAAGGTTCGGCGCGAATCTTTGCGTGGTGGGCGACGACGATCAGACCATCTACCAGTGGCGCGGTAGTCAGGTATCGAACATCCTCATGTTCGGTGGCCGGCACACCGGCGTTCGGCAAGTCGTCCTCGATGACAATTTCCGTTCAACCCAAGGCGTCGTCGAAGTCGGTCGTTCGGTGGCCGAGCGTATTCCTGGCAGCGAGCGGCTGCAAAAAAGGATGGTTGCTGCAGGCTATCAAACGTGGGAACGCGGCGACCTGCTGGCTCTCACATTCGACAACGCGGACGCAGAAGCTGCCTGGATTGTCGATCGCATTCAGCACTTGCGAGGCGTACCGTTCCGAGACAGCCAAAACGCAGAACCGCGCGGTCTGTCCTGGTCGGACTGCGCTGTTCTTCTTCGCTCGGTCGCGAAGGACTCCGAACCGGTCTGTGCCGAGTTGCGTCGCCGCGGTATTCCCTTCATCGTCAAGGGCCTGAACCGGCTCTTCGACAGCCCGGAGATCCAAGCAGTCGTCGGCATCTTTCGGTTCGTGGTCAACGAGATCGACATGGAGCAACTGAAGGCGCTCTGGGAGCAGGCTGCGCTGATTCCGTCCGGCGCTGAATGGGCGACGGCGCTGACGGTGCTTGAGAAGGGACGCAACTTCGGCGCGGAGAAGCGGCACTCGGTCTACAACATCCAGCGCCTTTACCTGGACTTCCTGGAGGCGCTCAATATGCGCGAGGACACCCTGCCGGGCGACGCGACACGGGGCGAGCTCGTTTTCTATCAGCTCGGCAAATTCAGTCAGGTGATCTCAGACTACGAACAGATTCACTTCACTACAGAACCAAAAGCGAAGTACGAAGGGTTCGCAAAGTGGCTCGAGCATCAAGCGCCCAGCTACTACGCCGACGCAGACGCCGACGTCGGGTACGCCACACCCGACGCCGTGACTATTGCGACGGTCCATCAGGCGAAGGGGCTGCAGTGGCCGGCGGTATTCCTGCCGGCCCTACGCAAGAACAGATTCCCATCTCGAGTCATGGGGGGCGTCAGACTGAGTCATGTCATCCCAGACGATGCGATCGACGACCCGGCCCGCTACCGAGGAACCGCGGAGGACGAGACGCGGCTGCTGTACGTCGGCGTGACGCGAGCCCAGAAATACCTATACGCGACGTTCGCGCCGCTCGCAGATAACCAGCAGCAGCGGGTCCGCTCCGAATTCTTCAACCACATCGCCGCGCAACAATGGGTATCGACGACGTCGGCGCCGATCAACGGTGACCGGCTGCAACCGCACCCCGTGCACGAGACGCCCCAAGTCACGCTGTCATTCTCTGAGTTGAAGTACCTGTTCGAGTGTTCGTACCAGTTCAAGCTGCGCTTCCTGTACGGATTCAACGCTCCGATCCACGAGGCGCTCGGCTACGGCAAGGGGCTGCACGACGCCCTGTCCGAGATCCATAAGCGCGCACTTGAAGGCGATCTCGTCACAAAGGCCGCGGCCCCGGCGCTGATCGACCGGCACTTGAACGCGCCATTTGCATACCCCGCGCTCCGCGACCAGCTGCGGAAAGCCGGCATCAAAGCGATCGAACGCTACTTTGACACGCACGGAAACGAGATCGCCAACACCGAGTTCTCCGAGAAGCAGATACAGGTCCACGTCGCGCCGGGCATTACCGTCGACGGTCGCATCGACCTCATTCGACGCCTGGACACGGGCGAAGTTGCGATCGTCGACTTCAAGTCCACCGACCGCGCCCAAGCCGAAAACGTGACTCGCGACCAACTCCACGTTTACGCCGTCGGATACCAGGAGCTCACTGGCAAAACCGCCGACCTGATCGAGGTGCTGAATCTCGATGAAAACGGCAAGACCACCCGTGAGCCGGTTAACGACCCGCTGCTGAACTCCGTGCGCCACAAGATCCGCGACGCCGGCGAAGCGTTGCGCACGCATAATCTTGCGCGTTTTGAGGCGTGGAACGAGCATGCCTGCGGATCGTGCGACCTCGTGGGCCTGTGCCGGGAGCGGCCAGGCAGCTGAATGGCGGAGACGGCATTAGTAGCTCGAACGCTCAGTTGTCTGGTGAAACATAAAATTGTCGATTGCGACACGGCCACACCGTTTCTGTAGCCAGACTTTATAGTTCGCGGCTCTACGGGTGGTAGAAGTTGCACTGCTGCAAGAACCGAGGGATGCTCGGAGGATGGAGTCGCATCACGTAAGCATCGCGGACATGCCGGTAGATGAACGGCCCCGAGAACGGATGGCTCGCGGCGGAGCTGTTGCACTGTCAGATGCGGAGCTCGTCGCTCTACTGATTGAGCCTGGACATCGGGGCCGAAGTTCGCTCGACATCGGTCGAGAGATAGTAGGAGATGGCCTACTTGCATTCGCGCGGAAAGAATGGATTCCCGGTCGGCGAACGGGAGGTATAGGGCCTGGCCGCGTGGCACGAATCGCGGCAGCACTAGAACTCGGCCGGCGAATTGCGGCAGCTTCGGCGACGTCCTCAGATCCGGTCCGCACTCCCGCCCAAGTGGCTGAGAAGCTGATCCCAAAATATGCGCACATGACTCAGGAAACGTTAGGGGGAGTCTTTATGGACGCTCGCAACCGCATCATCAGCGAGCGCGAGATCTATGTGGGCACCATCAACAGCGCATCCGTTTCCGCCCGGGACGTTTTCCGCTGGGCTCTTCAGGATCACGCGACAGCGGTAATCGTGTTCCATAACCATCCGTCGGGTGATCCATCCCCATCCCCACAGGATCTCGCCTTCACTCGTCAACTCGTCGAAGTTGGCGCCGCTCTGGGAGTCGAAGTGCTCGATCATCTGGTCGTGTCCACCGGCGGGTTCGTTTCTCTCAAGCAGCAGGATCTAATGTAAGACGCTGTCGGGCCGATCAGCCCACCTTGAGTGAAGAAACGTGAGACGGATTGCTTGCATGACTCGGGGCACATTTCGCGAAGCTTTGGGGTGCGGTGGCGGGCGAGCCACCGCTTTGGGAGGGAGGGGGATGGAGACGACGATCGAGCAAGCATCACACGCTGCGTATCGTCACGATTCCACCGCCCTCCCAAAGCGGTGGCCTTGCCACAGCACTCCAAAGTGCTGCGCACGAAATGGGGTCCTTGTTCTTCGCCACCCCTCACTTCGCCATGCTCAGGAGCGTCGCTTCCAGTTCGACCGGGAGGCCCCAGTGGTAGCCCTGTCCGTGGTCGACGCCGATGGCGCGGAGGGCGTCGGCGTGGGCTTCGCTTTCGACGCCCTCGGCGATCACTTCTTTGCCCAGGATTCGTGCGACCGTGTTGACGGCTTGCACCAGGGCGCGGTTCGTGGCGTTCGTGTCGAGGTCGCGTACGAACGTGCGATCGAGCTTGATGTAGTCGACGGCCAGGGCGCGCAGGTATCCGAAGGATGAGAAGCCGACGCCGAAATCGTCGAGGGCGATCAGGCATCCGAGGTCTTTCAGGCGGCGGATCCAGTTGCGGGCGCTGCCGAGGTCGGAGATGGCCGCGGTCTCGGTGATCTCGAACGAGATCCGGCCAGGCTCGATGTTGCTGGCGCGGAGGCGTTCCTCGATGTACGTGAGAAGCGGCTCGTCATTCAGGCTGCGGGCGGAGAGGTTCATGAAAATGCGCAGCGTCCGCTCCGACTCGAGGATGTTCATCACTTCGTCGAAGACCCAGCGGTCGATCTGCGGCATCAGTCCGTAACGCTCGGCGGCGGGGAGGAACTTGTCGGGCGGGATGATCGCGCCGTCCTCGCCGCGCATGCGGATCAGCGCCTCGAAGTGCAGCGGCTCGCCATTTCCGAGCTGAATGATCGGCTGGAAGGTCAGTGTGAAACCGCCGTCGCGCAGCGCGGAACGGACCCTGGCCAGCCAGCGCGTGACTTCGTGTACGACCTCGCCGCTGGCCAGCGGATAGCTCGCCACGCGATTCTTGCCGTGCTCTTTCGCGGAGTACATCGCCGTGTCCGCGTGCGCGACGAGCGTTTTCGGATCGTCGTCGGCGCCCAGCATGGCGATTCCGACGCTGATCGTGACGGTGTAGACGATGCCTTCGTGCTCGAACCACATCGCTTCGACGGCGGAGCGGAGGCGCTCGGCGATGTCGCGGGCAAGATCCTTCTCCACGTTCTGGAGGAGCACGACGAATTCGTCGCCGCCGAGGCGGGCCAGGAAATCGCCGGGGCGGAGCTGTGCCTGGAGGAGGGACGTGATCTCGATGAGCAACTCGTCGCCGACGGGATGTCCCGCGGTGTCGTTGACCAGCTTGAACTCGTCGACGTCGAGGACGAGGATGGCGGCATTGCGGCTGGCGCGCGCGTCGTGGGTGAATCGCGCCAGCTTCGCTTCGAATGCGCGGCGGTTCGGGAGCGACGTGAGCGCGTCGTGAAGCGCGAGAAAGCGGATCTGCTCCTCCTGCTGCTTGCGTTCGCTGATGTCCTGCTTGATGGCCACGAAGTGCGCGATCCTGCCGCTCTCGTCGCGCACCGGCGTGATGGTCTGCTCCTCGGGATAGATCGTCCCGTCCTTGCGGCGGTTGAACATCTCACCGCGCCAGATCTCGCCGGCATTCAGTTGCTGCCACATGCGCGCGTAAAACGTGCGGCTGTGATTGCCGGAGCGGAGAATTCGCGGCGTATCGCCGATCGCTTCTTCGGCCGTCCAGCCGGTGAGCGTGGTGAACGCCGGATTGACCCACTCGATGACTCCATTGGTGTCGGTGATGACGATGGCGTTCGCCGCCGACTGGAGCGCGACGCGCTGCAGACGGATCTTGTCCTGCCCCATGCCTGCGATGATCGACAGCGCGATCTCGTCGGCGAAGCTGCCCAATTCGTCGTTCATGTCCTCGGTGAAGGCGTCTTTCGACGTTGAAAAGAGCGTCAGTGCTCCCAGGACCTGGCCATGAGCGGCGAGCGGAAGGGAGATGGATGATTTGAGGCCGTGCTCCGCGGCTTTGCTTCTCCATCGCTCGAAATTCGGGTCGGATTCGATGTCGCAGATCTGCACGCGTCCTTCCCGGATTGCGCGTCCGGTCGGGCCGAGCGACTCGGCTCCCTGATCCCAGCGGACGTCGATGCCGTCCAGGAACGCCGATGCGGCTCCGGCCGATCCGCGAATGGAAATGCGGCCGCCGCGCTGTTTGATGCTGATCTGCACGAGCGCGTAGCCATTGAGCTCGACGAGCTGCGAGCAGATGAACTCGAGGATGGACTCGGACGGCTGACCGCCCAGGATCGCGCCGTCGATCTCGTGGATGATCGACTGCAACAGCTCGCGCCGGCGCCGGTGCGCGAGATCGCGCGCCACGCAGAGCACGAGCGGCTCGCCGCGAACGTCGGCGCGCACGGCGCTGACTTGGAGAGGGAGAAGCGATCCGTCCGTGCGGCGATGCACGCACTCGCAGGTGCGCGGCTCTCCCGATTCGAGCGTGCGCTGGATCGCGCAGCGCCCGCCGCTGTAGCAGAGGGTTGCCACCGGCATCCCGACCAGCTCCGCGGCGGGCACGCGATAGGCCGCCGCGGCCGCGGCATTGACTTCGACGATGCGTCCGCTGCCATCGATGAAGATGGCCAGGTCGTGCATCGTTTCGGCGAGGAGCCGGTACTTGCCAAGGATTAAATCGGGAGTCTGAACCGCTGCATCCCTCGTCACGTCGCGAATCGTGGACGGAGCATGCCCGCGGAAGCATGATGGCGCTCACGTGCAGGTGTGACGTGGTTGAGGGAGCTTCGCTGTACATCCATCTGTGCGAGTGAAGCGTAGGTCTGGCAAAACAAACATAAGGAGGGCTGTCATGCCAGCTACGTCACCCGCACCAATTCCCGCACCAGTGCTCTATTCGCTTCTCAGGGCGATCGATCCCGCGAAGGCGCTCCAAGGTAAATTCAAGGCGGAGAAAGGCGCGAAGGTAAGCGCCGGCGCAAAACGTTCCTTGACCGAGGCGCTCGAAGCTGCGAATCAGGCGAAGTCGGCGAAGCAGTTTGCAAGTCTGATGAAGAGCGGAGCCGTAAGTTCTCTCACCGCAGGATGCGGTTCCATCACGACGCTGACCGTAGAATACAAAAAGACTGGCTACACCGTCGTTACTGTGTCATTCGAGAATTACCAGACCGCAGGCTGCGGCACGATTGTCTCGACGTTTCCCACCACCTGAGGTCCAAAACAATTCATCCGCAGATGGCGCACGTCATCTGCGGATCGATCCCCTCCAAACCGAACTCAGGCGTGAAGCTCGCATTCCATCGGTCTGAATGCCTGAGCGTCTCATCGAAGCTCTCCTCGAAGCGAGTCCCGATCCGGTTTGGATCGTGAGTGAAAACGGAGAGGTCATCGCCTCCAACAAGGCGTTTGCGCGATGGCGTTTGACGGTTCAGGAAGACGGGGCGATCTCGTCGTGGGCGGACGCGCAGCGGCGGGCGCTGGACGGACGCGCGGTAGTCATGGACGTTCATTTCGTCACTTCCGGGATCGAGCGCAGCTTCGCGGTCCACGGCTATCCGGTGAGGGACCGGCGCTGTGCCGTGATGATGGCGCGCGAGATCACGGGCAGCGAGCGGCCGGCCGCGGACATTTCCATCGAGCTCGCGCTGAACCGGCTTTTCGCGTCTGAGGAAACGTTGAGCGAGTTGCTGCCGCGCGCGTTGGAGTTCCTGTGCACGGCGGAGCAGTGGGAAGCGGCCATCGTCTGGCTGGTCTACGACCAAGAATCCGTCCTTCGCGCCGCCGGCTCGTGGTTCGCCAGCGAGGACACAGCGGAGCGGTTGCGGCCGCGCATTGCGGGTCTGACCATTCCGCATGGGCGGGGAGTGCCGGGGCGCGCGTGGGCGCAGGAGGACGTCGTCTGGATCGCCGACATCCTCGACGAGAGCACGTTGCATCGCGGAGAGCTGGCCGCGGCGGCGGGACTGCACTGCGTCGTCGCCGTGCCGTTGCGTGACGGCGAGAGGGTCAGCGGCGTGATGGAGCTCTTCTCGCGCGCCGTCCGCCCATTGAGCGAGCGCCGCAAGCACATTCTGCTGCGCACGGGACAGGCTCTGGCCCGCCTCCTCGACCGGCGGCGCGCCGAAGACGAGCGCCGTCACCTTCTGACATTGATCGAACGCAGGGGCGTCGAGTGGATGATGACGTTCGACTCGATCGAGCTGCCGATTTTTCTGATCACACTCAACGGTTTGATCGCGCGGCTCAATCGCGCGGCGCGCAACCTCACCGGCGGCGGGTACGAAGACCTGGTCGGCCGCTCCATGCGCAGCTTCGGCGATTTCGAGCCGTGGACGACGATCGACGACATCGTCACCGCCGTGCGCGACAGCGGCGTCTCCTGCACCGCGCAAATCTCGCGCGACGGCCGCATGTGGGACGTCGCCGCCAGCCTTCTGGCCGCGACTGACGCCGAGGAGCGGCGCGTGATCGTGGTGCTGCGCGAGATTACGGAGATCGTGCAGCTCCAGGAGTCCGTCCGCCGCGGCGAGCAACTCGCGGCCCTCGGCGAATTGGTCGCGGGCGTCGCCCACGAGGTGCGCAACCCTATTTTCGGGATGGGACTGACCGTCGATCTTCTTCGCGAGCGCATTCAAGGCGATACCGCGGCGGAAGAAATGGCATCTGACCTGCAAAAGTGGCTATTCCGCCTTAACGGACTGATGGAGAAATTGTTAGAGTACGGAAAAACATGGACGATCGATCTGCAGCCGGGCCGTTTGGAGGACGTCGTGAAGCAGGCCGTTGATGCGTGCGCGTCGCGCGCCGCTGACGCAGGTGTGACGATCGAGATGCCGGCCGGCGGCGATGATCGCGTGGCCCTCATGGACAGCGCGCGTCTCGTGCAGGTATTCGAGAACCTGCTCATGAATGCCGTACAGCACTCCCAGCCCGGCGGCTGTGTCACAATCTCTTTTGCGTCTGATGCAAATGAGGTCGAGTACTCCGTCCGCGACCGCGGTCCCGGCTTTCGCCAGGAGGATCTGCCGCGGGTCTTTCAACCGTTTTTCACCCGGAGGCGCGGCGGCACGGGACTGGGCCTGGCCATCGTGCAGCGAATCGCCGACGAACACGGTGGCACCGTTGCCGCAGAGAACCATGCAGACGGTGGCGCGGTAGTGCGCGTAAAACTTCCCCTTTATCAGACAGCGGAGATCTCATTGTGATGAGTCAGCAGCAGACCACGGCGGAGCCGGAACGGATCCTCATCGTCGACGACGAAGACCTCATCGTCGGCGCGATGCGGCGCTATTTTCAGGGTCTCGGCTACGTCGTCGATTCGGCATACGAGCTGGAGGAAGCGCAGGCGCTGCTGGCGAATTACCAGTACGACCTGGTCATCGCCGATCTTCGCCTCACCGGAATCGGTGGCGTGGAAGGGCTGCAGATCGTGGCCGACGTGCATCAGAAATGCGTCGACACGCGCGTCATTCTGCTCAGCGCGTTCGGCACGCCGGAGATCGAGCGTGAGTCGTACAACCGCGGCGCGGACGCGTTTCTGCACAAACCGAAAGCGATGATGGAGATCGCGCAGGTGGCGAAGTCGCTTCTGGAGCAATGAATCCGCGGGCATGCAAGAACACAGAGCGCTGAACTCGATCCTGGCTCCAGGCGGAATCACACCGATGTATCAGCCGATCTGCGCCGTCGACGGGACGCTGCCTCCGCAACTGGCCGGATTCGAATGTCTTTCCCGCGGGCCGATGGGGACGAATTTCGAAGCGGCGAATGTCCTCTTCGATTACGTCCGTCTGAAGCGTGAGGAGTCGCTCGTCGATCGCGCCTGCGTTTCCGCCGCGCTTACCCGCGCGCCGCGCCAGGAAAATATCCGGCTGTCGGTGAACGTGCACGCCTCGACGCTCGGCCGCGACCGCGATTTCGTCCCGTTCTTCATCGCCGCGGCGGACAACAACGACATTCCGCTCAATCGTCTGACCATCGAAATCGTCGAGCACGCGCCGCCGTGGGACAACGTCAGCTTTCTCACGGCGCTCGCGAAGCTGCGCGAAAACGGCGTGAAGATCGCGCTCGACGACGTCGGCCTCGGTCAGTCGAATTTCAAGATGATGATCGACGTCTGTCCCGACTATCTGAAAATCGACCGCTACTTCATCGAGCGCTGCGACACCGATCCGAACCGGCGCGCGGTCATCGAGGCGCTACGGTCGCTCGCGTCGCGCTTCGGCGCGCAGCTCGTGGCGGAAGGCGTCTCCACCGCCGAGATGGTCGAGACGTTGCGAAGCCTCGGCGTTTCGCTGATGCAGGGATACCTCTTCGCCAAGCCGCTGACGGCCGAAGACGCAGCGCGATATGCGGTCGCGAGCGATCAGACCCTGGGACCGCGGGCGTCCCGCCCGCTGTCGACTCCCGCCTGAAGTCCGATGCGGGCGAGACGCCCGCGTTCCCAGGCTGATCACGCCACCACGAATCGCGCGCGGCCCTGCCGCTTTGCCTCGTACAGCGCGCGGTCGGCGCGCTCCTTCAGCGATTCCGGCGATTCGCCGTCGGCGATGGAGACGATGCCGCACGACGCGCTGAGCGGACGCGTGGCGCCGTCGTACCGCAGCGGCGTTGCCGCCAGGCGGTCGAATATGCGCTGCACCTCGGCTTGCGCATCGGCCACCGGCAGGCGCGGAAAGAGGATCGCGAACTCGTCGCCGCCGAGGCGGGCGAGAACGTCGCCGGGGCGAAGCTCGGTGCGGATGATGTTCGCGAACGTGATCAGCGCCGCATCGCCGGCGGCGTGCCCGAGCTCGTCGTTAATCGGCTTGAAATGATCGAGATCGATCATCGCCAGCGCTCCGCCGGCGGCATCACGCGCACTTTCGATGTGCTGCGGCAGCACCTCGGAAAAATAGCGGACGTTGTACGTTCCCGTCAGCGCATCGTGCATCGCCAGCCGTTGCAGCTCGACTTCTTCCGCGACGTTGTGCAGCGTCAATATCGTCGAGGCACTCGTCTCGCCGGCGAAGCGGAAGACGACGCTCGTGGCTTCGTGCGGCTGATTTTCGATGACGATCCGCTCGGCCGCGTAGCGCGACGTCGTGCGCAGCCACCAGCGCGGCGCGAGTGAGTCACGGTCGAGAATGAGCTCCGCGTCCATGCCGAAATAGAGAGTGCCGAACAACTCCTCGGCGCGCCGGTTCGCGTAGAGCAGTCGCTGATCGGCGCCGATCACCAGCACCGCGTCGGGAATCGCATCGAAGGCGGCCTTGAGATAGTGCTGCTCGGTTACGTCTTCGATGACCACGAATGCGTACGACGCGCCTTCGTGCTCGACCGTGTAGCAGCGGACGTTCGCCACGCGGTCGACGCCGCCGGCATGGTAGACGGCGTACCACGCCGTGCCTGAGCCGCGCGCGAGGAGTTGCTCGATCCGCGCGGGCAGCGAGAAATCGATCACGTTCGTCAGCGGCCGTTCGACGGGAAACGACGCGCCATCGAGAAAGGCGCGCGCGAAGGACGAACTGCCGTCGATGAGATAACCGGTGTTGCGGTCGACGATCGCGCCGGGATGCGGCGACGCGCGCAGCACCGCCTGGAAGAGCGACTCGGCGCGCCGTTTGTCGCGCCGCTGCGCCGCCTGATCGAGCTCGCGCTCGATCGCCGCCGCGAGACGCATCAGCCGATCCTTCAACAGGTAGTCGTGCGCGCCTTCGCGCATCATCCCCACCGCGACGTCTTCGCCGATGGCGCCGGAAACGACGATGAACGGCACGTCGAGCCCGCGCTTTTTCACGATCGCCAACGCCTCGGGTGCGCTGAAGCGGGGGAGGTGGTAGTCGCTGACGATGATGTCCCACGGACCGGCGTCGAGCGCGGCGCCGAGCTCCTCGGCCGTCTCCACGCGCGTCATGTCCGGCGCCCATCCGCCGCGCTTCAGTTCCAGCGCGATGTGCGCGGCATCGCGGTCGGAATCCTCGATCAGGATGAGCCGGAGCGGACGGGCCACTACATCACCTCACGTGCGGACGAGCCGGTGGTGAACCAGATCGTCGCGCCCTTCTCCGGCTCGCCCTCGGCCCAGGCGCGGCCGCCGTGTTTCTGGATGATCTTCTGCACCGTCGCCAGACCGATGCCGGTCCCTTCGAATTCGCGCGTCGAATGCAGGCGCTGGAAGGGACGAAACATCTTCGCGGCATGAGCGGGATCGAATCCCGCGCCGTTGTCGCGGACAAAGTACGCAGGCCATCCGTTGTCGTTACGCATGCCGATCTCGATGCGTGCGTGCGGCCGTTTGCTGGTGAACTTCCACGCGTTCGTGATCAGGTTTTCGAGCACCGCACGCAGCAACCGCTCGTCGCCGTTTGCGACCACGCCGTCGTCAATCGCGAAGTCGACGTCGCGGTCGGGATTCGATCGCTGCAGCGACGACGCGATGCTTCGCGCCATGTCGCTGAGATCGACCTCTTCGCGCTGCATCTCGGCCCGCGTCAAGCGCGTCATCTGCAGGAGGCCGTCGATCAGCCGCTGCATCTGCTCGCAGCCGTCGCGGATCCAGTGAACGCAATCGCGCGCGTCGTCGGTCAGCTCCGCGGTGAAGTCCTGCTCCAAAGCCTGCGCGAATCCGCTGACGGCGCCGAGGGGACCGCGAAGATCGTGCGAGACCATGTGGGCGAATGCCTCGAGATCCTTGTTGACCGACTCGAGCTCCGCGGTGCGGCGGCGCAGCGTCACCTCGCGCGTCTGCATCTGCTCGAGCAGCTCGTTGAGTGACTGCGTGAGCGGGCCGAGCTCGCCGCGCGGGATCGGTAGCCGGGTGGACAGCGTTTCGTCGCGCGTCGCGGTATGGACGCCATCGCGAAGAGCGCGGAAGCGCCGCCGGATGCTTCCCACGAGCGCTGGCGAAAAGAGGATTGCAATGACGATTGCAATCGCCGCAGCGGCAATCGCGTCGCGAGTGAACGCGCGCGCCGGCGTCGACGTCGCGATCGCTGCCGGCTCGACGCAAAGCGTGTTGCCTCCAGCGATCGACCGGCATACCAGTTCGCCGCCGCCCGCTGAGCCGGACGAAACGAGCGTGCGGCCGTCGTGGCCAAAAATGGTGGCCGAATGAATCAGTCCCGACGCGGTGAAGGCATCGAGCAGCGGCTGCGGCGCATTTCCTTTTTCAATCGATGCGGCCACGGCGTCGGCGACGCGGCCCGTCGATGATGCCTCCGCAGTCTTTGCACCTCGCGCGAAATAGGCGATGATCGCGGCAGTGGCGAGAGCGGTGAGCAGAGCGGTCGCGAGCAACACCACCATCACCCGGCGCTCGATCGACTGCTGTGCTCGCATACGGCCCGTAGTTTGCAGCGGACTGTGCAAGAACCTCTCCACTGGGTTTCCCATTCGGATGCGACGATGAGAACGGTTTGGTGCGCGATTCTTTGCGCGTGCGGCGCGTTGATGGCCGCGTCCTGCCAGGACTCCGATAACGCCTCGGCATCGCAGCCGCCGCGCATCGAAATCAAAGGCGCCGTCGCGCCGATCGACTCCGTCACCGTCTCCGCACCGATCGAGGGACGTGTCGCGAAAGTGAACGCCGCCGAGGGCGCGGCAGTGAAAGCGGGCGACGTGCTGATCGTGCTTACGAATCCGGCGGTCGATCGCGATCTTGCCTACGCCCGTGCGCAGATCGCTTCGGCCGAATTGAAATTGCGCGGCACTACTGCTATCCCTCCTGCCGTCTCGGCGGAAGGAGAGAAGAGCGCCGCCGCGATCATGAAGGCAAAAGAAGAGAAAGCGGCCCGCTATCGCGCACTGCTCGCCTCTGGTGACGTATCGAAACAGGAAGTCGCGGACGCAGAAACCGAATACGCGATGGCACGGCGCGACTGGCTGGCCGAACGCGAGCGGCGCACTGCCGCGGCGCCAGCGGCCGATCCCGCCCTGGCGCGCGCGGAGCTCGATCGTGCGCGGGCCGATCTCGCCTTCGCCGAGCACCGCCAGACGCTGTTGACCATCACAGCGCCGGCGGCCGGCACCGTAGCTCGGCTTCGCGTGCGCGCGGGGGACGACGTCTACACGCGCGATCCGCTCGCCGAGGTTGCCGATCCCTCCACCGTTCGCGTCCAGGCGCAGCTTGCGCCGGAGCTTGTACGTTTCGTGCGCGCGGGTGCTGCCGCCGAGGTGCGCGTTCTCACCATTCCGCCGCATCGTTTTCGCGAGCCGATCGCGCGCGTGATCGCCGCCGGCGCCGAGGGCGGACCGGCCATCGTCGTCAACGTTCCGAATCCCGATCGGATGATGCAGCCGGGAACGCCGGCAATCATCACGCTGCAATGAAACGTGCGTTCGCGTTCGCTGCGCTGTTGCTGGCCGCATCGGCGCGCGCGCCTGATGTGCTGACGTTTGACGAGGTGTTGGCGCGCGCGACGCGGGCTCGCGCGTTGCCGTCATCCGCGGTCGACGCGGTCACGGCGCTCGATCGCGGCAGCATCCGCGATTTCCCCACCGTCCGCGCCGAGACCTCGGTCAGCAGCGCCGACAACCTCGATCTCTTCACCCAGAACGTTCTGCGCTTCAACGCCTTCACCGCGCTTGTCAGCGTCGACTATCCGCTGCTCGACGGCGGCGTCCGCGCGTTGCAGCGACAGTCGGCACGCATCGAGGCGCTCACGTTTCGCGAACGGATGCGCGCGATGTCGGACGAGCTCTTTCGCGAGACGGTCGATGCGGTCGCGCATCTCTACACCGTGCAGGAACGCCTTCGCCTCCTCAACGGCGGCATGCAGCGCGCGCTCGACCTCGGCGATCGCGCCAAAAAGATGCTCGACGTCCGCGAGATTTCGAACGTCACCGCGGCCCAGTGGGAAGACGAGGCTCTTGCCGCCGAGGGGCAGCGCCTCGATCTCGAGTCGCAGCGGATCGAAGCGGAGACGCACGTCAAGCAACTGATCGCCGATACCACTTCGGATCCAATCGAAGTCACGATCGACGTCGACAAGCCGCCGGAAGCAGCGCCACAACGCGCGAACGACAGCGTCGCCAGCCTGCTCTTTCAGCGCCGCGAGCTGGCAGCCGAAGAGGCGGAAGCCGCGCGCCGGCCGCAGGTGCTGCTTTCCGGTTTCGGCGGCGTTGCCGCGGTCGGTGGCGACCGGCAGTACGGACTTTACGGAGTGCGCATGAGCATCGGTCTGCCGATGTTCGACGCCTCCGCGCGGCGTCGCGCCGCCGAAGCGCGGCTGGAGGCTGAGGAATCGCGGATCGAGCGCGACGTCGCTGACGCGCAGGGGCGCCGTCAACGCGACGCGCTGGCGATGGACGCGGCGGCGTTGCGGAAACGGATCGCATTGCTGACGCAGGCGGTCGACGTCTCGCGTCAGCGCGAAGAATCGACCGCGCGGCTCGTCTCGGCCGGACTTCGCTCCGCCGCGGAAGCCGCGCGCGCCGCGGCCGATCGAACGCGGCGCGAGAGCGATCTGCTCGCCGCGCGCGTCGATCTCTGGAAAATCGCGCAGCTCATGCGCCGGGAGGGAAGCGGCGGCCCCGCGGTTGCCGGCACGCCGACGCGATGAGCGACATCTCCGTCCTCATGACCACGGAAGGCACGTACCCGTACGGCGCGGGCGGCGTGAGCACGTGGTGCGATGCGCTGCTGCGAAAGACGCCCGACGTCCGCTACACGCTGCTGCCGATCATGATGAACCCGCACATCGAATCGAAGTTCGATCCGCCGGCGAACGTGCAGGGCATCATCAACGTTCCGTTGTGGGGCATCGAAGAGCCGGCCGAATTCACCGCCGATGCGCCCTTCGCCGAGTTGTACGAACGAAAACGCCGCACCTCGGACGCGCAGATCGAAGCCCAGTTTGTCCCGATCTTCCGCCGCTTCCTCGATTTCGTGAACGGCGGCGCCGACCCGGAAGGATTCGGTCAGGTGCTCGTGGAGATGGAGGACTTCTTCACCGCCTGCGACTACAACGAGACGATGAAGTCGCGGCCGGTGTGGCGCGCGTTCTGCGACGTCATGCAGGCGTTCAGCCGCCGCGCCGCCGAGGCGCTGCCGGAGGCCGCGCGCATCCATCAGCAGCCGACGCTCTTCGATCTCACCGAGAGCCTTCGCTGGCTCTATCGCTTTCTCATCGTCCTCACCGTGGCGCCGCCCGAGGCCGACGTCACCCACACCACCGCCGCCGCGTTTTGCGGGATTCCGTGCATCACGGCCAAGGTGCGTTACGGCACGCCGATGATCGTCACCGAGCACGGCGTCTATCTGCGCGAACAGAACCTCTTTCTCTCCCGCTTTCGCCGTCTTTTTTTCTGCAAACAGTTTCTGCTGAACCTCATCACCGCGGTCGTGCGCGCGAACTACTTTCACGCGGACGTGGTGGCGCCGGTATGCCACTACAACACGCGCTGGGAGCTGGCGCACGGAACGCCGCCGCACAAGATCCGCGTCATCTACAACGGCGTCGACCCCGAGCTGTTCGCGCCCGCGGCGAAGACCGATGGCGCGCTGCATGTCGTCGCCACCGCGCGCATCGATCCGCTGAAAGACATCGAGACGTTTCTTCGCGTCGCCGCGCGCGTGCGCGAGACGCATGGCGACGTCCGTTTCACCGTGCACGGATCGGTCGCCGACAACAGCTATTACGAACGCTGCCTGCAACTCCGCCGCGAGTTGAAGCTCGATCAGATCGTGACGATGGGAACGGCGGTGAGCGACGTGGCCGGTGCGTATGCCGATGCCGACGTCGTCCTTCTCACCAGCATCTCCGAGGCTTTTCCGTACTCGGTGATCGAAGCGATGTCGTGCGAGCGGGCGGTGGTGGCCAGCGACGTCGGCGGCGTTCACGAGGCGCTGGAGGACTGCGGAATCCTGGTGAAGCCGCGCGACGTCGACGGTTTCGCCGCCTCGGTTACGAAACTCCTCGACGATCGCGCGCTTCGCATTCGTCTCGGCCGCCGCGCGCGGCAACGCGTGCTCGAGGAGTTCCGTCTCGACCACTGCGTCGCGTCGTATCTCGACCTCTATCAAACGCTGGCGCGGCAGAAGGCGGCGGCATGACCGCGGACGCCCTTGGCCAGCAGGTGATCGACCGCATCGGCATTCCGAAGGATGCGTGGGAAATCGCCGCGCAGCTCGAGGTGCTCGGTCTTCGCGACGACGACGCCCGCAGCATCCACGGCGCACGCGATCTCTTCGATCTCGCGCGCGGGATCGAACGGCGTTTCCGCGCCGGGCAGTATGCATTCGTCGTCGAAGGCGAAGATCCCGTCCGCTACGTCAATCCCGTGTTGCGTTTCGTGCGGCGCTACTTCGCCGGAATCGTGTTCGCCATGCCGATGGCGCTGCAGGCGGCGACGATGCTGATCTGGGGCTACGGCATCTGGGGCGCGATCGACCTCGAGCTCGCGCAGGGGAGCGCGATCGCCCTCGGCTTCATCGCCAGCTACATCGTGGCCGGCGGCTTCTCGCAATCGATCGTACGCCGCGGCCTTTTCTATCTCTATCAAAAGGAAGAAGTGCTGGCGCGCTGGACGGCGCTGCGCGGCTGGTGGATCGCGCTGCGCGCCATGCTGGCGCTGCTCGTTCCCGCGCTGCTGGCGAATGCGATTTTTCGCATCCTGCCGTGGTCGATGGTGATCGTCGCCGCCGCGTTTTACGTCGGTCTGGGGATTCTCTGGCTGAACTGGTCGCTGATCTACCTCGTGCGGAAGTCTCACTGGTTCCTGGTCGTGACCGCGCTGTCGCTCGGCGCCGTGTTGGTCGCCGCGAAGGTACTGCATCTCGCGCCGATCGCGGCCAATGCGGTCGGCGTGACGGTAGCGGACGTCCTCAGTTTCGGCGCGGCATCGTGGCAGCTCCGCCGCCTCGCGTGCGGACGCGCGGAGCCGGTGAATCCGCCGCGGCTGGTCGTCCTCGTCTACGCCACCTCGCGCTATTTCGTGTACGGCCTGTTGTTCAACGCGTTCCTGTTCGCCGACCGCGTGATCGCGTGGACGACGCCGGTCGGCCGCCTCGACTTTCCGCCGTATCCGTTCTGGCTGAGCGTCCGCTACGAACTGGCGCTCGATCTCGCGCTGGTCGTGGCCATCGTGATGAGCGGCATGGTGGAAGTGGCGATCGAGAAATTTTCCGAGGAACTGATCCCGATGGAGAAGAGGATCCGGAGCGATGCCGCCGCGGATTTCATCGATGCGAATCGCGCCGCCTATCGGCGCCGCGGCTACGGACTGGCGGTCTCCGCAATCATCGCGCTGGCGGTGGCGGCGGGCGTGTTCATGGCGCTGCAGCGCGTTTCGAATCCGGTCCTGCACGAGGCTCTGATGGCCCGCGTGACGATGAGCGTCTTCGCCGCCGCCGCGATCGGCTACGTCTTCTTCATGTTCGCGGTGCGCCATCTCCTGATGCTGTTGACGACGTCGCGGGTCGACGATGCCGTGCGCAGCGTCGCCATTGCGCTCGCCGTCAACATCGCCGTCGGTTTCGTTTGCAGCCGTTTTTTCAATTACGCGGCGGCGGTGGCCGGACTGGTCGCCGGCGCCGCGGTGATGACGCTCGTGGCCGGCCGCGCGGTGCGGCGGACTCTCGACGATCTCGACTATCACTATTTCGCGGCCTTCTGACATGTACTGGCTACTCGGCATCGACACGGTCTTGCGCATCGCGGCGGCGATGGCGCTGCTGTTCGTAATCGTGCCGGCGCTGGCCTGGCGGCGGCCCGCGTCGTTCGGGCGGATGGAGTGGTTCTGGTGGAACCTCGGCATCGGCCTGACTCTGTTGACGCTGGCCGGGCAGCTCTTCACGCTGCTGAACATCGCCGGCTCGCTGACGTACGCGATCCTGCTCGCCGCGATCGTGATTTTCGGACGCGCGCGCAGCCGCGGCGTCGGACCGCTGCAGTTGATCGCCGGAGGCTATCGCGCCGCCGTTCTCTTCGGGCTGAACGTCGTCGACGGCCGTCTCGATCTTCGCACGCGGCTGACGCATGCGATGCGCGAGATCGTGCATCGCGCTGCGGCACAACTGCGCGATCGATCGCTCGCCGTCTGGGCCGCGATCGCCGCGGTTGCCGCCGTCACCCGCTTCTATCGTCCCTTCGCGACGGCGAACCTCGGCTTTTCCGACACCTACGTTCACCTCTATCTGATGCGTCTTCTCGACGCCGGACGGCAGGTCGATCCGGCGTGGGGACCGTATCCGCGCGGCATGCACTTTCTGCTGCTGGCCATCGAGCGGCTGACGAACGTCGACGCCATCCTGCTGCTCAACTTCTTCGGCGCGTTCAGCGGCGTGCTGATCACGCTCTCCGTGGCCTACGCCGCGCGCCGCGTCGCGCGCAGCAACGTCGCCGCGTTGGTGGCGGGTCTGGCCTTCGCCACGATGATCGGCGGGCCGCACCAGTACTTCATCGCCGGCGGCAGCGTCTCGTCGGCCGACCGCGGCGTTGCGCGCTCGATCCTGCAGCGCTCGTACGGCGAGATGGATGCGTCGACGATGGGGGAGTTTGACGTTCTCCTCACCGCTTTTCAGCGACAGACGTCGACACTGCCGCAGGAACTCGCCATCGCGCTCCTCTTTCCCGCCGCGCTCTTTCTTTTCGACTGGCTTCGCACGCGCGACCGCTGGCGGCTGGCGGGGTTTGCCGGCTGCGCCTCGGCCATCGCTGCGATTCACTCCGGCGTCGTGGTGCCGCTGGTGCTCCTTTGCGCGGCCGTGGCGATCGCGGTGCTGGTCGAGCGAAGCGCAAGCGCGCGCGAGATCGTTCGCGCGGCACTGATCGGCGGCGGAGCGGTGGTGCTCGGATCAACCTGGATTCTCGGCTTCATCCGTTACCACAGAGCAGCGGTGAGCGCGGACAGTCATGTCGGATCCACCGCGCTCTACTACTTCCCGTTCCTCCGACCGTTCGCGAGCGGCAACGCCGAGGAACCGTCGGCGGAAATCGCGTACATGACGCTGACGCCGTTCCTGATGCTCATCGTGATCGTCGCCGTGATCCTGCTGTTGCGCGCAGCGCGTGCGCGCGACGGCGCGACGATCTGGCTCTCACTTGCAGTGATTCTCTTCACCCTGACGCACGCGGCGTCCGCGATCGGAATTCCGGAGATCGTGGAAGTGCGCCGCAATGCCACCTGGCTGGCCATGGCCGTCGCCGCGATCCTCGGCGTCGCCGTCTCCGTCATCGCCGGGCTCGTGCCGCAGCGGCGATGGGCGCCCGCCATTCCTGCGATCGCGCTGGCCGCATGGATATTTACGATGCCGAATCTTTTCGGCGCCGCCATGCGCGGCAAGCTGCTCGATTACTCCGGCTACGGCGAGACCGCGCTGGCGGTGGTCAAGCTTTCCCACGATTACGAGCCGTTCACCTGGACGCTCGTCACCTACGGCCAGGAGTACCCGATGGTGCTCGGCCGCGGCTTTCACGTCACCGCCGCCGATTTCCTGGAGCGCTTCGACCCGGCCGAGTCGACGCTGCCGATTCCGACGCCGCTCGTTTTCATCGCCGTCGAAAAGAAGCCGCATCGTTTTCAGATCAACACCTGGTCGGCGCGATTCGACCGGGGAGCGATCGAGGAGCGGCTGCAGACGTGGTGCACACTGTACCGGATGACGCACAAAGACATGGGCATCTGGCTGGAGGACGGCAACGTCCGCATCTACGCCATTCGCCGGCCGCCGCGCGAGATGGCGCGCCTTGCGGACGGGAGGGGAGAGTGAGCGTCATGCCGCGCCTTCCGCTAAAGCGCCGCCCCAACGTGCACGCGGCCGCGGTGGTTCCCGCGTTCAACGTGGAGCGGGAGCTCGGGTCGGTGCTGCGCGCGATGCCGCCGATCTTCACCACGATCGTCGTGGTCGACGACGCCTCGGGCGACCGCACCGGCGAGCTGGCCGACCGCTACGCGCAGCTCGATCCGCGCGTGATCGTCGTGCATCACGAAACGAATCGCGGCGTCGGCGGCGCGATGATCACCGGCTTCCGCACCGCCGTCGACGCCGGCGCCGACGTGATCGTGAAAATCGACGGCGACGGCCAGATGCCGCTCTGGCTCGTGCCGCAACTGATCGAGCCGCTCGTGCGCGGCGAAGCGGATTACGTCAAAGGCAACCGCTTCCGCGACTTCGCCGCCATCCGGGCCATGCCGATGGCGCGGCGCATCGGCAACGTCGTCCTCAGTTTTCTGGCCAAGGCCGCCACCGGCTACTGGCGCAGCTTCGATCCGACCAACGGCTTCCTGGCCATTCGCGCCGACGTCCTCTCGCAGTTGCCGCTGCACAAGATCGATCAAACGTATTTCTTCGAGATCTCGATGCTCAGCCACCTCTATCTGATCGGCGCCGTGGTGAAGGAAGTGCCGATGCCGGCGCGCTACGCCGGCGAGACATCCAACCTTTCCATCGGCCGCGTGATGCGCCAGTTCCCCGCAAAACTGATCTGGTCCCTGATGCGCCGCATCGCGCTGCGCAACTACGTCTACGACTTCAATCTCGAATCGATCGACCTCGCCGCCGGCATTCCGCTCCTGCTCTTCGGCATCATCTTCGGCGCGGTGAAGTGGATCTGGTTCGCCTCGCATCGTCTCCCCGCGCCAACCGGAACCGTCATGCTGGCCGCGTTGTCGGTGATGCTCGGAGTGCAACTGCTGCTCTCCGCCGCACACCTCGACCTCGACAAGGTGCCGCGCGATCCGATCAACGGCGGTTCGATCGAGGTCCCGGCACGCGAGGAATCGGACGTAGGTGCGCCGCGATGAATGAATACGCATCCCGCTTGCACCTTACCGGCTGATCAATAAACTTATATAATTTCTGGCGTGAAGCCCGTGGCGTTCTTGGGTTCCAGTCAGGAGGATCTGAGAAACTTCCCTGCCGAGGCACGTCGGGCGGCTGGATTCGAGATCAGCTTCGTTCAGCAGGGACTGATGCCGTCGGACTGGAAGCCCTTGAAAGAAGTAGGTTCGGGGGCGATGGAGATTCGCATTCATATCCTCGGTGAGTGGCGCGTGATCCTTGTCGCCAGGTTCGCAGACATGGTCTACGTCCTCCATGCGTTCCAGAAGAAGACCCGAAAGACACGGCAAGCGGATCTTGATCTAGCCCGCAAGAGGTATCGCGAGATAGGAGGTTAGGAATGAAAAAAAAGTCCAGCGGTAACATTTTTCTCCAGCTTGGTTTTGAGCCAGCCGAAGCCGCGGTTCTGCAGATGCGCGCCAACCTCATGGGTGATCTGCGCGTCTACATCGAGAAGAACAAACTTACGCAAGCCGAGGCGGCAAAGTGTCTTGGAATCGCTCAGTCCCGTGTTTCTGACCTCGTGCGCGGCAAGTGGGAAAAGTTCAGCCTGGAAATGCTCATCACGCTCGAGACAAGACTCGGTCGTACCGTTCGCGTAGAGCTTGCCGCATGATTCGCAAACCGCTTTCTGATGCTTAGCCGATCAGCATAACCGCGCCGCGATGAACGGCCGCGCCAGCTCCTCGAACCGTTCGTAGGGGAATCGGAATCGCCGCTCGTAGTAGAGCGGCCCGGCGTGCGGACGTGATTGCACGCGCGCCGCGCTGGCCTCGCGCGCATGCTCGCGCCACGTGGTGAGGATTCCGGGCAACAACGCAAGCCACGTCCGGCGCTGCGATCGAAAGAAGCGGACGAGCGCAGCGTTCGCGAACACCTCGCGCAATTGCAATGGACGCGACGTCCACCCGTCGCCGATCGGGCAGCAGACGCGAAAGAACGGTCCGATGCGGCGGAAGCCGGTGTAGAGCGGCACTTCGAAACATCGCGCGCCGTGCTGTTGCGCGAACGCGAGCGCGACGAGATGCGCGGCGTCGTGATCGTGATGGCCGCCTTCCCACGCCAGGGTCCAGACTTCGTCCGCGCGATCCAAACGAGCCGACAGCAGCGCCAGCGCGCGGTCGAGGTTCTCGACCAGCGCGCCGTCCGCGATTCGATCCTCCGACCCGATGAAGGCGACCTCGAACACGCCGAGCGAGGCCAGCGCCCGGCGCGATTCCTCATCGCGCACGATCGGATTTTTCCCATCCGTGAGAAACGCGCACGCGATCGCATCGCCGGCAGCGACGGCACGCCGGATGCGCGGCGCGGCCGCGATCTCGTCATCCTGATGCGCGAAAACGAAAACGATCCGCATCAGAGGTGGTCCGTGTCCGCCCACATCACGCGCCAGCGCTTGGACGCGTACGGCGCCGGATGAACGAGCAGCCGGAACCAATGCGGTCCCGGCAGAAAACCGCGCGCCAGCAGCATCGGAAATGCCGGATGCGATCGCGAAACGAGTGCCGCGATGAGCCGGCAACCTTGCGCCTTCCCCTCGGCAATCGCATCGCGCACGAGCGTTCGTCCCGCTCGCGCATCGCGCCAGGCAATGTCGGCGATGGCAAAGGTGTCGTACCCCTTCAGCGTCGTCCGCCGCGCCACGAGATACGCGTCATCTCCGAACGCCGTGACGCGATATCGCCAGTGCGGATTGTTGAAAAACCGCCACGCCAGCCACTCGGTCGTTCGCGCGACCGCCGCGCCATCGCCCGGCATCGTCGCGGCGATCGAGGCCATGAGCGGGACGTCCGCACGCGGCAGTTCGCGGATTCCACATGGACGCCTCGGCGCGAGAAATGCGGGCCGAATCAGCACCGGCACCTTCGTCGCCACCGTCCAGCCGCCGCGAAGCATCGCGCCGAGGACGGAGGAACGGATCTGGTAGGCGGTGGAAAGGGTGAAGTCATCGCCGGTCGCCTCCATCGCATGCGTGACCACCTTAGTGAAAAGACCGCGCCCGCGCGACTCGGGAGCCGTCATCGCATCGACGGCAAGGCCGCCGCGCACGATCTCGCCATCGATCCGGTACGGCGTCGGAACGATCGCGATGTGTGTCGTCGTCGCGTCATCGTCGACGAAACATCGCCCGCGTCCGAACTCCCAATCCCAGAATGCCGGATCGAGCTTCTCGCGGTCGATGTCGCCGAAACAACGCGCACGAAGCGCGAGGATCGCGTCGCGGTCAGCAGGCGTCGTTTCGCGGAACATGCCTTCTAGTTTGTCCGAATTTTCACGGTGCCATGCGCGAATCGCCGCCAGGCCGTTCCGATTTCGTGATGAATCGGCGTCAGCGGCTTTCCGAAATCGCGAAAGTAGTCGTCGATGAAAATCGGCGTAATCGCAGGCAGCGCCGCGAACGCATCCATGTCGTAAAGCCGCGCGATGGCGATCACGCGCGCGGCGTCTTCCGCGTTCGTCACGTAATTGAGATGGACGAAGCGAACACGCGGATAACGCTTGCGCACCGGCGCGATGAGATGACGCATCAGGTAATCGATGCTGTTCCATCGATCGTGCGGATCGTTCCACGGCCGAAACGTTCCATGCAGCGTGATGAGACTTTCAGAAACGTCGACGTCGACATAGGGGAGGATGTCGCCCGCCGCGCGGTAGCCCTGATTGGTAATGATCACGCCATCGTGTAGCTCACGTCGCAGGTTGCGGAGAAATCGCGCGAATACAGCGTCATACCGTTCCTCATGCCGCGCATTGAACACGGCCAGCGCATCGGGATGCACGCTTTCGGCCGTGGTCGTGTCGAGAAAGACTCCGTCATAGCCGATGGCGCGCAGCCGCGCCGAGATCGCTGCCGGCCGCTCTTCGGCATGTTCGCGCGTGGCCGGATCGTAATAGAACGCATCCGCATCATCGGCGCCAAGGCCGCCGCGAAGCGGCCGCTCATTGAGCAGGCCGCGCCGGCGCGAGAGCAGCGAGGCCTGCCAACTCCCTGGTTTCGCCAGCGACGCGTAGAAAGCGACTGCCCATTCGTACAGCGCCAAACGCGTTCCGCGCTGATGCAGCGCCGCCACCTGCGCCGGCGGCAGCGGATCGTGCGTCACGAGAACATCGAATCGTCCACACCACTCGAGCTGCGCCGGCGTAAGCGTGCCGCCGTAATGAAAGGCGACGCTGCCGCGGCGTTGCTCCGCATACGCCGGAACGGCCAGGCACAGCGCGGCGGCCAAAATCGCCTCGGCGTACCGCGCGCTCATCCAGCGATGCGCTCAGCGCGGTCGCGCAGCATCAGATCGAGCCGCACATCGCCCAGCAGTTCCTGGATTTCCGACGCCGTCTGTTGCCGCTCGTACAAATTCTTGTGGAGCGCGCGGTCGACGATCGACCGCAGCGACGCGGGGACGATCGCCGGTAGCGGTGCCGGCTCTGCCTCCACAATCGCTGCCAGCACGTCCATGACCGTGCGGCCGGCGAACGGCTGTTTTCCCGACAACATCTCGTACAGAACCACGCCGAGGGAGTAGATGTCTGAGCGTGTATCGATGATGTCATCGCCGCGGACCTGTTCCGGCGAAAGGTACGGCAGCGTGCCGGTCAGCGAGGTGCGGCGTCGCAGCGGATCGGTGCGGTCGCCATCGCCGAAAAGCGCGGCCACGCCGAAATCCAACACCTTGACCACACCGTCGCGGCGCAACATCACGTTCTCCGGCTTGATGTCGCGATGAACGATCCACGCCTCGTGTGCGGCGACGAGCGCGCTCGCCACGGCGAACGCGACGTCGACCGCTTCGGCCGCGGTCATCGGACCGCGATCGAGCCGCGCCCGCAGCGTCTCGCCGTCGATGTGCTCCGTAGCGATGTACTGCAGGTCGTCCTGATATCCAACGTCGAAGACGGTGACGATGTTGGGATGATTGAGCATCGACGCGCAGCGCGCCTCCCGCTCGAAACAGCGGAGCTGCCGTTCGTCAGCGTCGCGGCGCCGCAGGATCTTCAGCGCAACCTTTCGCCGCAGCATCGAATCCTCGGCCAGATACACATCCGACGAACCGCCACTCCCAAGGCGCTGCAGGACGCGATAGCGACCAATCCTCAATATGTTCATCGACTCATCGTTGCGTGAGGCGCAAACCTATGCGCTGGCGTGCGGCCAGTTAGTGAGCTGGATCACGATCACCGCGCGAGGTAAGGCGTGGCGGCGAGTTGAAATCAACCAACGGGGTCACGCGAAAATATTGCGGATCCGCAACGCAACATCCTCCGCGCTGTTCGACGCCACTTCGTTCGCCAGAACCCGTAGCTGATCCCGCTCGATGTCAGCGAGGTGATTGACGCGACGCCGCACCACCTGCCGCGCCAGATCGAACTTGGCCCGGGAGAGACCAACGAGTCTGGGGAGATCGGCAAGGAGCTTGTCCAGCGGGCGTTCCTCGATCGTCTCGACGAACTGCGCGATCTCCGTAAAGGTCGATGCATGAGTTCCGCGCCGGATCAGAGTACTGTCGCACTCATCTCGCTCATCAAGCATGGACCAGCAGGCGTGCATGAAGTATGCCCTCGAGACTGGCCGATTGGCGCGGCCGACCGGTCAGCGAGACGAGGACCGCAAGCAACGCCCCGCGCCGGTCCACGCACCGCCGGCGCTCACGCCGGAACGCGCATTGCCTGAACGCGAAGAGTTATCCAAAACACACGAGGGCCGATGTGCTCGGCGCCGAATCCAGACAGTCTCCGCGTCGCTCGCGAACACCGGCACAGCGCGACCGTCAAAAAAGCTTTTCGCATGCCGCGCACTCATTGCGCCGAACATCGTACTAGCCAGCCTTACGGGTGCCGAGCCCACCAGCACAGACCGTGTGGCCCAATGGCGCTCAGAGCGGTCCATACCTGAATGTGACGAGGTGGGTCGGAGCGCAGCGAAGTAGCAGCATGGCGCATCTCTGCAAAAACGACCCGGCGACGTCACCCGCGCGTCACCGTTTCGGGCAACGCTTTCCCGCTACGGGCTGATATGCCGTCACCGTTATGGTTCATCGCTTCCAATTTAATTATTTGGAAAATAAAGGGTTTGTAGGCTTAACGGTTATGCGGTGTGAGAAGCAGTGAGAACATCGAGATTCGCGTCGTCTCCCGCTCTCACGGCGGTAACCCGTATGCGCTACCAAGTCAATCCCGCGATCAAGTTCACTGGCATTAACGGCCGGTACGAGCCGCCAGCCCCGACCGAGTGTTGAACTCGATACCGTACGGAGGAGAAGCGCGGCGAATCATTGAGATGCGGGCGGGGGTTGCCAACCATGCTGGAAAGGCGGGATGATCACGCATCATTCCATTTATAAGCCGTCATAGAACTGCTGTGTGCACAGTGGGCGGAGCAACGGTCGCCCTGACCCTTGCGGCTGCACTCTATTTTTCGAAAGCCGCGACGCGGCCATTCGCGCAGCTCGTGGACGCAATGGCTGCTATGGATCGGCGCCCCATTTGCGGCCGCATCGTCGGCTTCCCATATCGGCCGTTCCGAGCGGGCGGCGGCGCGTTCAATGAGAGGGGACGGCTACGGCTGCGATCTGCCGCGGGCGACGTATTGGCCGGTCCCGGCAATACAAGGCCGTCCGTTCGGGAAAAGGCGATCGCGACTTTCTTTGCTGGCAGAACGGACGATGCGCTGAAGCAGTTGCACGCAGCTGCAACCGCCGCGCAGCGCGATGGCGAAGTGTGGAGCGACTACGCTGCCGTGCTCTTGGAGACCGGTCGTAACGGCGACGTGCTGGCCCTCGTCGATGCGCTCGCTGTCGCTGATCGCGCGCTGCACTACGCGCCGCACCTGCCGGAGGCTGCGCTCAACTACGCGCTGATTCTCGAAGAACTTCGCTTGGACGATGCCGCGACGTCTGCATACCAGCGCTTTCTCCAGCTCGACCCCAGTTCCGAATGGAGCGTCGAAGCGCGCTCGCGCATCCGTGCACTGCGAAAGCCGACGCAGTCGGCGCGGTGGGATCAGGCCAAGGCGGCCTTTGCCGAGGCGGACGTCGACGTCCCGGAGGCGGCGTTGGTGCGCATCTTCGAAAAATACAGGCAGGAAACCCGCGGGACTGTGGAGGTCAACATCCTCGGCGATTGGGCGGTGGCGACTGAGGCGAACGACGCGCGAAAGGCTGAGGCGAAATTACGAATCGCAAGGGCCGTCGCGAAAACGATCGCGGATGCAACAGGCGACACGCTCCTGGCCGAATCTGTCGCCGCAATCGACCGCGCGGCGCCAGCAACGCGCGCGCAGCTGGCGCATGCACACCGTCTCTATCGCGAAGCGCGCTTGCTTCAACATGAACGCCAACCGATGCGCGCCAGGCCGATATTCGAAGAGGCGCGGCGCCTCTTCGAAGCCGGACGCAGTCCGATGGCAGAAGTCGTCGAGTACTGGATCGTGAACTGTTTTTCGGATGGGCCAGCGTTCGCGGCCGCGATGGCGCGCATGCATGCCGCGGTGCCGCGCGTTTCGCCGAAATATCGCAACCTTCGCGGCCTGTGGGCCTGGCAGGAAGCCACCATGTTCAGCCGAATCGGCATGCACAACGAGGCGCTCGCAGCGTATGAACGCGCTCTCTCGATCTTCGATGCTCTCGGCGAGGCCGGCAATCGGAGCTACATGATGAACGCCGTAGCGTTCACGAACGCCAGCCTCGGTCGCAGTTCGGAAGCGTGGGGGGTGCGGAGGGAGCTCTTTCGCTTGGCGTCCGAGGTGGGCAAGCCGGAACTTGAGCAGAGTGTGGTCGATGCCGCCGCCCGCACCGAGATGATGGCGGGAAATCTCGATCGCGCGCATGCACTCTTCGCGGTTGCTGCCACGACGGACGGTCCGAATGCGCGGCTCCATTTCGATTCGACTCTTTGGCAAGCGCTCACTGCGCAGCGCCTGGGATGGCAGCGCGAGGCGGAAAGAGCGCTCCCGAGCGCTCGTTTGGCTGCCGAGAAGATCTCCGATGGCAGTCTCCGTGCCGCGGTGGACGATGACATGCGATTTGCCGAGGCGATGCTCGAGGATGATCCGGCGCAGCGGGCTTCCATGCTGAGCGCCTATATCGCAGATATCGTGGCGCGGACGGACACCATTCATCTGCCGGCGGCGTACGTCGAGCGCGGACGCGCGCAGCGAACGTGCGGCAATCTGACTGCCGCGCAGCAGGATTTGATGCGGGCCTTATTCGAGATCGAAGCGCGCGGAGAAGGCGTGCTGACGCCGGATTTTCGGGATAGATATTTCGCGAAGACGGATGACATCATCCGTGATCTCGTCGACGTGCTGGACCGGTCCGGCAATCCGCTCGCCGCTGTTGCGGCAAATGAGAGATGGCGTGCGCGCATGACGGATGAGTCGGTTGCCGCGCCTAACGAATTCCTGACCGTGCTGCGCGGCCTGCCGACGGGCGTAACGGTCATCGAGTACGTCTCGCTGCCCGACCGCCTTCTGATCTTTCGCATGACGCAGCAGGGTGTGACTTCGCAGCGCGTCGCGATCGGGCGCGAAGAGCTGCACGAGCGCGTCACCCAGTTCGCCAAGGAAGTGAGGCGAGGGCAGATCAACAGGGCCCTCGCCACGAACCTTCACGAGATCCTCGGTCATCCGCGCGAATCGTGTGTCGTCATCGTGGCCGATCCAGTGTTTGACGGCGTTCCGTTCGGTGCGCTGATCGATCCGATTGCTGCCGGGTATGTGATTCAAAAATCGATGCTTGTCTTTGCGCCGTCAGCGACAGCGTTCCTCCGCGCATTGCAGAGCCGGCGGCCGATGCCATCACGTCCGCGGGCGCTCATCGCAGGCAATCCCTCTTTTGATCCCGAGGTGTTCCGGCTTGAGCCGCTCCCGGCTTCGGAGCGTGAGGCAATTCGTATCGCATCGCTCTACGGAGTAGCGCCGCTAATCGCTGCGGCCGCGACGAAAGAGAGGGTGGTGAAAGAACTGGAGCGCGCGGACGTCGTTCACATCGGTTCCCACGCGCTCGCAGGCGGAGACGATCCGCAGCGCTCATGTCTCGTGCTGGCATCCTGCAACGGCGCAACTGGTGCGCTCTACGTGCATGAACTGGTTCGCCTTCACCTTCACGACGTGCGCGTGGCGGTCGTCGCCGGCTGCCATACCGCGAGCGCGTCCGATACTGCCGGCGGACTGCGCAACATCGCGCTCGCGCTCCACGCCGCTGGAGCGGCAAACGCGATCGGCTCGCTTTGGGATTTTGACGACACAGCCGGCGTAGCGGTGTTCAGTGAGCTTCATCGACGCCTCCTGGCGGGAGCCACTCCTGCGGCCGCCCTCCAGGCGACTCAGCAGTGGCTGTTGCACTCGCCCGACGAGCGCCTGCGCTCTCCGTCCGTCTGGGCGAGCCTCCGCCTCTACGGCACGGGTCTTTGACCTGGAAATCCGCTGAACCGTCCGTCAACTCCTCTGCACGAGAGGAACGGAGGTTTTCATGAGTGTCCATCTGTATTTCATCGGTCTCTTCTGCCATGCCGATGTCGGAGGCGCCGACGTGGTGATCGCCCCCACCGGTCCGACTAACGATCCGACGCTGCTGCATTTCTTCCGCGTCGTCGTCCCCAGGAGCGGCCTGCTTTCATCAGCGGGCGTCACAGAAGACGGCGTGCACGCTTCGAGCGCCAATGCGGAGTTCTCTTTCGACATGCCGGGGGCCCTGCTCATTGAAGGCGTGACGGGAACCACGCGGGCGCCGAACACTGATTTTCAAATGGACGTGCCGAAGCTGACGGAGGTCTCGGGCCACCGACAGCTGCGCAATGAAGTGCAGACGCGGACGGCTGGCGGCAAGCTGCGGGCATTCATCGATCACCCACCGGGTGTCATGGCGGTGGACAAGTGGTTCGCGAACAGTGGCATCTTCGATCCGCCGGTCGGGAGTTGGACCACGCCCAAGTGCGTGGCGGCGGTCACGCGCATTTCGCTGGCCACTACAGGGACGAATCTTGTTATTCGCGCGGCTGGTGGCGGCGCATTTATCGAGCTCTCGCCATTCGTCGGCTACATTAACTTCTGGAACGAGCCGCGGGTCCGCGGCACCTCCTTCAACGATTTCAACGAGTATTACGCGTCGATCTTCGCCGATACTGCAGTCGCAGAATCTCTTCCCTCCGAACGCGCGATCGCTTGCGGCAGGCCCACCAAACTCGGCTCCGTCGAATGCGCTAACTCGCAGTTCCCATAACGGTTGGGAGAGTGGTTATGCATGCCAGAGGTGCCTGGACCCTAATGTTCTATATGAATGCCGACTCAAACGAGCTGTCGGCGGCCGCGCGCGATACGTTCGCAGCGCTGGCCGCGTTCGGCAGCACTGCGGACGTCAATCTCGTCGCTCAAATCGACATCGGCCTCGAGGGTCGCGGAGTGCCCGGTCTTTGGGACAACGCGCTGCGGTTTCACATCCTGCCCGGGATGCAAGGCACCGCTTCCGAAGCGCTACCAGGATTCCACAGCGATGTGAACATGGGGGATGGGAAGGCCCTCGCCGACTTCGTCTACTGGGCAACGACCGAATTTCCGGCGGACCACTATGCGCTCGTGATCTGGGGCCACGGTCAGGGCTATGTCCTGAAACAATTCGACCTCGGCACAGACCTCGGGTACGCCCTGGAGAGAGTCTCTTCTCAGATGCTGGTCATAGAAACCGCTTTGACACAGCCGACGCTTTTGCACACCGCGGCGTACAGCAGGACGGAGAACGATCCGCTTTACCTGAAGGAAATTCGTGATCGGCTCCTGGAGATACTCCCCGCCAGGCTTGAGCTCATCGGCTTCGACTCGTGCTGTATGGCCACGATGGAAGCAGCCTACGGGATGCGAGAAATCGCCGAATGCATGGTGGCGAGCGAAGAAGTCGTGGAAGGCGCTGGGTGGGCGTATGAATGGGTTCGGCTCCTGCAGGCGCAGACAGCACAAATCACATCGGGTCTCGATCTGGGAAAACTGATCGTCGCGTCCGAAGATGCGCGAAGCCGGAGCCTTCAGTATCCCGCAGTCAAGACGATGTCTGCCGTCGATCTGCGCTCCATCGACGCCCTTGCGGAATCCATTGACCGCCTCGTCGATGCGATCGATTCCGGCGGCGCGCCGGCCTTGAACGCGGTGCGAGCCGCCCGCAGCCGCTGTTCTCCGTTCAGTACATCGAGTGGTGTCGGTGCCACGTACGCTCACACGATCGACATCCAAAATTTGATCGACCGCCTGGCGGAAGAGCCGGCGGCGTATGCGGCGCGCCTCGCGGGAGCGGAAGTCAAGCTCTCAGTCCAGAAGGCGGTCGTGACCAGTTTTGCGCGCGACAGTCTTCGCGCCTCTCCATTCGGAGCGAGTGGGATCTCTATCTATTTCCCGGGCAGTGCCCAGCAGTTCCAAAATGACATATACAACGAGTCGTACCTCGGCAGCGATGCCGCCACTGCAGTCCAGTTCTCGAACGAACATCGGTGGCTGAACCTCCTGTTTGCCTTTTTCGGTATCGCGGCGGAACCCACCCCTCTTCCGGAATCTCAACAAAAGCCGAATCAAGGAGGCCACAACATGGCAAAAACAGAGTATGTTCTAGACAATATCCTCCGCGAAAACCGCGCACTCCAGCAGCAGGCTGCTGCCGCTCCTCCGCAACGGGTCCGTGTATTTGACGGCGGGAGTCAATTCGTCGAAGACGAAAACATTCCGCCATTCTGCCGCTGCTGGGCACCCGTCCGCGCGGAGCTCAACAGAATGCGTTTCCAGGAAACCGCCGACCCGCGGCTTCAGGAGGACATCGATGTCGTGATCACTCGCATGGATCGCCAGTGCGTCGGTTTGCGCCAGACGCCTACCGTGCGCTGATCGCCCGGTCGCGGACGACTTGAACTCCTCCGACAAGTCGAAAAGTTGACACCGACCAAGCCGAGGAGGCGCTGAGGCACATGCGGTGTCGAAGTAGAGTGGCAATCGGTCTCGGCCTCGTAGATGCAGCCGGTGGCCTCGAACGACGACTGGAAAAAGATGACGGCGAGCTCATCGCCGCCGAGGCGGGCAAGACGTCGGCGGAGCGGCACTCGGCGCGGACGGGTTAGCGAAGGGAATTGGCGTCGCCGGCTGGGTGCCGAACTCGCCGTTGATCGGCTTGAAGTGATCGAGATCGAATACGAGGTTTGGGCACAAGTTGGGCACATCGCCCACGACCATCGGTTGCTAACTATTACGCTTCTCGTGAGTTTCGGCCGCATCCGCAGCGGCGTTCGAATCGCGTGTGCGCTACCAACTCAACTCACCTCCGCCGGATCTCTTCGAACCAGTTCACCACCACATTCAACCGTCCCGGGGCGGATGATGGGTCGGGGGCTTCGACGATCAGGATGCGGCCGTCGCGGGTGAGGTTGAAGTCGGAGGCGTTCTTGTCGAGGAGAAGCTGCGGCGTGCCGGCGGTGAACGACGGGGATGTCTTCACCGCGACCGTCATGATTTTCGTTCCGCGCAGTTAGGCGATCTCGCCGTTCAGCTTCCCGCGCGGCTGTTGCCGCCCTGATTGGAGATCTGCCAGCGCCCCGAGGGTCCGCTGCGCGGCCGCACGTAGACTTCATTTTGGCCCGACTCGTCCGACCAGTACGCGATCCATTTCCCGTCGGGGGAAAACGTGCCGGGATTGTCGTCCGCGTCCGAACGTACCAGCGTCCGGATCGTTGCGCCGACATCGGCGACCTCGATGTCGGTCCCACTATCCTTGCGGTCGGGAGTGCAGGAGAATTTCGGTGCCGTCCGGAGACCGCGGAAGGCGTCATGGAGTAGTCCGCAAACCTTCGCGATTCGTCGTTCTTAATCGCTTCCGTCGGCGGCGCGCGACAGATTTGCCCCAAGCGCTCGGACGCGTAGATGATCCGCTTGCCGTCGGCCGACCAGATCGGCAGCCCATCCGCGGTCCCGTAGCCACGCGCGAACTCATCCCTCGCAGAAGATCGATCGTCCAGATACTGAAGTCGCGCTCGGCGACGAGGGGACTACTGATCGTAGCGGCCCGCGCCAGTTGATGCGGCATCGCCCGGCTGTCGAGGATCAACCCACATCGGAGCGATCTAACGAAAGAACGACGGACTGGCGCTGAGGCCTGACTCCTGCGGTTTGGTTTCGCCTTGATGATGCCTCGATTTCGCCATTCCCCTGTCACATCGACAGCCCAGATTCAGATCGTGTTCTGAAGGAGAAGGATCATGAAAAGGCACCCGCTCGTCCTCGGACTTCTCATCGCGCTGCAAATCCAGATCGCCGTTCCGCCCGTGCAAGCGAACCAGTCGGCCGGTAGGCAGTCACAGAACGTATTCGTCTTGACGACCGGGAAGGACAGAGGCCACTGGATGTCACCGAAACAACTTCCGCGTAATGGCTGGCTCGCCCTGTTTGATGACGGCAAGGTCATGCGGATGCGCGCACCAAAGTAGTGGTCCTCAAGAGCGAGGGGACTGCGCCCTATGAAATGACCGAGGTGGATTCGAAGCCGGCCGGTGCACAGTTACTCTTCCACGGAGTTCCCGGCCTCAAAGTGGGGCCGGTCCATCTTCCGGAGTGGGTTCACGACTCGGGCGATCCGTCCAACTGCGGGATCCTTCCTGGCCAGACGATCGAGATGCGCCTGGGTAAGAATCGGTATCGATTGACCTTGACGACATCGGGTCCGGCTACAGGGACGCCCGGCTCGTCCTCGAGACGAAAGGCCGGAGACAGGTCCTTTATGCAATGAAGGGCAACGGCGACGAACCGCATTTCGAGGTTCTTGTCCTCGGCGACCTCGATGGTGACGGAAAGCTCGATCTCATCGTCACAATGAGCCCGAAGTACAGTTGGTTCCCGAAGTCGGTCCTCCTGTCATCTGCTGCCGGTCCGGGCGAGCTGGTTCACGAGGTAGCCAGCTACGATGACTACAGTTGCTAGGTTGGCGAGGACTCCGATTTCCTGTACATCCATCTGTGCGAGTGAAGCGTAGGTCTGGCAAAACAAACATAAGGAGGGCTGTCATGCCAGCTACGTCACTCGTACCAATTCCTGCACCCGTGCTCTATTCGCTGCTCAAGGCGATCGATCCCGCGAAGGCGCTCAAAGGTAAATTCAAGGCGGAGAAAGGCGCGAAGGTAAGCGCCGGCGCAAAACGTTCCTTGACCGAGGCGCTCGAAGCCGCGAATCAGGCGAAGTCGGCGAAGCAGTTTGCAAGTCTGATGAAGAACGGAGTCGATTCCCTCAGCGGAGGGTGCGGTTCCATCACGACTCTGACCGTAGAGTACTCGAAGGATGGCTACACGACCGTTACTGTGAAATTCGAGAACTATCAGACCCTAGGCTGCGGCTCGATTATCTCGAAGTTTCCCACCACCTGAGGTGCGGGCGCAGTCATCTGCGGACAGCGTCTCGCCCGGCGATACCATTGGCGGGCTGATGCACTCGCTGGATACTCCTCGGCCTCGCCGCCGGCTGCGGATCGGATTTCTTGGGCGCATCATCATTGCGCTTACGGCGGCGGGGCTGATTCCTCTCGCGCTGGTTTCGTTTCGCTTCGCCGATCTCAATCGCGATGCGATGACGTCGCAGGTATTGCAGACGCATGCGCTTTCGGCGAACACCGGGGCGGACCGCATCAGCAGCACGGTGGCGGCGTGGGAGACGTTGATCGATGCGCTCGTCGCGGCGCCGGAAGTCGAGAACGATCCATTCTCGAACGCATCGAAAGAGACGGTGCGGAGCCTGCTCCAATCGCGCGGCGATCTCGTCGCCGTAATCCTGCGCGATCCGGGCGGAGCGGAGATCTTTCATGGCCAGAAAAAATCGGCCGCTTCCGTCATCCAGATCATCCTGGCGGATCCGAGGCATGATCGTCTCGCGATCTACTCCATCGCCGGACGCGCATGGCTGTCGATCGTGCGCCCGCTGACGAATGGCGGGCAGGCGATGGCGATTTTTGATGCCGGCGCACTCGAGGACGCGCTCCACTCCTCCGAGCTCGGCGAACAGGCGCTCCGCGTTCTGATCGATCGCAGCGGTCACGCCGTCGTCGGAAATCCATCGGCCATCGCCGGCATCCCTCCTGCGCTTCTGAACATCGCCGCCACGGGACGCGTGCGCGGCGCAGGGCGCTTTCCCGCAGGCCGAGGAGTGGCGGTGGGGGCTTACGCGCCGGTGGATGGAACGCCGTGGGTCGTCGTCTCGACGCAGCCGGCGACGGTGGCGGAAGCGATCGCGCGCAATTTGCGAAACCGATCGTTCGTCGCCGTGATCGCGGCGCTCCTCCTCGTGGCCGCGCTATCGCTTGCCGCATGGTTCGCCGTGGTCCGGCCGTTGCGCGACCTGCTCGAAGCGCAGAGTGAGATGGGATTCCTTCCCGCGGGCGACGGCAGCGACATCGACCGGCTGCGTTCCTCACTCGATCTGCTGCAGAAGCGGGTGCACGCCCGGGAGGAGCTCGGGAACGTCTTCCTCGGCCGCTACCAGGTGCTGGAAGTGGTCGGGCAGGGCGGAATGGGAACGGTCTTCCGCGGCTGGGATCCGAAGCTTCAGCGGCCGGTGGCGCTCAAGACCATCCGCCTCGGCGATGACGTTCCGGCGCCGGAACGGGGAAATCTGGTCGAGTCGCTGATGCGCGAGGCGGTCACCGTGGCGCAGTTCCATCACTCGAACGTGGTGGCCGTCTTCGACGTCGAGGAGTCGGGCGACTCGGCGTTCATCGCCATGGAGTACGTCGACGGCGTGAGTCTCGACAGTCAGATCGAGGATCGCCCGCTTTCCATCGAGCAGACGCTGGTGGTCGGCCTGGCGCTGGGTCAGGCGCTGGAAGCAGCACACGACGCGCACGTGATCCATCGCGACATCAAGCCGGCGAACATCCTCATTTCGTGGGAGGGAACGGTGAAAGTCACCGACTTCGGGATCGCCGAGCTCCTGAGCGCTCTTACGGACCGCAGCAAGGTCTTCGGCACGCCCGGTTACATGGCCCCTGAGCTGGTCACCGGCCGCGGCTCGCTGCCGGCAGGAGACATGTTCAGCGCCGGCGTCACGCTCTATCAGTGCCTGACAGGATTTGCGCCGTTCGACCGGCCGACGATGAAAGAGACTCTGGAAGCGACGCTCCGCTACGTGCCGCCGCCGCCGAAGGAGGCCAATCCTCTGACTCCCGCAATTCTGGATACGACCGTGATGAGAATGCTGGCGAAAGATCCCAGGGCACGGCTCGAAAGTCCCGGAGAACTCGTAGGGTTGCTGCGCCGGATGACGGTGGAGCAGAAGTTCAAACTCAACCCGCATGCACACATGATCCGGCGCATGACCACCAAGCGCGCCGATCCGATGTACGTGCCAACCGTTTCTTTATCGAAAGCCGATGCCTGAACGAAAAACAGCCGCTCTTGCCGCCGTACTCTTTCTGATCGCAATCTCCGCCTTCGCGCAGAGCGCTGATCAGCCGGCGCCGCGCGCGGGCGATACCCTGGCTTTCTACACCGTTCGCCCGGGCGATACGCTCATCGGCATCACCATTCATTACCTCGGCTCGCCGTCGCTCTGGACGGAGAACATGCGCCTCAACCCGCAGATCCGCGATCCCAAGCATCTGATACCGGGATCGCGAATCCGGGTGATCGTGGCCCGGCAACTGCCGAAACGAAATGCGCTGGTCGATCGCGTGGCCCGGCGCGTCGACGCCAAGCCGGACCCCGAGCCGTGGGCGACGGCGCACGAGGGCGACCTGCTCAAGGAGAACGACGGCGTCAGGACGTACGAGAAATCCTCCGCCGATCTCAAGTTCGACGACGGCTCGCACCTGACCATGACCGAGAACTCGCTGCTTTTTCTAAAAGAGATGCGGCCGGCGCAGCGCGGGCCTGTAAGCGAGACCATCGAGATCATCGACGGACAGGTCGACGTCAATAGTTGTCCGAAAAAGAAAGCGACCGCCGAGCTCCACGTAGTCATCGGAAGTACGTCGATCAGCCACAAGGCCTCGGACAGCCGGTCCGTGGCCACGCGTAGCCGCAAAGCCTCGGATGCGAAGGCGCAGGTGATGGTGTACGGCGGTTCGTCGGTGGTCGCTTCGGCCGGGAAAAGCGTCGCCGTCGGCGCCGGAATGGGAACGGAAGTCGAGCAGGGGAAGGCGCCCGCGCCGCCGCAGAAACTTCTGCCGGCGCCGGCGATGGCGGAACCTGCCGCAGAGGCAACGCTCGGCTCTGCGTTCGGTTGGAACAGCGTTCCCGGTGCGGCGGCCTATACCGTCGAGATTTATCGCGACGCGGATGCCACGCAACTGGTCGAGCGCGCGACCGGACTTCGCCAGACGTTGTGGCGCCCTTCCGCGCTTCCCTACGGCGACTTCTATTGGCGCGCCACGGCGGTCAGCGGCACAGGGCTTGACGGTTTTCCGGCGAAGCTGGTGCGTTTTCGCTCCGCGGCCGGTCTTGAGGGGAGCGTGGCGGACGATCGCAATGCGGCCGGAAGCATCGACACAGCGCCGCCGCTTGCCGGCGTCCGGCTGATCGCATGGCGCGACGACGGCAACGGCGCCCCCGACGACGCCGACGTCCGCGCGGGCGAGACGCGCACCGATGCCGCGGGGCATTTCTCCTTCGATGGACTTGCTCCCGCGGTCTACTGGATCGCCGTCGATTCCCTCAGCATCGCGCCGTCCGGCGGGCTGAATCCCGGCGCAGCGGCGGAGTCGGTCTGGGCGGAACAGACATTCGGCTCGCCCGGCGCGCTTTGCTCCGGCGACTCGGCGACGCCGGTTACGCGCACGACGGCCGGACCGTGCATCGGCGGGCGTTGGCCCTCGCAGCCCGACGACTCCAGGAAGCTGTCCACTTCCAGACATCTCGTGCGTGTGGACACGACCGATGCGGCGGTGCGGGCCACGGCGTCATTCGGCTTCAGCTTCAACGTCGTCGACAACGTCCAGGATGTCGAAGAGACCGGCGCGGGGCGCAGCAGCCAGGGTTCGTTGCGGCAGTTCCTCCGCAACGCGAACGCGATCGCCGGTGCGAACGCGATGCGCTTTCTGCCGCTGACCGCGCCGTCGAACGGACGCTGGACCATCCGCTGCAACTCTCCGTTGCCGGCTGTGATCGATCGCGGCACCTCGATCGATGGCGCGGCCTGGATGGCGTCCGATCCCTCCCGCCCTCGCTCCACGACCAGCGGGCAACAGCCTGACCTGGCGTTGCGTTTGGAAGGGACTGCCAGCCGCGCGGTCGTCGTCATCGACGGTCCGGAATCGTCGATCGAACATTGCGAAGTCGACGCCGGAGGACGCGCTGATGCGATCGTGATCGAGTCTCGCGGATCCAGGGTTCGCATCCGCAATACGGCAGTCGTCCACGCGGCGAACGGCATCGTCATTCGCGGAGCCGCGTCGGACAACAGCCTGCTCAGCGATCGGTTCGCCGACGTCTCCGGCACCGCCATCCTCTTCGACCCCGCTGGCGGCGCGGCGCCCGCCAGAAACCGGATCAGCGAGGCTGAATTTGCGTCGGTCGGGACACTGATCGGCAGTACCGGCAAGTCATCGGCCGCCAGAGCCGGTACATGCGCCTACGACGAAGGGGCAGCCAACCGCGGCATCGCCACGCCCATCCTCTTCGGATCGTTCGAGCGCGTCCCCGGAGGCCTCGGATCGCTCAACGGCAAGGCCTGCGCCGGCACGACCGTCGAGATTTACGCCGAGAGTCCTGGTGACCGCACCAGCGCCAGATTCGTGAAGACCATCCAACCGGAAAGCGACGGCACCTTCCGCCTTCTCGATGTCATCGCCGCCTCGCGGATGCTGGTGAACCTCACCGACAAGGAGGGAAACACCTCCATGTTCTATGCGTCAGAATCTCCGAGGGCAGGAAGCGCGGCATCAGACCGCCGCTGATTTAAACTGTCCGGCACACGGAACGCAGCTCGACGGTCCGAGCCGCTCCTCATCATGGGAAAACTACTCCGCAAGATCGGCCTGGCGAAGGAGCGCAGGAGCGAGCCGCGCCTGAAACTGACGGTGATGGTCGTCGCGGCAGTCAACCGCCACCAGGGAAACCTGCTCGACATCTCGAAGAAGGGAGCGAGCGTCCAGTCGTTCTCCGCCGTCAAGCCGGACGAGCGGGCCTTGTTCACGTTGCGTTTCCGGAACCTGAAGATCGAGCTGATGGGAATCGTCCGCGGATGCCGTGTGGCGGCGATCAATCCTCGGCCCACCTACATTTCGCGGCTGCAGTTCGTCGACGTCAGCGAGACCGCGCGCGAGTCGCTCGAGGAGTTCATGCGCATGATCGACGAAGCAGGCCGCCGGACATGGAAGCGGACCAAAGACGGCTACTCGCGCCGCGCCACCGGAACTCCGCGCGCAATCGTGGCCGTCTACACGAAGCTGGTGAAGCGCGACAGCGGTTGGGAAGAGATCCTGGTTTTCGATCCCGATCAGCCCGAAGACGGCATGACCCTTCCGTCCGGCACTCCCACCGCGGAGCTAGCCCACTTCTGCGAAATGTACGACGCCACGGACCGGGAAGGGCGCAGGCTCCTCCGCCAACAGGCCGAGACGCTGTGCAACCTGAACGCAGACGCGCACTGAGAGCGCGTACTGACCGTGCTAGCCCCGGCGCGTGTGATTTTCGTCATACCGGCCGGTGACTCGCTCTACATCTCGCCGTGGGCTCGGCCGCTACCATCGCCTGGAAAAATCTGACGATCGGGAGAACAATTAATGGCCTTCGTCATCACCGACAACTGCATCAAAGACGCGCTGTGTGTGGACGCTTGTCCGGTCGACTGCATTCATCCGCGGATGGATGAGGTTTCGTTCGACGGGGTTACGCAGATGTACGTCGACCCGTCGGAATGCATCGACTGCGGTGCGTGCATCCCGGCCTGCACCTCGGACGCGATCTTCGCGCTCGATGACGTGCCGGCGGACAAGGTGCAATTCATCGCCGCGAACGCCGCGCATTTCGCGTAGCGGTTGGTCCGGGGTTCGCGCATCAGCACGCCGAGCAATGAGGCAACGCGCAGGCGCGTGGTGACGGGCGTCCTTTACTGAGCGCTTCAACGTCCTCGTCACGCACGAGTCGCCGGTGCACGACCACTTCCTCAACTGTAACGAATTCAGCCCTGGACGCACTACGAGTCAGGGTTGAATTCATGACTAATGGTTCTCCGGACGTTGTCTGGTGTCACGGTGCTCGCTGGCCGCGAACGCGGCGCGGTCGAGCTCTCCCTGCGCCGTGCGGAGTCCTCGGGCCACGCCGCCGAGAAGCTCGTCGAGGGCTACCGCATTCGCAGGAAACCCGTCAGTGCGCATAGGTGAGACCGAAAAGGCAGAATATCATCATTCCGTAGTGAAAGAATTCGCTGGGGCGTTTCATGCATCGCCGTCGGGTGGTAAGAAATGACGGCGTAGACGATGTGCGTCATCCTGCGATCTCTGACCTCAAGGTGTACGATTTCCGCACCATCGGATCCGGGATTTCACCATTCAACTTGCGTCTACAGTGCCGGCGTTTCGCGCTGGTGCTGGTTCTCCTCTTCCTTGCAAGCGGCGCGTTTGCGCTCGATCCGGGCAGGGCGCTGACGCAGTCGCGGCTTTCGGTCTGGACGAGCGAGTCGGGGCTGCCGCAGGCGACCATCGACGCGATGGTGCAGACGGCGGACGGCTACTTGTGGATCGGCACCGAGGAGGGGCTGGTCCGGTTCGATGGGATGAGGTTCGTGGTCAGCGATTGGCAGAACGCGCCGGCGCTGCGCAGCCCGTTCATCTCGTCGCTCTATGAGTCGCCGGACAAGACGCTGTGGATCGGCACGTACGGCGGCGGCATCGCGCGATTGCGCAATGGGCGGATCGAGGCCTTTCATCCGGAGCTGCTTGGATCGGATCGCATTCGCGAATTTCGCACGGCGCACGACGGAGCACTCTTCGTCGCCACCGCCGGCGGTGGACTGCTCCGCATCGACGGCGAAAAGGTCACGCGCTTCACGACGCGCGACGGGCTGCCGACCGACCGCATCTGGACCATTGCCGACGACGGCGAAGGCGGGATGTGGGTTGCCACTCACGGCGGCGGAGTGGTGCGCTGGCGCGACGGGCGCGTGCAGCAGCGCATCACGACGCGCGAGGGCTTGCCGAACGATTTTGCGCGCGCGCTTCTGCGCGATCCCGACGGCACGCTCTGGATCGGAACCGACGGCGGCGGCCTGGCAGCGTGGCGCGCGGGCGCGATCGTCCGGACCGTCACCGCTCGCGACGGGCTGCCGAACGTTTTCGTGCGCACGATCCGGCGCAGCCGCGACGGCAGCCTCTGGATCGGCACCGATGGCGGGCTGGCGCGCCTGCGGGGAGCGCGCGTCGAATCGATGGGCGTCGCGGAAGGGCTGCCCAGCCCGGGCATCCGTTCGATGATCGAAGATCGGGAAGGAAGCCTGTGGGTTGGAACGACCAGTGGCTTGGTCCGCCTCAGCGATACGCGAGTTCTGTCGTTTACTCGGAAGGAGGGGCTGCCGGTCGACGCCGTCCGCGCCGTTTTTGAGGCGCGCAACGGCGATGTGTGGGTTGGAACGGAAGGCGGCGGATTGTGCCGAATCCTCCCTGGCCCGATCCGATGCTACGCGGCGGCCGACGGCTTGCCCCACGGCACGGTGTATGCGCTGATCGAGAGCCGCGACGGCAGCTTGTGGGTGGGAACCGACGGCGGCGGTGTCGCTCGCTTTCGCGGCGGTAAGTTCGTGGAGACGATCGATGCGCGCACTACCGGTCTGCCGAACGATCGCGTGCGCGCGCTCGTCGAGACCGCGAACGGCGATCTCTGGGTCAGCACCGCGGCCGGTCTCGCGCTCGTTCACGGAGGTCACGCGACCCGCGTCAAAGAATTCGAGGATCGCCAGCTTCGCCCGCTGCTGGCGTTGCCCGATGGAAGCCTCCTCGTCGGAACGGATGGCGCAGGATTGTGGCGCGTGAACGGCGATGGATCGCACGCGAACGTCGTGGCCAGTCTGGGCCATGGCCTGCAGAGCGATCGCGTCTTCAGCCTGGCCATGGACGCCGAACGGCGCGGCGTCTGGATCGGAACCTCGGGTGGCGGACTCGCGCATCTCGATCTCGCCGACAACTCCGTGCGATCGCTGGCCCGACGCGACGGCATGCACGACGACGTCGTCTTCGAAGTCGTCGACGCCGGCCTCGGCACGGACCTCTGGCTGACGAGCAATCGCGGCGTCTATCGCGTGCAACGCGATCGCGTGCTCCAAACGATGCAGGGACGGAAAGCGGATCTGTCCGGGACCGTCTACGGGACGATCGACGGGATGCCGTCCAACGAATGCACCGGCGCGTTTCCCGGCGCCATGCGATCGCGCGACGGCCGCATCTGGATCGCCACGTCGCGCGGCTTGGCCGTGATCGACCCGAACGCAAACATTCGCAATGACGTCCCGCCGGCTGTGCGCGTGGAAGAAGCGTTGATCGACGGCGTGAGCGCGGCCGAGGGCTCGCTGCGCGTTCCCGCCGGCACCGGCCGCCTCGAGTTGCGCTACACAGCGCTCAGCCTTCGCGCGCCGGAGCTGGTGACGTTTCGCTACATGCTGGAAGGCTACGACCGCGGCTGGGTCGACGCGGGGACAAACCGCGTCGCGACCTACACGAAGCTCGCGCCGGGCAGCTACACGTTCCGCGTCATGGCCACGAACGAAGATGGCGTGCGGAGCAACAGCGAGACGCTTCTGCCGGTGGCCGTCGATCCGCGATGGTTCGAGACGTGGTGGGCGCAACTAATGGCGCTCGTGCTTCTCGCCGCCGCCGTTTGGGGAATTGTGCGTCTGCGCGTCGCCACGCTCCACGCGCGTCAAGCCGAGCTCGAAGCGCTCGTGGCCGAAAGGACCAGAGGACTCGCGGTTGCCAACGAACGCCTCCGCGGGTTGTCGTATCTGGACGGACTGACCGGCGTGGCCAATCGACGCCGCTTCGACGAAGCGCTGGAGGAAGCGTGCGCGGAATCGCGCAACAGCGGCGCGCCGGTCTCGCTCATCCTGATCGACCTCGATCACTTCAAGAAACTCAACGACTCGCAGGGACATCAGGAAGGCGACGAGGCCTTGCGCTCCGTGGCCGCGTGTCTCGCCGAGCGAACGGAATCGCGCGGCGGCTTGGCCGCCCGCTTCGGCGGCGAGGAGTTCGCCTGGCTTCTTCCTGGCGTGACGTTGCAGGAGTCGATGGCGGAGGCAGAAACGCTCCGGCTCCGAATCCGAGACGCCAAAATCCGTCACGCCACCGCCGCCCACGGCATCGTCACCGCCAGCCTCGGCGTCGCCGCGGGCTCCGGCGTTACGCCGTCACAACTCGTAGCCGCCGCCGACGCCGCCCTCTACCGCGCCAAGTCGGGCGGGCGGGATCGGGTGGAAGGGGAGCGGATCGAACCTCATCACGAAGTTGTGTGACGGCGGATGCAAAGCCGCCGTCGCGAAGGGAGCATCGTTGCGTTATGAGTCTGATCACTGTGTCGTTTCCGGGTGGTGTTGCTGTCGATGCGACGTTTGGAAGTCATACCGTCCGCACCGATCAGCCGCGGTCTGCCGGCGGGATGGATGCGGCGATGTCGTCATTTGACCTCTTCCTCGCGTCCATCGGGACCTGCATGGGCTTCTACGCGCTGCGCTTCTGCCAGGAGCGGAACCTTTCGACCGAGGGATTGGGGCTGACGCTGGAACCGCTGCGCGAGGGCGACGGGAAGCGCATGACCGCGCTGCGAATCGCCGTCGAGCTTCCGAAAGCCTTCCCCGAAAAATATCGCGGCGCCATCGAACTCGCCATCGATCACTGCGCCGTGAAAAGCCAGATCGTGAATCCGCCTCGCTTCGAACTGCATCTGAGCGGCGGCGAGCCGCCGAAGTGAATCACCGTGGAGGCTCGAGTTCGGCGGTGAGATTCTCAATGTAGCGGAAGTAACTGAAGACTCGTCCACGCTGCCGGTTCGTCAACTCGCTCACGATCTCAAGACCAGCAAGGTGGGCAAGCGATCTGTTTACGGTTGCAGCGGTGAGGCCGGTTGCCTCGACCAAGGCGCCGGAAGTGGCTATGGGCTGCCTCTGCAGTGCCTGATGAACGACAACTGCCGATGCAGCCGCACGTCCCAGAGTGGCGATGCGGACCTGATCCTCGTTCACGAGTTGAAGGAGCGCGTTCGCCGTGGTGACTCCTTGTGTCGCGCTTGCCTCGACCCCTTCGGCGAAGAAATCGAGCCAGCGCTCCCAGTCACCATCCAGCCGGACGGCGTTCAGCAAATCGTAATAGGCGGCCCGGTGACGTTTGAAAAATAAACTCGGATACAGCATCGGCTCACGAAGAACTCCGTCCGCGACCAGTTGCAGAACGATGAGAAGCCTGCCGATGCGCCCATTTCCGTCGAGAAACGGATGGATGGTCTCGAATTGCACGTGCGCCAGCGCGGCCTTGATCAGTGGAGGCACGGGCTGGGGCTGGTCATTGAGGAACCGTTCGAAGTGTTTGAGGGCATCCGGCAGCGCGTCGACCGGCGGTGGAACGAACACCGCGTTTCCGGGACGGGTGCCGCCGATCCAGACTTGCGACCGTCGGATCTCGCCGGGCGTTTTGCCGCGACCGCCTGGATGCGCCATTAGTACTTTATGCATGTCACAAAGCAGGCACACGCAGAGCGGAAAACCGGAGCGCAGTTTCTTCAGCCCGAGCTCCAGCGCGGCAACGCAGCGGCTCACTTCGCGTGCGTCCTCGACGGGAACGCCTGGCTGTTCGTCGATCTCGTACAGCAGAAGATCCGCCAGCGAGGACTGCGTCCCTTCGATCTGCGACGAGAGCACCGCTTCCTTTCGTACGAAGCTGTAGAGAAGGAGCGAGGCGTTAGGGAGAAGCGCAGTCACGGCGTCCAGCCTTCCGAGCGCAAGCAGCGCATCGTCGAAGCGCCGCCGAAGGGGTGGCGACCAGACCAGCGGCGGTTTCGGCGGAAGAGGCGTCGGGACGAACGCCTTGAACCGCTCCGACGCGGCGGCGACGATCCGGTACTGTCCTGTTGGTATGCGCCGCATGCGAACCTAAAATTAGCGTGCTCGTTATTTTAGGTTATGCCACTTTCGTAAATCAACGGTGGATCTTAAAAGACTTCAATCCCTCGTCCCCGAAAAGTATCGCGGCGCCATCGAACGCGCCATCGATCACTGCGCAGTGAAAAGCCAGATCGTGAATCCGCCGCGCTTCGAGTTGCATCTGAGCGGCGGTGAGCCGGCGAAGTAAATCAGAATCGACGCCTCAATCCCGCATCCGGTACCAAACCATCACGCCCACCTTCACCACGCCGGCGGTGGCGACGATTGCGAAGAGGTCCCAGCGGATGACGTGGTGGGAGAGGTTGTAGAAGAAAAAGATGCCTGTCAGCAGGACGGCGGACAGGCCGCCGATGCTGGTCGAGCGGAGGCGGTGGTTGAGGAAGCGTTCGTCGATGGTGCCGAGGATGGGGAGCTTCATTTCTTCTCCTCCAACTGGAAGATTTCGTCGGTGGCGTAGCCGAAGACGCGGGCGAAGGTCAGGGCCAGCGCGAGGCTCGGTTCGTAGCGCTGGCGCTCGATCGAGTTGATGCTCTGGCGGGAGACGCCGACGGCATCGGCGAGCTGCTGTTGCGTCCAGCCGAGGGCCGTGCGGAGTTCTTTGACGCGGTTCTGGACGGTGTGGGCCATGTCAAGTGCGCTTCACATGATAACGCCTTGCGATAGGCTCACAACGAATCACGATGACGACCCACAGCGTGCTTGGCGCGATCGCCAATTCGTTCAATCCGCTGCTGGCGATTCTCGCGCTGGGCATCCCTTTCCTGCGGAAGCCGCGAAGTGCGCGCTCGACGGTCGCTTACTACCTTTCGACCGGCGCAGCGATTGGCTTCGTGTACCTCGTTCGGTTCATTGATGACCGAAACCGGATCTGGGCGTCATTCGGTCTCGACTACAGCACGCATTCGGCGTTTGCGGCGTCGCTGGCGGCATCGATCGGCGCGTTCGATCGCCGATGGGCGATTCCTCTTGCGCTCGCGGTCGTCCTCTACTTCGCGCTGGAGATCTTCATGCGCTACCACGGCATCGTGGACATCGCGTCATCGGCGGTGCCGACGGCGATCGCGGCGCTGCTACTTCACAACTCGTCGCGCGTTAGAACGGACAGTCCGCGCAGCCCGAACCGCAACACGTAGGCTCGAAAGCGGCGCGGATTTCAGGCCGCGGCGTTTCGTCGGGCAATGGGGAATCGCACGCGGGTTCCGCGCGCGGCGTCTCTTCGGGAGGGAGTTCCGGTTCGTTCAATCGTGGACGATTTCCGACCAGGGGAGCTTGCGGACCTGGAGCACTTTCTCGTCGATCTGCTGCTGCGTGGCGCGCTCGCCGAGGACGCGTCGAAGGTAATCGACCTCGGGCGATACGAGCTTGTTGTGTTTCGGCAGCAGGCGGAGTGCGGCGCTTTGCAGGTTGCGTTCGGACACGGTGACGGTCTTGGAAGTTTTCGTGGCCTTTTCGCTCATGGAGAACGCAACGACGGTTTTGACCGAAGTAATCCTTCGATTGCGGTTACCGTTTTCGGCCGATTCGCGCGGTGCGGATCGGGAGCGCGGTGCGGAACACGAGCGACTCCTGCACCGCCGCCGGCCGCTCCGAGCTGCAACGGCACAACGCGCAGTGCACGCCGTCGACATGCGCCGCACGCGAATGACCGCAGATATCGCAAAGCCGCTTTTCCATCACACTCTTTCCTTCTCAAGGTTCGTGCCGGAAATTGTGCGGGAGGGTAGGCGCAATCGAACGAAACTCTGCAATAGGTGGACTGCCGGGACTGCGGGCCGTCTGCTTGCATCGCGATCGGTGGTAGAACGGCGCGTGCGCTCTCCACATTGTAGAGATCGCAAATCGACTTTGAACCGCTGACCTCGCCTCGCTGAAACGTCTGGAACGATCATTCGTCGGAATCGACATGCGCAAGCTCGCCATCCTTCTCGCCGTCACTGCTTCCACAAACCTGTATGCCGCGATTACCGGCACCATTCTCGATCCCGAGGCGAAGCCGGTTGCCGGCGCGACGATCCGGGCGTATGCCGCGGAAAACGCGTCGGTCATGCGGGCCAGGATCGTTGCAGGGAAGATCGATCGCGAGCCGCTCGCTACCGCGCAGTCGGTGGAGAACGGGACGTTCTCGCTGGACGTGAAATCGGCGGTCGCGGTCGACGTCGTGATCGACGCTCCGTCGCGCGCGCGCAACGCGATCGCCGCCGTCGACGGCGACGACCTCGGCGCCCTGATTCTCGCTCCGCCTGCGGCGCGGAAGCTGCGCGTCACCAGCGGCGGCAAGCCGGTCGCGAACGCGATCGTCGTCTCGGGCATCGACGTCGCGCGGACGGATGCGGCGGGCGAGGTGCCGGCGCCGGCCAGCACGACTGCGTATGTCGTGCATCCCGACTATGCGATCAGCCGCCACACCGGGAACAACGGGCTGGAAGTGAAACTAGCGCGCGGCGTGGCGGTGCGCGGACGCGTCGTCAACGCGAACGGCCCGGTCGCGCACGCGAGCGTTTCGATCAACGGCTGGCCGCTGGCAGAGTCGGGCGACGACGGCACCTTCACGATCGCCCATGCGCCGGACGGTTGGCAGTCGATCGCGGCCGTGCGCGGCAGCGACGCGGGGACGGCCACGCGGTCGAAAACCGGAGCGCTCGAAATCCGGGTCGCGCCCGCGGCCACGTTTACCGGAACCGTTCGCGACTCCAACCGCGGCGGTGCCGTGGCCGGTGCGCGGATGACCATCAACAGTACCGACGATGACTCGATCGTCACCGTGACCGACGCCAAAGGTACCTTTACGGCCGGACCTCTCCTTCCGCGCGCCTACCAGATCGCCGGCATGCATCCGGCGTACTCGATCGAATCGGCATCGGTGACATTGCCGGCCACGCGCACGCGCTCATTCGCGGCGCAGGCGTTCGCCCGCGCGAAAGGGCGCGTGATCGACGAGGATCGCAAGCCGGTGGCCACGGCATTCGTCTCGTCGAACAGCGCCGCCTCGTCGCGCGCCCACACCTCCGTGACGAATGCGAACGGCGAATTCGCGGTGCGCGTCATCCCCTCGCCGCAGTTTCCGACGCCGCTCCTGGCGAATAAGCGAGACTACGTCACGGTCTCGACGGCGGCGCAGAGCTGGAAGGCCGGCGAGGTCAAAGACAACATCGTCATCACGCTGCCGCACGGTTTCGTGGCTCAGGTGCGCGTAGTCGATAAGCAACGCCAGCCGGTGCCAAATGCGCAGGTGAATGTTTCCAGAACGGGCGAACAGGGGATTCGGCGCTCGATGTCCGTCGGCTGCGCCGATCCATCCAAACCCGATTGTCACCGCACCGGCGCGGACGGCCTCATGACCGTACGCACGACCGAAGGGAAGCATGACGTGATGGTGTTCGGCGATGACGTGTCGCCAGTGCGGCTGCAGAACCAGATGATCACCGCAAAAGCGGCCACGATCGTCGTGACGGTCGATCGCGGCATCGAGATCAGCGGCCGCGTCGTCCGTCCCGACGGCACGCCCGCCGCCGACGCCACCGTCGATACGCCGACCGGGGTGATGCCGCGCTCCGCGGAGACGGCGGCTGATGGCACGTTCAAATTGATCGGCGTCGCCTCCGGTCCCACCGTGCTGACGGCACATTCGAGCGACGGCATTCTCTCGTCGCCGCCGCTCACGGTCACCGCGCCCGCGAAGAACGTCACCCTCACCATTCCGCGGGGCGCGCGCATCGAAGGGCGCGTGCTCGACCGCGCCACGCAGCAGCCGGTCACCGATTTCACGGTCGGACTGCCGACCCGCAGCCAGCGAATGGTCCCCGCCGAGCCGCGCGCGGAAAAAACGATTCATGCGGACGACGGCTCCTACGCTATCGACAACGTCCCGCCGGGCACCGTCGATCTCGTCGTCCGCGCCGCCGGATACGTATCGGGCACGCGCGGCGATATCACTGCCGAGGATGGGAAGACGGTGACGGGGATCGACATCCAGCTCGATCGCGGCGCCGCGATCTCCGGACGCGTCACTGCCGGCGGCACACCGGTCGCCGGCGCGGATGTGCGGCCGGCCTCGCAACGGATGGCGCCGATGATGTCGCAGCAGATTTCCGCCAGCGGGGCGGGTGCTACGACCGATGGCGACGGTTTCTACAAACTCGACGGCATTGCCGAAGGCGACCGTCTCATCGAGTTCCACAAACAGGGCTTCGTCACCGCGCAGAAGCCGGTCCAGGTGAAGGCCGGCAACGACGTTCATCTCGACGTCGAGCTCGACCCCGGCAAGGAATTGCGGGGACGAGTCGTCGATCGTTCCGGCAGCGGCATCGCCGGCGCGAATATCTCTGCGTCCGGCGCCGGCGAGCGGCGCGCCGGGCCCATGGCCGTGACCGACGGCGATGGAATGTTCGTCCTGAGCGGCCTGACCGAAGGCAAGTATGAGGTGAGCGCGCGCAAGGAAGGAATGGTCAGCGGCGACGCCATCGACGTCGATCTGCCGCAGACGCGTCCTCTCACGCTCACGCTCGATGCCGGCGCGACCATCAACGGCCGCGTGAGCGGCATTCCCGCCGAGCAACTCCCGCAAGTCATCGTCACCGCTTCGGGAGGGACGTCACGCAATCAGACGACCGCCGATGCCAGCGGCAACTTCACGCTGCCCGGCTTTCCCGATGGCCAGGTGCGCGTCGACGCGATTCTTACGGCGGGCGGACAGCGGCGCATGGCGCCGTCGAAAACGATCGTCATCGAAAATGGCGCCGCGCCAACGGTGGAACTGAATTTCGAGGAAGGGATCACCGTCAGCGGACGCGTAACGAAGGGCGGCGCACCGGTGTCGAACGGAAGCGTCAGTTTCATCCCCATCGGCGGCCGGCCCGCGCCGGCTCGATCGACGCCTGGCGTCAGCCCCGGCGTCGTCGGCGGTGTCGTCTCAGGCACGATCAGCTCCCCGGGCGCGGATCCGGCGCGCCAGTTCGTGAACGCCATGATCGGCTCCGACGGCACGTACATCGCCGCAGGTCTTTCGATCGGCGATTACTCAGTGCGCGTCAGCACGTCCGGGATGACGATGTATCAGACGAGGTACACGGCCGCTGCTAGCGGCACCTTCGACATCGACATCCACGGCGCGACGTTGCGCGGCCGCGTCGTCGACGCGAAATCGAACGCGCCGCTCTCCGACGCACGCGTGATGCTGACGTCGCGATTGCCGGCGAACGGTTCCGCAGCCACCGACTCCGACGGCCGCTTCGTCATCGATTCGCTGACCGACGCGAGCTACGACCTGCAGGTCAATCGCGAGCAGTACGCGACCACGTCGCAAAAAGTCGTGATCGCAAACGGTTCCGTGGCCGACGTCGAGGTGCGCATGGAGCAGACGCCGGCGATCACGATCCGCGTCACCGACTCCGCCACCGGCCAGCCGGTCGACGCGAACGTGATGATTCAGGAGGCCTCGGGCAGCTTCCGCGGCCAGGCCACGCGCGTCGAGAGCGGAGTGTTCCGGGCCTGGCTGCAGCCGGGAAGCTACAGCGCGGCTGTCAACGCACGCGGCTACGTCCTCAAGACGCAGAATTTCACCACTCCCGCCGACGTGACCGTCACGCTCGTCCGCGCCGGCGCCCTCCTGATCCGCGCCCGCACGCCGCAACGCGCCCGGCTCGATCTCCCCGGCGGCGGCACGCAGCGCGGCCTCGGCATGCTCCACGCCGGAGCGAACGGACCCTTCGAAATGGTTCCCCCCGGCTCCTACATGCTGACGCTGATGGGCAGCGACGGAAAAGTCACGCAGAGCATCGCCGTCGTCATCAACGGCGGCGAAACGACGACCGTCGACGCGCCATGATGATCTGCGTTTTATCTGCGTTCATCTGCGGATAGAAGTCACCAAGCCCGCACCCGCTCCTTCGGCGCGAGGTACAACTTCTCTCCCGGCTTCACATTGAACGCCGTGTACCACTCGTCGATGTTACGGACCGTGTCGGCGCGGAACTCGCCGGGCGCATGGCCGTTGGTCATCAGCGACGTGCGCAGCGCCTCGGGACGGTACTTCGTGCGCCACACCTGTGCGAATGCGAGGAAGAAGCGCTGGTCGCCGGTGAGGCCGTCCGCCGACGGCGCGGGCTTACCGCCGTATGCGTGGCGGTAGCCGTCGTATGCCGCGGAGAGGCCGGCCACGTCGGCGATGTTTTCGCCCAGCGTCAGCTTGCCGTTCACGTGCATGCCGGGCAGCGGCTCGTACTTGTCGAACTCCGCCGCGAGGCTCTCCGCAGCACTGCTGAAATGCGCGAAATCCTCTTTCGTCCACCAGTTCCGCAGTCGCCCCTCGGCGTCGAACTGGCTGCCCTGATCGTCGAAACTGTGGCTGATCTCGTGGCCGATCACGGTGCCGATGCCGCCGTAGTTCACCACCGGATCCGCGGTTCCGTCGAAGAACGGCGGATTGAGAATCGCCGCCGGAAAATTGAGCGCATTCTGAATCGGAACATTGAGCGCGTTCACCGTCTGCGGCGTCAGCCACCACTCCGTCTTGTCGACCGGCTTGCCGAGCTTGGCGAGACTGGCGTGGTAATCGAAGAGCTGCGAGCGAATGGCGTTGCCGAGGGCGTCGTCGCGTTTGATCGTGAGGCCGTCGTAGCTGCGCCAGTGTTCGGGATAGCCGATGCCGACGTAGAGCGTGCTCAGTTTCGCCTTTGCTTTCGTCTTCGTCGCGGGCGACATCCAGGCCAGGTTGTCGATGCGGTGACCGAACGCGGTGATGATGTTTTTCACCATCGCCTGCGCGGCCGCTTTCGATGCGGGCGGGAAGTAGTGCTTCACGTACAGCTTGCCGACGGCATCGCCGAGTGCGCCGTTCGTCGCGCTGACGCCGCGCTTCCAGCGTGCGCGCTGCTGCGGCGCGCCGGAAAGCGTCGTCCCGTAGAACTTGAAGCGCTCATCGGCGAACGCTTTCGGCAGCAGATACGACGCGCGGTCGATGGCGTGAAACGTCAGGTAATCCTTCCAGACCGCGAGCGGCTCGCTGGCCGTGAGCGCTGAGATCCCGGTGACCGCGGACGGCTGCCAGACCATGATCATCGGCTGAGCGGAAAGGTCGGCGGCCTTGAAGTACGCGGCCCAATCGAGGCCGGGCGCTTTGACCGCGAACTGCTGCAGCTTCCACGGATTGTTGGCCTTGTGCACGTCCTCGGAATCGACGCGGCTGACGTGCGCCTCGGCGATCTTGTGCTCGAGCGCGTAGATGTGCGCAGCGCGCTCGGCGGCGTTCGCGACGTGCGCGAGATCGAGGATGGCCGCGATGTGCGCGCGATACTTCGTCTGCAATTCGACGTCCTTCGGATCCTTGCTCAGGTAGTTCTCGCGATCGGGCATCCCGAGGCCGCCCTGGAGGAGATAGCCGACGTTGCGGGTGGGATTGTCGAAGTCGGGCGAGACCCAGAGTCCGAAAAGACGGTCGGTGTAGAAATTCGTGTTGTTCAGCGCATCGACGTCGGCGCGCAGCTCGCTGCCGAGGATGCGAGCGAGGGATGACTTATCGGAGATCGCCGCGATCTGATCGAGCTCGGGCTGGAGCGTATTCAGCCCGCGCGCCTCGATCGCCTTCTCATCCATGAACGCGGCGTAGAAATCGCCGATTTTGCGCTCCTCGGAATTGGCCGCGGCCTTCGATTTGTCCGCGTCCTGAATCAGCTTCGACGTCCGCTCGTTCGCTTTCTCCTCGAGCAGCGTGAAGACGCCGAGAACGGCGCGGTCGGGCGGCATCGGCGTGTTCTTCATCCACGTGCCGTTCGCGTACGCGTAGAAGTCGTTGCCGGGCTTCACGCTTTTGTCCATGCCGGCGGGATCGAGGCCGTGATTCGGCGCGGCGGCGGTGACGGCGAACGCGGTGAGCAGAATTGCGGCGAAGGCGAATTTCCGTGAGGTCATTGCGCTATCGTAACCGGCTGCCGATGCTCGCATTTCTGGCCCTTTGTGCCGTTCTTGTCGACGATCCCCAAACATCGCCGCCGGCCGCGTCGGAGACGATCGTGGTGACGGCGACGCAGACGAAGACGCGGCTCAGCGACACGCCGGCGAGCGTGGTGGTGATCACGCGCGAGGCCATGCAGACCACTGCCGCGTCGACGACCGATGACGCGCTGCGCCAGGTGCCGGGCTTCACGCTCTTCCGCCGCTCGGGAAGCCGCAGCGCGAACCCGACGTCGCAGGGCGTATCGCTGCGCGGCGTCGGCGCCAGCGGTGCATCGCGCGCACTCGTACTCGACGACGGCATCCCGCTCAACGATCCGTTCGGCGGCTGGATTTACTGGGGACGCGTGCCGCGCGTTGCCGTCGACCGCATCGAGGTCGTGCGCGGCGGCGCGTCCGATCTGTACGGCAGCGGCGCGATGGGCGGCGTGGTGCAGTTCATCCGGCGCAGTGATGATGACGTTGCGTTCGAGACCAGCGCCGGAAATGAGGGGACGCAAACCGCGTCGCTGTTCGCGTCGATGAAGCGCGGCGAATGGAACGGCAGCATCGACGCCGACTTTTTTAAGACATCAGGTTACATCCTCGTTCAGCCTTCGCAGCGCGGAAGCGTCGACGTCGAGGCGGATACGCGCCATACGACGTTCGATGGCGTCATTCGGCATTCGGGCTCGTTCCTGCGACTGTCGCACTACTCCGAGTCGCGCAACAACGGCACGCCGTTGCAGATCAACGACACGGTCATCCGTCAGATCGCCGCGGGAACGGACATTCAAACCGCCAGAGGTTCGCTCGTGCTGCGCGGCTACGGCAGCGATCAGGATTACCACCAGACCTTTTCCGCGATCGCGCCCGACCGCAACAGTGAGCGGCTGACTGTCGATCAGCGCGTGCCGTCGTCCGGCCGCGGCGGATCGCTGCAATGGTTCTCGACGATCGGCCGCAACGTCATCGTGGCCGGCGGCGACGCGCGCCAGGTCAAAGGCGCCAGCGACGAGCTGCAGTTCGCCGCCGTCAACAACAAGATTACGCACGCCTACGTCTCCGGCCGCCAGCGCAACGCCGCCGCGTACGTCGAAGACGTGGCCACGCTCTCGCCGCGCGTCACGCTGAGCGCCGGAATCCGTTTCGATTCGTGGCGCAATTTCGACGCGCAACGAAACGGCGCGCCGCTCGCCGACCGCAGCGACGACGCCTGGAGTCCGCGCCTGACGCTGCTCGTCCACGCTTCGGAACATCTCGCCTTCACCGCCGCCGCGTACCAATCCTTCCGCGCGCCGACGCTCAACGAGCTCTATCGCAACTTTCGCGTCGGCAACGTGCAGACACTTGCAAACGAGTCGCTCGGCGCCGAACATCTGTCCGCGATCGAAGCCGGCGTCCGCAGCGGACCGGTGCGCTTGACGATGTTCTCGATGTCGACCGACGACACGATCGCGAACGTTACTCTTTCCTCGACTCCAGCCCTCATCACGCGCCAACGCCGGAACCTCGGCAGCAGCCGTTCCCGCGGCGCCGAGCTCGACGCCGATCAGGGCCTTTCATCGTACTGGCGCCTGACCGCCGGCTACCTTTTCTGCGACGCCACCGTCACCAGCGGCGACCTCTCCGGCAAGCGCCTCCCGCAAGTCCCGCGCAACACCGCCACGCTGCAACTCGCCTTCACCCCATCGCGCGGCAGCGCCGGAATCCAGGCCCGCTGGTCATCGATGCAGTTCGACGACGACGTCAACCAGTTTCCCCTCCGCAGCTACGCCGTCGCCGACCTCTTCGCCTCCTATCCAATCGCCTCGCGCTTCGACGCCACGATCGCCATCGAAAACGCCACCAATCGCCACGTCGAAGTAAGTGCCACGCCCGTTCTCACCCTGGGCACGCCGCGCACGATCCGGGTGGGCGTGCGGTATGGAATGTCTGCACACCGATAGGCGTACAGTCGCGCAAAATGAGATTCGAAGGCAAATTGATTCGCGACGGCCGTTTCTGGCTCGCCGAAATCCCGCTGCTCGATGCGATGACGCAGGGACGCACGCGCAAAGAAGCGTTGGATATGATCGGCGACTGGCTGGAGACTATGATCGATCGTCCTGGCTTCAGTGCGAGCATTCATCCGCGCGGAAGCCGCGAGTTCGAAGTCTCAGGAAGCGATGCCGGCGCAATGACCGCTCTTCTGCTGCGCCGCGAATTGGGCAGATGAGACTTCGCAACTGAGTTGCCTCCTACGCGATAGCGTGTGGCACAGACACTCTTGTCTGTGCTTTTGCAAAATGCTGCGGCTGATATTTTTCAGTCGTCCCGAGCCTCACCAGCACAGACAAGAGTGTCTGTGCCACACTGATCCTGCCGCGCTCACGGTTTGTTGAGATCGCCAAAGTCGCTCGTACCCGCCGCATATAATCCGCGCGCTGGCGACCCATTCGCCACGCACCGGAGGAACCATGGACGAGCAGACGGGCGGAGCGGCTGAGGCGAGTTCCGCGATTGCCGAGGCGGAGAGCCACAACGAGCCGAAGATCGGGGAGAAGGACAAGCTCGAAGAGCTTTGCGTCAACACCATCCGCTTCCTCGCCATCGACGGCGTCGAGAAGGCCAAGTCCGGCCATCCGGGCGCGCCGATGGGAATGGCCGACATGGCCTTCGTCCTCTGGACCGACTTCATGCGCCACGATCCGAAAGCGCCGTCGTGGCAGGATCGCGATCGCTTCGTTCTCTCCGCCGGCCACGCGTCGATGCTGCTCTATTCGCTGCTGCACCTCACCGGCTATCCGGAGATGACGCTCGAGCAGTTGCAAAATTTTCGGCAGTGGGGATCGAAGACCGCCGGCCATCCCGAGTACGGCGACGCGCCCGGAATCGAAGTCACCACCGGCCCCCTCGGCCAGGGATTCGCGAACGGCGTCGGGATGGGTATCGCCTCGAAGATGATGGCCGCGCGCTTCAACACTGACGACGCGTTCAAGCCGGTCCAGAACTGGATTTACGTGATCTGCTCCGACGGCGATCTCGAGGAAGGCATCAGTTCCGAGGCCGCGTCGCTGGCCGGCCACCTCGGGCTGGGCAATCTCATCTATCTATACGACGACAACGACGTCACGCTCGACGGCGACAAGCGCTTGTCGATGTCCGAGGACGTGAAGAAGCGATTCGAGGCCGCGCACTGGCACGTGCAGAAGATCGACGGACACGATCGCGACGCCGTCCGCAAGGCCATTCGCAAGGCGCAGAAAGTGACCGACAAGCCGTCGATGATCATGGCCAAGACGGTCATCGGTCAGGGGAGTCCGAAGTTCCACGGCACCTCGCGCGCGCACGGCGAACCGCTTGGCGCCGAGGAAGCCGCGGCGACCAAAGTGGCCCTCGGATGGCCGGCCGAGCCGACGTTCTATGTGCCCGACGAAGTCCGCTCGGAGTTTGCGCGCAAGGTGAAGAAGCTCGCCCGCGCGCGCAAGCAGTGGGAGAAGGGGATGGCCGAGTGGCGTGCGCGCAATCCTGAACTTGCTGCTCAGTGGGATGCGTATTGGTCGCATTCGCTGCCGGACGGTTACGAACTGCAACTCGTCGAGTCGGGCAAGACCGAGAAGGCGATCGCGACGCGCGAGTTGTCGAATCAGGTCATCCAGAAGATCGGAGAGATCGCGCCGTTCGTCGTCGGCGGCGCAGCCGATCTGGCGTCATCGACGAAAACGAATTTCAAAAACGGCGGTTCCATCGAACGTTTGAAGGATGACGTCAACGATCCACCGCCGTTCGATCTGTTCAAAGGCAAGAACCTCCACTTCGGAATCCGCGAGCACGCCATGGGCGCGGCGATCAACGGAATGACGCTGTACGGTCCGTTGCGCGTCCACGGCTCGACGTTCTTGATCTTCTCCGACTACATGCGCCCCGCGATTCGTCTTGCCGCGCTGATGAAGATCCCGTCGATCTTCGTCTACACGCACGACTCGGTCTTCCTCGGCGAAGACGGTCCGACGCATCAATCAGTCGAGCAACTTTTCTCGCTGCGTCTGATCCCGAACATGACGTTGTTTCGTCCCGCCGACGGCGTCGAAACCGGAATGGCCTGGGCGTACGCCATCGGCAGCAAACACGAAGGTCCGACGCTGATCGTGCTGACGCGGCAGAAGGTGGACATCATCCCGCACGGCCCCGCCTTCGATCCGCACGACGTCTGGCGCGGCGCCTACGTCCTCGACAGCTACGCCGACGGCGACATCACCTTCATCGCCACCGGCTCCGAAGTCTCACTGGCTATCCGCACCGCCGAGCTGCTGCGGAGCGAAGGCATCCGCGCCCGAGTCGTCTCCGCTCCATCGCTCGACCTTTTCGATCGTCAACCTGTTGACTATCAGAACGAAATCCTCGGCGACCGCAGCCGCATCGTCGCCCTCGAAGCCGGCCGCTCTTCCGGCTGGTACAAGTACGTCAACCACGACGCCCTGATCATCGGCATCGACCGCTTCGGCGCGTCGGCCCCGCTCGCGGACATCGAGAAGCACTTCGGATTTACGCCGGAGGCGGTTGCGGAGAAAGTGCGGGGGTGGCGGAAGTAGTCAGAGTCCGCCTCGAATCCGTCGCCACAGCTCTTTGGCGTCATCCTGAAGATCGGAGAGACGTTCTTCGACCTCGGCGACGACAGACTCCGGAACGATTTTGAGCAACCGCCCTACGTCCCACGCGTCCTGCGCGCCCGCAGCGGCGAGCTTCAGCAGAATGAGATCGGAGGTCGTGACGGTCGGAAGATAGCCTGCCGCTGACTGAATCCACTCCGCGCGTTCGACCACGCGCTGCTCCCACTTCCACTTGCCGACCACAACGTCGATCGGACGTTCCTGCTCCGGGCGAATCCACACAACTCCTTTGAGCGGATCGAACTGGTCTCCCCGACGAACCTCAACATACGCGAACTCACGAATCGGCTGCCAGATCTCATTATCGAGGACACGTTTGTCGACCGTGAGCAGATCGACGTCGTACGTCGAACGCGGCAGTCCGCGGGCCGCCACTGCCGAAGCGCCGATCAGTGCGAACGGAATCTGCTGTTCGTCGAAAAGCTCGGCGACGCGTTCAACGAGAGTCACGTCAGCCACCGGCTTTGCTGCGTGAGTAGCGGCGGCCGCTTTGGCGTTCGACGCGAATCTGCGCGAGTGCCTCTGCCCGGGTGAGCCCATTGGCCGCGCAATAGAGAATCAGATCCTGTTCGCCGATCGCGAATGCAAGCTCAATTCGTTCGGCCGGCGTCATGGCCAGCGTCCGCCGATCGAGTTCCTGTCGCGTCTCTTCCGCAACTTTGCTTCGCATCGCATCCGAGTATACGACCGCTACAATCGCGCATGCGCATTCGAGTAGCCGTCGTCCTTCTCTTCCTCGCCACATCCGCCTTCGCAAACTTTCGCGAGTTCACGGACCTGCCGAAGAATCCGGCGCTGGAACTTGTGCTGCGGCATGCGGCGGAGCAGACGTTGAAGGATTTTCCGAAGCTGACGGCGGACAATCTGGCACTCAGCATCGTCGACGTCACCAAGCCGGCCACGATCGATCGCGGCGACTGGCATGGCGACGTTCCCTTCTATCCGGCCTCGGTGGTGAAGCTGTACATCATGGCTGAGGTGTTTCATCAGAAGCTGGAGACGGATCCGGAGGTGGCGCGGGCGCTGGGGGAGATGATCCGGCTGTCGGACAACGACGCAACCGCGTTCCTGCTCGACCTCGTCAGCGATACCTGTCCCGGCCCGAATCTCGAGGGGCGCGCGTTGGCGAAGTTCCTGGACAAGCGGCGCGTCGTGAACCGGTGGTTCGCCTCGATGGGATACGACATCAGCGCCATGGCCAAGCCGTGGAGCTTCGGGCCGTTCGGACGCGAGAAGCAGCTCCTCGGCGGCGACGCGCGTCCGAATCGCAATCGATCGAGCGCGAATTCGTTCGCATCGCTGCTGCTGTGGATCGTGCGGCATCGCGCCATTTCGGGGGCCGACAGCGACTCCATGCTGGCGCTGCTCGAGCGGCCGTTGAATCCGCCGCGTCCGGATGAGAATCAGGTCAAGGAGTTCATCGGCGAGTCGTTGCCGGCGGGATCGCGCGAATGGTCGAAGGCGGGTTGGACGTCGGAAGTCCGCCACGACGCGGCGTACATCGAGCTGCCGGGCGGACGGAAGATCATCCTGGTCGTCATGACGCGCGGGACGGCGGATGACGTGAAACTCATTCCGGCCATCGCGAAGAGCGTGCTGAGCGAGCTGCAGTAGGCAGTCGTGCTAGTCTGATCCCTCACGAAAATGGATTGGTGGGTCTGGGTTCTCATCGCCTTTCTGCTGCTCACGATCGAGTTTTTCGCGACGACGGCGCATATCGGATTTTTCGCGGTCGGCGCGTTTCTCGTCGCGATCATCGTCGGCGTCGGTATTCCGATGCCGTTGTGGGGACAACTCCTCACCTTTTCGATCTCGTCGGTCATTCTGCTGATCTTCGTGCGGCCGTACGTCGTGCGGAAACTCGGCCTCAGTGTCACGCACGTGGTCGACTCATTGGTCGGCGAGCAGGCCACGGCTATATCCGATATGCCGGTCTCAGCCGAAGGAAAAGCGGAGATGCGGGGAAGTAGCTGGACCGCACGCAATGTTGGAGAGACACCACTAACAAAGGGCCAACGCTGCGTCGTCACAGAGGTCGTCGGGCTAACGATCCACGTACGCGCGTCGTAAAACAACCATCCGGAGGAACATCATGTCCAGTCTTCTCGTCGCGGTAGTCGTCGTCATTTTCGCCATGATCATGATCGGCCGCATCGCCCGCGTGGTGCCGCAGCAGAACGCGTGGATCGTGGAGCGCCTCGGCAAGTATTCGGCCACGCTCAATGCCGGCTTCCACATCCTCGTGCCGTTCCTCGACACGGTCCGCTACAAGCATTCGCTCAAGGAAGTCGCGCTCGACGTTCCAGAGCAGGTCTGCATCACGCGCGACAACGTGCAGGTTGCGGTCGACGGCGTGCTGTACTTCAAAGTCCTCGATCCGGCGCGCGCGTCGTACGGCATCTCTGACTACACCTACGCCATCTCCCAGCTCGCGCAGACGAACCTCCGCAGCGAGATCGGCAAGATCGAGCTCGACCGCACGTTCGAAGAGCGGACGAACATCAATCTCATGGTCGTCAGCGAAGTGGACAAGGCCTCGGAAGCGTGGGGCGTGAAGGTGCTGCGCTACGAGATCAAGAACATCAATCCGCCGCAGGACGTGCTCGCGGCGATGGAGAAGCAGATGCGCGCCGAGCGCGAGAAGCGCGCCACGATTCTGCAGTCGGAAGGGCAGCGCGACGCGGCCATCAACGCGGCCGACGGCGACAAGCAGCAGGTCATCAAGGCCTCGGAAGCGAAGAAGCAGCAGGCCATCAACGAGGCCGAGGGACAGTCGGCAGCGATTCAGTCGGTGGCGATCGCGACCGCGAACGGCATCAAGCAGATCGCCGACGCCATCAAGACGCCGGGCGGCTACGAGGCGATGCAGTTGCGGCTCGCCGAGGAGTACATCAAGCAGTTCGGTCAGCTCGCGAAGAGCGGCAACTCGATGATCATCCCGGCGAATCTGAGCGACGTCAGCTCGGTGATCGCCATGGCCACGAGCGTGTTCAAGCAGACACAGAACGCGACCGACGCGAAGATCCCGGTGCGCGTTTCGCCGCAGGCGTAAACGAAAGTGGATTAGTGGATTAGTCGATTAGTAGATCAGTGGCCCTAACGCCCGATCTACTAATCCACTAATCCACTAATCTACTAATCTACTAATCTACTTCTTCTCCACCACGCGTACGCCGGCAGTCCGGCTGCGAGGATCGCGAATCCGATCAAGCTGTTCTTCGGCGACTTCGCGATCGTAGCGATGACGACGATCCAGCAGGAGATGGTGAAGATTGCCGTCGTGATCGGATGGCCCGGCGTGCGGAATCCCGCCGGCGGCTGGCGACGGCGGAAGATGAAGAGCGCAAGCCCTGTCAATCCGAAGAAAATGAAATCGGTCGAGACGACGTAGCCGAGGATCTGTTCGTAAGTGCCGGAGAGCGTGATCACAATCGCCACAATCCCCTGCAGCGCGATCGCGACCACCGGCACGTGCGTCTTCGCGCTGATGCGGCCGACGCTGCGGAAGAAGAGGCCGTCCGCGGCCATAGCGTAGTAAACGCGTGGCGCCGTCAGCATGCTCTGGCTGAGAAAGCCGAGTGTGGAGATGGCGATGCCGGCGGCGATGAGTTGCGCGCCGCGTTCGCCGAGCGCCAGACGCATCACGGCGGATGCGGGCGTCGGCGAGTGCGCCAGTCCATCTGCGCCGAGGGCGCGAACGCAGATGTACGTCACGCCGACGTAGATGGCGATCACGCCGACGATTCCGGCCAGGAGTCCGATGGGAAGGTCGCGCCGCGGCCGCGCCAGCTCGCCGGAGACGAAGCTCGCCGTCTGCCAGCCGCCGTACGCGAACATCACCGGCGTCATCGCCGCACCGAAGCGGATGAAGAGATCGGACGAGAGCGGCGCGTCGAGCATCGCGCGCGCGGCGACGTGCGGCGCGGCAATCGTCGCGCCGGCGATGACCAGCATCGCGATCGCGGCCAGCTTCAGCAGCATCAGCGCCGTCTGGGTGTTGCTGCCGCTGCGCACGCCGAGACAGTTGATGAGCGTGAGGATGAGCAGCGTGACGACGGCGAGCAGCGAGTCGGGGATGACGACGCCGGTGAGCGTGACCACGTACTTGGCGAACGTCGCCGCCACTGCTGCCATCCCGCCGCTCTGCACGATCAGCAGTAACGCCCATCCGTACAGGAACGCGACCGAGGGATGGTAAGCATCGCGCAGGTACGCGTACTGCCCGCCGACCTCGGGGCGCAACGCGGCGAGCTCTGCGTACGCGAACGCGCCGAGCAGCGCGATGACGCCGCCGGCCGCCCACGCGCCGACGATGAGTGCCGGCGTGTGAACCGACTGCGCGACGACGTACGGATTGATGAAGATGCCCGAGCCGATGATGCCGCCCATGACGATCATGGTGGCGTCGAACGCGCCGAGGCGGCGGGCGAGCGTTGGGGTGGTCGCGCTCACGCGCCGCCGCCGGCCGCGGCGACTGGAACATCGCATCGCACCGTGGCCACGACTTCGCTTCCCGTCCCTCGGTATTCGATCGACGAAAAGCTGACGTGCCGCGCCATGATGATCCCGCGGCCGTGCCGGTCGAAGGCGCGCCGCGGATCGATTTCGAGATAGCGCGTCCATTCGAATCCGTTGCCGCGGTCGCGAATAGTGAAGCGCAGCTCATCATCGCCGCGCGAGAATTCGACGTCGACCCGCTTGGCTCTGTTCTCAGGCAGCTCCAGCCGGCGCGCGACCTCTTCCATCCACACGCCGTTCGCGAGCAGCGCGCTCTTGTCGTCGTACGTGATGCCGAGGTTTCCGTGCTCGACGGCATTCACTAGCAACTCCGTCAGCCCGATCACAGTGGCCTCGGCATCCGGACAGGCCCTCGCAAGTACGGCCGCCAGCCCGCGCGCTTCCTCGATGGTGCGGTAGGTGAAGTGCGCTTCCTCGAGAAGCTGCAGCACCTGCATGCCGCGCTTCACGCGATTCTGCAGGTCGCGCGCGGCCGCGCTGTCGGCAGCCGCAGTCCTGACGACGCTGAGCAGCATCTCGGCGTCGTAAGGCTTGGTGAGGTAGTAGTACGCGCCAGCCTTGATGCCCTCGATCACTTCCTCGCGGCTCACCAGCGCACTCTGAAAAATCACCGGCAGAATCAGAAATCGATGATCGCCCTTGATCTTCCGCAGCAGCGCCATCCCATCCATCCGCGGCATGGTCCGATCGAGGAGGACGAGGTCGTACCGGTCCGGATTCGCATCGAGCATCGCCCACCCATCGACGCCATCGCCGGCCGAATCGGTGTCGAACCCGTCATTCCCCAGATGTGCCTCCAGCAACGCCCGATCAGCGTCGTTGTCTTCAACGATCAGGACATGCGCCCGCTCAGCCATGACGGAATGGCGAGGATGATAAGGCAAAAGGCGAGGACGGTGGTTACGGCCAATGCGTATTCGAGCAGTCGGAATCAAACGTCTCTGTGATCAAGGTTGATCCGATTCGAACGTTGGTTTTCACCGGATGCCGCGGCCTCAGCGTGACCTTTCTTGTTGCCGGCGCCGTCCTGGAAACGGTGCATTCGGTCGAGCGAGCAGCGCAGGGCGGCCCATCGCTCGGGACAGCAGTGCACGAACCGCTGCCGACACCCATCAGGTAGTACGCGAGGAAGTGATTCGCGCCGTTAGTCGGCATTACTTCATTCTGGATGGTGAACGTAGCGCCCGGTTTAAAGACGATGTTGTATGAGCCGCTCGTGCCCGCGTTAGCGATAACAGTAATGCCGGTGGGATCAACGGAATGCATCGTCAACCAAGTGTCGGTTCGTTGATCTGGGCCGGTAATCGCCTCGGCCATGCCCTGTCCGACGAAGATGTGCGCGGATACTTTGCCGGTGGCCGCCGGGTCCTTGTATTTCGCCAGGATGTCGGTCATCGATGCGCAGCAGCAACGCAGATGGGGAATGTCCCCGACGATGTCTGTCGGCGCGGGATCAGTCGCGCCCGCGAAAGTAATCGTTTCAAGCGAGACAGGCGCGCATCGCAGGGAGTTATTCGGGCCACAAGCTGTGACTCCGGGCCATGTCGAGCTGGAAACCTGAGCAGGACTGTATTGAATGACAGAAACGTGGTTGGCGTAGGGTGTTCCGGGGAAGTGCGGCAGCAGGATGTGCAGGCCGGCGCCGCTGTTCATGATTACGACGAAGAGGCCAATAAGCTGGATACTCGTAACGGACATCAATGACTCCTTAGGCGCTCTTGTGATGTTTCTTCATCCGCGTAGCCGAGCAGTTCGACTGGCGCCCAACTCGCGGGATTTGAGAGGCGAACGTCGGAATCGTGCGCGAGGGCGACCTGCGCAGTTCGAAGCGCAGATGACGGGTTCGCGCCATTGTGCAATTCGACGTGCATGCGACGGAACAGAACTGCCGCGGTGTCATCGTCGATCTCCCATAGTGTTCCTACTACGCCGCTCGCGCCGGCTGCGAGAAAGGCGCGCGCGATGCTGGGCATCCCTTCGACATGTTCTGTGTCACCCCGGATCGTTCCGCAGGCTGCGAGAATGACCAGGGGCGTACTGCGCAAACGAAGAGCTGCAATTGCAGCAGCATCGAGATCGCCTGAGGAGGCCGGGCGGTCGGCGGCAAGATGAATCACACCGAATGATTCGCCGGCGTCACCCTCGGCGTGCCCGGCGTAATGGATCACTCCGCTCTGTTGAGCCGCCGTAATGAAGCGGGCTCGCGTAGCGCGCTCGCCTGTGAGGAGCGTCGATGAGTCGTAGATCGCGGCGACATCCGCAGCCTCTTGCGTGGCCGCGGGTAATGGCTGATCACCTTCGTCGTGTGGATCGCCGACGATCAGGACTGGCCCGCGTGCGTTTGCACTACTACTATGCCGAAGAACGGAGGCGGCACTCGGAGCGACGGAAAGAGCGAAATCATCGACCAAAAACCGTTGATGAACAGCATCAAAAAGAGCTGCAAACGGCAATGTGTGTAGTTGTCGATCCGGAACGATTATCAAATGATTTGCCCCGGTGAGTTTGCCTACGACCGGCGCAATGAGAATCCGGTGCAGCGACGCAGTGGCTGCCTCCAGAACCGCTGTGGAGCTGCGGCGACGGAGAAGATCGTTTGATCGGTCGATCAGCGTCTGTATTTCGGTCGATGGTGTGGCGACCCGTATGACACCAGCGTGCGATGGGGTGAAGTAGAAGATGGCAATCGACTTCGGAAGAAGGGCGTACTCGACTAACGCCGCGGTAGCCGGAAGTGCGTTCTGTACCTGCGCGGCGGTGACATTCGGAGGCGCCTGCAGGTTGCCACTAAGGTGTTCGTAGACGCTCCGGGCCCGGGCGGCATCCGACGCATCGAACGCGCTCTCAATGTTGCCAAGCCGCAAGTGCAAAGCAATCGTCTCAGAGAATAGCTCGGGGGCGGTGTCGTAGAAGGCTGCTCTCACGTCTTTTTGTCGCAGAGAGGAACGCTGCGCATCGAGCTCGCGAATGCCGGCGCCGAGATCAGCGAGCGCTCCGGTATCGTCGTTGGCGCGTATGCGCGTCCTGGCTCGCTCCAGGTAGGCTTTTGGAAGCCAAAAATGATCCTTGTGAGACGTATAGAAGTCGATCGCGCCGTCGAGCAGACGCAGTGAAAAACCGGGTGTGGCATTGCGGGTGACCACGGCTTCGGCCGTGTCGATTGCGGCGACGGTGCGTTGCCGGAGCTCTGGGTCCGGAATTGTTTTCGCAGTAAGACGTGCTTTGCCGACGACATCTCGCGCTTGGATATCGTCGCCGAGGCCCGCGAGGGCCTCCGCGCGGGCTGCTCCCGCCAGCGATAATCCGATCGGTTGAGGAAGGCTGCGAAGATCATCGAGCGCGATCGTTGTCAGAGCCAATGCTGCTTCAGTTTTTCCGTGAGCGGCTTCCGCGTATACGGCGCTGTTCAGTGAATTGCGAATTACGTCGGCTGATCCTGTGCGGCTGAGCACCGCAAATGCCGCCGCCCGCGCTTTCCATGCCGCTGCAGGTTGCGAAGCGCGATTGAAATGGCTCGCAAGGAGCAGGTCCATTTGTGCGCGGTTGTCCTGCTCACCGAGGCGATCGAAGATCTTGCGGGCCTCACTGGCCGAACGAATAGCAGATGTCCACTCACCAACGGAGCCAAAGCATAGTGCCCGTTCCCACTTGGTCTCCGCCGCGAGGCCCGGATAGCGGCTTGGATCGAATCGGGCTTCGAGCTGATCGAGGGCGCGCGCCGCTTCGGCGACGTGGTTACTATCGTAGAGACAGTTCGCTATGTAGTAATCCGAAACCAGTGTTAGCGGGCTGCCAACGCGCGCGAAAAGGTCGCGCGCTTCCTGCAATTTGGTTTGTGCCTCGGCAATGCGGCGTTTGCTGTACAGGACGCGACCGTCTCGGTAAATCGCATGGGCATCGGCGAGTGTTTTGGTTTCGGCCGGAGTGGCGTGATCAATGGTGGCGACAATGTCGGCCACAGACTGCACGTGGTTGAACTCCGCCAATGCCGCGCCGAAGTTGCGGACTACGGCTAACGTTTGCGCGGCCGTTTTCGTGTCGCCTTTGTGGACGGCGTCGGCCCATTTGGAGAGGAGCGGCCCTTCGCTCCAGGTGCGCGCTTCCTGCGGGTAGTTTCGGGCGAGCGCGATGAGCGGGGCGGGATTGGGAAGGGCGTGGGTGGCGAGGGCGAGGCGGTTCTGGAACTCGTCGCGCGTCGTCACCACGCGCAGATTGCCGAGGTGGTGCATCGCCTCCGTCGACCAATGGGAAGACGGATCGGCGGCGGCGTAGCGTTGCCAGGCGCGGCGGGCTGCTTCGCTGATGCCGAGGGCTTCGATGATCAGGGCGCGGTTGAAGAGCGCGTCGTGGAGTTTGGGATCGAGACGGAGGGCGTGGTCGGCATCCGCCAGCGCTTGCGGCAGCTCGTGCGGACGCTTCTCGTTGACCGCCAGCGTGTAGCGGGCAGCGGCGAGGTCGCTCCAGTACGCCGCGTTATTGGGTGACTGGCGGACGGCGGATTCGAGCGCATCGATCGCGTCGCGGTCGCGATCGATCAGAAGGTAAGCCGCGCCCGATTCGTGGCGTGCGCGCGCCGAGGAGTCGTTGAGCTGGGACTGGATGACGGTGCTGGCGGCGCCGGCGAGGTCGAGGCGGGCCGGATCGAGCGGGTTGGCGTGCGTGGCGCGCTGGAGCCGGGCGGCCGGAAAGTCGAAGCCGGTCAAACGCGCTTCGATTGGACGGGAGAGCGGCGCCAGCGCCAGCAAGCGTTCAGTCGGCGATTCCGTTCGCCGGCAGGCGTATAGCGATGCCAGCGCGATGATCGCAACCGCTGTTCGGAATCTACAGCTCATAGCCACGTTCCCCGCCTCGGACCCAAATCCGCCAGAAGGGCCTTGTGTAATTGGTTAGAGGGACGCGCCCGCCGATTTTTCACGGTCGATGTTGACAAATCGCCCTCGGGCTAAACTGCCGGACACCGATGCGACTTCTGATCGAGGTTCTGGTCACGCTGCTGATCTTGGGCGCGATCGCGCTCGTGGTCGGTAAACGGCACGCGCGCCGTTTCCAGCGCCGGCGACGCATTCATGTCGATCGCTTCAAGCTCAAGCGGCGCCATGCCGAGATCGAGCTGGAAGTCTTCGGCAACCGCGAAGTGGTCGACGCCATCCGCGGCTACGCGAAAGAGCATCACACCTCGATCGAGGATGCGACGCGGCAGGCGCGAACGTATCTGCGCGAGATCGTCCCGAAGTTCAATCTCCTCGCGTACTACCGCCTCGGCGCGCCGCTGGCGCGGGCCATCATGCACTTTCTCTATCGGCCGGTCGTGGAGCACAAAACACTGCGCGATTTCAACGCCACCGCGCCGAAGAACGCGGTCGTCGTCTATCTGATCAATCATCGCTCGAATGCCGACTACGTCCTCGTCGCGCACATGCTCTTCAAGTTCGTCTCGCTGTCGTACGCGGTCGGCGAGTGGGCGCGCGTGTGGCCGCTTAATCACCTCTTCAAATGGTTCGGCGGCTACTTCATCCGGCGGCGGTACCGCGAGCCGCTGTATCACGCGGTGCTGTCGACGTTCGTCAGCACGATCACGAAGAACGGCGTGACGCAGGGCGTGTTCATCGAGGGCGGTCTGACGCGCGACGGCGCCTTTCAGAAGCCGAAGCTGGGGATGCTCGACTACATCGTGGCCGGCAAGCGCGATCCGGGATTCAGCGCGCCGCTCTTTCTGATTCCGACCGCGATCAATTACGACCGCGTGCTGGAGGACCGCAATCTCACCGAGGAGCTGGTGGGAAAGGAAGACCGGCGGACGAAGACCGACAAGCTGCAGACCACGATCGATTTTCTCTTTCGCAATCTGCTGCGCAGCATCCTGAAACGCTTCAAACGTTATGGCTACGCCGTCGTCACGTTCGGGACGCCGATCGCGGTCGACGAATTCGTGAGCGAGCATCCGGCCATCCTGGCGCCGGTGTACGACGACCGGAAGGCGGCGCTGACGGAACTGGCGGAGCGGGTGATGCAGGAGATTTCGAATGCGCTGCCGGTCACGCCGGTCACGCTGCTGGCGCGGATTTTCGCCGATAGCGCCGAGCCGATCACCGAGGAGGAGATCGTTGAGGCCATCGATCGCTATCGGGAGACGTGGCGCGATCGGGTCTGGCTGCTGCGCGAGAGAACGGGCGAAGCCATCTGGCGCGCGGCGCGGCCTGTGGTCGAGTTGCGGCATCTCATCGAACCGGCCGAACGATGGCGTTCCGATCTCTTCGAAGGCAGCGGCGTGCCGGTGATCGAGGAAGCGTGGCGATGGAATCCGCGCGAGACGCTGCTGCGCGACTACTACGCGAACTCGTTGATGCCGTTCGATGAGGTGAAGCGGCGCGGCTGGCCGGAGCGGAAGCGTGACAAGCAGGCTTGACACGGCGATCGACGTTTCGGTATCGTGCTTGTCAAGGAGGCTTTACATGAAAAAGTTATTGATCGCAGCGCTGGTCCTGGCCGATTGCGCGCATGCGCCGGTTTCCGGTCCGGTGTCCACGCCGAACGGCGCGGTTTACGTCGACGACGGTGGCAGGGGCGGATTGTCGGTGGTTTTCATCCATGGGAACGGAGCCGATTCGACGAATTGGGAGGCGCAGCTCGCGCATTTACGCCCGACGCGCCGCGCGGTGGCGATCGATCTTCCGGGGATGGGACGTTCCGCACCGGCGGCGAATGGCGATTACTCGCCGAAGGCCAACGCCGCGGCCGTGGATGCGGCGGTGTCGTCGATCGGTCTGAAGCGATTCGTCCTGGTCGGCCACAGCTACGGCGGCGCGGTAGCGGCGACGTACGCGGCAGCGCATCCCGAGAAAGTCGCGGCGGTGATCTACGCCGACTCCGCCGCAAGCGTTCCGGCCATGTCGCCGCCGATGCAGAAGTTCATCGACGCGCTCCGCGCCGACCGGATGAAGGTCACGCGCATGTGGTTCGCGCCGATGCTGAAGCCCTCGTCGCAAGCGGTTCAGGATCGCGTGTACGCCACGGTGGAGAAATCGACTGTCGATGCCTTCGCCGGCGCGTTGGAAAAGCTGGCGGGCTACGACGCGAGGTCCGTCGTCAACGCCTATCCCGGCCCAAAGTTCGTGATTTACGCGGCGGACATCGAGTCGTCCGCGTCGTTTCGACCGCAGTTCCCCGAACTACCCGCGGAGAAGATCACGGGAACCGGCCACTGGCTGATGCTCGACAAGCCCGACGAGTTCAACGCGGCGCTGGACAAATTTCTCTCGCAAATTCACTGAAGGGGATTCTTGGAGAACTGGTGGCGGAGGCTAGGCCAACCAACGCCGCGGGCCGTGCCCGCTGGGGAGGGAGGATTCGAACCTCCGAATGGCGGCTCCAAAGGCCGCTGCCTTACCGCTTGGCGACTCCCCATCACGGTGACGCGGAATCGTAAACGAAATGACGGATTTGTCATTCCGCGGTTTTCTACTTGGCCAAGCTTCATCATTTTTCGTGCGAAGCACTTTGGAGATGGGATGAGAAGGCCAACCTCCACGCAGTAGCCTTTGCGTGTGAGCACAAGAGGCTCTGCAAGAAAGGAGATTGGCCGTGGCGAAGATTATCAAAAGCGAGAGCAGCAAGACGATGGT
>Ga0207650_10000107_pt1 | contig 109863 bp, 90 predicted proteins | sample KBSS63metaG_FD_184325 | JGI IMG/M metagenome (GOLD analysis project Ga0207650, IMG submission 184325) | Switchgrass rhizosphere microbial communities from Kellogg Biological Station, Michigan, USA - KBS S6-3 metaG (SPAdes) (version 2) | ecosystem: Host-associated > Plants > Roots > Rhizosphere...
AAACGGATTTGGGTTGCGGGAAACAGCGCCGGACACGAGCTTCTAACCAGCCCTCGCGAGACGGAAGTGGCGAAGGACTTTTCAATGCAAGAGGTGGTGTTGACGCTTGCGCGGCGCTGAACCGCTCTTCCGTCACAAACACCCGAGGCCGGGAGGATTAGGGGAAGGTCCTCCTGGTTCCTTTTGTGATTGGGACAAACTCCATGACTTCGCGGAAGTAGCCGCGACGTTACAGCTTAATCCGAGATCCTAAGGTCCTGCATGCCATCGATAAGTGTCGGAATGAGGCTTCCTCCGCAATCAAGATACCAAGAGGTGAGATCAATGAACCGCTTGCACCAACGCACTTCGCCAACTGCGCCTCGAAGACATGGCAGCCGATTTTTCGAAATACGACACAGTATTCTGATCGCAATAGCGTTTGCGATCGCGCTGGCATCCGGAGGCTGTGGATCTTCATCCGAGCCTAGGCCATCCCCACCATCCGAGGCCACAACGGTAGTGGTCACTCCCGCGACAGCAACAGTTTATCGGGGTGAGACCGTACGTTTCGGAGCGCAAGTGTCACAACAAAGCAATCAGGCTGTTACGTGGATCGTCGACCCAAGTATCGGAAGCATCGATAGCACCGGCCTTTACACAGCACCTTCTGATCTTAATGGAGCCTCGGTCGCTGTGATCGCTACCAGCAAGGCTGTTCCATCGGCGACAGGTCACGGTTTAGTGACACTCCCGGCTGTCACGTTTTCAATTGCCCCTGACGCCGTCACGATCGCACCGGGCGTGACCGTGACGTTTAGTGCGAGTCTGGTCGGGCTTGATAGCTCTCAGGTCCGCTGGACCGTCCAGGGATCTGGTGGCGGAACCATAACGAACGGTGGAGTGTACACCGCTCCTTCTGCCAAGGCAATCGATCATGTGGTCGCGACCTCGGCAGCCCATGAAAATTATCACGCGACGGCCGTCGCGCTCGTGAGCGAAACGTCAACCCCATTTTCTTCCACCGCCGAGACGAGGGCACCACGAGAGCTTCACACTTCGACATTGCTACCGAATGGAAAAGTGCTGCTTGCGGGGGGCGGGCACCCAGCCGGCTACTGCTTGTCCGGAGTCTCCACGACTGAAGTCTTTGATCCAGTCGCACGATCGTTTGCCTCGACAGGAAACATGACGATCGAGCGTTACTCACACACGTCCACACTCTTGGCCACTGGGGACGTATTGATCATCGGAGGCTTTTCTACTCAAACATCCGCTTGCCTTGATGAGATTCCGCCGGCTTTGGCGAGTGCGGAACTCTACCATTCGAGCACAGGTTCTTTTGCGGCGAGTGGCACGATGGCCGATGCGCGCGGGGCGCATAGCGCAACACTCTTAGCGAACGGGAGAGTGCTAATAGCAGGTGGCGGAAAGCTAGGCGGGGGTTGGTTTCCCTTTGGTTTTGGCGATGGGCTTGCGACCGCAGAAGTATACGATCCCGCCACGGGCATATTCACTCAAACCGGAAACATGGTCGCAGCCAGAGTGACACAGACTGCAACTCTCCTTGCTAATGGCAAGGTCCTCATCGCTGGAGGCTGGGGTAGCTCGGATCCGCTCACCACTGCGGAACTCTACGATCCAAACTCTGGACACTTCGTAGTCACCGGGAAGATGATATCCGCCCGCGCTGGGCACACAGCAACACTGCTACGCGACGGCCGCGTCCTTATAACAGGCGGCATCTACGAACGCAGCTTTGTCGGTTCCGACACTGCCGAAATTTACGATCCAGCTACAGGCTTATTCACAGCGACTGGATCGATGGAGGTGGCGCGCCAGTCGCATACCGCGACGTTGCTGCCAAACCGGACAGTGCTCGTGGTCGGAGGTGGAAGCAGAGTTGCCGAGATCTACGATCCGTCCAGTGGTTGCTTTGCGCCTGCGGGCCTGACGAACCCTGATCGCTCGGGACACTCGGCGACACTTCTTCACAACGGCAGCGTGGTTGTTGTTGGAGGATTTAAGTCGCCGGAGCATTTCAACCGCTGGGCACCGCGGAGTTGTATCAATGATGCAATCACGCACAGGGGCGAGGCAAGACTTGGACCAATACGAATCTCTGGCAGAGCCTCGGAGTGCAAGTTGTCCGACGAACCACATGAACGGAGTAGCACGCTGATTGGAAATGAAAGGACTCTAACTTGAAAGCCAATGCAACAAAGCTGCTCGCATCGCCTGTCGCTGTTCGAAGAGACTGCAATCCGAATCGAAATGAACGCACCACACTCACTATCGTGGGAGAGGAAAAAGCCATGAGGCAAAGTGCAAGTGCTTTTGCATTCGTTCTGTTGATATCCATTTGTGCGGCAACTCAGTCCGCCCAAGCAACCAAACTCAGCGTGAATTGTGGCAGACAGGAACCCATTCGTACAGCCCTGCGTCTGCTTGCGGCTACCAATCCACAAGGGCCGAACACGATTACAGTTTCGGGTGCATGCAAAGGAAACATCGTGATCCAAAGTATGGATCGCCTGACCCTGATCACCAACAATGGCGCTTCGCTCACGGATCGCTCCAATGGAACCCTGGCGGTTGTAAATATTGTGGATTCACGCAGCGTCACCCTGCAGGGATTCGCCATCAACGGAGGCGCCACTGGAGTTTCATGTGCTAACGCAAGTGTCTGCTACCTGACCGGTAACACCATACAGGGTGGTGGCGGGATCGAGGTAGGTGGTGGATCCCGTGCCTTTCTCGAAAGCAATGTGGTTCAGAATGGTGGCCGCGGTGCAACCGTCGAAGATGGTGCGCAAATGTTCAGCAGTAACGACGTCTTCCAAGGCAATGGTCAAGGAGTATCCGCATTCGCGGCATACCTGGAAGCTTCCAATTCCAGCTTCCTCAACAACGGCGTTGGCATTCTCTCGGCCGCGTCCAGCTTGCGACTCCTAGGCGGGACAACAATCAGTGGCAGCGGCGCCGATGGCATGGCAATGCGCGCTGGCTCCACGGCAGTATTTCAGGGTGCGACAATCACCGGCAATGGGGGCAACGGTATCCACCTCGAAGACGCCTCCTTCGCGGGCTTCCAATCGGCCACCGTAACCGGCAACTTGAGCGGTGTGGACATAGACTGCGCCCCACAATTCACGATCACTCGCTTTGTCGCACGTACGGGCGGTATTACAAACTGCGTTGAGCCTGCAAGCAGCTCAAAGTCAAAAGCCGCCGAATAATTTCTCCGCCGGCAATATTGGCCGCCCGTTGTCAGGGCGGCCTTTCTTTGCATTAGCAGGAGGGCAAGTGCGCTATAGCTGTTGTAAACAGGCGATTCACGGACCTCCGAATCGGTTACCCATAGATTCTCAGACGCCATCTACAGATGAGTCACGGAATAAGTCGATCCGGCATGTGGCGGATCAGAGGGCGAGGTACAAAACGTGGCCTCTTGGCTACTCAAGCTTTTATGAGTTACATGTCTCAATAGGTGAGAGCGCTGATTCTAGTTATCGAAATACCGGCCCGGCTTCGGTGGGCTTGTACTTTGGCCTATTGAGGAGATTGTCCTCGTCGCCACCCGGCTCAGGATCAGGGCGGTCGCGAATGTAGTCGCTTACTCGCCGTCCTCGAATCGCGCGAACCGCCGAATCCAAGAGGATCACTTCCTTTTTCTGTAGCAAGACCAATTCCTCGGGCGACACGTCGAATCGCAGGAACGGCTGAAGGTCTCCGTTTAGGGCCATCCGCAAGGGCTCGGGCGACTGGTATTTGTCCATCGCCGCTTTCAGCTTGTCTTCGATCCGCTTGTCGACTTCGGTATCGATCTCTTCTTGCGTAGCGCCAGGCCCGAGGTCGTTGATCACATCCGCCCTGATCTGCGCTCCCTGGTGCGCTCGAATTCCCTCTCGCCCCTGTTCCCGAATCTGCTCCCGAATCTCGTTTTGGATGGTTTCAATCTCGAACCCTGAAATGCACAGCACGCCATCGATCTGGTGATCGCGAATGTACACCGCGCCCTCGAAATACGGGATCTTCGTCAGCACAAGTGGCCCTTCCGGATCATCCTTTCGCTCCTCAAATGCCTCGAGCGACAATCCCCACAAGTTCTGCTCATTCGGATCGGGCAACTCGAAGGACCGACGGCTTACACCCGGCGCGTCAAGAACAGCATCGACCAGCACGGTTTCAAAATCGTCGATCTGATACCGCATCCCGCTGAGTACGCCGCTGGAATCGCGAAGCTCGTCGCGAATTATCGTGTTCACCGGAGGAACCAATTGCCTCCCGATGAACGCCTTCCCGCACATCATGAAGCCCTTGTCGTTGAATTCAGCTTGGCTAGGTTTAGTTACTACTTGGTGGAGCGTGGCGTAGAACGGATCCCATCGGCGTGTCTTGATTGTCAACCGATCTGGAATCACGTCCGCCAACTTCGCGTTCGCCTGATCCTGCACGCTGCCTTCTTTGTAAAGCGTGATCCCGATCCCCACCCCGAGCTCGGCGACGAATACCACGCCAAGCGCGATCAGCGCGCCGTATGGCCCTAAGAGAATTCCTAAAAGAGCGACCGCCCAGATCGTCGTGAACTCGAAGACGGCATCGACGTCGGCGTTAAAGCGTGTGTCCCATTCCAACGAACCATCGTCAGCCAGCTTTGGTCGCAGATCGATCGTGTACGTGAGGTCGGTGTTGGTCAAATCGATCGGATCGCGAATGTCTCCTTCGACAGTGATACGCAGTCCGTTTTGCGGAACCGGAATACCGCCCCCCATGGCTTGAGGAGGAATTTGGCCGACATGAACGCTGTGAAGATCACCCAATCGTTGACTGTTGGGATGCAAGAGCGACTTTCGAAATGCGTGCTCAAAGCCCCCAAACCCGTTCGGTACTGCAGTCTCTGAGAAAACGTCCAGTGCCATGTCGGCGTACATCCCGGGCCGGGAGGCCATCGCCATCTCCTCCCCTTCAGGCAAGAAGTTGCGGGCCTGGACCGTATCACCACGACGCGGCAGAAAATCTTCCTCAGGATCACCGTTGCGCATCCGAATGTTGATGTAAATGCCAAGGCACGCCGGATGGTTGTCCACAGGCTCGTGCCACTTGATCTCCAGGGCCTCGATCCTTTTGAACTTGCTGACTCCCCCGATGTCGATCTGACGGTCCACGGCCTCCTTGATTTTTGCCAAGAGTTCATCCTTGGTAAGCATGGCTTGACTAAGGATGAAGGCCAACTGCGTGGAGTCCACGTCCACAACGTGAATGTCTACGGCTACGCCCCCATCTTCCTCATCCAACGTATTGATCAAATCAACTTTTACGAAAAGGTCGAGATCAATCGCGGTGAGCCCGCCCTTTAGTCCGATCATGCCGCGAACCTTGGCGTTAGCGCCTAAGGCATGGCCGAAAAGGATTTCCGTCTTGAACGCGTCGGGATGCGTTGGGCGAGTGGCTCCGTCAGAGTCGAGCGTCGGCTCGTACAATCGAAACTCTTGCGGTATCAGTCCTAGAACGATGGTGCGGCTCGAAAACGTCGCCTCAGCGGGAATCATCCCCGCATCCAGCGCGGTGCCTAGAAGCATCTGCAGGTAACGCTCGCCGAGCAGAGCCTCGACATCAAAACCGCTTCTTACCTTAGATTGGTCGACGGTAGCCATGATCCATTATCACCAGTGATATTGCGTTACATGGGAGACTGATGGTCCGAAACCAATTTGTCCAAGCGCTGGCTTAACGCATCCGAAGCGTCCAGCTAGTTCCTAGGACAAACTCGGAATGGAAGCCATTGTGTTTGTGGTTTCCCCTGGTCGATGCATGGTTCGTAGTGATCTGCAACAGCAAATCGTTACACCAGCCGGAGTCACAAGGGACTGTGCCGAGGCCCCTCACACCAACACTCTACCGTCGCTCCACTCCCTTATTCACGTCGGAGATTGTTTTCCAAGGAGGCGATTACACCAACTAATTGGACCCCTTTGGCCACCCGTTGTTGATCTATTGGCGACTTCTCAGCAGTGGTTGTGAGGTGCTGCTCTTCTCGCAGGAATCTGTTGTTACAGAGTCAATAAGGCCAATCTGCCCGACCCATAAGCAACGCCTATCGCATTGTGGTGGGCAGCGACGTAATCCGACCGCCCGCTAGTGACTTTGATTTTGCAACCTAAAACTTAAAATTCCCTGTTTTTCCTTATTTTCCCGTGCATCATTTGTAAAAGTGAGAAGCCCGCGGAAAGTCGCGAAATTCTGGCCATTAATTGCAAACGCCCCTCGTTTTTTCCCTGATTTTTCACTGTTGGGCAGAGAACGGTTCGCTCATGACTGCAAGCACCGCCATAGTTTCAGCAAGTTACGTGACCCCGCGATCCGCTTGCGATCCGTTCCCAATCTGTTTGCGATTCAGAGCCATTTCCGCCACCTTCGATCCCGCTTCTGCCAGTTCGTCGGTGACCACGTCGCCATAAATATTCATGGTCGTGCGGATGTCCGCGTGTCGCATGAGTTTCTGCTGGACGGCAACGGGAGTGCCGACAGCATCAAGCCAACTGCGCTAGGTGTGCCGCATCGTGTGAGTGGCCAACTTTCCAATGCCAGCAGCCGATGCCGCGTCCTGGAACTTACGCCAGACGTGTGGATAGGACCAAGGCAATCTGCCGAGTTGCACCGGACTGACAAAGACCCAATCGCCGTCCGCGGCAAACTGCGAGCGCTGCTTCCACGACTTGAGCACCTCCAGCAGTTCGCTGTCGATGCTCATTTGCCGGTCAGAATAGATAGTCTTTACATCATCAACGTGTTGCCGGACGATGCCACGTTCGATCTGCATCTTCCCATTCAGCGAGTCAATGTCGGACCACTTCAGGCCAAGACATTCAGAGATGCGCAGCCCGAAACAGACGCTGACCGTTGCCATCGTATGGAATGGTTCATCTAAATGTCCGATGAACGCCCGAAACTCTTCCACGGTCAGACCGCGGAGTTTCCGAATCAGTTTGGTCGCCCCTTTAATTGTGACGAGCTGCATTGGATTGCTCGCCATAGGTATTTCGCCGCGCCACATTGCATAGTCCCACAACAGGCTGATTATTCCGCGAATGTGGACACGACTCTTTGGAGCAATGCCCAGCGAACCCAACCAGAGCTCGATGGGCCTTGCTTGTAAAGTCGTAATAGGGAAGTCACCCAGCGCGGAACATGTACCACGTCAAAACTGTAAAAACGCGGTAGTTACCCCTTGGCGTTATCTCGAATACGGCGCCGGCATTGTTGACTCCCCCGCTACACAGTGTGCCGTAAACATTTCCGTCTCGACTCTGTACGGGAGGGTTATACCCGCAATCGGCGGCTCCATCCCTAGTCCCGTTCAGGTCATGGAGAACCGTGTAGACCTGTCCGCTCAGCAGTTGGGGAGAGACGGCCATCGCTAGGCCAAGCACAAGTATTCTGCATGTCAGTCTTCTATGGAGACTATTCATTTGTCCTCCTGTCCTTTTGCAGACAAGGCATCGAGATTGTTAGTCGGAGAATTCTTTCTCCACACGCTAGGCGGTAATGCTTGAATCAAGAGCGGTTCCCAAAAACTTCGTTTCATTAAAGAACGTGGCATGGGATTCACTCGTGAGTAGTCAGTTTGCAGCTAACGCCATGTGGACCGATCAGCGTCAGAGAAGAGGAGAAGGACTAGGAGCTGGGCGCTCTGCAACGTTGATGCGGCGAAGTATGTCCCCAGCCTATCGGCACGTCAAGGGAATAGTTCGAGTCGGACCATTCAGCTCGTGCTGCCAGAGTTCGCGAGACTGCTCGTTGAGACCGACACACCACGCGGCGTAGCCCACCAGGATTTATTGCACTCGTTTATTTCGCCGCAGGAACACTCACTTACTTGCTCTACAACCCGCCATTGATTGCTAGGCTGCTCCCTGACTGGCCGTCGCTCCGTTTACTATGGCGTCTGGCACTTTTTCGTAGCTTATATCTCAAATTCTGTGCGGAAAGGACTGGCTTCCTCCCCCATCGCAGGATATGTGAAGGAAGAAGAATGAATGAACACAAATACAGCTCAATTCCCCGCGAACGGCAACACGAGATGAGGATCTGCGTCTTTTGCGGTTCGAGCCTAGGGAGCGATCAAGTCTATGCGGATGCTGCACGCGCGGCGGGTAGAACGCTCGCCCGGCGCAGGATTGCTTTGGTCTATGGCGGCGGGCGAGTGGGGTTGATGGGTGTGCTTGCGGATGCAGCTCTCAACGCACGTGGCAGGGTCATCGGGGTCATTCCACAATCACTTCTGGAGCGGGAAATCCAACACATGGGCCTGTCCGAACTTCAGGTCGTTTCTACAATGCACGAACGCAAAACCAAGATGGCGGAGTTGGCTAGCGGATTTATCGCCCTGCCTGGAGGGGCCGGAACCTTGGAAGAGATCTTTGAGCAGTGGACCTGGGCTCAGCTAGGCATTCATCACAAGCCGTGCGGATTCTTGAATACCAATGGGTATTTCGATCCGCTGCGGCAAATGATCGACCAGATGACTACCAAGGGATTCTTGCGCAAGGACCACGCGTCGATGCTGGTATTTCATACGGAACTTGGGGCGATTGTTGATGCATTCCGCGACTATTTACCGCCATTAGCGAAATACTAGGTCTCGACAAATGGAGATGAACCGGCACGCGAGTGCATACGGATTGTTGCCGCTTTGGTACAAGACGAAGCGGGAAACGTTTTGCTCGTTCGGAAGAAAGGAACACGGGCATTTATGCAGCCGGGCGGAAAGCTGGAAGATTCAGAATCGCACCTCGACGCGCTCGAACGCGAACTTAGGGAAGAGTTGTGTTGTTCTGTTCAGCACGGCAGCTCAGCTTTTTTGGGCACCTTTAGTGCTCCAGCTGCGAACGAGCCGGGTGCCCTGGTCGAGGCTGCGCTCTATCGCGTCACGCTCGAAGGGACCATTAGCGCCGCTTCGGAAATTGGAGAGATTATCTGGCTCGATCCTGAGAGTCATAACGAGGTTGAGCTTGCTCAATTTACTAGTCGGCATGTCTTGCCGATCGCCAGAGAAGTTCGTGTGCTTCGGAAATTAACCCGTGCTGGTCATACACGATTGTTAACAGACTGATGACGAAGACAGCAATACGTGCGTGCGCTCGACCTTGAGTGCATTGGCGGACATGCTAAAGCGCAGCTCGATCGAGGGGACACTCGATGAGCACTTGTAACAATTTGAGATCGGAGATTTGGAGTTGCTGGCAGAAGCTGGGTTGTCTATACAGAAACTAGGGCCGACCATCGCCCTAATCGTAGTGTCCCTGCCTATCGGAAGATAATCTCACAATCAACGTTTTTGTCTGGGCGAACAGTCCTGCCCTTGCGCGCATCGAATTCTCAATTACCCACGGTGAGTCGGGAGTGTGACAATGCGGGAGATAATCACAAAATTTTGGGACTCGACCCGACACATGGCAGACGGGTTCATCGAGCGACTTCCAGCGTTCGCCGTAGGCGCGATGGTCTTCCTTGTCTTCTACGCCTCAAGCGATTTTGTCGCTCGCGCTATTCGCCGCGCTGTCTCTCGCCGCCGCGCAAACCTGGGTCTAGTCCTCGAACGCCTTACAAGCGGGGCGATGATTCTGCTCGGACTTTTAGTCGCCCTCTCGATTGTCGCTCCCTCGTTTCAGGCCGCGGACCTCATCAAGATATTGGGTATAGGCGGTGTCGCGATCGGATTCGCGTTTCAGAACATCCTGCAGAATTTTCTAGCTGGATTGCTTTTGCTTTGGTCCGAGCCGTTTCGGATTGGTGATGACATCAAGCTCGACACCTTCGAAGGGGAAGTCGAAGACATCCAGGCACGTGCCACCATCATCCGTACTCCCGATGAACGCCGAGTGGTCATTCCCAACGCCGATCTCTTTACTCATTCCGTGATTGTGAACCGAGAAGGAAACCAACGTCGCCAATATGAGATCACCGTCAAGCGCGTGCTTCACCTGAACGATCTTAAGCGATTGTTCGTCGAAGCTGTTCGGCGTGTCGATGGCGTAATGCCAGAACCTCCACCCGAAGCCGTCGTCCTCCATGTCAGACCGAACACCGTAACACTCAGAGTGCTGTGGAGCATCGCACGTACCGGCGCCCGCCAGGCTTCGGCATTGCAAGACCAAGTGATCTCCTCGATTGCCAACGCGTTGGAACGCTCGGAGGCAACTCCTTCGCGCCAATCCGTCGCTTGAAATGATGCTCAAAACTTGCCGCCAGCAAAACACCGTCCTCTGAGAACGGTGCAACTTCATTTTTGTTTTCCGCCGCGTTCTCCGTTGGTTTTGACGAGTCGTGATTGATCAAGCGTCCTTCTAACTGTCGGCCACGTCGCTTTACCGATCAACCACGTTGGCAACGTAGCGGGTCAGGAAGGAACAGCAGAAGAACACATTGCCATGCTTGAGCATCAAAAAGAGTATGTTTTGCTGGAATTGCTTTGTTTAGAGAGCAAAGGAGAAGGAATGATGGTCGAGCGGCGGCTTACACTTGCAGAAATCATGTTGATTGCGGGAACCCGTGTAGCGCTGGGAATCGGAATCGGTCTCTTGCTTTCCAACAAGTTGGGCCACAGTGAACGCAAAGCAGCAGGACTGGCTCTAACTCTCGCGGGTGCCCTTACAACCGTTCCTCTCGCCTTGAATGTTCTAGGTAAGAAAGACGTTGTCCCCACAAGCGAGATCAGACCGGCGATCTAAGGTGCATTTCTCGAAATGGCACGGAGAAATTTCGCTGCAACTGGAATGGTCGTGAATGAGCAATCGATCAACGACCACGCGCTGGCGATCCAGACAGTCGGTTTTGAGCGGAACATTGCAAGGTTTTGAATTAAGGCAAAAAGGAGTTTTCGCATGGCGATACGCAGACCTTCAACCAAGATATTGATCGATGGCGGTGATCCCGAGGAAACCGCGAGGATACGGAATCTACTCGGATTTCTCGATGGACAAACTACCAATCCGACCCTCGTTGCTAAAAATCCAGAGGTCCAGGAACGGATTGCATCCGGACACAAGCTCTCACGGGAAGAACAAACGCAGGAATACAAGAAGATTGTCCAGAGCATCTCTCCATTGGTCGATTCCGCCGGCGTTTCCATCGAGGTCTTTGCCGACTTCGACACAACGGCCGACCAAATGCTGGCGCAAGGGGAGCAGATGTTTACCTGGATACCGAATGCCTACATTAAGTATCCCTGCATCGCAGAAGGACTGAAGGCCGCGAGGATTTCAATCGAACGAGGGATGCGGGTGAATATGACCCTCTGTTTTTCTCAATCGCAAGCGGCAGCCGTGTACGCGGCAACCCGAGGAAGCAAAGAGCCGGTTTACGTTTCTCCATTCGTCGGGAGATTGGACGACCAGGGAGAAAACGGGATGGACCTTGTAAGAAACATCAAGAAAATGTACGAGGAAGGGGACGGTCATGTGCACGTTCTCGCTGCCAGCTTGCGCCGTCTTGATCACCTGAGCTACGCGTTCACTTTAGGAGTGGAACTTGCAACGGTACCTGGAAAAATTCTGGAAGAATGGGCCAAGGCGGGCTTTCCTCTGCCTGATCAAAATTTCCAGTACAGTGCAGTGGATGCCAAGGGGAACGAACTCAAGCCAATTCCATACCAGAAGCTCGAACTGAATTCCCCGTGGGAGAGTTTCGATCTCAGGCACGAATTGACCGACAAAGGCATCCGGAAATTCGTCGATGATTACAACAGTACGCTGGCAGCCTAGTAAATCACTCGCACCAAAAACGCGTACACGGAAAAGCTCTCACTCCCTGAGGCAACGGCGGAACAGGGCAAGCGACTCAGGCAGCGGATTAGCGCCGTAGGTCCAATCGCTGGTGCGACGGGCCAAAACACTAATGGCTTGTCATGAGCGGGGTACCTGTAATCAATGGTGGAAAAGGAGAAATTGGAGAAACGTCAACGCTGCAAAGGGTTCACGCAGCCTTCGTTTTAACAGACGGCATGATCAACGATCCTGATCGGTGATCGGCGTAGGGGAAGATAGGCATTTGCCTCGGACGATTTTCAATCAAATGCATATAGATAACGAGGAGGTCGCTTAGAATACCCGCGTAGGCTTGGTCTCGGTTCAGTCACTTTCTTTTCAAATGAGAGAAAAGCGGGTTGATCTCTGTAATCGTCGCATGTCATCCTCACGAGTTTTGTTGCGCGATTGGTGGAGGCCGAGGGATCAGTCGCGATCCGACTATCGGTGTGTTCTGCAATTGGCGTTTGTCTTTGCGCTGTATTTCGGCGCAGGCAAGCTCGGTCTAGCTGTTCCATTCACAAGTTCCAACGTCTCTCCGATTTGGCCGGCGGCGGGGGTAGCCGTCGCCGCAGTGCTGATCTGGGGTATCCAAATTGCTCCGGCTATCGCGTTCGCCGCTTTCCTTGTTAACTTCCTCACCCCAGTTCCCACCTTCGCATCAATTGCGATTGGACTCGGCAATGCGTCCAGCGCGGTAATTGCGGGTTACCTTTTAAAACATTTTGCTGATTTCGAGACCTCTCTTCCTCGACTGAAAGATGTGCTGAGACTTGTGGTTGTAGCGGCGGTCCTGGCCACGGCGGTCGCGGCTTCCGTTGGCGTCACAGCTCTGACCCTTGTAGACGCAAAGGCGTGGACTGGTTATGGTTCAGCTTGGAGAATCTGGTGGCTGGGTGACGCAATGGGAGTGCTGGTCGTTGCTCCATTATTACTTACTGGTCGGGATTTGCTCCACATCCGCCGAGGATGGCGCGTACTAGAAGCTTGTTTGCTGTCGATCGCGATACTCGTCACGTCGGCTGCCATCTTTAGTCCATGGACAACCGTTCGGGATGATGTTTTGGCGTTCGTTGTGTTCCCGTTCATCATCTGGGCGGCACTTCGATTCCGTGTTGCCGGGGCAGCGGTCGCAGTTCTTCTGTCCGCCAGTTTTGCTGTTTGGGGAACAGCTCATGGATTCGGTCCGTTCGTGAACCATACGCCACTCCACAATGCGATGCTGCTTCAGGTTTTTGTGGCTATGACCGCATTGACTGGGCTAATTCTGGCCGCAGTCATCAATGAGAGAGAACACATTGGTGAAGCATTTGAGAGTGAAAAACAACTTCTCAGCGAAAGCGAATCCGCGAAGGAAAAATTGGAAGAGCTAGTCAAGGAGCGCACTCAGGAGCTTGAGCAGAACACAGCGCAGCTGGCATATCAGGCCAGGCTGCTTGATCTGGCCAATGACGCGATATTTATTCGAAACGCCGCCGATAAGATTTCTTATTGGAATGAGGGTGCCGAACGGCTGTACGGGTGGGCGAGCGAAGAAGTGCTCAACAGGTCAGTGCACGAAATCCTTCGCACGGAGTTTCCCGTACCGTTGTTGGAAATTCTAGAGACAGACCGCTGGGAGGGCGAGCTTCGCCACACAACGAAGTATGGCTCTCAAATTACGGTCTCGAGTCGCTGGACGACGTTGCGAGATCGCAACGGCAAATCTGAAGGTTGGCTGGAAATCAACACTGACATAACCGCACGTAAACGGGCAGAGGAGGCCGCGCGGCGACTAAGCGGTCGAATTCTTTCGTTGCAGGATGATGAGCGTCGAAGAATTGCGAGAGGCCTACACGACAGCCTAGGGCAATATCTGGCGGCATTAAAAATGAATCTTGATGTTTTCCGAACCTCAAAAAATGACCAAGCCAAACTTGCTTCGGATTGCGCCGAGATAGTAGACAAGTGTTTGAACGAAACGCGCACCATCTCTCACTTGTTGCACCCTCCCTTATTGGACGAAGCAGGGTTTGACTCGGCGGCTCGCTGGTATGTGGACGGCTTCTCTCAGCGAAGTGGCATCAAGGTTAATCTGAACCTTCCCCAAAAACTCAGCCGCATGCACAGGGATGTAGAGGTCGCCCTTTTTCGTGCGGTCCAAGAATGTCTCACGAACGTTCATCGGCATTCGGGTAGTTCTGCAGTGGACGTTCGCCTGAGTTTGAGCGCGAAACAAATTCGGTTGGAGATTAAGGACGACGGCAGAGGCATACCGCAGGAACGATTGAGAAGTCTAAATCAAGGTGCTGCCGACGCTGGCGTAGGATTAGCGGGAATGCGGGAACGCATACGTGAGTTTGGTGGATCGCTCGAAATCCGATCTGAACGAGCGGGGGTGACAGTCATAGTTCGAATTCCTATTGAGACAGCCATCCATTGATTCCTAACAAAATAGAGAATCACGCCACAGCCTATTTCTGCCCGCAGGCAGCGTTGATCTGAAAATCAATGGAAATGGCCACAACGCTCAGCAAGTTGGAATTCCACCTTAACAAGCTCATTCCTAATTCTGCAGTCGGTTTCAACGAATACAATCAAGTAACACCCGCCACAAAAGATTTCGGTGTTCTCCTTCCTCAGCACTACGATGGGACACCACTTGGGAACGATTGTGATGCCTGAGCAGCCGGTCAAAATTACCTGGGGCGACAAGAACTTTCGCGCCCTCTTCATCACCGCAACGTCGTCCGTGTATCGTTTACGCACCAAAGTGCGCGGCTTCGTTCCTACCCGTAAACGCGTGCGCGGGCAGGGAATCCTGGAAGCTCCCTGGGGGAGGGAAGTGAGCACGGGGTTGTGCCTGATTCTTATGTGTATGTCAGGAATGATGCTCGCTGCCGACGAGCGCGCAAAGGCTGCGGCCCATGCGGATCGGGGTTTAGAATTTGCTCGCGCTGGCAATTTGCCAATGGCAGAGAGCGAACTGCGCATAGCTGTTGAAATGCAACCCCGCGACGCCCAATTCCTGTCCAACTTCGGCACGGTCCTGGCGATGGAAGGCAAGCTCGAGGAATCAATCACCGTTCTTACGAAAGCGCTGGGGATCGCACCGAATGACTTAACCACGCACCGATATCTCGCCGCCAACCTATGGCAGTTGCATCGCTACACAGACGCGAAACAGCACCTCGACCTCATTCTAAGACAAAAACCTGGAGACCCCGCGACGCGATTACTCCGTGGGATGGTGGCCGAGAATACTGGAGACTATTCCACGGCGGCAAGGATGCTCGCATCGGTCCCGAAACAAGTGAGACAGCAGCCAGAATCAATCGTCGCCCTGGCCCGGTCTTACTACCATCTTGGTCAACAGGAGAATGCACGGAGGACTTTAGACGAGCTATCCAATCATCCGTCCGGACCGCAAGCAGTCTTCCTGGGTGCTCAAATCGCGGATGAAATGCACGACTACGATACCGCTGAGAAACTGTTGACGTCCATCCAGCAGACGTTTCCCCATACTAGCCGTCTAACATACACCAAAGCCCTCATTCAGTATCACAATGAACAGTTTTCGCAATGTGAACAAACCTTGCAACAAGAAATTGACGCGGGACGGGGCACGGGAGAGATTTGCAATCTGTTGGCCTGGTGTTATCAAAAACAGAATCAGACTACCAACGCTAGGCGTGCGCTGGAAGAAGGCATTCGCATTGAACCTTCGCACGAGACGAACTACACCGACTTAACCAGAATCCTGCTCGCGAACCAGCTTTTACCTTCAGCGCTCGAGTCCGCGAAAAAAACTACGGTGAAGTTTCCTGAATCCTCTAAGGCTTTCGAGCTCAAAGGTGCGGTCGAAGCTGGCATGGGACAGTTCCGCGACGCTGTAGAGTCTTATAGTCACGCAGCTCAACTCGATCCGTCGAACGTCGATTCATTTCTTGGTTTAAGCGACGCTCAGTCGGCCGCAGGACTGACCAAGGAAGCAACCGCGTCCTATGAGCATGGCATCCGACAGTTTCCGAAAGATGCGCGATTCCCAGCTCACTATGCCTCGACGCTGCTGAGAGAGTCAGAGTTGGGAAATGCAAACGCCCGAGTACGAGCGAAACAGTTGCTACAGTCCTCTCTAAAGTTGGATGCATCGCTTTTTGAGTCACACTATGAACTCGGAAATTTAGAACTCAACGACGGCCGCATGGCACAAGCCGTTCAACATCTCGAGCGTGCGGTGAAGCTTGAGCCGAATAGTCCCGCAGCCCATTTTGCGTTGTCGCGTGCCTATCGGCGCCAGAGGCGGCTTTCCGACGCCGCACGCCAACTGGAGACTTATAACCGGCTCAAGGATGAAGCCGCTCACAATTCCGAAGCAGCAATGCCAGATGTCCAACCACACGAGTAGCCTCAGGCACCTGTTGAGCCGAAGGATCATTGTCTTTGCATCGACCATTCTCGCTTGGCTTTTCATTGCTCGATCAACGTCAACATCTGCCGGTAGCGAAGTCTTCTCCGACGTCACTGAAGCTGCCGGAATAACGTGGCAGCAATTCAGCGGTGAATCTCCAGATCGTTTCCTGATCGAAACCATGGGTGGCGGTGTCGCGTTTCTAGATTTTGATGGAGACGGACTGCTCGACATTTTTCTGGTCAACGGAGGAGAAACGCCTCATCGCAAGAGTGCCACCCCGGTTAAAAACGCTCTTTACCGTAATCTCGGTAACGGACGCTTTGAAGAAGTAGCCGCAAAAGCAGGCGTCGATCAAATCAGTTTTTACGGAATGGGAGTGGCCGTAGCCGATTACGATAACGATGGCTTCCCTGATCTCTACGTTACCGGCTTCCCTGCTTCCGCCCTTTTCCACAACAATCACAACGGCACATTTACCGATGTGACGGACACAGCGCACGTGAAGAACAATGGGGTTTGGGCAGCCAGTGCCGCCTGGTTCGACTATGACCGCGACGGCAAACTTGACCTGGTTGTAACAAACTATGTGCACTTCTCGTTCGATTCGCCCAAAAAATGTGAAGTCAACGGTGTGCGCTCGTATTGCGAACAAGTGGCGTATAAAGGCATGCCACTCACCCTTTATCACAACAATGGAAACAGAACATTCACCGACGTCAGTTCCTCAGCTGGCTTCGACAAATTGGTTGGCCGAGCGCTTGGCGTCGTCGCCATCGACGTCAATCACGATGGATGGATTGATCTGTTCGTCGCGCGCGACGCCTCCCCGAACCTTCTTCTAATTAACCGGAAAAACGGCAAGTTTACTGATACTGCTGTGGACGCCGAAGTAGCCTACGATTCCGCCGGAATGGCCAAGTCTGGGATGGGAGTTGATGCCGCCGATGTCAACGGCGATGGCTTCGCGGATTTTCTCGTAACAAACTTCAACGATCAGTACCATTCATTCTTCGTTGGCAGTTCGGATTTTCCCTACCGGGACAGAACCGTTGCGTCTCGCCTTGCTGCCTACACGAAACCTTTTGTGGGATGGGGTGCCAAGTTCATCGATTACGACAATGACGGCAATCTCGACATCCTGCTCGTTAACGGCCACATCAACGAGGCAATCGAGGCAACGCGTGATGATGTGAAGTATAAGCAACCGCCACTGCTTTTGCGAAACGATTCGAAAGGTGCCTTTCAGAATGTGCGGGATCAAGGTGGACCCGTTTTTCAATCTGGATACCTTGGACGCGGCTTGGCGGTAGGGGATTTCGACAACGACGGTGACGTAGACGCCGTGATCACGTGCCTCAATTCCCGCCCAATCCTTCTCAGAAATAACACCGGCCAGTTCAACACTTGGATTGGTTTCGATCTGCAAGGACGAAACAGCAACCGCGATGCGATCGGTGCGCAGCTCACAGTTTCGTCTGGGGCCAAAATGCTTGTTCGATTCATCGTCGGTGGATCAAGTTATTTGTCATCGTCCGATAAGCGTGTGTTATTTGGACTCGGAGCGAGCAACCAGCTCGCGACACTAGACGTTGATATACGCTGGCCAAGCGGAATGATGCAACACGTCTCAGGGCTCAAGTCGAATCAGTATCATAAGATCGTGGAGGCTGATCCGACGCAAAAATACAAGCCTTCAGGCGCGCAGCGCCATTAGAGCGGTTCTTACTTGGAAACAGCGCTCTTCCAGTAATTCTGGTGCCCGAGGTAGTCGTCGTCGGGAAGATTGGCGACGATAAATCGTCGCAACTCGAGCGGATTGATCGATCCCTGATGCTTGTAAACAACCTCGCCGCCTGGCTTGATCAGCATCGTATAGGGCACCGCGGCGTTCCAATTCGGATCGAAAGCCGCCATCAGGTCATAGATATCGGTCGAGCCGAAATGAAGGTTGGTGCTGGTCGCGTGCAACTTCTTGAGCGCTGTCAGCACCCCAGGCTTCTCATCCGGATAGTTGATGCTGACGGTAACCAGGTCGAAGGGACGATGTCCATACATCCGATACATGTTTTCGAGTTCCGGCAATTCGGAAAAACACGGACCACACCAAGTCGCCCACAAATTGACGAGTATCATCTTCTCGCTCGTGTTTTTGCGAAGTGACTTTAAGCCATCCGCATTTACGGATTTCACGTTCACCGTCTTGCCTTCAATTTCCGCTAATTCTTCTTTCCTCCCTTCCTCCTTGTACATCCATTTGGTCGAGCAGCCTACCGAAGGTGTCTTCGCAACCTTCACAGGCTTGCCTCCCAGAAGAGCGTCGATGGCGTTTCTCGCGTCGCGCGCCGTAACCAGGTTTTCCCGCGGGTTGTTATCAACTCTGCCCTCATAACGCAGTTTGCGCTCGGAGTCGAAGATGAACAGGTGAGGCGTCGCCGTGGGCCCATATTCTTTTGACACTTCTTGCGTTTCGCCATCGTAAAGATATGGAAAATTAAATTTCCGAAACTCGGCCCGCGTTTTCATATCCTCGAAGGAGTCGCCCACATCGGTGTATCCCATTTCGTCGAGGCGCACCGCATTCGGATTGTTCGGCTGGATCGCCACCAGGGTCACGCCGCGGTCGCGATAGTCCAGGGCCAGCTGTTTGATTCGACTTTCGTAGAGTTGAGCGGTTGGGCAATGGTTACACGTGAATGCCAACACCAGGACCTTGGCCGAGGCGTATTCCTTCAAGCAGTGATTTTGACCGTCTATTCCCGGCAGGCAGAACTCCGGCGCTGCAGCACCGATCGCGAGAGTAGGCGGGCCGCCTTCATCAGCGACGGCGGGCGACGCAAGAAATCCAAAAAATAATAGGCACCCAAGCTGCAATAACGATTTGCTGACTTGCCGATAACGGTTCACTGCTTCCTCCTAGCGCTCGGATTATTTGCTGATCCCGAAAATTATAGGCGACCAAAGTCACTCGCCTTCTCTTTTGGTAACGGCCTTTCACAGAATGAAACGGCAAAACAATTTTCTTGACTTGCGGCTTAAACTAAACAATAAAACGGTTTAATAAATCGTAACAGGGCGTGCGTTTCTGTTTTCCAACTCGTCAGAGCCTTTTCCGGGCCCCCATCTCTCGGTTGAGGGAGTGGCTCGTGAATCGAGGAGGATTGCCATGCGGAAGTCACTTGCGTCCATAGCCACCGGCCTATCGGGTCGCGTTAAAGCTCTCCCCCAAATCTCCAACCGCCGCCGTTTGACAATCGTGTTTACGACAGGCCTTCTCGCGATTGGCATCCTGGTGTCTCCGCTGAACGCACAACTCTACACTGGCTCGGTATCCGGCACGGTCACCGACCCAACCGGAGCAGTGATCCAAGGTGCCCAAGTAACCTTGGTGGATTCGCAAAAAGGGTATGACTTCAAAGCGACGACTGATGAATCCGGCAGATACCTGATTCGGCAGCTGCCGCCCGGCGCTTATGCGCTCACGGTCGAAGCTCAAAATTTTCAGAAGCAGCGCAAAGAAGGAATTACGCTTTCCATCAATCAAAATGTCTCCCTGGATCTGTCCTTGAAGGTTGGGGCCGCTGCCCAGACAGTGGAAGTCACTGCGGCAGGCGTGGAACTGCAAACCCAGGACGCGGTCACAGGACAAGTAATCGATCGCGGATTCATTAATAACCTCCCGCTAATCAATCGTGATGTATTCAATCTTGCATTCTTGGCCCCGGGTGTCACGATCGCTGATAACCAGTGTGTTGGCTGTACAGCCACAAATTTCGTTTCCAATGGCAGCCGCAATTCGACGGCAGACGTCGTGATCGATGGCGTAACGACATCGAACTTTGAACAGAACAGTGGGATCATGTCAGCCACCTACACTCCATCCGTAGAGGCGGTCGAAGAATTTAAGGTTCAGCAATCAAACTTTAGCGCCGAATTCGGCTTCACAGGCGCGAGTGTCGTCAATGTGATTACGCGATCTGGATCGAACGCATTCCACGGCAGTGTCTATGAGTTTTTCCGCAACGATAAGCTGGATGCCAACAATTGGTTCGCAAATCAGGCTGGCGAGCCTCGGTCACCACTCCGCCGCAATAATTTCGGATTCACCATCGGCGGCCCGATTAAGAAGAACAAAACATTTTTCTTTTTCGACTACGACGGATTGCGCCAGCACAGTTTTTCTTCCGGCACCGCCGGCGTACCAACAGAACTTGAAAGAACTGGTAATTTCAGCGAGTTGTGCGCATTTCAGGGGGGAAGCTTCAACGATTCAGGACTTTGCTCAGAGGCAGCAGGCCAGATCTGGGACCCATTTGACCCCAACGCTTTCGTTGATGACGATGGGTTTCATCGCACAATTCCCGTGCCTTTCAACAATCTAGCAACGTATGCCAGCCCCGGCACTGCTAACCCCGGGGTAGTTGGAAACCTTATCGATCCGGTCGCATTCAACTTGATGCAACAATTCCCCGCTCCTACGTCCGAGGCCACGGATGCTGAAACTCGCCTTGCCAATTGGTTCAGGTCAGGCATCAATGAGAGTTCTGTAAACAAGTTCGACATCAAAATTGACCACCGCTTTAGCGAGAGCAATATGATCAGCGGGCGCTTCTCGCACCAATGGGGAAACTCCCACAGTTTCAACTGCTACAGCAACGAAGCGGACCCTTGCACTGGCGGTCCTGTCGACTCTCACAGCTACCTGTTCGCCTTGAACGAGACCGTTACTTTCAACCCGACGCTGATCATGAACATCTCGTACGGGTACACACGCGGATTCGACTTCCAGAAAGGTATTCAGGGAGATTTTCCTAACATCGATCCGACCTCACTCGGCTTGCCCTCGTACATGCTCAGTTCGGGATTCCCGCAGTTCCCGAACATTGTCCTTGCCGACTATCGGGCGCCGCAGGATGGCGCCAACATCGGCACACAAACCTTTAGCATCCTGAGGCAAGGGCAAGACACGCATCATCTGGTTGGAACAATGAACTGGGTCCACGGCGCTCACGAATTTAAGTTTGGTGGCGAATGGCGGATGCACCGCATCAACTTCGCGCAGCCGGGCTGGCCCGCAGGCGAATTCAACTTCGATTATAACGGTTCGTCCGAGTTCCGTGACTCTGGCGGCGACCCACTGGCCAGTTTCATGATGGGGGTCGGTAGCCCGGACGGATGTTTCGATTTTTGTCCCTATGAAGTACCGAACAGCGTCAGCACGCAGAATTTCCAATTCGGAGCATTTATTCAAGATAATTGGAAGGTCACTCCGAAGTTAACGCTGAATCTCGGTGTCCGCTACGACGTCACGCTACCGCGGACCGAACGGTTTGATCGCCAGAACTGGATCGACATCGGCGCAGTCAATCCCTTGAATGGTGGCAGCGTTACATACGACGATCCGATCACGGGCGATTCGGTCACGCGTGCACTTCTGGGAGCAGAAGTTTTTGCAGGTTCAAACGATCGGTACAATTTTGGAATCGATTGGAAAGATATTCAGCCCCGGTTTGGATTCGCTTATCAAATCAACCCGAAGGTAGTCTTCCGCGGTGGATACGGAATCTACTTCTCTACCACAAGAGCAGGAGCCGCTGGCACCGGCCCGATCAACACCTACAAAGGCTATGACCAACTGACCGAGTGGATTACCACCAATCCGGTTAACCAGGTCACACCGTTTGCACGCTTGAGCGATCCATTCCCGGGTGGCCCGCTTCTGCCACCAGGCAACACCCTGGGCGCCTTGAACGATGTCGGATTCGGCGCGGGCGGCAACTTCAAGTCCATTACCAACACGCCGAACGAGCAAACCTGGACTCTGGGCTTTGAGACAGAACTTCCTGGGAAGATCATCTTGGATACCAGCTACGTCGGGAAAAAGGGAACACACCTTTATTTCAGTGGCGCCAGCGAGCTGAATCATTTGCCGATCAGCATTGAGAACTTACCGGTGTCGGAGATTCAATCACTCGACAACACGACGGTGCCGAACCCGTTTTTCGGGGTCATCACAGACCCTCTCAGTCCACTATCGGGCACTGAGATCTCGGCCGTTCAGTTGTTATTGCCATATCCCCAGTTCACATCGCTCCAAGGCGACACCTTTCCGGTCGCAAACTCGATCTACCACGCCCTCCAGATACGAGCTGAAAAAGAATACCGAAATGGCCTACAGTTCCTTGTCACATACACCTGGGCGAAATCGATCGACGATGCGTCAACTACAGACGATAGCGTGAGTTGGCTTGGCGGAAGGACGAGCCTCCAGGATCCCAATCGAAAGGAACTTGAGCGGTCGGTATCTCAGTTCGACATTCCCCATTTGTTGCAATTCAGTTACGTGTATGACCTTCCGATTGGACGCGGGAAAAAACTGGTGGGCAACGCCAATCCAGTCGTGAATGCAATCATCGGCGGCTGGCAGTTAAACGGCACGTTCTCGTTCAGTCAGGGACGACCGATCGGACTCACGCTCGACAGCGGGGCCACAATCCCTACTTACGGAGGACGCAGGCCGAACCTTACAGGCACTCTCATTAGAAACACCAACTCAAACTTTGTGGATGGTTATTTCACTAATGCTGACCAGGTGATCGCAGACCCGGGCGACTATACGATTGGCAACGCTCCCCGAGCTCTTTCCAACATACGGGAGCCAGGTGTCGCCAATGCAACAATGTCTTTCTTCAAAGAGTTTTCCCTTGCAAAGCTTCGAGAAGGAACAAGATTGGAATTTCGAGTCGAGGCCTTCAATGCTTTCAATCATCCGCAGTTCTGCGGACCTGACACGAGCGTGCGTTTTGTGGACGGGTCAATCGAACAAGGCAGTTTTGGAAAGATATTTTCCACCTGTACCGACCCGCGCGAAGTGCAGCTAGGCCTGAAAATCTACTGGTAGCTCAATTCGGGGGGCACGATTCTCACGGTGCCCCGCTCGTATTCCATAAAAGTGAACATGTCGAGCTGGAAGTTTCCAGTGTGGGGTTTGCCATGCAAAAAGTCTGCTCCTACACAGTCTGCCGCTTGCAGTTGCTGTTGGGTCTTATCGCAGCCCTATCCATCGGCATACGGCTTACGGCACAAACCATCCGTGTCGACGCAACCCCCGGCCATGCCGCTAAGACGTTCAGCCCCACGGAAACTCTTGGCGCAGGCATTGATCGTCTGAACTCTGCGGCGACTGACAAACTCTTTACCGAGCCAGTCATGAAAGCGGTGCTCTCTGCGGGTTGGCAGACGGTCTCGTATCGTCAGAACACGGAACTTCACATCGAAGCGTGGCATTGGAACCCGCAGGGCACGTGGAGCGACGCGAGCGGAAAGGGATACTTCACCGGCAACGCCACGCCCGGCAAACCCATCCGTCATTCTTACGGGTATTTCCTTCCCCATCGTGGCTTCACGCGCAACGACGGCGCCGAAGCCAATGGATATTCTCAAATGACGGATGGAGCACCCAATACCTATTGGAAGAGCAATCCGTACCTGACGAAGCCTTTCACCGGCGAGGACGACGCGAACTATCCTCAGTGGGTCGTGTTGGATCTCGCCAGTTCCCATGCCGTGAATGCGATTCGCATTGCCTGGTCCGAACCCTTTGCGCGCATCTATCGCGTGCAGTACTGGACCGGGGAAGATCCGATCAAGCAGGCGACCAAGGGTACGTGGGTAACTTTCCCAGGCGGTCTTATTAGCGAAGGAAAAGGTGGGACCGCGACCTTGCAGTTGTCGACTGCGCCCGTTTCGGTTCGTTTCGTGCGAATCTGGATGACCGAATCTTCGAACACCTGCGACAGTCATGGGTCAGCGGACAAACGCAATTGTGTCGGGTACGCCATCAATGAAATTTATTTGGGCACGATGTCAGCCGGCGGCGCATTTCACGATCTCATCCGGCACATACCCGATCAGGACCAGACCACCACGTATTGCTCTTCCGTCGATCCGTGGCATGAGCCCTCGGGGCTGAATGACAAGCGCGATCAGGTCGGTCTTGATCTCTTTTATACCAGCGGCTATACGCGTAACCTCCCCGCCATGATTCCGGTCTCGATGCTCTACGGCACACCGGAAGACTCCGCTGCGCAGATTGCTTACCTTTTGAAACGCGGGTATCCCATCTCTTATATCGAGATGGGCGAGGAGCCAGATGGCCAGTACATGCTGCCCGAAGATTACGGGGCTTTGTATCTGCAATGGGCCACTGCCATCCACAAAGTTGATCCGAAACTTAAACTCGGCGGACCCGCCTTCCAGGGAGTGAATGACGACATCCAGGTCTGGCCCGACGCCCAAGGTAGAACCTCGTGGCTCGGCCGGTTCCTTGACTACATGAAAGCGCACGGGCGGATGGATGATTTCACGTTCCTCTCATTCGAACATTATCCGTACGAGCCGTGCAAAGTGCAGTGGAGCAGCCTTTACGACGAGCCATCTCTGATCAGTCACATCGTAGATGTTTGGAGGGTCGACGGGTTACCTAAGAACTTCCCGCTGTTTATTACCGAACTCAACATTGCGTGGAACACCGGAGAATCGTTCGTCGACATTTTTGGCGCACTGTGGCTCGCCGACTTCGTTGGCTCATATCTCGAAGCCGGAGGGGACGCACTTTACTATTTCCATTATTTGCCGGTCGGGCTCTATCGCGGCTGCAACGGTTCGATGGGAACGTTTGGCCTGTTTACTGTAGATTCTAATTACCAGATCAAGCAGCCCACATCACAGTTCTTCGCGAGCCAACTCATCAATCTTGAATGGGTGCAGCCAGGCACCGGCAAGCATGAACTGTTTCCCTCAAAGAGTGACATCGTGGATCCAGCAGGCCACTCTCTTGTGACTGCATACTCAATTCTTCGCCCAGACGGTCAGTGGGCACTCATGCTGATCAATAAAGATCAGGAGAATCCCCATTCCGTGCACATTGCTTTTGAGGATGAGAAGGCGGGAACGGATAATTTTTTGAGTGGCTCTGTGGATGTCATCACGTTTGGAAGCGAACAATACCAATGGCGACCCGGCGACGCCGGAGGATCCGCCGACCCAGATGGCCCGGCGAGGAAATCGACCCTTACGGCGGATCGCACTACAACATACGTCCTACGAAAGGCATCGCTCACGGTAGTGCGAGGGAGACTGGCCACCGCTATAGCTGCGAAACCACTTCAATAGGTGCTCTCGGCATCGCCTTTTCCCATTGCGAAGTCACGCAAAAGATAGGGGCACTCTTCCTGATTGGTTCGCCTTCAGAATCTGGCGACTAAACCGGCACGAACAGCGATGGGAAATCCGGGCGAGATGTTGTTGTTATTATCGGCATTCACGTAGTACTTCGTGTCGAGAAGGTTTTCGATATTGACCTGTAACCGAAGCTTTTCGCTGAGGAACACAAAGGCCGCACCATCCAACCTCGTGTAGCCAGGCAGCACTACAGTGTTATCGATTGCAGCAAACATGTCAGATCGATTCAAAATTCCCAGGCCGACTCCTAACCTCGGGATCAGCTGATAGTTGTTCCATAGGGCAAAACTGTTATGCGGCACCTGCGCTACTTGAGCCCCGGCAGGGGCAGCTGTTGTGGCGTTCCGGATGTAGCCATTCTGATAGGCATATCCGCCCGACACTTTCCATTTACGGGTCACGTTTCCAACCACACCAACTTCGTAGCCCACAGTCCTGGTGGCGCCGGTTTGTACGATCCGAGTTGGGTCGCTCGGGTCTGTCGAGCGTGTGTTGGTTCGATCCAGCAGGTAAGCAGCGGTTGTTACAGACAGGTATCGCGTCGGATCCCACTTAACGCCCACTTCGTAATTCTGAAATGTCTCGGGCTTTACTTGCTCAGTGATGGTAGTCAGCGAAGAGAATTGATCTCCCGAGCTCGGTAAGTACGACACGCTGTAACTGCCGTACGCCGATAGCGACATGAATGGCTTCACGACAATTCCAAGGCGCGGTGAAACGAGGTTGTCGATGCGGTTCAAATCGTCGCCCGTCCGATTGTTGTGATAGTTCAAATCGAAGTAGTCATATCGAATACCCGCAAGAAATTGGATATGCGGCGTGAGCTCGATCTGGTCTTGAAGATATGCGGCAGCAATTTTCGTGTTGAGATGATTGTCAGCATCCGTCGGGCTTTGGCGGAATGTCACCGGGGTATTAATCGTCGGGTTTGCCAACGGAACCAGAATCGACGTGGTAGTGTCGTCGAAGAACCCGGTGTTTCGAAAGTTGTCTGTCAGCTGCAGGCCAAACTCAGACCCACCCAGAAGAACGTGGCGGATGGATCCTGTATTCATCGTGTAGATCAAATCCGTCTGATTGAAAATGTTGCGACGGTTTGTCGCGTTGTTGTAAGCCGTTAGTGTGTCTGACACCTTGTCGGGCGTAACTGCACCCGGAACGAAGTTTTGATATTTGCGGTCATAGTCCGCGAACAGAGAACTATTGCGAATATTCAGCGGTCCGGCTAGATGCTCGAAATTGACCGTGCCAATATTTACATCGGCGCGAACGCGACTATCAGAGGGATTGCCGAAGAAGGTTTCGACCGGAACGTCTACTGGACGCAATTCAAAAGACGGAATACCACGGTCAGCGGTACGGTGATCACTGAAGTGCTCATATCCAAGAACCATTTTTGTATCTTGGCTGGGCGCAATGGTGAATGAGGGGGCAATTCCGTATCGCTCCAATCCCACGAAGTTACGAAAACTGTCGCTATTCTCATACATTGCATTCAATCGGCCGGCAAAATGTTCTCCAAACGGTTGATCAAGATCCGTCGTAAACCGCCGATCGTCGAATGATCTGCCCTGCACTGTAAACGCACGCAAGGGAGCGAAACCTGCTTCCTTGACCACGCGGTTGATTACGCCTCCTCCTCCTCCTCGGCCGAATACCATCGCGTTCGGACCCTTCAGCGCCTCGACGCGCTCCAGATTGTAGAGATCACGGTAATACTGAACATCATCCCTTACGCCATTGACGAAGAAATCAGCCGATGTACTGTTGCCTCGGATAATCACCTGGTCGCGGTTGTTCTCTCCCTGATGAGCCGTGATACCCGGCATGTACCTCACAACGTCACCGATACTCAGTAACATTTGATCTTGAATCTGTTCACGTGTGACTGCATTGATTGTTTGCGGAATGTCGCGAACCGGCGTGGGCGTCCTTGTCGCACTGGACATTACTGGGACTGTGTATGGAGACACATCGTGAACGGTTACAGTTGTTCGCACCGACGTGATTTGCAACACGATATCGTGTTGTTGCACTGTGGAACCGCTGGCTTCGAGCATCTGAGTGGCATCAGCAAATCCTTCCTTGGAAACCCTTAGCGAATACTTTCCCGAATCCAAGGAAAGGACGAATGAACCATCTTGATCTGTAATCACGGACGGCCCGGTCGGGCTCCCATCCGGAATTGCCGTGACTTTCGCGCCGGACACTGGCGCGCGGGACGGATCTAACACCCGTCCAGAAACTGACGATTGAGTGGGCCGCGACTGGGCGTGGCAAATAGACAACAGGGTAAGGAGGACAAGCAGGATGGCTGGCAGAGATAGCTTGTGAGACAAGATGGTTCGCTCCAGATGCAACTGGGTTGCAATAAAGTAGAATTAAAAAAACCGAATTGAAATTGAAATTCATTTTCAATTTCATTCAGCGAGATCAATGTACGACAAGTTTGGTCGGGATTGGAAGACGCGAGACTATTTTTTGTTGCATCTTGTTTGCAACGGGTTGCAACAAGTGATCATTCAGGGCACTGCCCTTTTTGGACATCAACTTACGCGCGGTTTTTCCTCTCTCGCGGTGATCAACATCGCGAATACGTATCGCCAAAATATTGGTGTGTTGTTCCGCTCACGTCAAAAAATCTCGTTGTCAGAGTCGATGGAGTCCGTTCCAGACCGAAAATTAATCTTCTTTTAAATTCGAATTAACGCCACGTTAATCAGCAGATCGCATCCTGAGGAACCCTATCAGCTTCTCTTCGCTTTCAGGAGGATCCCAAAATGCGCTTGTCAAACCTCTCATCGTCATCCTTGTCATCCGTGGGCCGTCTGGCTACGCGTTTGTGGCGAATCTTATCGATCTCAGCGTTGCTTGTTCTGCCAACGTCAGCCCTGGCGGCACCAAAAGTGATTGTGATTTCGCTTGATGGCGCGACTCCCAGGCTTGTGCAGTATTACCTGACGGTGGGCGTCCTTAATCATCAAGAAGGGCTTGGACTGCTTCAGAACAAGGGTTTGGTTGGTCTAAGAAATACAGTGGCGGCTCCGTCTCTTACCGCGCCCGGACACATCATGATCGCAACCGGTTCATCGGCGGCCAACAATGACATTACTTCCAATACGTTTCATTTAGTGGCAAGCCCGCTTGGCTCGGTGATCAGTGGATTCGGAGCACCCATCGGCGGATACGACCTGATCGGACCGGCAGAAAGCCTTCATCCGACCGCCGAACCGCTGTGGCTCGCCTTGCGCAATGCCGGTAAGAAAGTCGTGACTGCAACGTTTCCCGGAGGCGATGGCGTGGATGTGTTTGTGCCCGGCCTGCCCGGGAGCCCCGTGATCCAATCATCCGCGAAACGTACGGTTGACTACACTGTGCCGTTTGGGGAATTCGGGGGCGTTGGCGCCAGGGGTTACTCGTTGACCCATTCAGATTTTGTAGCTGCGCCCGCATCCACCATCAATCAACTATCGGCGGCTGGAAAGAATTCCTTCAGTCCAGTCTTGCAATCGGCGCTTGAGACATTCGCTGTGTCAGGAATCAGTTTCAATTTACAGGCAGCTGCTCTCGATACCACCGATGACGGAGTAACAAATTACGACACGCTTGTATTCTTCGACACTACGAACGGAATTCAACCAGGCCCATTCGCCCTTCCTTCCACCGGCCCGGCTTACGTGAAATTCAGTGATCATTCTTCCAGTCCCTTCTACCTTGAGAACACGCCGAAAAAAGCCGGGCTTGGATTTTTCGTGAGCGCGCTCACACCTGATCTTTCAACTGTGCGAATCGCTCGCTACTCTGCCAGTGACATTCCGCCGAACGCACCCGTTTTGTCGAATGTAAACGACATCAACAGCAATGTCGGCTTCTGGGGTGCGCAGTCCGACTTTCGGATTCCAGAAAAGCTAAGTCCCGGATTCAACCTCTTTCCGGATGATGAACTCGAAGCTATATACGAAGACCAGGTATCCCACTTCCTGGACTACCAAACCCGTGTTGCACTGCGAGCCATCGAGCAGGTGCCAGATGCGGATCTGGCGATGATTTACATTGAGCAACCAGATGGATCAGAGCATCAATTTCTTCTGGTTGACCCCCGTCAGCCCACGAATCCGCTGGACCCAACCTCTATCGGAACAGGGCAGGATTTGGCAAAGGTCGCGCGGTATCAGCGGTACGTGCAGGTTGCTTATCAGGCAGCAAACCGCGCTGTGCAGCGCATCATCGAATCGGTGGGAGTAGATTCGCAGGGGCGTCCGAACAGCAACATTATTGTTGTATCCGATCATGGTTTCGCGCCGTTTCATACGGCCGTAAACATGGCCAGCATCTTGGCAGCGAACGGCATCGACCAGACGAAGGTACGAGCGGTGACGTCTGGTCCGGCTGTCAACTTGTATATCAATCTTGTCGGCCGCGAATTGAATGGAACCGTCGGCGCAAAAGAGTACGTCAGTCTCAAAGCAAAGTTGGAGAAGATACTTAAGGGCTTAAAGGACACAAATCTGAACTACATGCTTGGGGCGTCCAGTATTTCTGTGTTCGACCAGGTTCACGTCCGTCCATCGCCCGGCGGCGTCAATGATCCGAATCTTGGCCGCGACACCACTCGATTCATTGGACAGGATGCCGGTGACATTTTAGCGATGCTGACAGTGGGCTACAACTTTGATGGAACACAATCGCCGGTCGTTCAGCGCTTCGGAGATGCACCTTCAACAGCGCCAATTCTCTCTGTGCCGAACTTTTACGGGGCGCATGGATACGATCCGCAATTGCTCGATATGAGCGCCATCTTCTATGCGGCAGGGCCGGATATTCGTCATGGGGTCTTGAATGCCGTCCGAAATATCGATATCGCTCCCACAGTTGAAACGCTACTGGGTGTGACACCGGCTTCGACCGTGCAGGGTCGCGCCTTGCCGAAAATCGGTCACTGAGTTTTCTATGAGCCGCGGACTGCACTTTGTGGCCCGCGGCGCGACTCCCTATCCGAACACCCGGATATGTCTTTTGGCTGTTCGGCGAGACCTCGCCCTGGCGTCAAAAATTAACATAGGTTTAACGTTCGAGCGTGTCGGCCCAACGTTAAGATCCCACAATGGCTGACCAACCGCTGAAGATCGAAGACCTGCAGGGAACCAAGAACGGCGTACGAATCCTCAAACTGAACGGCCCGCTCGTTCTAGCTAATCTCTTCGAGTTTCAATCCAGAATCCGAGCCGATCACTCCACTGGATTGATTCTGGATTTTACGAACGTGCCTTTAATGGATTCAGCGGGCGTCGGAGCTTTGGTGGGTGCGTATGTGAACCGCGATAAGGGTCAACGCTCTCTGGGGCTGGTGGGTGTGAACCAGAGAATCAGAAATGTTCTTGAAATTACTCGCGTTCAAGGCTTCTTCAAAATGTTCGCATCCATCGCCGAGGCAGAATCCGCTGTAGCATGAACTCGTCGCGATTGACGCTTACAACTTAGGTATTTGCGCGCGGCTGCGATCCCCGTGCTGTACCAACACCGTCACTTACGGTCGGTTTGACAGGAGCCCTCGGGGGCGCTACAGTTTTGACTCCCCTATAACTCCTCCTACACCTCCCCCCAAAAGAGAGGTGAATCATGCAAAACCTACGCACGCTCTGGACGGATGATCAAGGCCAGGATATTGCCGAATACGCGGTGATGTTGGCTGTCATTCTTGTGATTGTTGTGGGCACCATCCGCCTGATCGGTTCAAACGCAAACAACGTGTTCTCCCAAGTGGGGAGCAGCCTCAACAATTAGCGCCTGGGCAGGGACTCGTGCGATTGGTGACAGCGGCTGATTTGCCCACGCGGGAGGTTCAGATCATCAGGACCGGTGAACTTCTGGCCGCGCCGGTCCCGCATTAACCTGGCATGCGCGTCTAGATCCACCGTCGCACCCGAATGCGATACTGATCGTACTGTTCGTGGAAGTCGCCGCGAAGTCTTCCTTCTTCAACTGGAACAACAGTCCAGTTGAGGTAGGCAATCGTTAACGGCAAAACAAGGACGGGCCAGATCTGTTTCAGCAATCCCGCCTCGCCCAGGTAAGCGCAGGTTAGGCCCACATACATCGGATTGCGGGTGAAGCGATACGGCCCCCAAGTCACGAGTTTCGCAGACGATTTTCCGGGAACTGTCGTTGTTCGATTCTTGCGGAAAATCACTAGCGCCCATCCGGCGATTACGGCGCCCGCGGCAAGCAGCGCGGCGCCAGCGATCGTACTTATCCCCGCTGCGTTTGGGCTGATATTGATGGGCCATTTCAATTGCAGCGCTCCGCCGGCGAAGTAGTTCAGAACAAATACCCAAGGGACCGGTACGTACATCAGAAACCGCATGGGATTGGGCAACCCGCCCTCCTTGTCTGCTACGCCTCGCGGCATCTCCTCACGAAGCATAGCAACGTCAGAAGGAGTGGCCGACACCTCAACCCTAATGGGGTGGCCTGTCTGGATATTCTCAACGATTCCTATCGAGCAACCTCACGCTGAATTCGTTGGAATACGTTCTTCACCACTCGATCACACCGCTGATCATGAAATGGAAACAGCTCTCTTCGCTTTATCCCGGCTTGCTCGTACAGGCTCTTGCGCAAGAGTGCGCGCGCTCTATGCAAGCGAACTTTAACGTTTTCCTCTGTAATGCCAAGAACGTCGGCCGCCTCTGCGGTACTCATCTCTTCCACGTCGCGCAGTACAAAAATGCCTCGATACGCGTCCGGCAGTTGCTCAACAGCTTCTTCCAACAAGGTGCGCATCTCGTCGTTTGACGCCTGCTGCTCTGGATTTGGCGATGCTGACGCGAATCCATCCATCGGCTCCCCCATTCCTTCTGACACCGGTTCGAGTGCCTGGTATCGATTGCTGCGCTGGCGTCTCGCCAGAGCCTCATGCACTGCGATACGCGTTAGCCACGTGGAAAATTTGGCCCGCCCCGCAAACTGGTGCAGATGCTCATAAGCACGCACATACGCGTCTTGCATCACGTCTTCAGCTTCGTCTTCGTTGTGCAGAATTGCGCGAGCCACACGGTACAGCCGTTGATTGTGCCGTCGCATGACTATTTCAAACAGCGCAGTCTCGCCCTGCAGGACTTTGGTGACCACGTCTTCATCAGTCATCTGCTCTTTGGAAATGGCCACTCGGGTCGGGCTAATCATAGAACCCTCCATAAGTAGGGAGTGGCAACAGTTCAAAACGTTACAGGAAAAGTTTTCATCCACAACACATTGATGAAATGCCGATTCGGCCTGTAACCGTCTTCATCCTACCAACTCTATTCTGGTGAAAGGAACATACATGCACAAGCAATTTGATTCACGGCTCGATCAGTCGTGGTGGCTCCTGCGAATCGGGCTCGGTGTTGGACCTTTCCTGGCGTGACTGGACAAGTACTTCAACCTCTTAGCCAACTGGCACGCATACATAAGCCCGCTGGCGCTGAAGATGCTCCCGTTCAGCGGGCAAACCTTCATGCACATTGTTGGCGTCATCGAGATGATCGTCGGACTTGCAATCCTCACCAGATGGACTCGCTTCGGAGCGTACGTTGCATCCGCTTGGCTCGTCGCTATTGCCGTCAATCTCGTGATGACCGGCGCATACCTCGATGTCGCGGTGAGAGATCTCGAGATGGCACTTGCAGCCTTCGTCCTGGCTCGACTCACCGAGGTTCGGGCGGACGCCTCACTCCTAGAAGTGCCACGAGGCAGTGAAAACACATTTGTAGTAGCTGCCTGATGCCAGGAACACGACGCGCCACACACGCCACCGGACATGAGAAAGAGGACTCGCTATGAGGAAAGGACTGATCACCGGAGTTCTATTGCTGCTCGCGCTGTTCGTGGGTACATACAGAGTCAGAGGTCAAAGAAGCGAAACTGCTGCTGAGCCCTCCTCCGCTTCCGACACCGCGATCGACAGCAATGCGCAACACATGCTCGCTCGCGGAAAGCAAACGTTTCGCTTCGACACATTTGGTGATCAGAGCTTTTGGGGACAGGCACTCCAACTGCATGAGGCAATTGAGGGCAGCAAACTCGGCGGTGTCGGTCCGGGCGTCAGTCCAAAAACAGCTTTGGCCGTGGGGTTGAAAGTTGACTCTGACGCACTCCCCGCTACTCTCATCCGAGCACTAAGAAGAGGGGAAGTAAATCTCGATGATCCTTCGACCACTCTCGCGTTGCTCAAGTTGAACTCCGTCGTCGGTGTAACCGGTTTCTTCAAGCCCGACGGTAGTCTGCGCCCCGTCGGCATACAGTGCAGCCTGTGCCATTCGACCGTCGATAATTCTCTGGCGCCAGGTATCGGTCGTCGCCTGGATGGTTGGGCCAACAGGGATTTGAATGTTGGTGCGATTATCGCGCTCGCTCCAAACTTGCAGCCGTTCGCAGATCTGCTCGAGGTAGATCAGCCCACCGTGCGAACCGTCCTTCGCAGTTGGGGTCCAGGACGCTTCGACGCAAGCCTGAGCGTCGATGGGAAAGCATTTCGCCCTGACGGCAAATCTGCCGCTGTCTTGATCCCACCCGCATTTGGCCTCGCCGGCGTGAACATGCATACCTGGACGGGTTGGGGTAGCGTCAGTCACTGGAATGCTTTTGTTGCGAATCTGGAGATGCACGGAAAGGGTACCTTCTACGATCCCCGCTTGGACGACCCTGAGCAGTTTCCCGTGGCAGCACGAGCTGGATTCGGACACGTCAGAAATACGCCAGACCTCATTACCGCGAAACTGCCCGCCCTGCATTTCTATCAGCTCGCGATTCCGGCACCTCCTCCACGTCCGGATAGTTTCAACGAGGCCGCGGCGTCCCGTGGCAAAGTCCTGTTTTCGGAAAAAGCGCAGTGCGCAACCTGCCACGTTCCTCCGCTCTACACCGAGCCGGGATGGAATATGCACAAACCAAGCGAAGTGTGTGTCGATAGTTTCCAGCCGGATCGTGCGCCAGACCGACGTTATCGCACCTCGCCCTTGAATGGACTGTGGACTCACACAAAAGGCGGCTTCTACCATGACGGCCGGTTCCGCACGCTTGGCGATGTCATGAATCACTACGACAACTGCTTGCACCTCGGCCTGAGCGATCAGGAGAAAACAGACCTAGCAGAATTCTTGAAGTCTCTTCCCAGAAAAGATGAGAAGCGCTAGGCCTGCCGATCGTCCCCCCCATCGTTCCGGATGAGATTGAAAGCGCCTGGTGTAAGACAAGTTCACCAGTTCTTTCCGATCGTGAACAGGGTGCACGATTCAGGGAAACTCTTCTTTCAATAGAGGTCGACCAGCTCAAAGTGAGTAAATGGCGTGTCGGGCGTGTGTCCGGGTTCCCGCCTTCTTTCCATGCGCTCGACAACGTCGCCAAATATCGCTCGAGATCGCCATCAACTCTAAAAAGGTTGCACAGGGCTGTGCTCGCCACGTTCTCCAAGGACTTCCCCAAAATCCCTTGACAGGATATATAGTGTTATAGTTAACTATAACATCAGATGGCCGAGGTAATTCTCGCGTCGTTGACCTCAGAATGCTCAACTAAACCACTCGCCCGCAGGAGACGAATTATGAAAGCCGTTCGCTTTATGTTGTCAGTTGTTGTGATGTCGCTGTCGACTTTGGTTTTCGCTCAGTCCGATGCGCAAAAGCCTGTTCCGCAGACTGACGCGGAGAAGTCATTCAACCTTCTGAAGATGTTTGCGGGAACCTGGCAGGGTCCCGTGACCATTGATCCGCCACAACACAAAATGGGAAATGGCGACGTCACGCAAGTTTCGATGCGCGTAACCTCCAGGGGAAACGCGTTGGTGCATGAAATGTACCAAGAGGGAAAAGCAAACGACCCGACCCGCTACGATCACCCTGTTACCATGCTCTACCTTGAGGGCGACCGCCTGCTGCTGACGCACTATTGCGACGCCGGAAACCGCCCGCGCATGGTCGCAAAGAGTTCGCCGGACGGTAGGAAAGTGGAATTCGATTTTCTCGATGTTGCCGGAAGCACGCAATACGGCCACATGCAACATGCCATCTTTACCCTCATCGACGCCAATCACCACGTCGAAGACTGGACGTATATGATGCCCGGCGAAAAACCTGTCCACGCGCACATGGACCTGAAGAAGGCACAGTGACAAAACAGCATTCCTAACTGGACGACTTGGAAAACAGGATGGACCGTGAGTGGAACGACAATCAGCCGATTTACCGCCAGGTTCGCGATCGCGTGGTCGCAATGATGCTCGATGGCGTTCTCAACGAAGGTGATCCGTTGCCTTCGGTGCGCAGCGTCGCCGCCGAGTATCGGGTAAATCCGCTCACGGTTCTCAAGGGCTATCAGCAACTCGTGGACGAGGGGCTTGTTGAGAGCCGAAGGGGACTTGGCATGTTCATCAACAGTGGTGCGCGCGGCTTATTGTTAAAAGGCGAACGGCAAAAATTTCTTGACGAAGAATGGCCCAGGATCCGCGCGACGATTCAGCGCCTCGGATTGAAGGCAGAAGAACTCCTCGACAATGCCAGCAAGAACGGGCCGCCGGCGAAGGCAAAGGAGGAACGCTGAAGCCATGGTCTGCATAGAAGCAAGCGGTCTTCGCAAAACATTCGGAACAACCGTTGCTCTCGACGGAATTAACTTGCGCGTCGAAGAGGGCCGTATCCTCGGACTCATCGGCCCTAATGGTGCTGGCAAGACCACCGCGCTAAACGCAATGCTCGGTCTTACTTCGTATGACGGGCAGTTGAATGTGCTTGGGCAAGACCCTTGGACGGCGCGCGATCATCTGATGCGGGACGTCTGCTTCATCTCTGACGTTGCTGTTCTGCCGCGTTGGATCAAGGTTTCGCAGCTGCTTGATTACGTTGCCGGCGTGCATCCCCGATTCAATCGTGCGAAAGCAGAAAGTCTTCTAACAAAGACCACCATCGGGCACACGCGCAAGGTAAGGGAATTGTCTAAAGGCATGGTGACCCAATTGCACCTTGCGCTCGTCATGGCAATCGATGCGAAGTTGCTGGTGCTCGACGAGCCGACCCTGGGCCTCGACATTCTGTTTCGGAAACAATTCTATGACTCATTGCTGAACGACTACTTTGATCGCAACCGTACCGTCGTTGTGGCTACCCATCAGGTCGAGGAAATCCAACATGTCCTCACCGATGTCATGTTCATCAATCGTGGCCGCATCGTATTCGAGTCCAATATGGAGGAAATAGAGTCACGCTATCTCGAAGTAACAGTGCATCCAGACCGGCTCACTGCCGCGCGTGCGCTCAAGCCGATTTACGTGCGCCAGGGAATTGGCCACAGCATCTTGCTGTTTGATACAAACCTGAATGCAACGGATCGCGCCCAACTCTCGGCGCTCGGCACCGTTCGCACACCCAGCATCGCTGATTTGTTCGTTGCTGCAATTGACGGCCAGCACGGAGATTCGCAAGGAGTGGCGAGGTGAATACGATCAACTCTCAGTCGAATGCTATGCCCGACTCTCCCAACAACTCGCATATAAACGAATCACGGGTCATCTCCCCTGCCGTTCTCTCGGCGGCCAAACCCATGCGTTGGTCGATCCAACGTGAATTATGGGAGAACCGCTCTATCTACCTGGCGCCGCTGGCCATCGCCACTCTGTTCTTGTTCGGCTTCGCGATCAGCACGTTTCGTCTGCCTGGAAAGATTCGCTCTTCGGAGCTTGACCCCACCCGACTACACGAAACGATCATCCAGCCCTATCACTTGGCATCGCTGTTGATCATGGGCACTACGTTTATCGTTGCGTTCTTTTATTGTCTAGACGCTCTCTATGGCGAACGCCGCGATCGCAGCATCCTGTTCTGGAAGTCGCTGCCGGTGTCTGACCTCACCACAGTGCTCTCGAAGATGGCAATTCCCGTGATCGTTCTTCCACTGCTCACTGTCGCAGTCACGATTGCTACGCATTGGCTCATGCTGCTGTTCAGTTACATAGTCATCCTGGCGAGCGGAATGAAACTGGCATTCCTGTGGACACACTTGCCCTTGTTCCAGATGTGGACAATGCTGCTCTTCCATCTTCTAGTCGTACATGGCCTTTACTATGCGCCGTTCTACGCGTGGATGCTGCTGGTTTCTGGCTGGGCGCGTCGCGCTCCATTTTTGTGGGCTCTTCTACCGCCGCTCGCCATCGGCTTTGTCGAGAAGATCGCGTTCAACACGTCTTACTTTGGAAAAATCATCGAGTCACACTTCATTGGCAGCGGAGACTTAGTTCCCTTTCCAGCAGATAACATGGCAATGCATCCACTGACCCTACCCAATCTCATCCAATTCTTGAGCAGCCCCAGTCTGTGGATCGGCTTGCTAATCGCCGCAGCATTTCTCGCGATTGCAATCCGACAGCGCCGCTATCAAACGCACGTCTAGACGCTGACTCGCCCCGCACGATCAAGCCCTTCACAACGGCGACAGCTCATCCTCGCGCTTCTCCTGAGACTTTTTGTCCGTGAACCTTCTTTCCAGAAATTGACGGGCTAAATGTCTTCCCCCCAGTCCAAAGGCGATCGCAAGGCCTAGCATCATCGCCCCAAAGACAATTGAGAAAGCGGCAAGAATCGTGTTCTCGGCAAGGCCGAGTTGCTCAAAGGCCATCGAAATGGCAAGAATAATGATGACCACGCGGATCGCGTAACTCAGCAGCCGAGGCGAAGGAAAGTTCGAATTAACGGCGGTTAGAAGCGCAGCCCGTGAGAAGAAACTGGCTGCCAGCATCCCGAAGAAGATCAACAACAGCGCAACGAACAGCCGAGGTAAGAACAAGAAGAAGCGTGCCACGTTGTCTTGCAATTCGACAATGCCTAGAGCGTTGACGCCCACCAGGATCACGCCCAGCCAAGTCACCCAGAACACCAGCCGTCCCAGCAACTCGGTCGATGTTGGCAACGCCGCTTTTTTCAATAATTCTGCCGCCCCAGCGTTTTCGGAGAGGCGGTCGAATTTTAGTAGACGCAAAACACTTTGCAGGATCGCTTTGAGCACCGAAGCAAGGATCCAGCCAACGAGCGCGATGATCAGCAGCACCAGCAGGCGAGGCAGCAGGCGTGCGAATGCCTGCGCGAATTCATGCATTGCGCGGTTTAGTTCGGTGACAATCATTTCCCACATCATGAACCTCCTTGTCCCGTCGCCCACAACTCAAGCAGGTACGGTTTCAAACGCTCAAAAGTCTGGCAGAGCGATTCGATATGTTGTTCGATCTCTGATTCGGAAGACTCGCGGTTGTCCATCAGGAAGGTGTAAACACGCCCGCGAAAAAGCGGGACCAGCGCCTGCACGATGTGGTCAGGACTGATGACTGCGCGATGATAGGAAGCAGCAAATTCGTAAACCGTGCGAACCCAGAGCTCGTCGGAATAGTGAAACTGATCATCCACGACAGTGCAGAGACGTTTGAGTTCGAGGAGAGTCTGTTGCGCGAGAATAGAACTCAGTACGGGTTCCAATTCGGCAACGCCCGAACAAAACATCTGATGAAGTCGCTTGCGGTTTACGCGAACAGAATCGGTTGTCACTTCATACTCAGCCCCTGTACTTGGTAAGGCGTGAATTTCCGTGGTGTCCTTCCACGAGGTTGAATTCTGGGCCAGCGACCAAAACAAAGTTCCAACCGTATGACGCATTGCAACGACCAAGTCAGCGGCCGCTTGTTCGACGCGCGCTTTTGGTCCGAGAAAAGCCTGATACAGGCGGTATCCGCCGCCAATTGCCGCCATCGTCAAGCAAAGTTCGGGACTGTTTTGACCTGGGTCTTGGTGCCAGAAATCGCTGTTGAGCGTCTGATTTCCGAAGCGATAGGAGAAACTAAATTCCGTTGGATATGGCTCGCGAATGCGCCAACCGTAAAGAGCGCGAGTCATCGGATAGAGGAAGTTTGTGACAAGCATTCCTTCAAAACGGTTTCTGCGATAAACAGGAGTGACGAAGTCAAAGTTTTCGCGATAGATCGGACGAAGAAGAGTGTCAATCCAGTCCGGAGAAATCGTGTCAGATTCGGGTGAAACAATTGCGCAAGCTTTCGCTTGAAGCAAGTCCGCAGCTGACACGATGGTGCGCAGAGCCGATCCGGCGGATGGACTTCCCGCATATCGAGTGCTGATGCAGTGCAAAGTGCGCAGCGTTTGCAGCGGGCCAGAGTTGCGGGCATCGCTGATCGACGCAGCCTGGACCAGCATTGGGCTGTCGTCTTTTGAGCCACCATCGGCATTGAGGATTGCGACGCGATCGCGTGGAAAATATTTCAGCAAGCCGCCGCGAACGGCCTGCACGACTTGCGCTACGGTCTTGGCGTTGTTGTAGGTCGGTAGTCCGACGAGGATATCCACTTCACCCACGGCTATGAGTTGGCGGATGAGCTCGTCAGACAGGATGCTTTCGTCGGCCAAACTACGTCTCCAGTAAAGTGGCGCAGCTACAGCTTGCGCAGGCGGAACCAATAGAACTGATAAGGGCCCAACGTCAGGAGATACGGCAAGTCACCCACGCGAGGGAACAGATTCCTTCCGAACATTTCAATCAGAATGTGTCCTTTGCACCGGCTGAGGTCGAGTTCGACCGCTTGCGCCGCACTTGAGAGATTGTTGACTGCCAGAACAGTTTCATTTCCCAGTTGACGCAGGAAAGCCAACACTCGATGGTTTCCCGGATACAAGAATTCTATCGAGCCACGTCCAAAAACAGGATTCGATTTGCGAACCTGAATGAGTCGTCGCATCCATGAAAGCAAAGAGTGAGGAGATCGCTGTTGGGATGCGACATTCACGACCTGATATCCGTAAACCGGATTGAGAATTAATGCGGAGTACAGGTTCTCCGGATCGGCCGCGGAAAAGTCCGCATTCCAGCTTCCATCCCATTGCATTGGAGTTCGAACACCGTTGCGATCGCCAAGGTGAACGTTGTCGCCCATGCCGATTTCGTCCCCGTAATAAATGATAGGAGTGCCCGGCAACGACATGAGCAAGCCGTTCATGAGTTCGATGCGACGACGATCGTTTTCGAGCAGCGGAGCCAAGCGCCGACGGATCCCGACGTTCAAACGCATCGAACGGTCGCGCGCGTACTCGTCGTACATGTAGTCGCGCTCAAGATCGGTGACCATCTCGAGGGTGAGCTCGTCATGATTGCGAAGAAAGAGACACCACTGACATCCATCGGGAATCGGAGGTGTTTGCTGAAGGATTTCCGTAATGGGTTTTCGATCTTCGAGCCTTACACCCATAAACATTCTGGGCATCAGCGGGAAATGAAACGCCATGTGGAATTCGTCGCCATTGCCGAAGTAAGGGATAAGGTCAGCAGGCCATTGGTTGGCTTCGGCGAGTAGCATTTTGCCGGGGAATTGCTGGTCGAGTTTGGCGCGCAGCTCTTTCAGGACACCGTGAGTTGCGGGCAAATTTTCGCAAGATGTACCTTCTCGCTCGACGAGGTAGGGAACGGCATCCAGGCGAAAACCGTCGACGCCCATCTCGAGCCAGAACTTCATCACATTCCAGATCTCTTCGCGAACGGCCGGATTGTCGAAGTTCAAGTCGGGCTGGTGGCTGAAGAAGCGATGCCAGTAATAGGACTTCGAAACGGGATCCCAGGCCCAGTTTGATAGTTCTGTATCGACGAAGATGATGCGGACGCCGCGGTATCGCGTATCGGTGTCGCTCCAGACATACCAGTCGCGGCGCGGGTTATCTAGGGATTTGCGTGATTCCTGGAACCATGGATGCTGGTCGGAGGTGTGGTTCAGCACCAGTTCAACAACGACGCGAATGTTGCGTTGATGAGCTGCATTAAGGAAGGCTTTGAAATCATCGAGCGTTCCGTAGCTGGGATGGACGGAATAGTAGTCGGCGATGTCATAGCCGTCGTCGCGAAGAGGCGAAGGAAAGAACGGCATGAGCCAGAGCGTGTCAATGCCGAGTTGTTCCAGGTAGTCAAGGCGCTGCGTGAGACCAATGAAGTCGCCGATGCCATCGCCATTGCTGTCCTGAAACGCCCGAACGTGCACCTGGTAAATAACGGCATCTCTGTACCAAACGGCGTCGGGTTTCGAGGGCAAGACGATTCGATCTCCTGAGGAAGTGACCACTCACAACATGTTTAACACTAAAGCCTTCTTTGATGTCTGCGCAAAGCGGCGGGAATCAGAAGGAGAACGGGTAAGGGGATCGCCGGAAAGTGGTGAATGGGTCGAGACGGTGGTGTTCCCAGACGGACGCAGATTCCCCGGTGCTGCGCTGCTCGGGATCACAAAGGTGTACGAAAGCAGATTACCCAGACTGGCGCAGTAGGTTGTACATCGAGGTGATATCCGCTGCGATGCGGTCGCGCAGAGCCGGGGGATCGAGTACTTCGACGCGAGGGCCAAGGCCGAGGATAACGAAGTGTGCTTCACCTTGGGCGTCGAACTGGACGCGCATGGTAACCCATCCGTCGGGATCGATGCTGGTTGCGGTTTCGTCGATCTTGGTGTTGAGATGCCATATCTTCATTTCTTCCGCGGCACCAGGTTCCAGTCGAAGCGTGACATCTACACGTTTCCATCCCTCGGTGAATTGTTCGGTGGAAGATTTCCAGTGAGCGGCCAAATCGAAGCCGGGCGGACGCTGGCATGGTTTGTCGAGGAGTGTTGCATGGTCGATCCGCGACACGCGATAGGTGCGGAATCCACGAGGAGTATTGGCTACCAAATACCAAGTGGTACCCTTCGCCACAATCCCGAGGGGATCGATGACCCGGTCTACCAGTTTTCGACGGGGTCCCGTGCCTCGTTCGGGGTTAACGCTCCAGTAACGAATCGCTAACTTGCGATCGCGCGAAACGGCGTCTTGCACAATCGGGAGCATCGGAAGAGGCTCAGCCGTGCCGCGCCAGCCCGTCGTGTCCACATGAAGTCGTTGGCGAATCGAGACGGCGCGCTCACGAAGCGGTTCGGGAAGGGAAGCCATCAATTTCGCCAGAGCGCTTTGCGCGGCGCCCGCGAGTCGTGGATCTCCCATCACGCGCGGTTGCGCCATGAGAAACGCGCGGAGTTCGGCCTCATCGAGACCGGGGACTTCCATACGCCAGTTATCCATCAATTGCCAGCCGCCACGAGAACCGCGAAGAGCGAAAACGGGAACGCCTGCGGCACTCAGTGCTTCCATGTCACGGTGAAGCGTGCGTTCGGAGACTTCGAGACGTTCGGAGAGTTCGCGGCCCGTGAGGCGTCCGTGGCCCTGGAGCAGGAGCACAATAGAAAGGAGACGATCTGCTCGCATAGTTGGCCGATTGCGACAAATACCGATTGCGACAAATATTAAGGATAGCGCGACAATTATGACATTTGATGGCATATATCAAGTCTTAGCTTAGGTTGGAGACAGGCCGGCGACCTTGCTACCGAATCGAGGGCATGGCTCTACGAACGAGGAGACTTTCAAATGAAGATGACGGAGCTTTTTTTGGCGGAGCTAGAACGTGAACTACCCGCGACACGGCGAGTGCTTGAGCGCGTGCCTGAAGGACGGAACGATTGGAAGCCACACGAGAAATCGATGGCAATGGGGCATCTGGCCGCCCTTGTTGCGAGCATGTTCGGCTGGGTTGCCATGACGGTGAACCAGGAGCAATTGGAATTGAAGCCCGGGAGCTCGGAATACAGTACGAAGCCCCAGGCATCCAAGGCTGACTTACTGAAACTGCTCGACAAGTCTGTGGGCGAAGCTCGCGCAGCATTGAGAGGAACGACGGATGAGCATTTGATGAAGCCGTGGCGCATGATTGTGGATGGACGCGTTGTTCATGAGGAGCCGCGATATATCGTACTGAGGGATTCGGTTTTCAATCACCTGTCGCACCATCGAGGGCAGTTAACGGTGTACCTTCGGCTGAATAATGCGTCTGTGCCGGAGGTATACGGGCCCTCGGCGGATGAAGGAAAGTTCTAAGTGTCACGGTTCAAGTGAGTGCTCATCCGCTCATCCCTTCTCGCGTTAGCCACCCGTTGCGTCGCTTTCAAAACTGAGGTATTGTGAGTCCGCTGCAACGGTTCTTCCCCCTGGGCGATGCCCTCGACAGCAGTCAACCATCGATTTGTTCCATCGGGGCAAGCGAATATCGAGCACTACTCTTCATGTCCTCGACTTGAAAGGGACGCATGAAACGCATTCACACGCTCCTAGCCATAGGGTGCGGGCTGCTGTTTGCCGCAAGCACTTGCTTTGCACAGATGTACACTGTCAATGACCTCGGGACGCTCGGAGGTGAATGGAGCGACGTTACTGGAATCAACGCTTCAGGACAAGTGGCCGGTAGTTCTGGGCTGCCCAATGCTGCCGGGCACGCGTTCCGAACCGCGCCAAATAGGCCGATAAATCCTCATACAGATGACCTCGGCACGTTGGGCATCCCATTCCACAGTGAAGGTTGGGGTATTAACGACTCAGGGCAGGTCGTCGGCGGGTCGTTCATTCAATTCTTCCGCGGACCTTTCCATGCCTTTCGCACATCTCCGAACGAATCCATCAATCCGGCGACTGATGACTTAGGCGCACTCAGCGGCGGGTTCAGTACGGCAAGGGGGGTCAACTTCTCTGGACAGGTTGTCGGCTATGCCAGTGTTACGAGTGGCCCAGCGGAACACGCGTTTCGCACGCGTCCGAATCGCCCCATCGACCCAGCTACCGACGACCTTGGCACTTTGGGAGGTCTGGAGAGTCAAGCTGCTGACATCAATGCTTTTGGTCAGGTGGTCGGCATGGCTACCCTCGCCGGTGATACTGAGATTCACGCCTTTCGCACACGTCCTAATCGCCGCATAAATCCCGCTACCGATGATCTGGGTACATTTGGCGGGAGTGTGAGCTACGCCAGAGGCATAAACGACTTTGGCCAGGTAGTCGGCTCGGCCAGGCTTCCAGGTGACACTGTCTCCCACGCATTTCGGACAGCTTCCAACAGGTCTATCAATCCAGCGACTGATGATTTGGGTACGCTTGGCGGCACGTTCAGCGATGCATTGGGTATCAACAACTACGGTCAGGTCACAGGGTTGTCTTATTTGCCCGGTGATAGTGATGAACATGCGTTCCTATATGATGGCGGGAAAATGCAGGATCTCACTACCTTGATAGAATCCGACTCCAGCTGCGAAATCGCCCGTATCGGCACAGTTGACATCAACGATGCCGGGCAGATGGCTGGGAGCGCAATCTGTACCGGCCAAACACACGCTGTCCGCCTCGATCCCATCTATCACGCATTGGTACAGCAACCCATCAATGCTGACGGAAGCAGCGTTTTCAAGAATAAGAGGGGAACGATTCCGGTGAAATTCCGCCTCACGCAGCACAACGCTCGGACATGCAACCTACTGCCAGCCACGCTTGCAATTACCAGAGCTTCAGGCGGGAAGCTGAGGTCTGTTGACGAAAACGAGTATGGCCGAGGTTCCAGTTTCAAGATCACGGGCTGTCAGTACCATTACAACCTCGTGGCGAAAGAACTCGGAGCAGGCGTTTACCGGGCGGACATCAGCATCAACGGAATCATGGTCGGCCACGCGGTGTTTGCGGTCAAATAGTCATCGAATTGTTGGATTGAATGAAACAAGCGAACTGAAATTAAGGTATTGTGAGTCCGCTGCAACGGTTCTTCCCCCTGGGCAACGCCCTCGACAGCAGTTCAACGAGATATTTTTCCATCGAGGCAAGCGAGGATCAAGCACTACTCTGCATGGCCTCGACTTGAGAAGGACCCATGAAACGAATCCACGCGCTTCTAGCCATAGGGTGCGGGCTGCTGTTTGTTGCAAACACCTGCTTCGCACAGATGTACACGATCACGGACCTTGGCGTAATTCCCGTCGACAAAAGCGTCGATTTCTTCGGTGACAACAGCCAGGCAACTGGCATCAATGAGTCCGGTCAGGTCGTCGGCGCGTCCATGGTAAAGTTCCACCTCTTCCACGCCTGGCGCACAGCTGCCAATCGTCCGATCAATCCAGCGACGGACGATCTTGGCACACGCGTTACAGATATGTACTCAGAGGCCGCTGCCATCAACAACTCGGGTCGCGTGGCTGGTACGTATGCTGTTGCTCAGTTCCGCTCCTTCCGCACAGCTCCGAACAGGCGCATCAATCCTGCGACCGACGATCTCGGATCTCTAGGGATAAACTCTTACAGCCATGCGTACTCCATTAACGCCTCCGGCCAGGTGGTGGGTGTGGAGTACATTTATGATGTTGATGATGGTGGTTATCATGCCTTCCGCACGGCTCCGAATAAGCGCATCAATCCGGCAACCGACGAACTAGGCACTCTCGCCCCAAGCGGGCACAACTCCAAGGGATCAGGAGACACTTATGCCTATGGCATCAACGATTCCGGGCAGGCGGTAGGTACTTCTGACATCGGCATTAACGTGCCTTTTGGCGGGACGTTTCATGCCTTTCGGACCGCTGGGAACAGTCCCATCAATCGGGCAACTGATGACTTAGGGACGCTAGGGGGAACGTATAGCTCTGCTTCGGCTATTAATAACTATGGCCAGGTGGTGGGCGCTTCCTACCTGCCCGGCGACACGGTCAACGGAATAACAATCATTCACGCCTTCCGCACCGCTTCCAACAGCCGAATCAATCCCGCCACCGATGACCTCGGCACCATCGCGGGTGGATGGTGGACGGTGCCCGCAGCGATTGACAACTACGGCCAAGTGGTGGGTTGGTCGTGGATCAACGCTGAAGAGGCCTATCACGCCTTCGTCTACAGCAACGGCGTGATGCAAGATCTAAATAACTTGGTTTCGCCTGGCATCTGCGAGCTAATAAGTACAGCGTCAGGAATTAACGATCGCGGGCAGATCGCTGCGAACGCCAACTGCGTGGGACAGGGGCACGCCGTTCGTCTCGACCCCGTCTACAAAGGTTTCGTGCAGCAGCCCATCAACGTCGATGGTAGTAGCATCTTCAAGGCCAAAAGGAGTGTGATTCCAGTCAAGTTCCGGCTTACACAATACGGCGCGCGAACCTGCGACTTACTGCCAGCTACGATCTCCGTGACTAGAGTTGTAGTTCGATCGCTCATTGTCGTTGACGAAAACAGATACGGTGGCGGAACAAATTTTAGAATTACGGGATGTCAGTACCATTACAACCTCGCGGCGTCTCTGCTAGGCGTGGGAAACTATCGGGTAGGGATCAGCATTAACGGCATCATGGTCGGCCACGCGGTATTTGCGCTCAAGTAGACTCGCGACCATTCGATTCAAATTGAGTCTTGGGCGCCGCCGCTACTCTGGTTTGCCGCTACCAACTAGATGTGGGTCCCAACCGGCCTTCTCCGCGCCTGCTTTGTAGGTGGACTCGAAAAACGACAGCAGGTCGGCGTCTGGGTCTTGCGATTTGCGCAGGTCGTCGTAATCGAGGAGGAACTCGCCCATGGCGGGTTCCCATCGCGCGCTGGGCGGGGTGACCTTGGCGCGTTCGATTTCCTTGGGCTGCGGATATGTGAAGGAGTAAAAGGCGGATTTGGGATAGGCGGTACTGCCCGACCACCATCCCACTTCAATCAACTCTTCGTTCATGGCGTTGCGTCGGATGTAGTCGGCTGTCTTGTCTGGCGAGACGGGCTTGCCGTTGTAGCGTACGTCGCGGATGTCCAGCGTTCCCCACATGAGGCCAATGGGCTGTGTTTTTCCCTTGAAGCGTCCGTGGAAAATCTGCATCACGCGTTGCGTACTCAGAAGAATTCGCCACCAGGCATTGACCTGTGCCGCGTCGTAGGGACGAGGATTTGTGTCCTGGTCGAAGGGGATGGCGTTGGATACTTCCTGCGGCTTCAAGTTGATGGAAGCTTGGATCTCCGTTTTGCGCAGGATTTCAAAAAGTTGCTTCACTAATTGGGAGACAGACATCGGGACTAGGTCGAATTGGCCGGAAGATCCCCAACTGGTTACGCATCGCACCTGATGAGAGAGCAGGTCTACGGTGACCTCGTAGGCGCCGCCTGAATAGGGGATGGGCCCTGTGGTTAATCCCTGGCTGCTGAGCCAGAGAGGGACTTCCGCCCATTGCGGTTCGAACGGCTCTTTCAGCTTCAACTTACCCACTGCCTGTAATCCCATGTGCAGCAAGTGTTGGGTGGGCGCGAAGTCGGGAAAGGAAAGGGAAGGCCACGGTTCATGACTGATTTGTGAAACCGACATGGCAAGTGTCCTTGTCTAAAGGGCGGAGGGACCAACTCGTGCGCTCCATACCGCTTGAGATTCGATGAACGGGAGATTCGAGCGGTAGGGTGTCCGCATCTTCTTAGTTTACGCTCGGGAGGCTGGAGGGCGAGGAGGGCAGGGCTGCCGTGGTGACGCGTGAGATCCGACCAGAGGGGTGGCGAGGCCTGCTGGAGAAGGTAACTGTACCTGTGAAGACCTAAAGTAATCTCCTCAATCATTGGGCCTGGGAGGATACTCGACTGACGATGGCCAGCCTCCCCCAACCCTATCGTATAAAGCGCAGCCCCCGGCTGCGGTTGAACGATGCTACTCCGGCTGTGCTCCGTTTCCATGATGGGCGTCGAAAACAAGCGGAAATCAAGACGATTTCAATGACGGGCGGTCTGCTCGGACTGTCAGTTCCGCTCAACCAAGGTTCGAAAGTCAGGTTGATGTTTTTAACCGGCGCCGGCGCTGTCCTGGGATCCGCTGAGATGTTGAAGCCGGTGACATGGGGTTTGCAGCCGTTTCGATTCCTTTCGCTCGATGAGAGTTCCATGCGCAGATTGAAATGCACGATCCAGCCCCATGCCCCGGCGGAGCAAGATTCCGATGAATGGATCAGGAAATACCGCGCGGCACTTCAAGATAGTGATCGACCGCGAAAACGAGTTCTGCGCACGATTGTTGCGGCTTTAACGGTCGCGGCGGCGTGTGCCTGCGCGGCGATCTTCGCGCACGGGATCCATTTGCAATAGCCCGGAAGCGATCTCACTCGTGGCCGGTGCTAACACCTCTTTTTGGTACTTCTCTTGTTTCCCTCTTTTATTTATTTCCACTGAATAATCTTTGCTTCCGCGCAAGCGTTGAGGTAGTCCACGACTATTGCCAGCGGGATGGGGCCGTACTCGGCGGACACGGCGTCACGAATCTCCCCGACGGATTTTTTCCCGTTGACGAAGTTCACGATTTCATAAGCGTAGAGATCCGCGGAACTTTGGAAGGTCAACAGTGGCGTGGCGTTGGCATTGATCAATTTGATTTGGGCGTAGCGGTCTTTGCCAAGACGGGCGAGTAGGACATTGTCGTTCTGGTAGGTCAGCGGTCCGAAATCGCCGATTCGAACCGGAACGCGCTTTGCTTCTGTATCGGCGGCCCACGGTGATGCGGGAGCCTTTTCTCTCGCCCCTCGGGACTGAGCAGCTTGATCAAGCCATGAGTTGTACGTTTCGACCTGGGAGGAGAGCGTTTTCACTAGATTGGCGGAAGCAGGTGCGGGTGCTCCGGCGAGTGTCGTCATCGATTGCGACACCGCCATTTCGCGAGCGAGCGCTTGGTCCATCAGATTTCTTGCTTCGTACCACGCAGTGTTGGCGTCGAGTCGAGCATCTTCGACGAGCTGTTGAGCGCGAACGAAATCTTGGCTCAAGCGAGTGTGACTTTGTGCTGCCAGATAGGGTAAGGCTTGTGGGAGCACCTTGTTGTCGATGGACGCGTAAACATATCCCGAGGCGGCGCCGAGCAGGGCAACGCGGCGTAATTTCGTTGGATCAATCTGGGCGAGGCTGTCGTGGTCGGTGTGGATATAGATGTCCGGCCAATCGCGGAGGTAAAGAGATGGGCCGGCGATGGTCGAGGAATCATAGTCGTCATGATCGCTGCCTTCGGAGTAAGGCGTGATGTCGGCGATGAGTTCGTTGCGAGTGCCTTGTGCGCCAGCGCGAGTTTCGACGATGCCGTCATTGGGTGAGTCGCCGCCGGCCGCATAGTTGCTTGCAGCAGTTTTTATTGTATTGAGGAATGACACGCCCACATCCGTCACGAAACTTGGAAGAGACCAAGGAGTGCTGGTGACGTGGAAGATCGCTTTGTTTTTGAATGGGTCGCCTCCGACCATATCCATGTGAATGTTGGCACGGAGTTTTTGTTTGATTTCGGGGTGTGATGCAAGGAAGGCCATGGTGCCTTCGATTTCTGGTCCCCATACGTAACGCAAGGTGCGCTTAGGTTGTGGCAGAGCGCCTGATTTGATGAGGCGCGCGAGCATGCGCGCGGATTCGAGAATGGTGACGCATCCGCTTCCGTTGTCATTGGCACCCGGACGTTCGTGATCGAGGTGGCAACTGTAGACGATTTCGCCAGACGAGAGATCGGATCCGGGAATGGTGGCGGTCACGACGGTCCAGTGGCCGGGGCCAACTTCGGCTTTGACGTGGGCGTTGAGAGTAATGGTTTCTCCCGACGCGAGGCGCGCGCGCAATGCTTCGGCGGCCTGGCGCGAGACCATGAAGGCGAATCCAGAAGGCTGACGGGCGTCTAGATGTCCCCAACGAATGAGGGTTGGATCGAGTCCTGACCACGCGGTGGTCTGATTCGGCATGTCGCTGACGATCCCGACTGCGCCGTGCTGACCGATTGCCATCTGCTGAACTCGGGAGAGGACACCATCTGCAAGGACGATTTTTCCGCGAACGTCTTTCTTTGCATAGTCCTTATCGGAGGCGCCATCGCCCACGTCGACCAAGGTGGTTTCGACGTCTGCACTGCGACTGTAGTCGGCGAGGTGAATGGGATTGGTCTTCCAGTCTCCGATCAACAAGTGCTGTGGACGAACTTCCCAGAGAGAGCCTTCTTCTACTTTCCAGCCAAAGTAAGAGCGCATCAATCCGTATGTCTTCGTGCCGTCGATGGGAAATTGTTCACTATGCGCGTCGGAAAGGCCGTATTCGCGCGCGCGCTGCAAAACGAATTGAGCGGCTTGATAGAAGTCAGTAGTCGCGGGGACGCGGTGCAATCCAGTGAGATAGCGAAGGTTCTCGTAGGGCGCCGCGCCGTTCGACTCGTCACGGAGGGCAATCCATTGGCTCGTCGGAAGGAATGGCTGCTGGGCGAAGGCTGCGCTTGCTTGAAAGACGACGAGGAAGATAGTGACGCAAAGGGGATTCATGCGTCAGAGAGGATAGCACTCGAGGTGTCTCGGGATGCGATGAAAGCGCTCGACGCTTACACTGCTGAGGTTGAGGAGAAGACATTGTGGGAGTGATCACACGGCGGGAGTTTATTGCAACGGCAGCGGCGTTTGGTGCATCGCTCGCGTGGCGGAGCGGCTACGCGAAAGGTTCGCGGGTCACGTGGACAGAGCGACGGGATTTGTATCCACAGGGAGTGGCGTCGGCTGATCCACATGGAGACAGCGTAATTCTGTGGACGCGGCGTCGCTTCGAAGGCGCTGATTCGCACAAGCTGACGGTTGAGATTGCGGATGATGCCTCATTCAAAAAAGTGGTGGCGGTGACCAATGCAACGGTGTCCGATGCGACGGATTGGACTTGTCGTGTGCTGGCGGCAAACCTGAAACCTGGTCGCGTCTACTGGTACCGGTTTACCGATCAGCAGGGGTTTGGCAGCAGAGTTGGACGCACGATCACAGCACCTGCAGATAGTGATCCTCGGCCTGTCCACTTCACGTTTGTAAGTTGCCAAAACAATACCCAGGGTGCGGCGAATGCGTATCGACGAATGATCTATGAAGACGAGAGCAAGGCGACCGCGGATCAGATGGGATTCGTTATGCACCTTGGCGACTTCATTTATGAAATCGTGTGGTATCCGGAGGATCGGCCGCAAGGGATGTATTCGCGGCGGCTGCGCGATATTGTGCGTTACAAGAACGGGGAGAAGATAGAAGACTTCCACGTTCCGACAACGGTGGACGACTATCGCGCGGCGTACCGCGGATACTTGTCGGATCCGGACTTGCAGGACGCCCGAGCGCGGTGGCCGTTTGTCTGCATGTGGGACAACCATGAGTTTTCCTGGAAGGGATGGCAGAGCTAGCAGGATTTTGGAGGTGTGCGTCCGGCACAGACCAAGAAGGTCGCGGCATGCCAAGCGTGGTTCGAATATCAGCCCGCGAGGGTGGTGAAGGCGAACGCTGATGTCGATCGATATGAGGCACCGCACGTGAAGGACGCGGCCATCACGCAATTCGACGAGAGTGGATTGGGACAGGAGCCGGGGAACCTGGCAGCGATCAATAGTCTAAAGCTTTATCGCAAGCTTCGTTACGGCAGAAATGTGGACTTAATTCTCACGGACAACCGATCATTTCGTTCCCAGGAGGCGGTGGCAAGGCCAGAAGCGGCGGTATTTAATCCCAAGGATTTTCCATTTGTGTCGTCTCAGAACGTGGTTGAAATGCTGGATGGCGGGCGGTCGTACAACAATGGAAAACCGCCGGAGACGATTCAGTTTGGCGGAAAGGATTTGCCGAATCCGCGCAAGGATGTGCCCGCTGGCACGATATTAGGCGACGTCCAGAAAAAATGGTTTCTGGAACAACTGCGGGGGTCGAAGGCCACGTGGAAGTTGTGGGGAAATTCGGTGTGCATGCTTGACTGGCGAACCGACTTCCAAAATTTGCCGAAAGAAATCGGAGTGGTGTGGCCAGACGCAGGGTATGCGGCGTTTGCGGACGACGATTGGGCGGGATATCGAACAGAACGCGCCGAGATTTTAAGGGTGTTATCGCGAGAGGAGATTGCGGGGATGGTTTCGCTCGCTGGCGATCGGCATTCATTTTTCGCAGGGGTAGTTTCACCGACTTTACCGCCATACGATTTCAAACCCGTAGCGGCTGAATTTGTGACGGGGTCTGTTTCCGCTCCGACCTTATTCGAAGCGGCTGAGTTCAGGCTTCCTAAGGACCATCGGCTGCGCGCAATTTATCTCTATCAAGCGGCTGCCGGCGGACCGGTGCAGCCTGCGATGAATTTTGCGGCGATGCATGGGGTGCGATCAGCGCTTGAATTGCAGAAGACTGGCGACATGCAGAAGGCCCTGGCGGTGCGGAATGCGGATGTGGCGCCTCATCTCTCCTTTCTTGATTCGGGCGGACATGGGCACGTCCTGATACATGTCTCGGAGGACAAAGTCGATGCCGAGTTTGTTTGTATCCCACGCCCGCTTGAGAGAAGTGAGGGACCAGACGGAGGGCCGGTGGCTTATCGCGTCCTCCATCGTGTGAAAAGGTGGAATGCAGGGGAGACACCGAAAATGGAGCGTGTTTCGTTCGAAGGTAAATTGCCGCTCGTCGTGTGAGGAAGCATGAAGGACGGGCTCATGGACATTGCGGGTGCTCGCTTGACAGGGTCCACAGGTGAGGGCGTACAGTTTTCTCTATCATTTCCGTAGAGAATAAGAGGAGAAAGACAAATGTCGTTACGTATTAATGATGAGGCGCCCAACTTTACTGCTGACACGACTCAAGGGCCGGTAAGTTTTCACGAGTGGATTGGCAATGGATGGGCAATCCTGTTCTCGCACCCCAAAGATTTCACGCCCGTGTGCACGACCGAACTGGGCTACATGGCGGGGTTGCAGCCGGAGTTCGCCAAGCGGAATTGCAAGATCATCGGGTTAAGCGTCGATCCTGTCACAAATCACGGCAAATGGGCGGCCGATATTGAAGAGACGCAGGGCCACAAAGTCACGTATCCCATGATTGGCGATCCGGAACTCAAGGTGGCGAAGTTGTATGACATGCTGCCGTCGGACGCGGGCAACACGTCGGAAGGGCGCACAGCTGCAAACAACGCAACAGTGCGCACGGTATTTGTTGTTGGTCCGGATAAGAAAATAAAGCTGATGTTGGTATATCCCATGAGCACCGGGCGCAACTTCGACGAAGTATTGCGGGTGCTCGATTCCATTCAACTCACCTCGAAGCACAATGTCGCAACGCCGGTAAACTGGAAGCCGGGTGACGATGTGATCATTCCGCCTGCTGTTTCGGACGACGACGCGAAGAAGAAATTTCCGCAGGGATGGAAGACTTTGAAGCCGTATCTTAGAGTTGTTGCCCAACCGAAATAAAACTTATTGAAATTGAAAACGCCCCCGGCGTCTGCCAGGGGCATTTCTATTTTGGGCTCGGTTCTTCCTAGAATAGATTCCAGAGGAACTGGTTGTAGACATCGTGGTGGTACTGAACCTCTGGCGCTTTAACGAAGGTGCCGAGCATACGTGGGCAACGATCCGCTGAGGCCTGTTTGAGATCGGCATAGCGAGCCTTTACGTCTTCTCCCAGCAACTTTGTGGTCCAAGTGGCTTTGCGGAAATTGCTCAGAGCGTCGTAGATATTGTCCGGCAAATAGCGTTCTGCTTGGCGGAGATTCTTGATTTTGGCTGTCTCACCATCCAACCCGGTTTTGAAGATCGAATACATAACAAGGTACGGGTTTGCATCTGGCGCGACAGACCGGACCTCTACCCGCATACTTTTTTCGTTACCAATGGGAATGCGAATCATTGAACCACGATCGGTGGGCGACGCTTTGATTTGGTTAGGCGCCTCGAAATGCGGGTCGAGCCGTCGATAAGCATTCACGCTCGGATTCAACAGGAGGCAAATGTCGTTCCCGTGAGTCAGAATGCGATCGATGAATGCATATCCCAGCTTGCTGAGCTTCTCTTCGCCCTTCGGATCCCAGAACAGGTTTTTCCCATTCTTGCTGATCGAAACGTTTGTATGCATGCCGCTGCCATTCACGCCAACAACCGGCTTCGGCAGAAACGATGCGGTGAATCCCATGTGAGTTGCGACCTGGCGGCAGATCAGCTTGTAGAGCTGAATCTGGTCGGCGGCGGCCACTACCTCGCCATAGCTGTAGTTGATCTCAAACTGTGATGGCGCGACTTCCGGATGGTCCTTTTCATTCTGGAAACCCATCGAGCGTTGGACTTCCGCCGTAGTGTCGATGAAACTACGGAGAGGATCACCGGGCAATGAGTGGTAATAACCGCCGGTGTTTACGTAATCGAACTTACCTGTTTCGTGATAATGGCGTTCTGCGTCTGGCGTCTGGAACAGGAAGCCTTCAATTTCATTCGCCGCGTTGAGAGTGTAGCCCTCTTTCTTGAACATACTGTCGGCGAAGAGCTTGAGCACTCCTCGAATGTCGGCGGTGTATGGGCCGCCGTTTTTGTCGATCACGTCGCCGAAGACAAGCACCTTGCCAGGTCCAAATACGTCGGCCGGTCCCCAATAAAAAGCGCTCCAGTCGATACCGAGGCGCAAATCACTCTCGCGCTGGGCGGTGAATCCGCGAATGGAAGAACCATCGAAAGTGAGGTTATCCCAGCTCTTGATGAGAAACTTCTTGTCGTAGTCGAGCATGTGGAGACGGCCTTCGAGGTCACTGAAGAGGACCGTCACGGCCTTGATCCGCTTTTCGTCGGTCAGGTATTTGAGACGATCCTCCTGGATCTTGTGCGCGGCAACACGATTCTTCCGTTGCTCTTTAGCCTTCAAATTCAGGGATTCCAATTCGTCATACGAGAGCGAAAGGAAGCTACGTAGTTCGTTCGACATGGTTCTCCTTATAGTATTTTGGGCGCGGCGGTCATTCTTTACGGGGAGCGTGGGCTGGCGAACAACACAATAGCGTATCGTGGAGGCGAGAAGGGGGCCAATAAAAAAGGCGAATGACTGCTATACAGGGTTTTTATGGGATTTCCACAGGGCCACAGATCACTGGCCGAGTTTAGATTCCATCATAGAAGCTGCCGCATCCAAATAAGATCTTTGCGAAATAGGAAGGACATGAATGTCCACGATTGTCGAAGCGAGTCCCCTCGAGAAGCTTAGCCAAGAGCCGTTGCCAACTGGAGACTCTTGCATCCTGGTGATTTTTGGGGCGTCGGGTGATCTGACCAAACGGAAACTGATCCCGAGTTTGTACAACCTGTCGTGCGCGGGTTGCATGAATCCGGAGTTTGAAGTGCTAGGCATTGGCCGAACGGAAATGAGTTCGGAGGACTTTCGCGGGAAGATGCGGGAAGCGGCGTCCAAATCCAAAGACGCTCGAGATTTCAATGAGTCAGGCTGGGCAGATTTTGAAAAACGGTTGACCTACATGGTTGGGGACATCAACGATTCCGAATTTTATTCGCAGCTGCGAAAAAAGCTGGAAGAGATGGAGAAAAAGGGGTCGAGTCCAAACCACTTATTCTATGTTTCAACACCTGCCTCAGTCGCAGGGCCGATCATTGAGGGTTTGGGCGGGGCGGGGTTGAATCGCATGGCTAAAGGGTGGACCCGGATTGTTTTGGAGAAACCGTTCGGACGCGATTTGAAATCTGCACATGAGCTTAACGAAGTAGTGCACCAGGTATTCGATGAGCAAGGCGTTTATCGAATCGATCACTATCTGGGCAAAGAGACTGTTCAGAACATTTTGGTGTTCCGTTTCAGCAACTCGTTGTTTGAGCCAGTATGGAACCGAAACTATATCGATTACGTGGAGATTACTGCGGCGGAGACGGTGGGAGTCGAAAGTCGCGCAGCATTTTATGAGGAGACAGGGGCCCTGCGCGACATGGTCGCGAACCATCTGCTGCAGCTGCTGGCTTTGACAGCGATGGAGCCTCCTGTCGCCTTCGATGCGGATTCGGTTCGAGAGCAAAAGGTGCAAGTGTTCCGTTCCATCCGGCCTATGAGCGTAGAGGATGTGAAGCGTTTCACGGTTCGAGGGCAGTACGGTCCAGGCGAGATTGATGGCGAGAAGGTTCCGGGCTATCGCGAAGAGCCGGGAGTGAAGCCCAAATCTACAACGGAGACTTTTGCGTCGGTTGAGTTTCACATCGACAATTGGCGCTGGGCGGGAGTTCCGTTTTACATAAGGACTGGAAAACGGCTGGGTGGCAATTTGACCCAGATCCGCGTACACCTCAAGCCAACTCCGCAGGCGTTGTTTGCAAGCACGTCATCTCAGGTCGATCCGAATGTGATCACGATAGCGATCCAGCCCGATGAAGGAATTTCAATCGCATTTGATGCTAAACGGCCTGGGACACAGATGCGCACGGTCAATGTTCAAGCGCATTTCTCATATCAGGGAAGTTTTGGATCAAAAGGACCGGTGGCATACGAGACTCTGCTGCTCGACTCGATGCGTGGCGATGCCACTCTGTTCACGCGGCGCGACGAAGTGGAGGCGGAATGGCGGATCATCACGCCGATTGAAGAGGCATGGGCAGAAATTCCAGCACCGCAGTTTCCGAATTACGCGTCTGGAAGTGAAGGACCGAAAGCGGCGGGCGATTTGATCAAAGGTGCGGGCCGGGAGTGGACCCCTATCACGCAGTGACGCGGGATGTGTAAGAGGGCTGGCGAACAAAGAGGCATGCGTATAATGCTCGCGCCACGCAAATCGAAATGCCGTGGCCAGACTCCAACAAGAGGGCAGGCATGTCTACCGGGTCGTCTCCGAAGTCTCCCAGTCGCAGGAATTTCCTTTCTACCGCGGGTACCGTTGCAGCCCTAGGCGCAACCACGAGCGCGCTTCCGGCCTTCGGAAGCAGTGCATCACCGGCGAATCCGAGCGGTGCATTTACCGTTGCCAATGCTGGTCCCCAAGCGAAATCTGTTTCCAAGCGGAAGATACCGATCGGAGTATTTGATCCGGTTTTTGAGCAGATGGAGCTGGACCCGATGCTAGATCTGATTTCGAGTTGGGGCATTGAAGCAGTTGAGATGGGGACTGGCGGCTTTCCGGGAAATCGCCGCTGTCCGCTGGACGAACTCCTGCAGGATCCGGCGAAAGCGAAAGCCTGGAAAAAGAAGTTCGAGAGCAAGAACATTGAGGTGTCGACGCTCAGCTGTCACGGAAATCCCGTTCACCCTGATGCGAAGATTGCTGCCCGTGATGCGCTGACATTCCGCAAGACGGTGCAGCTTGCAGAGCGGCTGGAAGTGCCGGTGATCGTAGGGTTTTCGGGGTGCCCGGGGGGAGCTCCGGGCGATACCATGCCGAACTGGGCAACGTACCGATGGCCTCCGGAGTTCGATCAGATTTTGAACTGGCAGTGGAAAGAGAAAGTAATTCCGTACTGGACGGATGCAGCGAAATTTGCGCGCGAGCACGGCATTCACAAGCTTGCTTTCGAGATGCATCCCGGGTTTGTGGTCTATAACCCAATGACGCTGATGAAGCTTCGCGAGGCTGTTGGTGAAGAGATTGGAGCTAACTGTGATCTTAGCCACTTGTTCTGGCAGGGGTGCGACGCGGTAGAAGTCATTCACTTCCTGGGCAAAAACAACATGCTGTTTCATGCGCACATGAAAGACACGGTGTTCTTCAAAGACAATGTTGCGAAATATGGTGTGCTAAATTTCGCGTTCGAAACGAATGAGTTGCCACAGGCGTCAGAAACGTTTCGAGCAGTCGGATACGGACACAGTGCCGGTACGTGGAAGGAAATCGTGAAAGCGTATATGGATGTCAACTACCAGGGAATTCTAAGCATCGAGAATGAAGACCCGATTCTTCCCGGCCAAGTCGGAGTCCAGAGAGCGCTGTATGTGCTGAAAAACGTACGCGAAGAGTTGTTGGCCGGTACAACATCTTGACAGCAGGCATTGTTCGCACACCTATGGATCGTCGCGATTTTGGACGCAATTTGGTTGGGGCGTCGGCTGGAGCGGTTTTGTCTTCAATCCCAGCGTTCAGCGCGGTCGCTAACGAACCACCATTCAAGTTTTCGGTGATGCTGTGGACGGTAGATAAGAATCTTCCGTTCGAGCTGCGGCTCGAGAAGGTTGCACAGGCAGGCTACTCCGCAGTGGAACTGGTCGACGAGTTCAAGGGTTGGTCGGACGCCGATTTCCAGCGAGCAAACTCCCGAAAACGTCAGCTAAAGTTAACCTTCGATGCGACAGCCGGAGTGTGGAAGGGAATTGCCGATCCTCACGGGATCGACGCATTCGTGGCAGACCTCAACTCCTTCGTTCCCACAGCCAAGAAACTTGAGTGTTCTGACATCATTGTGTTGTCAGGCGATCGGGTGGAAGGCGCATCCCGCGAGCAACAACACCAAGCGTGTATTGAGTCGCTAAAGCGGGGTGCCGAAGTTGCGGAGAAGCATGGTCTGCGACTACTGCTTGAGAACATCGATCAGGAAGAAAATCCTAAATATTACCTGACCTCGGTGGCGGAGGGATTCGACATTATTCGTGAAGTGAACCATCCACGGGTCAATTTCCTTTACGACTTTTACCACGAGCAGATTTCCGAAGGGAATCTGATCAAGAAACTTACGGAGAACATCAGCTTTGTTGGATTGATCCATGTCGCAGATGTACCCGGGCGCCATCAGCCTGGCACCGGAGAGATCGCTTATGCGAGCATCTATCGCAAACTGGCGGAGTTGAAATACAAGGACTACGTGGCCATGGAATTCGAGTCCGAGGGAGACTTGGTAGACACGCTTCGCAAGGCTCGCGAGCAAGCCATCGAAGCCACTAACAAATCGATTTTCTAATGGCGCTCGGGATTGACGGTTGAAGTACCGGGGGTTAACCTAACGGTCTCTCCTAGTTTTGGGGTGAATCAGAATGCAAAGGCGCAATGCGCTGAAGTTATTGGCCGGGGCCGCAACTTTACCACTTCTTTCACGCGATGCTTTGGCGTTTTTCCGTAGTCTCCAAACGCAAATCACAGAGAAGCCGGATCTTAAGACCTTCACACCCGCACAAAATGCGATGGTGGAGACCATGTCTGAATTGATTATTCCGGCGACTGATACACCCGGCGCAAAAGGCGCGCGAGTGAGCGAATTTATCGATCTGATCCTGAGCGATTGGTCGGACGATGCTGACAAAAAGATTTTTCTGGATGGACTCGCAGATGTCGACCAGCGCAGCCAAGGATTGTTCGGCAAGAATTTTCTTGAGAGCACGGTCGCTCAACAGACCGAGGTGATGCGCGTGCTGGACGAGGAACTCGTGAAAGCGCAGAGCAATATTGAGCCGAACCGCGATGGTCGAAGGGTCTTAGCAGAGAAGACTTTCTATTACATGATGAAGAGCCTGACCTTGGTCGGCTACTACACGTCGCAAGTGGGCGAGCAGGAGGAATTGCATTACGAAATCATTCCTTCGGCTCACGAACAGTGCGCGCCGATCCCGGCCAAGGAGCAAAGCTAATGGCGAGCAAGAATTACGATGCCATCGTGGTGGGGTCGGGGATCACGGGCGGATGGGCAGCAAAAGAGCTTTCTGAAAAAGGGCTTGAAACGCTGGTGTTGGAGGCGGGGCGACCGATCGATCCGGCAAAGGACTACGTTGAGCATGTTCCAGTCTGGAAGCAACGCTACCGGGGCATGGGGGATCGCCGGACAACGAGCAAGGACCAGCCCATCCAGACGACGAGCAGTGGGGTGGATGAGTGGAACAGCAAGTTCTTCGTCAATGACAACGAAAACCCGTACACGACCCCGACTGGGAAGTCATTTCTCTGGATTCGTGGCAGGCAGGTGGGTGGACGGTCGATCATGTGGGGCCGCCAGTCCTACCGCTGGAGCGATCTTGATTTCGAAGCGAATCAGCGAGACGGAATCGCTGTCGACTGGCCAATTCGGTATCAAGATATTTCGCCCTGGTATGACTATGTCGAAGATTTCATTGGAGTGAGTGGGAAAGCGGAAGGCTTGCCGCAACTGCCGGACGGAAAGTTTCTGCCACCCATGGCATTTACATGCGCCGAAGAAACCGTCAGGGATGCGGTGGCGAAGCACTTCGGAACTGAACGGCGGATGACAATCGGGCGCACCGCGATTTTGACGCAAGCGCATCGCGGCCGTGCGGCCTGCCACTATTGCGGTCCGTGCGCGCGTGGTTGCATTACGAAGTCGTATTTCTCAAGTCTCAACTCGACGCTGCCGGCGGCGCTGGCTACGCGGAAGCTCACGGTACGCCCGCACAGTGTTGTGCACAGCTTGGTGTTTGATCCGGCAAGCCGCAAGGTGACCGGCGTGCGTGTTATCGACGGACAAACGCACGACACCATGGAATTCAAAGCGAAAGTCGTATTCCTGTGCGCATCGGCCTTCGAGTCGACACGCATTCTTCTGCATTCGACGAGCACGGAATTCCCAAATGGCTTGGGCAACTCAAGTGGCGAACTCGGCCGGAACGTGATGGACCATGTCATGGGTGGCGGGGCATCTGCGGAAATCCCTGGGCATGAGGACAAGATGCCGCAGGGCAGGCGGCCCAATGGAATCTATATTCCGAGATTTCGAAATGTAAAAGAAAAGCGCGCAGAATTCCTGCGGGGATACGGATTCCAAGGCGGAGCTTCGCGCGACGATTGGGGCAGAGGGTTGGAGCTAGCTGGGTTCGGAGCCGATTTCAAAAATGCGCTCAGAAAACCAGGACCGTGGCGCTTTGATTTCTACGGATTTGGCGAGTGCCTACCGAACCACGAAAATGTGATCGAACTAGATCCCGAAAAGAAAGATGCATGGGGCATTCCAGCTCTGCGAATCACTTGTGCCTGGCGCGAGAATGAACGGGCGTTGTTGCAGGATATGAGCGTTGCCGCTTCAGAGATGCTGACTGCCGCGGGCGCCAAGAACATCACGCCATTTGTCGAAAACAATGCTCCGGGACTGACGATCCACGAAATGGGAACGGCACGCATGGGCCGCGATCCGAAGACCTCGGTCTTGAATGCGCATAATCAGGCGCATGATGCCAAGAATCTTTTCGTAACCGACGGAGCATGCATGACATCTTCGTCATGCGTGAATCCTTCGTTGACCTACATGGCGCTAACAGCTCGGGCGTGTGATTTTGCAGTTGGGCAGTTGAAAAAGGGAGATCTATGAACCGGAGAACATTTCTAGGGACAATTACGGCTGGATCCATGGTCGCGAGCCGGCTGAGTTGGGCGATCGCGGGGCGGAAACTCGACGCCATTGGTGTGCAACTCTACACAGTGCGTAACGCGATGAAGGCCGATCTTCCGGGAACAATTGCCAAGGTTGCGCAGATCGGCTATCAGGAAGTCGAGTTCGCGGGATATTTCGACCACTCTCCAAAAGAAATTCGCTCCGTACTTGACCAAAATAACTTGTCGGCACCATCGGCTCACATTCCCTATGACGTGCTGGATGACAAATGGCCGGGAGTGTTGGAAGCAGCGCAAGTAGTGGGCCACAAGTACATTGTTTGTCCCTGGATTGATGATGAAGTTCGCAAGCAAGGGCGGTGGAAAGAAGCGGCCGCGAAATTCAATAAAGCCGCCGAGGCCTCGAAAAAGGCTGGGATTCAATTCGCATACCACAATCACCACTTCGAGTTTGTGCAAGTCGAAGGGAAATTTGCGTATGACGTATTACTGGAGCAGACCGATCCAAACCTGGTGCAGATGGAAATGGACTTGTGCTGGATGAATATCGCGGGGCAGGATCCAATTAAGTATTTCGAGCGGTATCCGGGTCGATTTCCTCTGGTACATGTGAAAGACGTAAAGAAAATTCCTCCGAAGATTGGCGACACGCCGGTTGATTTTGAAAAAGTTTTCCCGGAGATGACGAGTGTTGGGTCTGGCGTCATCGACTTTAAGCGAATCTTCGCTGAGTCTGACAAAGCAGGAATCAAGCACTACTTCGTTGAGAACGACTATCCGAAGTCAGAATTCGACAACATTCAAGCGAGCTATAAATATCTGCATGATTTGCGCTACTAGCGTGAGTTGTTAAGTTATCCAGGAAAATCACCGCAGGCGGTTCGAGGAATGTCTGCATGCAGGTAATCCGATCTACCAAAGTTTATGACGTGTGCATCATCGGGTCGGGAGCTTCCGGCGGCACCGCTGCCAAAGTTCTCACTGAGGGCGGCCTCAACGTCGTACTGTTGGAAGCCGGCGGCCCCGTCGACCCCAGCAAGGACTTCAAAGAGCATGTCTGGCCTTACGAATTGCCCCACCGCGGCATTGGCAAAGGTGGCGAACATCGAGGCGAATTGAATGATGAGTTCATTGCGCCCAATGGGTTCTGGGAAATTGAGGGCGAGCCGTACACAGCGGCGCCCGGCTCGCGATTCCGATGGTTTCGCTCCCGGATCGTCGGTGGGAGAACGAATCACTGGGGGCGAATTGCGTTGCGCTTTGCGGCAGTGGATTTTCGAGCGCGATCAACGGATGGAATGGGCGACGACTGGCCGATTTCCTACGATGACCTAGCGCCTTATTACGACAAAGTTGAATCTTTTATCGGAGTTTTTGGCACTAAGGAAAATATCCCGAGCGCGCCAGATGGCGTTTTTCAGCCTCCGCCCAAGCCCCGCTGCAACGAACTGTTCATCAAGAAAACTTTCGATAAGCTCAACATCCTCTGCGTACCGTCCCGCTTGGCGATCTTGACCAGGCCGCTGAATGGCAGGCCCGCCTGCCACTATTGCGGACAATGCGGGCGCGGCTGCCGAACTGCGTCCAATTTCAGTTCGAGCCAGGTCATGATTCCTCCTGCGCAAGATACGGGGCGCCTCACACTGATCACGGATGCGATGGCACGCGAGATCGTGATGGGCAAAGACGGGAAAGCCGAGGCCGTTGCGTACATCGACAAGAAAACTAAAACTGAGCAACGCGTGCGAGCACGAGCATTTGTGATAGCAGCGAGCGCGTGTGAGTCGGCGCGACTCCTGCTGAATTCGAAGTCCACGCTCTTTCCGGATGGCCTCGCAAACTCCTCCGGAGCAGTTGGAAGATACCTGACAGACTCGGTTGGTACTGATGGGTACGGTTATTTCCCGCAGCTCGAAAAAGTTCCGCCGCACAATCACGACGGGACTGGAGCGATGCACCTCTACACGCCGTGGTGGAAATTTGATCGCAAAAATGACTTTCTACGCGGATACCACATCGAGATGTGGGGTGGTCGCGAGCTGCCTGGTGTGGGTTCGTTTGACGGCGTCTGCTACGAACACGAGGGTTATGGCCCTGCCTTGAAACAGAGATGCCGCCAAATGTATGGAACGACGATGGGCTTCGCCGGACGTGGCGAAATGATTCCCAATGAGGACAGCTATTGCGAGCTTGATCCGGATGTAGTGGATCGATGGGGAATTCCTGTGTTGCGTTTTCACTGGAAGTGGAGTGACAACGAAATCAAGATGGCCAAGGATATGCAGGAAACGTTCCGGCAAATTGTCGAAACTGCGGGCGGCACCTATCTAAAAACAACGGGCCCAGACGGGCCGCGGCCCTACGGTATTGCTGACGGAGGGGTGATCATCCATGAGCTTGGGACTGCCAGGATGGGGAGCAATGCGAAAACGTCGGTGCTGAATAGTTATTGCCAAGCCCACGACGTCCAAAACGTATTTGTGACGGATGCAGCGTCGTTTGTGACCAATCCGGACAAGAACCCGACTTTGACAATCATGGCGCTAACATGGCGAGCGTCGGACTATTTGTTGGATCAGGCGAAGAAGGGGAGTTTGTAGCGAGGGTGCAATGGCGATGAACCGGCGTGACATCCTGAAGTCGCTGACCGCAGGACTGGTGTCAGGATCCGTGCTTCGGGTGATTCCCGCCGAGGCGGCAGAATACGCTCATCACGCGGTGCACGCAGAGAAAGTGGGCGCACCAGCCGGGGTCTATAAGCCAAAATATTTTTCGGAGCATCAGTACAAAACCCTTCGATCTCTTTGCCAAACCATCATCCCAGCGGATGAGCGATCGGGAGGCGCGCTGGAGGCCGGGGCTCCGGAGTTCATCGATTTGCTGACAAGCGAGAATGAAGAGTATCAACTCACGCTCGGTGGTGGGCTCATGTGGCTCGATGCGACGTGTGTAGACCGATGTGGACAGAATTACCTGGAGTGTTCTCCGCCGCAACAAAAGGAAATTCTGGATCTGATCTCCTATAGAAAGAATGCGAAGGCGGACCCCAGTATCAGTCAGGGAATTGAATTCTTCGCCTTTCTCCGAGGTATGACCGTCGATGGGTATTTCACCAGTGAAATTGGGATTAAGGATCTTGGATACGTTGGCAATACTTTCGTTAAGGGTGACTTCCCTGGCTGTCCGCCCGTGCCCGAAAGTTAGTTAGTTTCTGCTGTGGTGGCTACCTGTCTTTGCCCGTTTTTGTCTATCTGCTGGACATTCAAATAGCTGCGAGCCACCATAAGATGTGATGTGCGTCACACTCAGGATGGCAGCAATCCACGGCAACGCGTTGCCTGCTACCCGTAGAGTTGAAACAGGAGCATGAAACGATGTCGACAGCGTGGACGTCTAGGTACGCGCAACGCACTAAGGGTGTAAAGAGCTCGGCCATTCGGGAACTTCTAAAGCTTACGCAGCGTCCGGAAGTAATTTCGTTCGCTGGTGGATTACCTGCGCCGGACGTTTTCCCGACTGAGCGATTTGAGGAGGCTTGTTCCAAGGTGCTTCGCAATTACGGCAAGGAAGCTTTGCAGTACGGCGCCACTGAGGGTTACGAACCGCTGCGTGCGATGATCGCTAGACACACGTCGAGGTACGGAATCAACGCGGGGCCGGAGAACGTGCTCATCACGTCGGGGTCGCAACAGGCGCTCGACCTGATCGGGAAGCTTCTCATCAATCCGGGAGACCGTGTTCTCGTAGAAGCACCGACGTATCTCGGAGCACTCCAGGCTTTCAACGTTTACGGCGCCGAGTATGTGAGCGTTCCAAGCGATGATGACGGAATCCGAACCGAGTTGCTGGAGGCACCGCTGCGCTCGGGGCCCAAGTTCATGTACATCCTGCCGAACTTCCAGAATCCGGGAGGCACGACGCTTTCTGAAGGTAGACGACAGGAACTGGTGCTGCTTGCTGACCGTTTTGGAATTCCAATTGTTGAAGATGATCCTTACGGTCAACTGCGTTATGAGGGCGAGCACTTGCCGCCTCTGGTCGAGCTTGATCGGGTGAATCTGCGTCGCGACAGCGGATACTCGATCGGCAACGTAATTTACCTGAGCACGTTCTCTAAAACTCTCGCACCTGGTCTGCGCCTTGGCTGGATAGTTGCGCCTAGCGAGGTGATCTCAAAAATGGTACAGCTGAAGCAGGGTGCAGATCTACATACCTCGACGTTTGCACAGATTGTCGCGTACGAAGTTGCTCACGAGAATTTTATGGATGGGCACATCAGGATGATTCGCCGCCTTTACGGCGAACGGCGAGACGCAATGCTGGCGGCGCTAGAAGAGTTCTTTCCTCCCGAAGTGAGTTGGACTCGACCGAAGGGTGGTCTCTTCTTGTGGGTGAAGCTCCCAGAAGGCATGGATTGCCAAAGGTTGTTTGAGTCGGCGATCAAGGAAAATGTTGCGTTCGTCCCTGGCGATTCGTTTTATGCAAATAATGGCGGCGAAGGGCGACGCCATTTGCGGCTCAACTTTTCGTACGTGCCGCCGGACAGGATTCGCGAGGGCATCCGACGCTTGTCGATCGCATTAAAGGGACAGCTTGAGGAGATTTACCCGATCGTCCCGGTTGGGTGAGTGGTGCCCATTGGACTCGTAGCGTTGACTCGTTGCGGGACTAGGCAAAGGGGCTTTCCACCGACGGACTTTGCGGCGTGAACAGTTCGGCTCCTTCGGCTGTGATGTGCATGTCGTCTTCCAGCCGGAGCCCGAATTCCCCACGAATGTAAATGCCAGGCTCATCACTGAACGTCATGTGCTGAGCGAGCTTGGTCTGATTTCCGCGGACTAGATAGGGCCACTCATGTCCGTCTATTCCCATTCCATGGCCGACGCGATGGGTGAAGTACTTGTAGTCGGGGCCAAACCCAGCATCGACGATCACTTTGCGAGCGGCGGCATCTATGTTCCCGCACTCCACTCCGGGGTGTGCTGCCGCCAGCGCGGCGCTTTGTGCCTTGTGCACGATATCAAACACCTTCTTCATTTTGTCTGATGCTTTGCCCAATACGAAGGTACGGGTGATGTCGGAAGTGTAGCCTTCGACGGTGCAGCCGCCGTCGACGAGAACGACCGATCCCTCGCGAATGACTTGGGGCGTGACGGAGCCGTGGGGGAAGGCGGAGTACTCGCCAACCTGGACGTCTGCTCCGCCTTCGAATCCGAGCTTCGCGTGGGCCTGTTCAATCAGATGTTCCGCGTCGGGCTTCGTCATGCCGGGTTTTAGCGCACGATACGCTGCTTCGTAGGCGGCTAACGTAACCCTGGACGCGAGTCTCATTCGTTCGACCTCTTGTTCGCTCTTGATCATGCGACAACCCGCTGTGATCGGAGTTGCGGCCTCAATTTGAGCTTGGGGAGATGCGGCGGCAATTCCCTGGCTGAATACGAACTTTACGGTTTCTTCTATGCCCAGCTTCGAGCTTCCGAGTCCGCGATCTTTCAGTCCTTGCGCGACTCGGTCATACGGATTCTCGTCTTCTTGCCAAATCCGTACATCGGGATTCGCTCCGCTGGGTCCTTTGGAGATTTGTTCACGGGCGCGTCCTTCTTCAAAAGCAGGCGATACGAAAAACGCGTCTCCTTTCGCGGGCAAGACCATGGCGAAGAGGCGTTCGCCACCCCACCATTGGATTCCGGCAAAGTAAACCAACGATGTGCCTTGAGCGAGCAGGATTGCGTCAATGTGTTGCTCGCGCATCAAAACTCGAGCCCTCTCCTGGCGTTGTGCTCGCTCTTCGATTGAGACTGGTCTCGCTTCGTTGCGACGCGATCTGAGGCTATCAATGGAGGGGGGCAGGTTCTCGGCATTTTGTCCGCGAACCTCTTGGGAAGAGAGCGGAGAAACTGAGGTTACGCCCGCAACAACTGTGCTCGCTTGCAAGAATCGACGCCGTGAAATCAAGAAGGGCCTCCGGAACGCGCGTCATTATAAACGTCGGACTGAAACTTAGGTGGCGCTCCGGCGTGAACAAGCATGCGACCGGCGAACCAGACCGAACAATCGTTTCGATGGAGACTGGCTTTCAATGCGCGGGATGCGGCGAGTGGAATGAAACTCGCGTAGACGAATCGGCGGGACATCGGCAGAGCTACGTTGAAGATTGCCAGGTGTGTTGCCGTCCGAATGTTTTGCGAGTCGAATACGATCTGGAACTCGAGAAGTATATGATCGGCGCGGAACTTGAGTAGAATCGGCGGAAAGAGATTCCAAATCGTCTCGTACTGAGGGGAGCGTTCACATGGGGACAGCAGCTGGTTCGCATTCCGGTCGAATGGTTTCTCATAACATGGTGACTACCCAGTTCGAACTCGATGGTTATCGAGTGGCGCGAACTTTGGGCGTGGTGCGAGGAATTGTTGTGCGCTCACGCTCAATATTCGGAACGATTGGCGCAGGTTTGCAAACGTTGGTGGGCGGCAACATCACGTTGCTGACAAACTTGTGCGAGAAAACACGGTCAGAAGCGTTCGACCTAATGCTGATGCATGCCGCCGAGCTCGGAGGAAACGCTGTGGTCGGAGCACGCTATGATGCGACCGAGATCATGCAGGGCGTAACGGAAGTGCTCGCGTATGGAACGGCCGTGTTTGTGGAACCGACGAAGTAGCCCGTTTCAATGCCGATGCCTAACCTGTCAGGCGCCGAGTTCCCCACGTCGCACAAGTTCCTCTAGCGCTGATTGACGATACGCGAACGTTTTGCACAATTGCGGCGCGAGGAACAACCGGTTCGCGATGCTTCCAAGAAATCCTGCTCCCGGGTCGTAGTCGATGGAGTCTCGAATGAGTGTTCCCTCAACGTTCCGCCTCGTTTCTTTGTGAAATTCGTGGCGGTGATGCCAGCTCTTGAACGGACCTTTCAATTGAATGTCCTCGAAATACTGATTGGGAGCGAAGGCCGTGATCTCTGCCTCGGAGGTAATGCGAAACGGCAGAAATGGCACGGTGCGATACGAGGCGCTCAAGACTGAGCCTGTCCCTGCCTGATTTTGGTTTTGCAAGCCCGCTGACGCCTGTGCCGCTGCGGGCACGATTTGCATGCCGTCTAATTTGACCTGCATCCATCGAGGCATGAGGCGTGGCAGATTGCTTGGGTCGCCGAAGAATAGGAACACGCGATCGAGCGGCGCGGCTACCCACTGCTCAAACTGAACATGATGCAACATGAAGGCTGCTGGTGATTGTACAGAGTGCGCTCTACAGACGATATTCTCATCAGCTCACGCTTTCTTTGGCATGCAAGCCGCATTCGGTCTTAGTGAATCCGGACCAGCGGCCGGCGCGCGGATCTTCGCCGATCTGAACTGGACGAGTGCAATGCGTGCAGCCAATGCTGGGGTAGTTACGATCATGCAGAGGGTTGTACGGCACGTGGTTTTGATGCACGTAGTCCCACACCATCTGCGCGCTCCAATCGGCGATGGGATTGATCTTGTAGAGACCGAATTTATTGTCCCATTCCACCTTGCCGGCGCCAGCCCGGTCAGGCGTTTGATCGCGACGGATCGCTGTGACCCAAGCTCGCAAGCCGGAAAGTCTTCGACGCAGCGGTTCAACTTTTCTGAGAGCGCAGCATTGGTCAGGATTGCGATTCCACAGCGCGGGCCCGTGGGCAAGTTCTTGTTGCTCGGGTGTCAGAGCGGAGCGGACGTGCTCGATCTTGATCCCGTACCGTTTCTCGACGCGGCGCATCAGGTCATACGTTTCTGGAAACAGGAAATCGGTGTCGATCGTGAAAACCGGGAGATCGGCGCAGACGCGCGACGCGAGATCGATAAGTACCATTCCTTCGACCCCGCCACCAGAGGCCATGCTGATTTCGGACTTGAATTCCTGAGACGCCCAGACGAGCAAGTCTTCCGCGGTCCAAGCCTCGGCGAGAGTTTTGATTGTTCTTAGTTCTCGGTCGTTCATCGTGCACTGCTCCCGGTTCTGACTGTTGCTGCAAGTTCCTCCGCTGGCGAGGTCCACGTCGGATAGATTTCTGGAACCCGCATCATTTCGATAGTCGTTTCGCCGGCCGTCTGCTTTGCAAAGCGGACCACCTCGCCAACGATCAGTAAGGAAGGCGCGGGAAGTTGTGGAGCATCTGATAGCGTGCCGACAGTGGCGACATGCACCTTCTCGTCATGCGCCATTACGTGGGAAACAATGGCGCACGGTGTAATCGGCTTGAGACCGGCAGCGAGTAAGCGGTTCTGAATAACTTGGTAATTATGGCCGGGCATGTAGATGACAAACGTCGCTCGCGATGCTGCGAGTGCCGCCAAGTCAATGCTGGAATCTTCGGCGTGGTGGCCGGGCAGAATTACCAAGGTCGAAGCTACCTCGCGATGTGTCAGTGAGACCTGTATTGAGGCAGCCGCGCTCAGGGCGGTCGTGATTCCCGGGACGATCTCAACGTCGATGGAATGACGACGCAATGCATCGATTTCTTCTCCAGCACGACCGAAGATCATCGGATCGCCGCCTTTCAAGCGAACTACTTTCAGACCAAACGAGGCAAATGCCACCAGGAGGGAATTAATTTCGTCCTGGCTTGTCGATCGACGACCGCAGCGCTTGCCCACGTTTCGCAAATGGGCCTTCGTGTTAGCGAAGTTGAGAATCTCGGAACCAATCAGTTCGTCATGCAGGATGACGTCGGCTTCGCGGATGAGACGCAGCGCTTTCACGGTGAGAAGTTCCGGATCTCCGGGACCTGCACCGACTAAATACACTTTGCCTTTCACGACAACTCCTTGTGTTCGGGCTTCGATGTCCGTTGAAGAAACTGTTCAAATGATTCGTGGCTGCTGATTTCACGCAGAGCCTCGAGACGGCGCGCCGGGCTGGGCTGCGTTCGGAAGAGATGACGCCGTATCTCCCCGATCTCTTCAAGCCAAGGGCCGAATTCTGCAGGGAAGGTCTGTTCCAGTTGTCTGCGAAGCCGCTGCGCAAGCAAGGGGCTGTCGCCCGCGGTCGAAATCGCAATCTGAAGATTCCCACGGCGAACCACCGATGGGTAATAAAAATCGCATCGATCTGGAACGTCGACTACATTGCAGAGCACGTGTCGTCGTTGGGCCTCGGCAAAAATTGTGTCGTTTACTACCTTGGAAGATGTTGCCGCGACTACCAGAAAAATTCCTTCGAGATCGGCGCTTTCGAAGTCACGCGACTCCCAATAAATACTGTTCGACTCGAACCAATCTCTTACTTGTGGCGTTGCACTTGGAGAAACAACGCGGACGTGCGCACCGGATTCGAGAAGACTGCGGATCTTGCCTTCGCCAACCGGGCCTGCGCCGACTACAAGGCAAGTTCTGCCTTCGAGCTTCAAGAAAATCGGGAAGAGTGGGGCGCTCTTACTCATGAGTTAGCCTCCAACCCGTGGGGAATGGGTCCGGGTGCCGGGTCACGCTCGACCGGTTCGACAATCTCGCCGGCCAAAAAGCTGCGTAGCTCGGCGTCGCTATGGCGGTGGAAGAACCGGCGCAGATTTTCGCCGGGACCACGCTCGTTATGAAATCGCTGCAACAAGCGTTCAATCGCATTCGGAACCTCCAGCGCTGTGCAGCGATAGCCCACTGGTCGCGCCACGGACGCATGTGCCCCGAGAGAGCCGCCCACGCAGAAGTAATAGGCATCAACGGACTGCCCATCGACCTTCATCTTTTTTCCTTCGATTCCCAAATCTGCGATCCAGTGCTGGCCGCAACTGTTAGGGCAACCGGTCACGTGGAGTTTTAGATCCTGATCGAATCCGGGCAAGCGCTCGTCGAGTTCCTCGACCAACCATCTTGAGAAGGTTTTCGTTTCGGTGATGGCGAGCTTGCAGAACTCGGTGCCAGAGCACGCCACAACGCCACGGAAGAAAGGTGAACCAGCGACAGGCAATTCAATGGCAGCGAGTTCCTTTGCCAGAGCGTCGGTGTTTTTCTTTGGGACGTTGATGATGAGTAGATTCTGCATGTTGGTAGTGCGCAGATGGCCATCAGCAAAACGGTCAGCCAAGTCAGCGGCCGCTTTCATCTGTTCCGCGCTGATACGACCGCGAAGGACTGTGGCGCCCAGGTAAAAACGTCCTTCTTGTTTTTGCGGATGGATTCCGATGTGATCGCGATAAACGTCTGCAGGTGGGTGTTCGACTTCCGCTGGATCGAGCCGATAGCCGAGGCGCTGCTCGATCTCATACTGAAAGCGTTCGGGTGTCCATCCGTGGCGAAGGAATAGGAATTTCAGTCGTGCCCGCTCGCGGTGCTCGCGCAGGTCGGTGGAGTCGCGAAAGATTTCTGCAATCGCGCGAACCACTGGGATAACCTGCCGCTGGCGGAGGAACGCGTTGATCCGAGGCGCAAGGAATGGATCGGCGGAGAGTCCGCCACCAACGCGCAGCGAAAATCCTACCTCTGAGCGCCCTCGGGAAGTGCGGGTAATTGCCGTGAGACCGACATCGTTGATCTCTGGATAGGAGCACCATGCGCGGCATCCTGCAATGCTGATCTTGAACTTGCGGGGCAAGTTGTAGAACTCAGAATTGCCCGCGAGAGCGTTTGTGATATCGAGGGCAAGCGGGGATGCATCGCACAACTCTTCGTTGTCAATGCCAGCGACGGGGCATCCGGTTACGTTACGCGTTACATCGCCACAAGCACCCAGCGTGTTGAGGTTGGCTTCCCACAAGGCTTCCATTAGCTCGGGTAGCGCTTCAATCGTGACCCAGTGAAGCTGAATGTTCTGACGCACTGTCAGATCGGCGGTGCCACGAGCATATTGATCCGTTACTTGTGCTATGGTGCGAAGTTGGCGTGAGGTGAGAATTCCGTTGGGGATGCGGATTCGAACCATGAAATAGGGCAGTGCCTTGCCTTCGCCGTTTTGACCACCCACAACACCGCTGCCGTCGCCCTGCGTGTAAACGCCCCACCAACGGAAGTAGGTGCCAATCCATTCTTTGGGGATCGAAGAAAAACCCTGTCTTGCGAAGTTACGAATTTCCTCGAGTCCTTCCCAAGGATTCTTCTCGCGCTTCAGCCGTTCGACGCGCTGTGCTTTCGTTTCTTTCACTGCATCCGTCATTGAAATTCCCCAGAAAAAGAAAAACCCACCGCCCGGAAAGCTCCACTGGCGGTGGGTTGATGTATGCCGATTCTAAAATCTAGAAAATTAGCTCAGCACTCTCCCTGCGCCAGAAGACACACTGCGACAACAACACATGCAGCAGCAGATCTCCTGGCAAAGGTTGAAACTCATAGGCGTCAGATACTATTTGTTTTCATGAGCGATCGTCAATCCTGAAATTCGGTTTCAAACGAGATCAGCGGATTATCGCCCACTTTGGTAACTTTGGATTTCGCGGATCGGTATTCGGTCGCAATAATATTTGCGTTTTTTCGCTTGCCGATGCTTTTTGGTGAAACGGGGACATAACATGCCGGTGTCACTTGCTACGGTCAACGAAGCGAAGGTGTTGTTGGATCGTTACTTCCCTGGATCACGGCTGGTAGCGGCACGTTCCTTAACCACCGAACACTGTAGTGTTTATCTCAAACTGGAAACTGATCTGCCGACAGGTTCGTTCAAGCCTCGGGGCGCCCTCTGGGCGTTATCGGTGAATCTCGGAAAGGGTGCGGTGAGAGAAGTGGTTGCATCAAGCACAGGCAATCATGGAGCGGCTGTCGCTTACGCTGCCAAGACGCTTGGCATCGCCTGTACTATTTTTCTTCCAAGCAATGCGAATTCGACAAAGCGGGCGAAGATTGCAGCGCTCAACGCGACGATCGTGGAGTGCGGAGCATCTGATTTGGCCTCGGCATTCGTGGCCGCGCGCGATTATTCGCAGCGCGACGGCGTCTACTTTCTGAACGATGCGACGGACCCGGACTTGCCCGCGGGTCCGGCGACGATTGCGATGGAGATCTTTGAGCAGAATCCATCGACCGACACGATTTATGTTCCGATGGGAGATACAGCGCTGATCCGTGGCGTCGCAGCTGCTGCTAAACAGCTGTCGCCGGATGTTTGCATCGTTGGTGTACAGGCCGAACGAGCACCGTCATATTTCTTATCGTGGCGCGAAGGACGTGCGATTCCCACCGATACATGCGACACAATCGCAGATGGCTTGGCGACCCGGACGCCTGAAGAGGCGAATGTGACGGAGATCCGTCGCCTGGTCGATAAGGTCATGCTGGTCGGAGAAGCGGAGATGCTTGCTGCAATTCGATATCTGTCAGAAAGGGAAGGTGCTCTGGCGGAGCCCGCCGGCGCAGCGGCAACGGCCGCCTTTCAACAGTCAGTTGGCGACAAAGGCAAACAGGTCGCTCTGCTCGTCACCGGGAATAACATCGCGCCAGATGTCCGGGAAAAGGCGCTCGGCGCAAAGAACTGATCAACGCTCAAGTATTTTCCACAGATTTTACAGAGGCTATTGAAAACGCAAGGCCCCACGCGTCAACGCAGCGTGCCGGAACCATCTTCCTAAATCCAACCTGTTGTGGTCACCATCTCGGTTAACTACAACTTCTTGCGCTTTGGCCATTTGGCCTTCGAGCCGTATCTCAGCCTGCAACTTTCGTATTGACAATAAACCATTTAGGCGTAGGATGTGGGCAAAAGTGGTCGAAAGTGGCACATAGAGTCGTTGTTTAGGGCAGCGGTGACTAGGGAAGAGGAGCCAGTGGAATTTAGAACTGACACCCCCAAAATCAGCCCAAACGAATTGAAAACGACCGAGATCGCGACCGTTTTTACCTCCCTCGTAACTGCCGTAGCGATTGTCGCCACGAACCTTGTGGCCCCAATAACGGGCAAAAACCATGTTTCGCGGAAATCACCCAGCTCGCGTGGACGAAAAGGGACGACTCAAAGTCCCCGCAGAATTCAAGCGAGTGATCGACGAGAAATACGGGAACCAATTCTATATCACGAGTTTAGACGGCAAGGTTGCTCAAGTGTATCCCTTCGAGGAGTGGGAACGGATCGAGCAGAAGCTGGCCTCGCTTTCCACCTACAACCCGACGAAAAAGAAGTTTCTGGATCGAGTGAGCTACTACGGGCAGCAAGTGGAGATGGACGGTCAGGGGCGGCTACTGATGCCGCAGTTGTTACGCGAGACGGCGCAGATCAAGGGGGAGGTTGCGGTCATGGGGACGCTGACCTACCTCGAAGTCCGAAACCTCGAAGCTCTCCGCAAGGAGATTGAAGAGAACCCGATCACGGATGAGGACACCAGGACGCTCGGCGAATTGGGCATCTAGTGCGCGAGGGTTTAACAAACACCCCCGAGTGGGGTGGACATGGAACGGAAAATGGCCATGTCCCGGTTCTTTTAAAAGAAGCGATCGATTTTTTAGCCGTTCAGCGTGGCGGGACTGTATGCGACGCCACGGTGGGCTTGGGCGGGCACAGTTTAGCAATCGCAAGACGCCTCGGCGCACCGGGTCATTTGATTGGGGTCGATAAGGATCCTGCAGCGCTGGAAATTTCGAGTGCGCGGTTACAGGCGCAGAGCGACGACTGGCCGAAGGTGGAATTGCGGCACGCGTCGTTTGCGGAGATCGGCAAACAGTGCGAATCAGCGAGTCTTGATGGTTTGCTGGCCGACCTCGGAGTAAGCAGCCTGCAGTTTGATACCGCGGCGCGCGGATTCAGTTTTCAGGCGGATGCGCCCCTTGATATGCGGATGAACCCGCTGTCAGAGCGCACTGCTGAACAAGTGGTAAACCACCTCGACGAGCGCGAGCTTGCCGATGTGATTTACGAATTCGGTGAGGAAAGGAGGTCGCGGAGAATCGCCAGAGCCATTGTCCGGTCGCGGCCGGTGCACACGACGAGGCAACTCGTTGACGTGATATCAGCCGCGGCCCGGTCAATGAAACTGGGTCACAAGAAACATGACAGGATTCATCCGGCGACCAGAACTTTTCAAGCTCTCCGAATCTTCGTAAACCGCGAACTGGACGATCTGCGGGACCTGCTTGAAGCGGCCCCGCGGATCCTGAAGCCAGGTGGACGTTTGGTGATCATCAGCTTCCACTCGTTGGAGGATCGGATTGTGAAAGACGCCCTCCGCGAAGGAGCGAAATTGGGGCACTACCGGCTGCTGGCAAAAAAGCCAGTGACGCCAGGTCAGGAAGAGATTGATCGCAATCCGAGGTCGCGCAGCGCAAAGATGCGCGCGGCTGAAAGAGTTTGAGTTTAGCCCGGAGAACCTGCCGGGTTCCCGGCACGAGAATCCGTGGCGCGCCGGGGTGAAAGTTTAGTGGTTGAGTCAGAACTGGAAGCGGGAGTCAGGGCCATGTATACAGGCACACTCATTGAAGAGTTGATGGCAACGGTTGAGCGCGCGGAACAGACGACGCGCGAGCGCGAAGTGATTACAGCAGAGGTCGATCGCTGGTTTGCGCAATCGGATTTCGCATTTCTCGAACAGAAGTATGAGGGAGTGGCATAAATGGCGGCAGCAACGGCAGTCGCGCACGGATCGGTTTCATCGAAGCGGAGAAAACCGTGCTGGGTTGGCACGCCGGAGATTTACTTCGCCAAGTCCATCGATAACTCACGGCTCGTGAAGGTAGAAGATCCGCGCCGCGCAAAGGAAATGAAACATTTCGGCATCGCGTTATGCTGCCTGTTTCTGCTCACCATGACGTACGCGTGGCAGCATTTCAAAGCGATCGAATACGGATATCGCATCGAATCGCTAAAGATCCAGCGCGATGGGATGGTGGAGATGAACCACGCCCTTCGGCTCGAAGAAGCATCGTTACGGGATCCGGAGCGGATTGATGTTCTCGCGCGGAAGCTTGGTCTGCAGTCGCCGCAAGCAGGTCAGGTAATGCGACTCGAGGGCGGCAGCGGTGATGTCGCGCCAGTGATGGCAAGTGCGACACCGATTTCCGTTATTTCGGTTCGCTAGACGTTTCGTTGCGGCTACAAGTTTGCTGGCGGCTTTCGCTTTGAGCGCAGGCCGCCATCTTTGTCTAGAGAAGGAACGCTGTGGCTGCGAGCAACCCTAAAGCGGGCGGGAATTTTCGGCTCTACATGCTTGGGCTGGTCCTTGTAGTCTGGTGCTTCGCGATTGTGGGTCGCCTTCTGTACTTGCAGATTTTCCGCTACGGCGATTTTGAAAAGCGGGCCACGAAGCAACAAAACCGTAGTTTCGATCTCTCTCCCAAACGCGGAATCATCTACGACCGGTCCGGGCGCGAACTCGCCATGTCCATTCAGGTGGATTCAGCGTTTGTAGTCCCCACCGAAACACCTGACCTTGCCAACACAATTTCACTCATCACGCGCATCACGAGGGATGATCCGCGGCTGGTGTTAGCCGATTGCAAATCTCGAAAGTCGTTTTGTTGGGTGGCGCGAAAAGCGAGCGCGGAAACCATAGAGCGCCTGAAATCGCTAAATCTGCAGGGGATCTACTACCAGAAAGAATCGAAGCGGTTTTATCCCAAACGCGAGTTGGCGGCGCAGGTCCTCGGCTATGTCGGTACTGATGATGAAGGTCTGAGCGGTATTGAGCGCGAATACAACGACCAGCTGCGCGGCAAGCCGGGACGAATGTTGATCCAGGTCGACGCTCGCAAGAAGTGGTTCGGCAGGGTGGAGAAACAACCCGACCCCGGACAAAATCTCGTTCTCACCATCGACGAAAACATTCAATACATTGCCGAGCGCGAGCTTGAGCAAGCGATGAAGGAGACCAGATCCGAGGCGGGTACAGTGATCGTTTTAAACCCGCGCACGGGAGAGATTCTAGCCCTCGCGAACCGGCCGACTTTCAATCCGAACAATCGGCGAGAGGTCACGAACGAAGCCCTCAAGAATCGCGCCGTCACAGACATATATGAACCGGGATCAACGTTCAAGATTGTCACTGTTGCCGCGGCGCTCGAAGAAAAGCTGACCCGTCCGGATGAGGTATTCGATTGCCAGATGGGATCGATCGTCATCAACGGTATGCGAATTCGCGATCACAAAGCCTATGGACTCCTGCCGGTGACTGGCATCATCGCGAATTCGAGCGACGTAGGCGCCATCAAGATTGCCTTGCGACTTGGCGACGAACGTTTTTACAAGTACATCCGCGCATTTGGCTTCGGTCAGCAAACAGGCATCGAGCTCCCCGCTGAAACGCGTGGCATGACAAAGCCCGCGAATCGATGGTCCAAAGTCTCCATCGGCGCGATTTCGATGGGGCAGGAAATCGGCGTCTCGGCAGTTCAATTGGCGGCGATGGTGTCGAGCATTGGAAACGACGGTGTGCTGGTCGCGCCGAGAATTGTGGCCGGACAACTTGATCCTCAAAGCGCGCCGCAGCCCATTGCTTTTCATCCGGCAAATGAGCGCCGAGTAATTTCGCCGCTGACGGCTGCTCAAATGCGCAGGATGCTTCAGGAAGTGGTTCTGCACGGCACGGGCCCAAAGGCATTGTTGGAAGGCTACAGTTCCGCTGGAAAGACGGGAACGGCGCAAAAGATTGATCCATCCACGGGTGCGTATTCGCATACGAAATATGTCGCCTCGTTCGCTGGATTTGCGCCGGTGAACAATCCCGCAGTTACAGTCGCAGTAATCCTTGATTCTGCACAAGGTTTGCATCAGGGCGGCCAAATTGCCGCGCCGGTCTTTCAACGCATTACGCAACACGTGCTCGAATATTTACACGTTCCCCATGATGTCGAGCTACCTGCGAGCCGCCAAATGTTATTGGCGAGGCAACGTGTAACGAACGATCAGCTCGATGAAAGCTCCCCTGACCATTTGGGAACTTCTCTTGAGATTGCGGACGCACAGGCGGCCGACCCTGCCCAGCCCGCGGCCACAGTGAAGCCGTCTGCCACGATTGCTTCACAGGTCGTTCCGGCCTCGCTGAAGGAGAGCGAACCGGTGGTCGCTCCGACCATAAAGACACCAGCCGTGCAAGAAATTGAAATTCCGGTTCCGCTGCATTCGAGCGGGACGGTGGTGCTTGATGTCGAGCAGGGAGGAGTAGAGGTCCCATCGTTCGCGGGGAAATCGGTCCGGGCTGCCATCGAGGCAGCGCAAGAAACAGGATTGGAGATCGACGCGATTGGAAGCGGCTTAGGACGCGACCAGTCGCCGCCCGCTGGCTCTCACGTGGCTGCTGGATCGCGCATCGTGGTCCGTTTCGCTCGCTGAGAGTGGAACACTCATGTGCCCTATAATTAGCTCACACCCATGAACTTCCAACAAATCCTGGAAGGCGCGGAGATACTCTCGCAAAGCGGCGAACCCAGCGTAAATGGGATCGAGTTTGACTCGCGAAAAGTGAAGCCCGGCAACGTTTTTGTAGCAATGAAGGGTGAAACGAGCAACGGCAATCGTTTCATCGAACAGGCGATTGCAAATGGTGCTGTTGCCGTAGTTACCGATTCAGCTGAGGAGCGCCAGCGTCCGAATGTGGCGTGGGCGCAGGTCATGCACGGACGCCGTGCTCTGGCAAGACTGAGTGCGAACTTCTACAAGCGGCCCGCCGAACGCGTTGCGATAACAGGAATTACCGGAACGAATGGGAAAAGCACGACAGCGTTTCTGTTGGAATCTTTGCTGCAGGCTGCGGGGCGCAAGACGGCGTTAATTGGCACGATTGAATACCACGTTGCAGGGCGGGTCCTTCCCGCACCGCATACCACTCCCGAACCCCTCGACCTGAACCGGTTGCTCAGCGAGGGGATGGGCAAAGGCGTCACCGAAGCAATCATGGAAGTGTCATCTCACGCGCTCGCGCAGCAGCGCGTATTTGCCATCCCATTTGATGTGGCAGTGTTTACAAACCTCACACGCGATCACCTCGATTATCACGGCACAATGGACGAGTATTTCATCGCAAAGCGTGTACTGTTTGAAGGTTGCGGCACATCAGCCCCTCGGGTTGCCGTGCTCAACGGCGACGATGAGTACGGACGGAGACTGCTGAATTTCAGTGAAAAACAGGGGTCCACTATTCTCACTTATGGATTTAGCTCAGGAGACTTCCACGCGAAGGAAGTGGAGACTATTTCCAGAGGAACACGTTTCAAGTTAGTGACGCCGGCGGGCGATCTTCCGATTTTCTCTCCGCTCGTAGGCCGGGTAAATGTCTACAACATCCTGGCCGCTGCCGCCGCGGCGTTCGCTCGTGGCTGTTCTCCGGATGCAATAGCGACGGGGGTGAAGGCTCTTGCTCGCGTTCCGGGGCGTTTTGAGCGCGTCGATTGCGGGCAGCCTTTCACAGTCGTCGTAGATTATGCCCACACGGATGATGCGCTTCGAAACTTAACGGCGCTGGCGCGAGAATTTGTGAACCATGGCGGGCCCAAGGGAAAGGTGATCACGTTGTTTGGTTGCGGAGGCGATAGAGATCGCGCGAAACGCCCCATGATGGGTGAGGCTGCAGGGTGCGGAAGTGATTTTGTTGTGCTTACCTCGGATAATCCGAGAAGCGAAGACCCACTCGACATCATGAACGATGCGGTTGTTGGGCTGCAGCGGTCGGCCGTGAAGTACGTGATGGAGCCGGACCGACGAACTGGGATCAAACTTGCGATTGAAAAAGCAGCACCCGGCGACATCGTGCTGATTGCGGGGAAGGGGCACGAGCGTGTTCAAGTTACCCGTGACGGAGACGCGCCTTTCGATGATGTGCTGGTTGCACGTGAAACGCTTGCGGACGCAGGCTATGAATGCGCTGCCGCGACGGCAGGAAGCAACTGATGGAGTTGCCACTGTCTCGAATTGGGGAAGTCCTCTCTGCTCCTGCCGAAACCGAAAATCGCGCGATTGCACAAGGCTATTCAATTGACACTCGAACGCTTCAGCCGGGAGACTTGTTTTTCGCGGTTAAAGGCGAGCGGTTCGACGGGCACGATTTTGTCGAGCAGGCGCTCGAAAGTGGTGCCGTCGGTGCAGTGGTTCGTAAGGATACGATAGCGAGATTTTCATCTAGGCGTCAGCTTCTGGGCGTAGACGACACGTTGATTGCGCTGCAGAGCCTCGCAACCGCCGTACGTCGCATATGGGGAAAGCAAATCATCGCCATCACTGGCTCGATGGGCAAAACCACCACCAAGGATGCTACGGCTCATTTGTTGTCGAGCCGCTTCCGAGTTCACAAGTCCGTAGGCAACTTCAATAATCATTTTGGGCTTCCCCTCGGCCTTTTGAAACTCGAACCGGAGCACCAGGTTGCCGTAATTGAAATGGGGATGTCGCATGCCGGGGAGATTGCGGCGCTAGCTCGGATTGCCGAGCCTGAGACTGGCGTGGTGACGTGCGTGGCACCCGTCCATCTCGAGTACTTCGACTCACTGGCCGGAATTGCGCGGGCGAAATATGAGTTGATTGCAGCTTTGCCAGCACACGGAACAGCGATCTTGAACGCCGACGATGACTTTGTAAGTCAATTTGGCCAAGACTTCAAAGGCAAGGTTGTCAAATTCGGTTTGAAGCCGGGCGCTGATATCAGAGCCGAAAACATCGAAATGGCAGGAACAGCGGGCAGCCATTTCGATGTGGTTGTGGATGGGGTTCGCGAAAGGTTGGAGAGCCCGCTGCTTGGGCAACACAATGTTTCCAATGTGCTCGCTGCCATAACTGCGGCTTTGCAACACGGGATCACAATGCCGGAGATTGTGCAGTCGCTTCGCGGGTTGCAGGCGGGAGATAAACGTGGCCAGGTTCTCCAACTCGGCAATATCTGCGTGATCAACGATTGCTACAATTCGAGTCCCAGGGCGCTGATGTCTACTGTCGACGCGCTGATGACCATGCCTGCCAAGCGACATATCGTGGTGGCGGGCGAGATGCTGGAATTGGGTGCGCGTGCTGAAGATTTGCATCGCGAATGTGGTCGCTATATTGCCATTAAAAAAGTAGATATTCTGCTTGGGGTGAGTGGCCACGCCGCGGCAATGTCGGAAGAAGCATCAACACGCGGTCAGAGGTCGGAATTCGTAGCAACGCCGCAAGAAGCTGGGGAATGGCTTGCTCGTGAGGCTCAAGGCGGAGACTTGATACTCCTCAAAGCGTCTCGCGGAGTCAAGCTTGAAACGGCGCTCGACAAATGGAAGGAACTACGTGGTTAGCATGACGAAGTGTTACGAAATGTGTTTGGTGACTACAGCCCACATAGAGAATACGTAACGGAGGCGATTTGCTTTATTGGCTGTTGTACGTGGAGTTGTTCCACTATTTTCCGCCTTTCCGCATTTTCCGCTATCTAACGTTCCGCACCGCATTCGCCAGCCTCACCGCGCTTTTCACTGCACTCATTGTTGGACCGCTTGTCATAAATCGTCTACGGGAGTTTCAAATTGGGCAGTACATAAGAGAAGAGGGCCCGAAGGCTCATCAGAAAAAAGCTGGTACACCGACGATGGGCGGACTGTTGATTGCCATCGCCATTGTAGTGCCGACGCTATTGTGGGCTGACCTTTCCAATCCGTTCGTTTGGATCGCGATTTCCGCGACGGTGGCTTTTGCGGCTATAGGTTTTGCTGACGACTACATAAAGATTGTTCATCGACGGAATCTTGGATTGACTGGCAGAGCGAAGCTTGGGTTGCAAATCGCCACCAGCGTAGTGATCGCGATTATTCTGATTGCGATGCAGACCCGGAGTCTGTATTCAACAAAGCTGCTGGTCCCGTTTTTCAAACAATTTCATCCTGACTTGGTAATTCCAAGCCTGGTGCAAAACCCACACCTATGGCCTTTGGCGTTCGTGCCGTTCATCATCTTCGTTGTCCTGGTGATTGTCGGTTCCAGTAATGCTGTAAATCTCACCGACGGATTAGACGGACTGGCGATCGGTTGCACGGTCATCGCGGCGGGGGCCCTTGCGGTTCTTACTTACGTGAGTGGGCATGCGCAATTTGCAGCATATCTCGAGCTACAGCGAATGCCCCAAGTTGGGGAGTTAACCATTTTTTGCGGCGCCATGGTTGGGTCGGCGATCGGATTTCTCTGGTATAACGCGCATCCTGCCGAAGTCTTCATGGGGGACGTTGGTTCACTCGCCCTAGGAGGCGCTATCGGCACGATCGCGGTTCTAATTAAGCAGGAGTTGTTGCTGCCGTTTATCGGCGGAATTTTTGTGATTGAAGCGCTTTCCGTGATTCTTCAAGTCACTTCTTATAAATTACGCAAGAAACGAATCTTCAAAATGGCGCCCATTCACCATCATTTTGAGTTGCTAGGGTGGTCAGAGTCGAAAGTGATTGTGCGTTTCTGGATTGCCTCTCTGGTATTTGCACTTTTTGCGTTGACGACATTAAAGCTAAGGTAGTGTGGGCTTGGCAGAGGGGTAGCTGTTCGATCAATTAGCGATGGATCTCGCAAACAAACGCGTTCTGGTCGTCGGCCTCGGAAAATCTGGAGTGGCTTCCGCATTATTTCTAAAGAAGCATGGCGCGCGAGTGACGGTATCCGATGCGAAACCAGAGGATCAGTTGCGAAGCGAGATTCCACTGCTTCTCGATCACGGGATCACAGTTGAAACCGGAGGCCACGGCGACCGAACTTTTCGTGGACAGGATCTCATCGTGGTGAGTCCGGGAGTGCCAGTGGATGCCCCACATCTAGTGCAGGCTCGAGCGCTTGGTGAGCCCGTAATTGGCGAGATTGAACTCGCGGCACGGTTCTTGCCAGGTCCGATCGTTGCGATCACCGGATCGAACGGAAAAACAACCACGACCACTCTTGTGGGCGAGATTCTTGGTGCAGGTGGGCTACCCACTGTAGTGGGAGGAAATATCGGTACGCCGGCGATAAGTCTGTTCGAACGTGCTACGGCGAACACGTGGGCTGTTCTGGAAGTATCCAGTTTTCAATTGGAGACCGTTCAGACGTTTCGACCGCGCATCGCAGTGATTCTGAACATAACTCCGGATCATCTCGATCGTCACCGAACATTCGAAGCATACGCCGGCGCCAAGGCCCGAATCTTCGAGAACCAGCAATCGGACGATTTCGCGGTTCTCAACGAGGATGATCCCGCGTGCGTCAATCTCGCGAAGCGGGTGAATGCACAGCTATTTTGGTTCAGCCGTCAAAAAGAAGTTCAGCGTGGTGCGTGGCTATCGGGCGGTCGCATCCTCTTTCGTGACGCAGCAAGACAGCAAGAAATCATGCTGGTTGCTGATATTCCGCTAAAGGGCGCGCACAATGTCGAGAACGCATTGGCGGGCGTGTGTGTTGGCATGCTGGTCGGTTCGAGCCCCGAAAGAATTCGCGAGGCGATACGGAATTTTAAAGCGGTTGAACACAGGCTCGAGTTCGTCGCCCGAATTCGAAACGTTGATTACTACAACGACTCGAAAGCCACCAATGTCGACGCAACCATCAAGGCTCTCGAGTCGTTTCCCGCAAATATCCACTTGATTCTTGGCGGGAAAGATAAAGGAAGTGACTATTCTGTTTTGAATGACCTGTTGCGGAGACGGGTGAAGCGGGTCTACACGATTGGAGCGGCAGCCGCCAAAATCGAGTCGCAGATTAAAGAGGCTGCCGACATCTTTCACGCGGAGACTCTAGAAAAAGCCATTCGTCGAGCGGCGCAGGATGCGAAGCCGAATGACATCGTTCTGCTGGCGCCGGCCTGTGCAAGTTTTGATCAGTTTGACAGTTACGAACACCGCGGAAAAGTGTTCAAGGATGTCGTGAAATCGCTAGAAGACCGGGCGACCTAAATGGAAGCGCTAAAGCTGAATCAAGATAGTCATCATCGCTCACAGAATTCACAGAGAAATCCACTGCCCTAGATCGCCGGCGCGTGTTGGAATGATCCGGCCATGGCTAAACGCGTTAGTGTCGATCGGTGGTTGTTTACCGTTACTTGTCTTCTAGTATTTATTGGTGTGGTGATGGTGTTCAGCGCGTCTGCTGTCATGGCGAAAGAGCGATACGGGTCCGCCTACAATTTTGCTGGAAGGCAATTTGCATGGGCTCTCGCTGGTGTCATCGCGATGTGTATCGCGATGAAGATCGACTACCGGCGGTTGAAAAATCCGGCATTGATCTTCACTTTGCTGGGCGTTACAACGTTGATGCTAATTTCGGTGTTTTTTCTGGATCGGGCCCACGGTACCCATCGATGGTTTCACCTAGGGCCACTCTCGTTTCAACCCTCAGAACTGGCTAAGCCGGCAATTATTTTCTTTCTCGCTTATTTTCTCGAAAATCGTACGAAATATATGGATGACTGGCGGAACACCTTGCTGCCCGCCATGATTCCCACTTGCCTGTTCCTCGCGCTCATTGTGTTCCAGCCGGACTTGGGCACAGCGATCGCTTGCGCGGGAATAACCGCCTGCATCCTTTTCGTCGCCGGAATTCAGCTGCGATACTTTGCGTATGCGTTTCTAGGCTCGCTCCTGCCGCTCTACTTCCTCATTTTTCACGTTGCCTATCGGCGTGATCGCATTCTGGCATTTCTGGATCCCTATTCTGATCCTCAGGGGCGCGGCTTCCACATCATTCAGTCGATGATCGCGGTTTCTACCGGAGGACTGACGGGGCTAGGGCTGATGGAGGGGCGGCAAAAGTTATTTTATTTGCCCGAGCCGCATACCGACTTCATTTTTGCTGTGACCGCCGAGGAGTTAGGCTTCATCGGGGCGTTTTTTGTGATTGTATTGTTCGCTATTTTCCTGTGGCGTGGCACGCGCGCTGCGCTTCGCACACAGGACAATTTCGGGCGGTTTTTGGCTGTCGGCATCACGAGTATGGTGGTGCTCCAGGCATTCATCAACGTTAGTGTTGTTCTCGGACTAATGCCAACCAAGGGAATCCCGCTACCTTTTGTCTCTTATGGTGGCTCATCCCTGTTCGTGACACTGGCTTGTGTAGGCGTGCTTCTGAACATTACCAAGCAGGCGGAGTAAGGCTGTTGTTCGTCCCTACTCAACGTCTTGAATGCAGCCGGCGGTTGGGTTGGGGACGTCAATCGAAAATCAACAATTAGCAATCTTTCCTGTTCTATATTCAATTGATGCGAGCAATTTTGGCTGGTGGAGGTACTGGCGGTCACGTCATACCTGCGCTTGCCATTGCGCAAGAGCTCACGAAGCAGTTCGGAGCTGAGATCCTATTTATTGGAACCGCGAGAGGTATTGAGAACCGTCTGGTCCCGGCTGCGGGATTTCCTCTCCAACTGGTAGAAGTTGGCGCACTCAAGAACGTCAGCTTGGCGCGCCGCGTGAAAACGCTGTTTGATCTTCCGCGCGCGATCATGACTGCGTCGAAGATGATTCGCGATTTTGTGCCCGACGTCGTGATCGGGGTCGGTGGATATGCGTCAGGGCCAGCGATGCTTGCCGCAAACATCCGTGGGGTGCCAACGCTCGCGTTCGAACCGAACGTCGTTCCCGGATTTGCAAACCGGGCCGTAGCGCGCTGGGTGTCGGCGGCGGCGGTTCATTTCGAAGAAACTTGTAAGTATTTTAGGAATTGCCACGTGACCGGTGTCCCAGTGCGTCGCGCCTTCTTTGATATCATTCCTCGAAGAATGGGTGGAACCCCGACGTTGTTGGTTTTCGGAGGAAGCCAGGGCGCGCACGCGATTAATCAGGCGCTCGTGGAATCGCTGCCCGGACTTCTTGAGCGTATTCCTGGTCTAGAGATCATTCATCAGACGGGGGAACGCGACTTTGCGGAAGTGAACGATGCCTACGTGCGCGCGGGTGTTCATGGTGAAGTCGCAAGATTTATCGACGACATGCCGGGGAAATTTTCGCGTGCCGACCTGGTGGTTTGCCGATCAGGAGCCAGCACGGTTGCTGAGATTACCGCGGCGGGCAAACCGGCAGTATTTGTTCCTTTTCCGAGAGCTGCGGATGATCACCAGAATGTCAATGCGCGTGCTCTTGAGCGTGCCGGAGCCGCAATCGTTGTGGAAGAAAGCAAACTCGAGGCCGCCTATCTAGTCGACACAATTACCGCTTTGCTGGTCGATCAAGCGCGACTGGAGCGAATGTCCCTGGCCGCGAGATCACTCTCGCATCCACAAGCCGTCGAGGACATTGCTCGGCTGGTTCATCAACTCGTCGAAGATCGAGTGCGCATCCTGTGATTTGGGCTATCGCGAGTTCTGCTGCAATAGGAATGCATTATGATCACCAACGCCAAGCTTGCATCTTGAAACCAGATGTCTGAAGTCTGACCGTGCATGTTTGCCAACATTCAGCGCATTCATTTCGTGGGAATCGGTGGGATCGGCATGAGTGGGATTGCCGAAGTACTGCTGAACCTCGGATACAACATTTCGGGGTCGGACTTGAAAAGTTCGCCCGTAACGCAACGCCTTGTATCGCTCGGCGCGACTGCTTTTGAAGGCCATCGCGCGGAAAACGTCGCAGGCGCCGAGGTCGTGGTCACGAGCTCAGCGATTACGACTGACAATCCTGAGGTAGCTGAGGCACGCCGACTTCACATTCCTGTGATTCAACGCGCAGAAATGCTAGCCGAGTTGATGCGACTGAAATATGGCATCGCTATCGCGGGCATGCACGGTAAGACAACAACCACATCGATGGTAGCGGCAGTGCTTGCGGCCGGCGGCCTTGACCCTACCGTGGTGGTCGGCGGCCGAGTGGATGCAATGGGTTCTAACGCGCGGCTCGGAAAGTCCCAATATCTGGTTGCCGAGGCCGATGAAAGCGATCGCTCTTTTCTGAAACTGTCTCCGATCCTCGCTGTTGTGACCAACATTGACCGCGAGCATATGGACTGTTACCGGAACATGGGCGACGTGAAACGAACGTTTCTTGAATTTGTGGATCGCCTACCGTTTTATGGGATGGTGGTCGCCTGCAACGACGATGCCATTTTGCGACGCCTTCTCCCTCAAATGCAGCGCCGCGTGATCACCTACGGGACCCGACGAGGCTCAGACTTTCATATAAGAATGGCCGAAAGCCTGCCCGGCACCAACGAACATCAACCGCTCAGTGCATTCAGAATTCGTTATCGTGAAAGCGATCTCGGTGACTTCACTCTCCATGTCCCCGGTGTTCATAATGTTTTGAATGCAACGGCTGCCATTGCGGTGGGTATCGGGTTGGACGTATCGGTAGAACACATTCGCGCGGCACTCGACACGTTCCGTGGGGTGGATCGCCGGTTCCAGCTAAAGGGAAGAGAATCGGGTGTGAGCGTCATCGACGACTATGGACATCACCCTACCGAGATTCGAGCGACTCTCTCGGCCGCGAGGCAGTGTGGCTTCAATCATATCCATGTCGTATTCCAACCGCATCGCTACACCAGAACGAAAGCCTTATTCGATGAATTTGCCACCGCTTTCGGGGATGCCGATACGCTGAATGTCCTCGACATTTACGCTGCCAGCGAGCCTCCCATCGCGGGCGTGACTGGCGAGGCGTTGGCAAAAGGAATTCAAAAGGAAAGTGAAAGGCCCGTTCGTTACGCACCTATCTTCGCAGATGCCATCGCCTCCGTAGCCGCCCTTGCTAAGCCTGGCGACATGATTTTGACCTTGGGCGCCGGGAGCGTTTCCCAGCTCGGGCCGCAAATCTTGCAAGCCTTGCAGGGGCATGAGTCGTCCGCCAAGAACTAATCCTGCTAATTCGGCCCTAGTCCAGTCTTGCTTTGAAAAAGTGCCTCGTTTTCCGGCCGATCGCCGATCTTTTTCTGTCTAACCATTTCCAAACTGTTTCGTCTAAGGATGGGTAAGAGAGGAAGCGTTATGGCATCGAACAAAGCGTACTACTGGGTGGCTTTGGCCGTTTTGGTTCTTGGACTTAACAGCGAATACCAGCGCGGTCGGATGCAGCCGCTCCACAGATTGGTGAGCAGGTCGGCAGCAACAGTTAACTGCCTGGCCATGCGTGCAGAGCAATACGTTGACTTGGCCCGAGTGCTAGTCGGAGGCAATCCGAAGGCTCCCGCGGCGACCGAATGGGCACACGCCATGCAGCGCGAGTCGGGGGACTTTAGTCGTATGGAAGCTGAGTTGGCAAATCGTCAGGAAGAATTCGCTCGTCTTGGTGCGGAGCGCACTAAATTGGTGCGACTTGGCAGGGACATGGCCAGGCATCAAGCCCAGTTTGCGAGGATTCAAGCGCATCGAGCCCAGATGGTCATTCGAACTGAGAACCTTCGAAAATCCATCGCATCATGTAGAGATGGGGAAATCCGTTTCACCATCAATGCCGATGGCAACGACGTTCCCGACACGCCAGAAACCCCAGACACGTTCTGAAGTTCAGACAGTGGCGGTGACATGCGTTTTCCAATCACCGCCCTCCCCATCCAGCCGAAATCCGTTCACTGTTTGTCACCCGCTGCTCTTCCAAACGTTGACCCGCCGCTCGCCGTTGCGATAGGATTCTCAAGCGAAAGTCTAGTAATTTACTTGAGATTCGGAGCGATCTCCTGATGCACCTACTTTCACCCCTTTGGCTGGTCGGTCTTGTGATTCTCGTCTACGTTGCCTACGACGTCGGCTACCAGCGTGGTTATCGAAAGGGTGTTTTTTCTGTGCGCTCGGGCGGAACTACCGTTGAGTCTGAAAACCGGGCGTCAACTCCTCAATAATTTTCCTGCATTGCGTTTTGAAAGTCCTTTCGGCGACATCATCACCGAAAATCTGTTTAGCTACCAACTTTTGCACTGTCTCATTTCGCGAAATGCGATTATATTGTTGAGGCTCAGCGATTCACTGTCGACAACTGACCTGATTTGATGGCGCGGAAAAACGGCCCCACCATCCTCCAGGAAGAGTTGTATCCACCACCAAGCGCTGGCCCACGCGAAGAAGTAGAAGATGCGCGATTGCTAGACTTGGAGGCGGAACAGGAATCGCCATTCCTGCGCGGACAAAAGCGCGTCTCAGTCCGGCGCGGTACCTTACCCAAAAAAACGGCGCAACGACTGATTTGGGCGGCCGTCACGTGTACCTTTCTAGTAATTTTAGGTATTGCGGCAGCGGCCCTGTATCGCTACGGCGAACGGTCGTGGCGTTTTCGCATTGAATCCAGCGACAACATCGAAATTGCAGGTCTGCAAAATGTCGCACGCTCCCAAATCATGGAAGTAATGGGAGGAGACATCGGGCGCAATATTTTCTTCGTCCCGTTGGCTGATCGTAAGACTCATCTCGAGCAGATTCCCTGGGTGGAATCTGCCAGCATCATGCGTTTTGTGCCAAACCGTTTGAAAGTGGAAATTCATGAACGAACACCCATCGCATTCGTAAGGATCGGGCCACGAATCAGTCTGATCGATGCGACCGGGGTGGTGCTGGAACTCCCGTCGTCCGGCAAACGCAAATATTCATTTCCTGTCATTGTGGGAATGAACCCGGGAGAGCCCCTTTCGACTCGCGGTCCTCGAATGCGGACCTACAACGATCTCGTAAGAGAACTGGATTCCGATGGTGCACGCCACTCGCAAGACCTCAGCGAAGTGGACCTGACGGATCCTGATGACGTGAAGGTCGCTATTGCCGACCCTTCGGGAGAAGTGCTCGTACATCTGGGGGCATCCAATTTTCTCGAGCGCTACAAAATCTATGTAACGCACGTTCAGGAATGGCGACAGCAATTTGAAAAACTGGAATCCGTGGATCTGCGATACGACCGTCAGATCATTGTGAATCCAGACCTGCGAGGCGCCCCAAGGCCGGAAGCATTGTCGCCGTCTGCTGCAAAAGCGGCCATGAATGCCGGCGTGAAGCGTGCCGCGCTTGTGAACTATGAAAGGTTCGCGTCACGTCCCATCTCATCAGCATCGAAAGGCCAAACAAAAACAGATCGCTCTTTGACCGCAAAGTTGCAGTCACCGCAAGGCCCCAATCCCAAACCTTCTTTTCAGAATTCAGCACTCGTTAAGATGACGCCGGCCAGCTCGCCTGCGCCCAAAGCGGTCGCGAAGAAACACGCGAACAATAGTTCGGTCACGAAGAAGCCTACGAAGAAAGCACATAAAAAGTCAGTTGCCAAAGCGCCAGCGAAAAAGCCTACTGCTTCAGCCGCTCCGGCAACGGTGCAGGGCAAGTCGATTCCGAGTCAGGCGTCTCCAGGCAGTTCTAAGAAAAAGCCGAGCGCCGCAATCGAGAAAGACCAAGGTCATTCATAAGGCATGGCAAATCAGGGAACAAATTTTCTGACGGTGATGGACGTAGGAAGCGCCCGAACCTCCGTGCTTGTTGCAGAGGCAACGGACACCGGGCTGCGCTACCGCGGACATGGGTTGGCGGAGTCGCGAGGTTCCCGGAAGGGTGTGATCGTCGATCTGGAAAAGGCTGTTTCGTCCATTCAGAAGGCAGTAGAGCAAGCTGAAGACGCTGCCGGCGTTCCGATTGAGCACGCTCTCGTGGGCATCGGAGGCTCGCATATCCGTGGTGTCAATAGCCATGGTGGAATCAGCTTCGGAACGCGCCCGCGCGAAATCATGCGAGAAGAAATTCGACAGGCCGTGGACAAAGCGCGCTCTATTCCACTTCCTGCAGATCGCGAGATCATTCATTTGCTGCCCCAACAGTTCATCCTCGACGAACAGTCTGGCGTTCACGACCCGCTGGGGATGATGGCAACTCGACTCGAAGTGTACGTGCACATCGTCACTGCCGCCTCGAGTGCTACACAGAATGTGATCACCGCCGTCAATAAGGCCGGCGTTCATGTCGATGACACGGTGTTCGAGCCGCTAGCGTGTGCGGATGCAGTGCTGAGATCTGAAGAACGGGAACTCGGTGTTTGTCTGGCCGATCTAGGAGCGGGCTCAACGGACCTCGTTGTCTTTCAGGAGGGTGCCGTGGCGCACACGGCGGTGATTCCGGTTGGCGGCGATCACTTCACAAGTGATCTCTCCGTCGGGATGTGCACAGCGTTGGTCGAAGCCGAAAAAATCAAGAAGGCATACGGCAATGTGGTCGTGACCCTGATTCCAGAGGGAAACGAAGTTGAGGTTCCATCGGTAGGGGACCGGCCATCGCGTCTTTTGTCGCAGCGTCTCGTAGGAGAGATTCTCGAGCCGCGAGCGCGGGAGTTGTTCGAAATGGTGCGGGACAACTTGCGACATTCAGGGATGTTGGATCGCTGTATTGCGGGGGTTGTGTTGAGCGGTGGGGCGTCGCGGTTGCCTGGCATCCTCGACGTTGCGGAATCGGTATTACGGAAACCGGTGCGACTGTCATGGCCGACGGCAATGGCCAAAATGCCAGCGGTGTTGGCTGAACCGGAATTCGCCACACTCCTCGGGCTGGTCTATTACGGGCAGCGCGCGCGAATGGCTCGCGGCTATCAGGATTACGGGTGGAGTTCACGTTTGAAAGCATTGTTTGCAAAAAAAGGCGCATAGGACAAGCGGCACTTCGGCAATGAAACGCAATCGCAACACGAAATCAAGACAGGAGTCGCAGCATGAGCAAAGAAGGCGGCATCCGCATCAGCTTTAACGAAGAGGCTCGCAACGACGCTCGCATCAAGGTGATTGGTGTGGGCGGCGGCGGTGGCAACGCCGTCAACCGCATGATTGATGCAGGGATGGATGGGATTGAGTTCATCGTTGCGAACACCGACTTGCAGGCCCTGCGCATGTCGCACGCGCCAGTGAAGATTCAGCTGGGCGTAAAGCTCACGAATGGGTTGGGTGCAGGCGCGAACCCAGAAGTAGGTCGTAAAGGAGCTCTCGAAGATTCGGACAAGATCATTGAGGTGCTCGAGGGCGCCGATATGGTCTTCATCACAACTGGTTTGGGTGGTGGAACGGGAACCGGCGCCGCGCCCATCATCGCGTCGCTCGCCAGCGAGATGGGCGCGTTGACCGTCGCCGTCGTAACAAAGCCGTTCGCATTTGAAGGCAAACGTCGTATGTCGCAGGCCGAGCGAGGAATCGCTGAACTGATGGACTCAGTGGATACCACGATCGTCATCCCGAACGAGAAACTGTTGGGAGTTGCCGAGAACGCAGGCTTCTTCGAGTCATTCCGGGTCGCAGACGATATTCTCCGCCAGGGTGTGCAGGGAATATCCGACATCATTACGATACCCGGCATCATCAATCGCGACTTCGCCGACGTGAAAGCCATTATGGCGGGTATGGGATATGCCGTCATGGGCACCGCCAGTGCTACCGGCGAACGTCGCACAGTCGAGGCGGCACAGCGAGCGATCGCTTCACCATTACTTGAAGCTGGAGCGATTGACGGCGCTCGAGGCATCCTGATCAATATCACAGGATCGAGTTCGCTTAAGCTTGCGGAGGTTCAACAGGCTTGTTCCATTATTCAGAATGCAGCGCATGACGATGCCAACATCATCTTCGGCGCCGTGCAGGATGAAAAGATGAAAGACGGTGTCAAAATCACCGTAATCGCCACGGGCTTCAAAGATTCAGCCCGAATCCAGCGTCGGCAACGCGACGCGTACGCGGTCAACAGCGGTGGAATCGGGCGAGACACAATCGACTTCGCGGATCCTGAGCCGGTTTTCGATTCACCGACTCCTTCGGCGATCATGATGCAGGAAACCGTCGAGCAGACTACGCCGGCGCATGCGGAGGTCATTCCGTTGGAGGCTAGCAGATCGACAACTCCGAATTTCGAGCCTGATGATCTGGACGTGCCCGCATTTATGCGGAAACGCACCGACGTCATGTGATTTTCCCATTAGCGGGGAATTTTGAGGGGGCAGAGATAACTCTGCTCTCTTTTTTTTGTTAACGCATCTTTTGATTTTTTTATTGGACCGCTTTGGGTGTCGATGACGTTCCGTCAATCGCGTCAACGCGGCGCTGCATCCGCATCATTAAGACTTGCCACATATCAATTTCGAGCTGGAATTGATGTTTCAGAGGCGATTGGGAGTCCGACACAAAAGCTAGGTTGTTTGCCATCTGGTTCAGAATTACCCGCATTTGCTTTAAGTCCTCTTTCATTCCTTCTACCTCGCTATGGTCGGGAGCGGGCCTACCCGCAGAATGTGAATCGCTGGCTGAGGGCGTTTGGGCCGTCGAAACAATGGACAAGGCAAGGCAAACAATACTGAGCGATAGAACACGGCCTATTGCTAGCCAACGGGACCACATGGGGAATCCTCCGAAATGTTGATTTTGCCCATTCTATTCCGCGTGGCTAAGCTCAATTCAGGTGGCAAAAGTTGAAACACTCTGCACAGTCGCGGAGGGTTACTCATTTAGTTAACACACGGTCGATTACTTTCGTGAGGGCCCCAGGGTTCAGATCGATCTAAGTTATTGTCATAAAACAGCTTGAAGCCAATTTGGAGACCGCCAACCAAAGCTAAATAGCGGTTGCATGGCCCGCATAAGTCCCTTAGTATCGAATCCAAGATCCTGTACCGGGTGACCACTAGTCATTGGCAGGGTTCGTGCATCTAGACAGTGTGAAGCCTTGGCGAAGGCGTTCTGGGGACAAGTAGTAATGGTAAAACGGGATTTGTTGCTACCTCGTGTTTTGTTGCTGTTGACGGCGATCCTTTTGGTTGTCGGGAGCGCTTTCGCGGTGAATGTGAAGCCACGTCCGCTGACATCCACCAAACCAAAAAGCAAAAGCGTTACTGAGAGCCAGCGAGCCCGCAAGAAAATGGGACGACTAGCGAAGAGCCGTGCGCCTCGTACTCGAGTTGCTCGGCGCCGGCATCGCCGCTACTACGAACGCTTCAATACAAGTTCTTTTGCTGAAGACGCCGCGGATGGAGACAACATCGAGGGTGAAGACCCGATCGTTCGCCGAGCAGCGATCGATGCGCTCGGAAACATGAATGGAACGGTGGTGGCAATCGAGCCAACCAGTGGCCGCATCCTGGCGATGGTCAATCAGAAGTTGGCACTATCGAGTGGCGCTCAACCGTGCTCTACCATCAAGATTTCCGTGGCACTAGCCGCTCTCAGCGAAGGCCTGATTGATAAAGACACGCCCATTACGCTCGGTCGGCGCAGTCGGATGAACCTGACTGCCGCATTAGCCCATTCTAACAATGCGTACTTCGAGGCACTGGGCCGGAAACTTGGGTTCGATAAAGTCAGCTATTACGCCCACCAATACGGGCTGGGCGAATTGGCGGGTTACAGAATTTCGGGCGAGCAGATTGGTGTTTATCCTGAAGAGGAAATTTCCACGAAGCTAGGTGGGGTAGGGAAGATGTGCTCGTTCGGAGAGGGCATTTCGATGACACCGTTGCAGCTCGGTGCCATGGTTTCTGCCATCGCGAACGGCGGAACACTCTATTATTTGCAGCACCCGGGCTCAGCAGAAGAAGTCGCCAACTTCCAGCCACGCGTGAAGCGTCATCTCGATATTGGACCCGTGATCCCTGAGATTTCAGACGGGATGGCTGGCGCAGTGCAATATGGCACAGCACGAAGTGTTCGCTACAATTTCGGCGAGGAACCTGTTCTCGGCAAGACCGGCACCTGCTCGCGCGCCGGGACCCGTTTTGGTTGGTTCGCGTCGTACGCGAACACCGACGCTGGGCGAATTGTCACTGTGGTGTTCTTGCGAGGCGGACGTCCAACGTTTGGACCGAAAGCCGCGGAAATCGCCGGCCGGATGTATCGGAACCTCTACGACAGCAACTTTTTCGTGGCTCGTTCCGCGGTACGAAGCACGCCAGTTCCGCCGGTCAGCATCGAGTAGGTCAAGCGGTCTCACTCAGAAATTTTCGCCCAGCCGGATGGCTGGGCGTTTTTACGTCGTAATCAAAGCAAAATACTCACTTGAATTGTCGAAACTAGCTACTCCCACCCGACTTATTGGCATACGGGCTGGAGGCCCGCAAGACATGCAATATTTGCTGCTGATCTACGGCGAGGAAGCACGTTGGAACGAAATCGAACAGAAAGAGCGCGACGCAGTGCTGGAAGAGTACATGAGTTTCACCAAGAGCATTGCTCAGAGTGGCTACTATCGCGGCGGGAATGAACTTCATCGAACGTTGCGAGCCAAGACGGTGCGTTTGCGGAACGGAAAGAGGGTTGTCACAGACGGGCCGTTTGCGGAGACGAAAGAAGCGTTGGGAGGGTACTACCTAATCGAAGCCGGCGACATCGATGAAGCGGTAGAGATTGCTGCTCGAATTCCTTCCGTCAGGTGGGGGTCGGTCGAAATTCGCCCGATCATTCCCCATGACATGCCCCCGATTGCATAGGGGGTGGTTCACGGCATCGGCACCGTGACCGAAAATACAAAAGCCCGGCACTAGGCCGGGCTCGATCCTTATGTGAAACGCTATCGTTGTTCTTTTCGCACGTCGCCGGCGATTACCCCGTCCTTGATGTTGATAACGCGGTGTGCGTATTCGGCGATGTCGTGCTCATGGGTGACAAGCACAATCGTGTTTCCCTCGGCCTGCAAACGATCCATCAACGCCATGATTTCGTTTCCAGTTTGGGAGTCCAAGTTTCCCGTGGGCTCGTCCGCGAGAATGATCGATGGCTTGTTCACGAGCGCTCGCGCAATCGCAACACGCTGGCGTTGTCCGCCAGAAAGCTCATTTGGCTTGTGCATCATGCGCGATTCCATACCAACCGCCGACAGCGCTTCCTTAGCCCGCTCTACGCGTTGCTCCGCCGGAATACCCGCGTAGATCAAGGGCAACTCCACGTTGTGAAGCGCAGTTGCTCGGGCAAGAAGGTTGAAAGTCTGGAACACAAACCCAATTTCCTTGTTGCGGATGCGCGCGAGTTCGTCGTCATCCAATTCGCTTACCTGCTGATTGTTCAGCCAGTATTGACCTTTCGAAGGCGAATCAAGGCAGCCAATCAGGTTCATGAGTGTTGATTTTCCTGAACCAGAAGGACCCATGATGGCAACATACTCATTGCGCTGGATTCGCAGATTAACGCCGCGCAACGCATGAACCTGCTGTTCCGAGCCCATGTCGTAGGTCTTCCACAGGTCTTCGGTATAGATCATGCATGCGTCGGGTGACGCCGCGCCAAAAGGCTGGTTGATGCTGAGCACCTCTGCGGTTGCCATTCTCTTCTCCTTGCCCTCTTCCACCACTGCCCGCTCCGATCCAGCAGTCATCCTCGTATTGGACGAGCCACCCCGGCTTACGTTATGAGCCTTCTTCCTCCGCCTTCTTAGGGGCTGAGTTGTCGATTTTAACGCTGGCGCCGGGCTTCAAGGTACGGAGCACCTTATAGCTTCCGGTAATGATCTCGTCACCTGCCTGTAAGCCCTTGAGAACCTCGATATCTGTGTTGCCCGCAATGCCCGTTCCCACAGGCACAAACTCTGCCTTCTTGTTGCGGATTACAAACACACCCTGGACGTCGTCGCGCACTTTATCTTTCGCAGCAAATGAAGGCCCGGCCGCCTGCACTCCACCGCCATCGCCGCCCTTTCGCTCCAAGTCTGAGCTGGCGCGGACGGTCAGAGCTTGGATTGGGATCGTAAGAGCATCTTCACGTGTAGCGGTTGTAATCTTTGCAGTCGATGACAATCCGGGTCGCAAGTCTGGCGGCGGGTCTTGCACCGTTACCACAACCTTGAAATCCTTTGCTTCCTGGCTGGTCGATGCTTGTTGCGATGTTGCCACGCCTGTAGAGCGCACGATCGCGTTGTTGCCAATTTCGGTTACGACCCCGTGAAAGACTTTGCGCGGAATCGCATCAATTGTGACTTCCGCCCGTTGCCCAAGCTTCACATTTACGATGTCGGTCTCATCGACCTTAACTTCCGAAGTTATCACTGACATGTCGGCGATTGTCATCAGAGTGCTGCCCGGAGAGTTCTGAATACCGATAACCACGGTTTCGCCTTCTCGAACTGGCAGATTCGTGATGACTCCATCGAACGGCGCGGCATAGGTGGTCTTCTGCAGCACATCAGCAACCCGCGTCAGATTGGCGCGGGTCTGTGTGATGCGGCGTTCCGAAGAGTCTTTTTGAGCTTTCATTTGCGCGATGCGAGCCTCGGCTTGAGCCTGTCCCGCGGCGGCAGCCTCCCATGCTGCTTTTTTAGCGTCGTACTCGGCCTTCGCGATCAATGCTGCCTTGTACAGTCCGTCAGCCCGGTCATAATCGAGCTTCGCTCGCTCAGCATCGGAACGGGCTCGATTGAGGTCCGCCACCGAAGTCTTCATAGCCGCATCTGCTGCAACGGTGTCAGTCTGGGAAGCCTCCAAGGACGCCCGCGTGGCAGCTACATCGGCTGACGATTGCACGTTTTCAAGCTGAGCCAGCAATTGTCCTCTCTTGACTCGATCACCTTCCCGGACGTGCAGCTTCACGATCTTGCCGAAGGCATTCGCCCCTATGTTGACGTAAGTCTTCGGCTTGATCTCACCCGAGGCGCTCACGACCGAAGCCAAGCTTTGTCGTTGAGCTTTGCCGGTTTGAACCCTGACGATACCCTTCTGACTGCGAGCTACGAAAAAACCGACGACAATCAGGAGCACCAAAGCCACTCCTGAGCCAATCGCGATTTTTTTCCATGTTTTCATCGATTCCCTGCGGTCCTTCAGTCCAGCTGACCGGCGCAAAGTGCACCAAAGCGCTGCGAACTCCAGCAAGTTCTAGGCCCATACCACCAGGACGCTCGGGAAGCAGGGTGACAAGGCACATGCCACCAGATACGATCTAGATTGGGAGAAAGTTCCCAACGCCGCGACCCAGTGGCTTTGCGTCTAAAGAATGCGCCGAGCGAGTTTAGCCATGGCCAACTCTTTGAATTATATAGCGCGTCATTGGCGGCGGAATGGCGTGGACCCGCTTTCTATTGCTGTCCCAGGCAACCCGTCTGACAATTGCAGAATCCTCTCAGAATGAGCCACTTATCCTTGCGTTGACGCATCCAAGAACATACAATATTGGCAACCAAGTGTGTCTGTGAGGTAGCCCCGTCTATGCCGTACTCCGTAAGTCTCTGTTCGCGTTTTCGATTTCTGGTTACCTTCCTCGCGGTGTGCTTGGTCGCATTACTTGGGGTAGCTGCGTCAGCCCAGGACGGAAAGTCCACCAGTACCGATCAGCCGAGTTCTGCGGCTCCTGCGGGAAAAGATTCGAAGGATCAGGACGTTGACCCCCTCAAACGCCCGCTCAGCGACAAGCAGCGCAAAGAAAATACCAAGGCGCTGAAGCAAGAGCTCAGCAAGACGTACAAGAAGTGGCTTGATGAAGACGTTCGTTGGATCATCACCGACGAAGAGCGGGGTGCATTCAAGCAGCTTTCGAACGATGAAGAGCGCGATCAATTCATCGAAGCATTCTGGGCGCGCCGCGATCCAACTCCAGACACCGCAGAGAACGAATTCAAAGAAGAGCACTATCGCCGTATTGCGTACGCGAACGAACATTTCCCGGCGGGCATTCCTGGATGGAAGACCGATCGCGGCCGCACTTATATCGTCTTTGGTCCAGCCGACGAAATCGAATCGCATCCTTCAGGCGGAAGCTACGAGCGTCCGATGGAGGAGGGCGGAGGATCTACTTCGACCTTTCCGTTTGAGCAGTGGCGGTATCGCTATATCGAGGATATCGGCCAAGAAGTAATCATCGAATTTGTCGATACTTGCATGTGCGGCGACTACCACATGACGATGGATCGTTCCGAAAAGGATGCTCTTCTCTATACACCAAACGGCGGCTTGACCATGTACGAGCAGCTCGGTATGGCGAGCAAGGCCGATCGGTTCATGGGAGGCGGCATGGAGCGTTTGGGCAAAGGACCGTTTAACAGCGATCTGCAAACCAAACAATTCGACCGTTTGGAACAGTACGCAAAGTTGAATCGGGCGCCTGCCGTCAAGTTTAAAGATCTTGAAGAAGTTGTCACGCACAAGATCAACGTCAACCTGATGCCATTCGACGTGCGAGCCGATTTCGTACGGGTCACCGGCGACACAGTACTCGTTCCGGTAACGATTCAAATAAAGAACCGCGACATCACCTTCCAGAACAAAGACGGCGTTGAGCGAGGAACGGTGAATATTTTCGGGCGTGTTACTTCGATTGGTGGAAAGATCGCACAAACATTTGAGGATACGGTGCAAGTCGATGTCCCGGCTGAATTGCTGCCAAAGACCGCTGAGAATTCGTCCGTCTATTGGAAGGCTTTGCCTTTGCGTCCGGGGCGTTATCGGTTCGATATCGTCGTGAAGGACGTGAACGGCGATCGAGTGGGCAATTGGAGTCGCGGAGTTGCTGTTCCTGAGTTTCTCGACGATCGACTCTCTAACTCTTCGTTGATTGTGGCCGATCAAATGGAAACGGTTCCCGCAAAAAACGTAGGAACGGGCAGCTTCGTAATTGGTACTACGAAAGTGCGGCCACGTGTTGCAGCCGCGGACGGAAAGCCTATCATCTTCAAGCGCAATCAGAAGGTGAATTTCTGGATGCAGGTTTATGGGCTGTCTGTCGACCAGAAGACAAACAAGCCCTCGGCTACGGTCGAATACAACGTAACTGACATCGCAACCAACAAGCAGGTGATCCACACGGTCGAATCGACGGAACAGATGGGAAATATCGGAGATCAGGTCACCTTGCAGAAGACGCTTTCAGCGGCGAATCTGCAGCCCGGTCTTTACAAAATACAGATCAAAGTGAACGACAACATCTCGAAGCAGACTGTCGACCCGACGGCAACTTTTAGCGTCGAGTAGGTTTGGCGTTGTTCTGAGGGTGGGTAAGAATGTCCCGTAAGATCGGGTTACTCGTGCTGGTGATAGCGCTGGTGATTCCTGCCGCTGCCGCGGCAAAGCCAGGCGCGATCTCCGGATACGTGCGGGATGCCACCGGCGTTCCCCAGATGGGGGCGATCGTGGAAGTTCTGAGCAGCAGCGCGACAACGCTGCGGGTTCTAACAGACGATCACGGATTCTACTCAGCTGATGGACTTCTCCCTGGCATCTATGCCGTCAAGGTTTCTGCCCCTTCATTTCTACCTTCCATCCGCGAGAAGCTCGGCCTGCGTCCGGGCGCAAGTCTCCTTGTGAATGTCACCCTGACTACGCTATTCGAGGCAATACAGCTGGGGCCGCTGCGTGGTCCTGCGGATGACGACGATTGGAAGTGGACGCTGCGATCCGTTTCGAACCGACCGGTTTTGCGTCTGAAAGACGACGGAACGCAGATCCTCGTTGCCAACAAGGAAGGGGCCGATGATCACGCACTCAAAGGAACCCTATCTTTTGTAGCCGGATCCGAGTCCGCCGGATATGGCAGTTCTTCTGAGATGAGCACCGGTTTTTCCGTCGAGCACTCAGTGTTTTCCACCGGTACCGTGGCTCTTGAAGGTAACCTCGGATACACGCAGGGCTCACCGACGGCAGTTTTGCGAACTTCTTATTCTCACAAGATGGCCAACGGTTCTGAGCCAGAGGTTGCATTTACTCTTCGACGGCTCGCCGCGCCTGATGCCAACCTACGCAATGCTTCCATGCAAGCGCTCTCGTTAAGAACGTCTGATCGTTTCACATTCGGAAACATTGTGGAATTGCAGTTCGGCAGCGAGCTGCAGACGATTCAATTTATGGGCCGCGTGAACGCATTCCGGCCTTTTGGTTCAGCCAGCGTCCACCTCAATCCTGACACCGTCGTTGAATACCAATTCGCGAGCTCGCTGCCTGATGCGCGGCTCGAAAAGGGTTTCGACACAGCTCCAGCCGATTTGAGCGAATCCGAGCCCAGGGTGAGTATGGCCGGATACAGGCCGGGAGTGCAGCGAGCTCATCACCAAGAAGTCTCCGTATCGCGGCGCCAAGGGAATACCAATATCCAAGTTGCGGCATTTTTTGATCGAGTGACTGATCCCGCCGTGACAGGTCTTGGAGACGTCTCGTCCGAGGGCGGCGATGTGCTACCGGACGTCTATTCGAGTTCATTTACGTATCAGGGCCGAGATTTGGATACGAGCGGTATGCGGGTAGTGCTTCAGCGAAAGCTGCTGTCCGACCTCACCGCGACACTGGATTATTCTTACGGTGGAGTGCTGGATCTGGCGCATCCCGACATTGAACTGCAGGACGCGCGACAATGGATGCGCGTCGAACGCCGTCATTCCGTTGCAGCCAAGCTCTCCGGCACCGTGCCTCGCTCGAAAACGCGCTGGATCGCGTCTTATCGTTGGGTGAATGCTAGTGGTCTGACGCCGGTGGATATGTTCAATGCCTCGGCGGGCCGAACGGATCCTTATCTCAACATCTTTCTACGCCAGCCGATTCCAGGGACAAGCTTCCTCCCCGGAAAAATGGAAGCAATCGTCGATTTACGAAATCTCTTGGCTGAGGGCTATGTTCCTGTGATGGGACAGGACGGACACACCGTCTATCTCGTGCAGTCGGCGCGCGCTGTACGCGGCGGCGTCGCCTTTACCTTCTAAAGTTTCTCCTACAATCTTCGTTTAACGACAACGCGGCAGACCCGCGCTTCGCGGATTTCTCATGGAGAGTATCGGGGTTGTTATGCGGTGTGTCGGCGCCACCAAGACTTTTTGGGGGCAGGGGACTGGCTTGTCGGGCGAACCGACTGAACTGTGAATGGTTTCATTGGCTCAGCCGCGCTTTTCGGTGACGTGAATGACGTGACTCTCGCCAGCAACACTCGCTCGGGAGACGTTGAAGGATAGATCAGGATATTGGCTTCGTCGTGGTGTAATGAGGAATCAAGGACATCACCTTCCCGAATTTCTGCGGCGCCACGCTTGAACTTTCCAACCAGCGCATCGGCTGTGTCGTCATCGAAGGCAATCCATCGAACCATGTGAACCTCGGGAGTGCGGGATGCTGCGACCAGTAAGGACGCTTATTGTACCGTGCATAGTGGGGAGACAAGAAGCCAATATTCAAGGCTGGACCTGTGTACCAAACGAATTCACATATCAAGCAGCACTCTGCATACGGCTCCGAGCGCCAGTTTCTGATGAGGGGTTGATGGTCAGGGTCAACCGCCCGTTTTGATGTTCACTTTCAATGGTTTAAGCATTAAACTCCCTTCTCATAGCTCCGAAAGTTGGAATTGAATGCCTTCGCACAGACTTTCTGCGCGAGTGCGTCATTTTCAAACCGTTGGGTACAAGGAGAATCGTCTTATGAGAGTGCGCCTACTCCCGGTAGTTGTTTTGGTTCTTGCGACCTGTCTACTTGGCCAGACGTTCCGTGGCACGATTCTCGGCACAGTAACTGACCAGAGTGGAGCCGTTGTGGCAGGTGCCACGATCACGGTGAAAAACACTGCGACCGGCCTGGAACGAGCAGCGCAGACCAGTGCAGACGGAAGCTACTCGATTCCCGAGTTGCCCATTGGGGCATACACGGTGACCGTAACTCAGGCAGGTTTCCAGACGTCGATTACGCGAGAAGTGACAGTCAACGTTGCCACGGAGCGGCGCGTTGACGCGCAACTGCATACCGGCCAGGTTTCGGAAAAAGTTGAAGTCTCCGGTGATCTTTTGCCCCAGGTGGATACGACGTCCGCGGTCATCGGTGGCGTCCTGACGAGCGAGACAATTGCTGATATCCCCATCAACGGGCGCGACTATACGAAACTCATCTATTTGAACCCCGGAATTTCGGGTTCTCCAGACCAGATCTCAGACTCAGCGGGATCGTTCGGTACATTCTCGATGAATGGCTCGCGCGGCCGTGCGAATAACTTTCTGCTCGACGGCACCGATATGAACGACGGATACCGGAACGATCCAGCCATCAATGAACCAGGAGTGTTCGGCGATCCAGCAACGATTCTCCCGATAGATGCGGTTGCAGAACTTCGAGTGCTTTCGAACGGCGAAGCAGAGTATGGCCGCAACAGTGGCGCGATCATCAACATCGTTACGAAAAGCGGAACGAATCAATTGCATGGATCGTTGCTCGAATACTGGCGGAGCGGGCAGCTTGGTGCTAGGAATTATTTCAACATTGAGCCCAACCCGAAGAATTCCTTCCTGAACAACCAGTTCGGTGGTTCGTTGGGCGGCCCTATCGTGAAAGATAAAACGTTCTTTTACTTGAATTATGAAGGTCAACGAGAGTCGGGAAAGCAATCGGGAACCAGTTGTGTGCCTTTTCCTCAGCAAATTGCGCACGATTTGGCGACTGTTGGCGACCCCAATGTCGTGACCGGCGCTCTGTTAGCTCGAAACCCTTGGCCGACGCCGAACATTCCCTCAGCAGTTTACAATCCCGATCCCGAAGTTCCCGATAGCTTTATGCCCTTCGAAACGGGTTGCCCTACCGGTGACAATCTTGCGACGGCGACACCCTTCAAGAATCGCGTTGACAGCATGATCGCGAAGATTGATCACAACTTCACTCCAAATAATCTGCTTACAGGCCGATACTATTTCGGGGACAGTGATCAAAGTTTTCCGTTCGCACAGCTGTCTGCTGGTCTTTTGCCAGGCTTTAACACAGTGACCCCAACGCGTGTGCAGTTGGTCTCGCTCTCCTACGTTAAGGTCATCAACACCTCCCAAGTCAACGAGGCGCGATTGGGATGGAACCGATTCGCAGAGGGCTTTTTCCCTGAGGATCAATCATTCAACCCAGCCGACATCGGTCTGAATACTGGCGTCGGAGCGTATGAGGGAGGGCTCCCAGCAATCAACGTCGGCAGCTTCTCGCAAATTGGTGCCACGAATGGCGTGCCTCGTAATCGCGTCGATTCCAACTGGCACTTTGTCGACAACTTCTCTTGGAAAGCTGGCCGGCATGATTTGAAGTTTGGCTACGAGTTCCGACGCACGACAATCATGCAGGTGATCGAGAACACGTTTCGGGGAAAGTTGTCGTTCGACGATTTGACCACATTCCTTACGGGTGAGCCCTCCGACGGTAATCAGCGCCGAGGGAATACCCGCCGGCACACCTACGAAAATAGCCATGGATTCTATTTTCAGGACACCTTCCGGTGGAGTCCGCGTTTGACGCTGAACTTAGGCATGAGATGGGATTATTTCGGAGTCGTTGGAGAGAAAGACAATCTGTTCTATCGTTTTGATCCGGCCGTTCTTGATACCGTGAACGCGGGCCAACTGTACGACAAGGATTTCAACAATTTTGCGCCGCGCGTTTCATTCGCATATGACGTCACAGGGAAAGGAAGAACCGTCATCCGCGGGGGATGGGGTGTCTTCTACGATGCTTTCGCTCAGGACATTTTCCTAGGGCATTTTCCATGGAACTGCGGATTCTGCCCGGGGCCCGCATATACAGGTCACGGGCCGGGAGCAATCACCCGGCTCGGTCTTTCGGCAGGACCTTTGAGCCCTGATACACCCGTCTATGACAATAGCCCAGACACCGTCGTGCCGCTCCCGGAGTTTTTCGGAGCAAGTAAGAACCTGCCAACCCCTTACGTTCAGAATTTCAATCTCAACGTGCAGCAAGCGATCGGGAGCCGTGCAGTGGTGCAAGTCGCATACGTCGGGGCAAAGGGAACCAAGTTGTTTCGCTTCCGGGACATTAATCAGCCTAGTCAGGCTCAAATCACAGCCGCCGATCTCGGTTGCGATTGCATCAACAGCTATGGAGTGCCCAGGGTCTTTACGGACGACTTGTTCTACATTAATCAGCAAGAGTCCGCTGCGAGTTCGATTTACCACTCACTCCAAACCACATTGCGACTGAACAGCTGGCACGGGTTCACGTCGCAGACGAACTTCGTCTGGTCACACGCTATCGACGACGCGAGCGATAGTGAAGATTTCATTCCGAACCAGGCGCAACCCACCAACAGCTTCAATCCGGCGGGGGAGCGCGGTAATTCGAGTTTCGATATACGTCGCCGCTTTACCTCGAATTTGGCTTACGAACTCCCGAGGTTTGGGGGAAGCTTGTCTAAGCTGAAAAATGGATGGGGATTTGACAGCGTTTTCACAATGCAAGACGGTCAGCCCTTTCACCTGAATTACTTTTTTGAGGGCGACTACTCCGGCGCTGGCCAGGGATTCGATCGTCCTGATGTAGTCGGTCCGATCCACTATGGCAACTTGCCAGGACAATTTTTACAGCTAGATTCGTTCGCGGTTCCGTGCACATTCGGTTTTAATCCTGGAGCAACTGATGAGAGCAACTGTTTTCCAGGAACGCGGCATTTCGGAAATCTGGGCCGAAACTCGCTACGGGGGCCAGCATTCAAGGAATTCAATTTCTCAATTTTCAAGAACACGGCGATTACTGAAAAAGTGAACTTGCAAATCCGAGCCGAGTTCTTCAACCTTGGGAATCATCCCAACTTCTCAAGTCCGATCTTGCCGGCATTCATTGCCACCCCAGGCTCGCCAACAACTGCGAACGGTGGATATAGCGATTCTGACTTTTACTCACTCACGGCCACTGGAGACGTGGGTATCGGCAACCCGTTCCTAGGAGGCGGTGGGCCGCGTGGCGTTCAGTTCGCCGCGAAGATCGTTTTCTAAAACTGAGCCAGTGCGTGCGAGGCCTGTCACTAGCGGGGAGGCCTTTGGCGACGCCTGTTGCCCCCACTTGCCTGATCGCTCGTCCATGGCCCCTGGTACTCTGGGTGCCTCTTGGTCTGCGTGGTAACCTCGAACTTCCTCCCCGAGTCGTTGTTTTCGTGAGATGGGTACTGATGCTCCGTCACCTGACGATCCTGCTTGTTCTCTGCTGCTCTGTCATCGCGGCTGACAGCAAGTCGGCGAAAATAAAGCCCGGAACTGTCCTCACCGTTACCACCAAATTAGTGGTAGCGCGCGACCTCTTCGAACGCGCGATGGTGGACTACGAAAATATGCACATTGAGCGTGCCATCGTGGGGTGGCGCGCAGCTGCGAACGCCGACCCGGACCTCGCGCTTGCCTACACGATGGTTGCGCTGAACATCGGCGATCCGCAGGACGCTCTCAGCGCACGGGAAAAAGGCAAATTGCTAATGTCAAAGGTGAGCCCCGGCGAGCGGCTCATGATCTCTTGGATTTCGAGCGTACAGGAAGGGAACTTCATACAGGGGATTGCAGCAATGAATGACTTGCTCGCAATGTATCCCAAAGACAAACGGCTTCACTACGTGGCAGGAAATTGGCTGATGTATGTCGATGGCTATGAACAGTCCCAAAGAGTATTAGAGAAAGCACTCGCCATTGATAAGAACTATCCGGCGGCCCTGAATGACTTGGCTTACGTTTATGCGCACGAGCGCGAGTTCGACAAAGTTTTTGCCGCCATGGATCGCTACGTAGCTCTATTGCCAAACGAACCCAACCCGCAAGATTCATATGGGGAACTGAGCCGGATGGCAGGTAATTTTGATGCTGCCCTTGAACACTATCGCGCCGCACTAAAGCTCGATCCTCAGTTTGTTTACTCGCAGCTTGGGGTCGCTGATACCTACGCTTTGATGGGGCAGTATGAGCAGGCCCGGGTCGAATATGACAAAGCCATTAAAGGCGCTGAAAATCCAGCCGACCGACTTGAGTACCGCATGCAGCGCGCAACGACGTGGGTGAGAGAAGGGCGTCTGCTCGAAGCAAATAAAGAGTTCCTGCGCATCGCTGATGAAGCCCATTCCCAGAACTTTGATTTTCATGAGGCTGAAGCTCAGCGCCGTGTTGCGGAGTATCAGACTGACGATGCTGAAGCCTTGAACTATCTTGATGCAGCCGAGCAAGCGCTCGGACACAATGCATCCATTGCGCAGTTGGATCGCGAACAGGAGTTGTCTAGAATTCTCCGATTTCGCGCAGTACGAGCCGCTCGAGCGGGTCAACGGGAACTATCAGCCAAAGCTCTCACTCAGCTCGACAGTCTCGCTTCCAGGACGCGTGACGGGGTCGTTCAGAGCTCGTGGCATGGAGCAGCTGGCGCACTCCTTTTTGAAGCCGGAAAATACAAAGAGTCGATCGCTCACCTCACTGAAGATCGCGACAATCCGTATTCGATGGCACTCCTGTCGCAAGCTTACTCGGAAGAAGGAGCTTTCGATGAAATGCATGCGGTTGAAGCGCGTCTCCGAAGTATGAACATGCCGACCATTGAACAGGCATTGGTAGTCCCCGCTGCGCGCGCTAAACGTCCACAGCTTTAACTGCAATATTCCACGAGACGCGTTCCATCTTCCGGGTCTGATTCCGATTCGAAAATCTGCTTCCCACGTGATAGGCTCTCCGTCGCGTATGGAAAAGGGCAATCCAGAGCGGCGTAGTTCTGCGCGGATCCCGGTTAGTGTGCCGGTCGTAGTGCGGGCGGGCGATGGCGAACCAGAAATAAGCGCTACCACGCGCGATTTGAGTTCCAATGGAATCTTTCTCTATGTGAACAAGGCAATGCAACCGGGGTCTAAGATCGAGATGGTGTTGATTCTGCCGCCGGAAGTGGCTGGAGGAGAACGCCGGTGGGCGTGCTGTCAGGCATCGATCGTAAGAATCGAGAACGGAGCGGACGCACGCTTCGGGGTTGCCGCAACCATCGATAGCATGGATCTTCTTCCTGAACTTGAAGTGTGACTTGTCGCGGTTGCACCATTTTCGGTGCAAAATGAAGCGCGCCAATTTTCTCCTATTCGCAGCGTCAATCAGCATGGTCTGTGCAATAATGACCGCCTTTGATCGAAGCGTTGCTTCGTCGAATCGTATTTATAAGGTAGGCAGTGCTATGTGGATCGACAAACTATCAGCGGGCGTGTTGCGCGTTCAAACAACCATCGGGCCACGATACATCGGGCCTTCGTTTCGCGACCGCATCTTTCTTCTTTGGATCTTCCGCCACTTTGACAATTTGCCGCAACAGGTTTTGACAGGCTGGCAAGGGCGTTTCATCGATCGGCTGTGTGTTGAACATCACTTCATCACCATGCCGCAACAGAATTTGACGGAAGCACCGGTGATCGGAACGATCGAACGTCGTCCGGTGGGGGGCTCAGAAACGTTACCCTCCAACCGGCCGGCCGGCGCGGTGACGGACAGCGCAAGCTCCACCCCAATCGCAGCCGACGCGAGACAGCGGAGTTAATCGGTGGAGACTGCCGCCTGAGAGCTTGAACGTGTTGGCACGGGATCGCCCGATGTGTAGCGGAATCGCCGTGCCACGTTCGTTCCTGGCGAGGGTTCTGCCTCGTTTTCGATCAGGTCCAACTGACGGGCCGACACGCATACGAATTGCTCTCAAACGTAGTTCAGACAGGCTTACATAGCTTGCGAGCAAGTGCTGACGTGCGTTAGTATCGATAGTCGCCTGTTCTGAAAACGATTCCACGGAACGGTCGCTCGGCCGGTCCGAAACGGCCATCGCCGAATCTTCCAGTAAGGTCTCACCCATCAGGGCGCGTAGCTCAATTGGCAGAGCAACTGACTCTTAATCAGTAGGTTGAAGGTTCGATTCCTTCCGCGCTCACCACTTAACCTTCACGGTCAGAAGTGTTTATGGACAACTCCACAGTCCTTCCAGCACGACCAGTTTCCGCATTGTGCCCAAAATTGTGCCCATTCAAGCGCGAAAGCGCATTCAGTATTGCGTCCTCGGAGGGGTGAACATACCGCTGTGAGATGCTGATATTCGAGTGGCCCCTTAACTTGAGGGACTTCCGCCTGCGACCCTGCATCCCTGATCCGACGCAATCGCCCATGCTACACGCTCGCGAATAATCAGGCGCTTGCCCCACTCCAGTTGCAGGCGAACGTCATGCGCAGTCTGCCAGCGCTCGTCCGGGTCTTTGGCTAGACAGGTTCGCACGACGCGGTCGAGAGCCGGTGGGGAAAGAGGTTGAAGCGCGCTGATCGGCGCTGGCTCGGAGTTCATGATGGCGGCGATGATGCTGGCGCGGGACGTGCCACTGAAGGCGCTGCGCCCCGTGGTCATTTCGTAAAGCAAAACACCCAAGGCAAAAATGTCGGTCCGACCGTCGGTCTCTTTGCCTTCCAGTTGCTCTGGGGCCATGTAGCGAAAGGTACCGACGATGACCCCTTCCTCTGTCAGTGATTTCGATAACGTGGGCGCGTCCACGGCCGCAGGCGAAGCCAATGCGGCGCTGGGTTTCGCAAGTCCAAAGTCCAGCAGCTTGGTGCCAGTCTTGGTGACCATCACGTTAGCCGGCTTGAGGTCGCGATGAACAATGCCATGGCGATGAGCGGTTTCGAGCGCGAAAGCAATATCGCAGCCAAGTTTCAATACTTCTGAAATTGGCAGCGGACCTCTCGCGAGGCGGTCCGCGAGGGTTCTCCCTTCGAGGTATTCGAGTACGACATAGTGAATACCCTGCTGGTCGCCAATGTCGAAGAGGGCGCAGATGTTGGGGTGTGAAAGACCAGATATCGTGCGGGCTTCACGTTCAAATCGGGCGCGTCGTCCCGCATCAGAGGCCAAATGCTCAGGCAGAATCTTAATCGCTACCGTGCGATCCAGGCGTGTGTCGCGTGCGCGGTATACCTCGCCCATGCCCCCAGCCCCCAACTCTCCCAGAACCTCGTAGGGGCCAAGCATTGTTCCGGGGGTGAGGGCCATAGGTGCTCAGGATTATAAGCTTGCGCAACGCCCCCACAACGACGCCCCAAAAGCCCCAGAGATGGCGGCTGGTGTCGCCTCATGTAG
>Ga0207650_10000108_pt1 | contig 109507 bp, 88 predicted proteins | sample KBSS63metaG_FD_184325 | JGI IMG/M metagenome (GOLD analysis project Ga0207650, IMG submission 184325) | Switchgrass rhizosphere microbial communities from Kellogg Biological Station, Michigan, USA - KBS S6-3 metaG (SPAdes) (version 2) | ecosystem: Host-associated > Plants > Roots > Rhizosphere...
ATCTTGTCCGCGACGTCGCGCTTGAACAGCGGATCCATGAAGTCGAGCGACAGCCGCCGCGCCAGCGCCGACCGCATCCCCTTCGTCACCGCAAACTGCCCCATCGGCAGCACGCTGACGGGACCGCTCTCATCCTCGGAACGCTGCGTCTCGACGTCGAACCACTTCAGCGAATCGACCGTGTCCCCAAACAACTCCACGCGAATCGGCTTCGCGGTATTCGGCGGAAAAAGATCGAGGATGCCGCCCCGAAACGCGAACTCCCCAGCCTCGCCGACGAGATCCGTCCGCACGAAGCCATTCTCGACAAGCCGCTCCAACAGCTCCCGCATCTCCAGCTCATCGCCCTCGGCAATCCTCACCATGCGCGACGCAAACTCCTCTGGCCGCGGCAGCCGAGAAAACAACGCCCGCGCCGGCACGATCAGAATCTCGACGCTCCGATCGATCAGCATCCCCAGCGCCCGAATCTCGTTCCGAACGACCCCCAGCGACGGCGCCAAATCCTGATACGGCGACAACGACGGCGACGGATACGCCGACACACACCGCGCGTCATGGTGGAAAAGCCGCAGCGAAGCCTCAAAATCATCAATCGCCGCATCGCCCGGAACCACGATGGCGATCCGCTTTTTCGTCGTGTCCTGCAGCGTAGCCAAGCACAACGCCCGCGCCTCGACCGCCGCCGCAGTGACGTCGACGCGCCCCTCCTCGACCCGTTTGCCGATGCTCCGAAACGCTTTCGTCTTCGCCAACTCCGCACGGATCGTGGCCATCAGCTTTTCGTTGCGTTCGATCATGCGCCCAGGATTCTATGCGCGAGAGAGGACCATCCGCAGATGACACAGATTTATGGAGACAGCGACTCGTCCTCAACCTGCGTAATCTGCGGATGAATCATGGTTGCGGACTACTCGTCGAAGGAAGTCGCTCAGGCTGGGGAGTAAGACGATGCTACCGTATAATTCGAGGGTGACACCGCATCGAAAACCTAGGGCATTTGTGATCATGCCATTCGCAGAAGAGTTCGATGGCATCTTTACCTCCTTGATAACTCCGGCACTCATTTCGTATGACGTCGAAAGAGCGGACACACGATTCGACCAGCGAGGAATTCTTGAGAAGATCGTACGCGGGATATCTGAAGCCGATTTGATCGTTGCGGATCTGACGGGTACCAACGCAAATGTGCTCTACGAGCTGGGTATAGCGCATACTCTGCGTCGACCGACGGTGATGATCGCGCAAGATGTCTCGCAGTTACCATTCGACATCCGCGCCTACCCTGTCCAACCATATTCGACTCATTTTCAACGTGCACCCGATTTAATCGGTTACTTACGTCAGTTGGGTGATGCTCATATTTCGCGACTGGTGGAGTTTGCCAACCCTGTAGCCGACTTCCTGCCGGATTCTCAACCTATAGCCGTGATGCCTCAACTCGGGGTTGCTCCCGAGCCTTCACACTACGGTGTCGCAGATTTCGGCGAAGATATGGAACTTGCGAACGAACAGATAAGAACAACGGCTACGCGTTTGGCGCTCAAGACAAACGCGCTAGACACGGCGTTACGCGACATTACCGTGAAGGTTCGAGAGACGCAGGTTGCTCCAGTCCCTGGATCGGCTGTGGAACAGAAAGCGCTTGCCACGCAAGCGGCCAAAGCGATCTCAATCTATGCTCGCGAATCGCGAGAAGAGCTGCCGATTCTTCGTGCGGCGTGGGAACGCTATCAGCGCGCTGCGTTTTGGGTGGTGCGGCCCGAGCATTGGAAGGAGGCCAATGATGCCTCACGGAAAGAGTTTGTGGGCGCTGTTCGGACAATGTTTCAGCAGATGACTGACTCGATTGGTTCTGCGGCCGACTTCAAAACTTCATTGCTAAATCTTGCATTTATCTCCAGCGACGTTGCTCAAGCTGTGGAAGAAGCGGGGCGCTCACTAGATGCTACAATCGGCGAGTTCTTGTTCGCAAAGTCGGTCCTCCAACGTATATTGGAGCTGGGCGACGAAACCCCGAATGAACCGAAGAATAATTGACAGTGATACTTGCGATCGCCGCTCATGTTTTGCGACGACGTAAGCGGCCACTTTCATCGAAAGCCTTCACGAGATCGTACACGCCGCAGTCAAGCGCTTTTCCAAGTCGAAGAATCATCGTTAGGCTCGGCACTTTCACGCCGCGCTCCATGTCGCTGATGAATGGCTTGCTAGTGGCGACGATCTGCGCCAGCGCGTCCTGCGTCAAATTGCGTTCGAGACGTAGCTCGCGAAGGCGACGTCCGAAGATCACGCCCTCGGGCTGAGTCTTCGTCATCGCGCAACGTTCCGCTTGCAATGCTGGCGATTTTCGAATACTCTATCGGGTATCACAAGGAGATCAAACGCTATGACCCCACCCGACCCGTACGACATCCGCCACATCTTTCTTACTCCTCGTCCCAACCTGCCGCTCATGACGGCGGCGGAGCGGTTGGGGATGACCTTGCAGGAGCTGAAACGGGACATTGCGGATGGGGTGATTGTAGCGGTTTCGACTGCCATGGGGACTAAGGTGACGAAGGAGGAGTTGATCGCGACGGCGATGCGGCTCTGGGATCAGTCGGTGATCGAAGAGGCGCTCGGCGACGACGCGCCTCGCCTGATCCCCGAGGCCATCCGGCTCGTCGAGTTGCGCGCCCGTGTTCCGCGTTATCAGCGTGACGTCCTCCGCGAGCTGGCTCGCCGCGACGGGACCTCCATCGACGCAGTGCTGACGCGCGAGTTGGAGGATGTTGCATCGGCGCATGCCGAGGAGTTGGCGCCGGTGCTTCCGGATCTTGCGGCAGCATTGGCGTGGCCTGGAGTGATCGCCTGAGCACCGCAGACGACTCGATTCTTCGGAGGATTCGCGATGCGGTCGCGAGGGTACAATCATTCAGCTCCGTCTTGCGTGCTCGCCGATGACCTCCGACTCTCCATATTCAGTAGAAATGTTGAACGCTTCCCTCATTCCGCCTGGCCTCGGTCAATGTTCGAGGTTCCGGCGATGAGTCCCACGCCTTCGCAGCCTGCGATCGGCCGCAAACGACGGCCGTTGCTCACCCTGCCAACTGGCGAGACGCCCGTATTCACGAGCAGCCACGGCGTTCTATACCAGGCAGATTGCATGAACGTCTTCGCTGCCATCGATGACGATGTCGTAGACGCCATCTTTGCGGACCCACCGTTCAATCTCGGCAAAAGGTATGGCAACGGCGAAGTACGCGACGACTTGACGGCTCACGAATATCTCAAGTGGTGTCATGCCTGGCTTCGCGAGTCGATTCGGGTGCTGAAGCCCGGCGCCGCGCTCTTTGTCTACAACATCCCTCGATGGGCCTATCGGCTGGCGAGCTTCCTCGAGGACGAAGGGATGTTGTTCCGCCACTGGATCGCGCTTTCGATGAAGGCGACGTTTCCCCGAGGCAAGAAGCTCTACCCGGCGCACTACGCGCTTCTGTACTTCACGAAAGGCGAGCCGAAGACGTTTAACCACGTTCGCCTCCCTGTGCCGGCGTGCCGCCATTGCGGTCGCGACGTGAAGGATTACGGAGGCCACCGGAAGGCTCTGAATCCGCTGGGACTCAACCTGACGGACTTTTGGGAAGACACGTCGCCGGCTCGACATGGAAAGTTCAAGGCTCGATGGCACGTCAACGAGCTCAAGCCGATGATTGCCGCTCGCTGCTTCGAGATCTCGACCAATCCCCACGAACTCGTCATGGATCCCTTCGGCGGTGGCGGTTCAAGCTACGAAGCGGCATCAGGACTTCATCGCTACTGGATCGGTTCGGAACTAACCGACTGTCAGCACATCGCCGACCGCCTCACGGAACGTTTCCCAGCCGAGGCAGGTAAACTGCCGCCGAAAGACGTCTTTTCCGTCTTTCGGTGACGATGCCTCAGATCTCGCAACAGCGCGAATACGCCAACGTTCTCGTGCGCGTCGACCGCCTCGGCTTGTCGCCGCTTCTTCAGGAACTGACCGAGGTGCTGACGGGCTTCGAGCTGTTCGTGAAGGAGGCGAAAGACGCAAACGGCGGCGCTGCCGTCCGCAAGATCATCGATGACCGATTCACTCAGGCCGGTGGATGGCTGATCAAGAAAAGCGGGGCCGTTGATTGGACGAAATGCCACGCCGTCAATGGCACACGAGTCTGCGTTGGGGTCGAGATACAGGTCTCGGCCCGAAGCGATCTGCTGGTGATGGATATTTGCCATCTTCGCGATGCGCTCACCGACGGCCACATCGACATCGGTGTGCTGGTCGTTCCCGACGATGAGTTGGGTCACTACCTCACCGATCGTGGACCGAAGTTCTCGGATGCCGTGCGTCACGTGCGCGCGGCGCGAGCAGAAGACTTTCCGCTTCTGATCCTCGGTCTCCGGCACGACGGTCCGGGCGAGCCGCTCGCGAAACAGTTCAAGGCGCCGCAGAAACGTCAGTGACTTGGAGAGAACGACATGGCGAACAACGATGAATCTCCCGCTCGGCTCATCGACGCGCGAATCGAGGAGTTGGACGATTGGCGCGGGGCGATGCTGTCCAGAATTCGCGCGCTCATCAAGCAGGCCGATCCCGAAGTAGTGGAGGAGTGGAAGTGGAGAGGGGTTCCGGTGTGGTCGCACGACGGCATCATCTGCACCGGCGAGACGTACAAGAACGTCGTGAAGCTGACCTTCATGAACGGCGCATCGCTGGACGATCCGTCCGGCCTTTTCAACTCCAGCCTCGAAGGCAACACCAGGCGCGCAGTCGACATCCACGAAGGCGAAGCGATCAAGGCGAGCGCGTTCAAAGCGTTGATCCGCGCGGCGGTGAAGCTGAACTCGTCGAAACGCCCACTGAAGAAGAATCGGACGGCGCGTAAGTAGCGCTGCGACCTACCTCCGCGTCGCGATTTCCGTTCCCGGAACTCTCGCGCCGCCGTGGACGGCCCAGCGGCCGTCGAGGGTGCCGTCGGAGCGCTGGCGGTAGGAGGCCACGCCGAACCAGGAGCGATCGCCGCCGGTGTAGGCGACCGACAGCGTGTCGTTCACCACGATTCCGACGCCGGTGTAGTGCTCCTTGGCGATCGTCCAACTGACGTCGTACACATCGCCGCGCGGGGAGATGGTGAGCCGGCCGGTGTAGGCGCCGACGCCGGGATTCGTGCCGTTGACGAAGTAGGTTCCTGACCATCCGGACCTGGCCTGCATCGAAAAACCGGCGCACAACACGGCTATCGCGAAGAGGACGATCGCTGCACGTCGCATCACTGCCTCCTGATGTTTTGGGCAGTTTATTACGGCGTAGTGCGGACGTCCTCGTCTGCATCCGGCGGGCGTCTCGCCCGTCGGGGGTGTCTGTGACACGACGCCGCTTGTGACTTACGTTGGCGCTGCAGGTTCAGAAACCACCGTCGGGCGGGACGCCACGCCGGATGCAGACGAGGACGTCCGCACTCCGCTGCGCCGGCTGTTTCAGCGCCGCTGTGAGTCGAATTCTCGCTAACTCTGTCTCGCCCATTCGTTGGCGCGGTATCATGACTCATATAAGTTACTTAGTTGGCAACGAGTAACGAATGGTTGATGCTGACTGCAACTCAAACCCGGGATAGTTGTGGTTTGAATCAACTTCGAATGTAGCCCGAGCCCGACTATTGAAGGTGACCATGGAACCCAATCAAATCGTGCATTCCGACCCCGAGATCGTCAGCGGGACGCCCGTTTTCGTCGGCACGCGCGTCCCCGCGCAAGCCCTGCTCGACTACCTCGAGGGCGGCGAGACCATCGAAGAGTTCCTCGATGATTTTCCCAGTGTCTCTCGTGAACAGGCGATCGCCTTTCTCGAAGAAGCTGGGCGCGCGCTGCTTGCGCGGATCGCGTGAGACGCGTCCTTCTCGACGAGAACGTTCCGCGAAAACTCCGCCGGGAGTTGCCTGAGTGCGAAGTTAAAACCGTTCAAGAGGCAGGCTGGGGTAGTTTCAAGAACGGTGCGCTCCTCGCTCAGGCCCAAAAGGATTTTGACGTGTTCCTATGCGCCGACACCCATCTCAAAGAGCAGCAGAACGTGCCGCGATTCGACATCGGAATCGTGGTCATCATCACGGTGAGTCTGCAGTTCGAAGTGATCATTCGTGCGATCACCCAGATTCGTTCCGCAGTCGCGAGAGTATTGCCGGGTGAGCTGATCGAAGTTGAGGTGCCGCGGCCGTTGCGGCGGCGGTAGCGAGCACCTGTACGAGCGCGGCGTTTCGAAGCTAGCCGCCAGCCAGGTATCGCGCGAGGTACACCGCCGTTCGGCTCTCCTTCGACTTCGCCACCTCCGCTGGCGGGCCGGCGGCGACGACGTGTCCGCCTTCTTCGCCGGCACCGGGGCCGATGTCGATGACCCAGTCGGAGCCGGCCACTACGCGCATGTCGTGTTCGACCACGATGACCGTGTTGCCGGCGTCGACGAGGCCCTCGAGTTGCGTCATCAGTTTTTCGACGTCGGCGGGGTGGAGGCCGGTGGTCGGTTCGTCGAGGATGTAGAGCGTATTGGCGCGGCCGATTCGTTGGAGCTCCGTCGCCAGTTTGATGCGCTGCGCTTCCCCGCCGGAGAGCTCGGTGGCGGGTTGGCCGAGGCGGATGTAGCCGAGGCCGACTTCGCGCAGGACGGAGAGCGCGCGATGGACGTGCGGCTCCTCGGCGAAGAACTCCCACGCCGCGTCGACCGTCATGTCGAGGACCTCGGCGATGTTTTTGCCGTTGTACGTGATCTCGAGCGTCTTCGCGTTGTAGCGCGCGCCGTGGCAGGTCGGGCACGGCGCGTAGACGCTCGGAAGGAAGAGCAGCTCCACCATCACGAAGCCTTCGCCCTCGCACGTTTCGCAGCGGCCTTTGGCCACGTTGAACGAAAAGCGGCCGGCGTCGTAATGGCGCGCCCGCGCGGCTTTCGTCGCGGCGAAAAGTTTGCGGACGTGGTCGAAGAGTCCCGTGTACGTGGCCAGGTTCGATCGCGGCGTCCGGCCGATCGGCTTCTGATCGACGCGGACGAGTCGTTTGATCTGATCCATGCCGGCCACGATCTCGCCGCCGATCGTTTTGACGACCGGCGCGAGGGCGTCGGCTTCGTCGACTTCGGCTTCCAATTCGTGCCCGAGGCAGTCGGCGATCAGCTCGACGAGGACCTGGCTGACGAGGCTCGATTTGCCGGAGCCGGAGACGCCGGTGACCGTCGTGAACACGCCGAGGGGGAACTCGGCATCGAGTTCGTGAAGGTTGTTGCGTGTTACGCCTTTGAGGCGCAGCCAGCCGCGCGGTTCGCACGGCTTGTGAGTCGGCGGCGCGTGATCGATGAACAGATGTGCGCGCGTCTGCGAGTTTTCGATCTTCGCAAGTCCGGGCGGAGGACCGCTGTAGAGAATCTCGCCTCCATGCTCGCCGGCGGCCGGGCCGACGTCGACGATCCAATCGGCGTGGCGGATGACGTCCAGCTCGTGTTCGACGACGAACAGCGAGTTGCCGGATGCCTTCAGTTTGTCGAGCGCGCGCAGCAGCGCCTCGGTGTCGGCGGGATGAAGTCCGGCCGATGGTTCATCAAGCACGTAGACGACGCCGAAGAGGTTCGAGCGGACTTGCGTCGCCAGCCGCAGCCGCTGTAGCTCGCCGGGCGAAAGCGTCGGCGTGCTGCGTTCGAGCGAGAGATAGCCGAGGCCGAGGTCGAGGAGGATTTCGAGTCGCGCGCAGAGGTCGTACGCGATGCGTTGCGTGACGATCGCTTTCTCCGGATGTCCGGCGGACGCCTTCGATGCCGTCGTTCCGTCCGCGTACGGCCGCGTGACCGTCGCCAATCGTGCCAGCGGCAGCGACGAAATCTCGGCGATGTCGTAGCCGGCGAACTTCACTGACAGCGATTCGCGCCGCAATCGTTTGCCGTGACACAACGGACAATCGGCGCTGAGCATGTAGCGCGCGGCGCGCTTTTTCATCAGCGGACTTTGCGTGTTCGCAAACGTGTGCAGCACGTGCCGCCGCGCGCTGGTGAAGGTGCCCATGTAGCTCGGCTCCTCCTTCTTCTTCAGCGCGCGCCGCGTCTCCTCGGGTGTGTAGCCGGCGTAGACGGGGACCGTCGGCTGATCGTCGGTGAAGAGAATCCAGTCGCGATCCTTCCGCGGCAGCTCGCGCCACGGACGATCGACGTCGTAGCCGAGCGTGACCAGGATGTCGCGCAGGTTCTGGCCATGCCACGCCGGCGGCCACGCGGCCACGGCGCGCTCGCGAATGGTGAGCGAATCGTCCGGCACCATCGACTGCTCCGTCACCGTGTAGACGCGCCCGAGGCCATGACACTCGGGACACGCACCCTCGGGCGTATTCGGCGAGAACGACTCCGCGTACAGCAACGGCTGATTGCGCGGATAGTCGCCGGCGCGCGAGTAGAGCATCCGCAGCAGATTCGAAAGTGTCGTCACGCTGCCGACCGAGGAGCGCGTGGTCGGCGATCCGCGCTGCTGTTGGAGCGCGACCGCGGGCGGCAATCCGATGATGTCGTCGACTTCCGGCACCGCCATCTGATGAAAGAGCCGCCGCGCGTATGGCGACACCGACTCCAGATACCGTCGCTGCGCCTCGGCATACAACGTCCCAAACGCCAGCGACGACTTCCCCGATCCCGATACGCCCGTGAACACCACGAGCGAGTCGCGCGGAATGTCGACGTCGATGTTCTTCAGGTTGTGCTCGCGCGCCCCGCGTACGTGAACGAAGCGGTCGTGCAGATGGTCTCGATTCACGGAGGAGCAAACTACGAGTTCTGTGCCAAACGCAGCAGCGAAATCCCCATCCGCGTGTATGCCTCAGTCAATCCGCGAACATCGTGCTCGAACATCTCCGCGATCCACTGGTCGTACGCGCGGTAGATCTCGTCAGACGGAGCGACTCCTTGCAGGATGTCCGCGGCGCAGACGGCGGCGTTGGTAGCGGTCAGGAGCGCTTTCAGGACGCCGTGGCTGGAGGCGGGGTCGAGGACGAAGGCGGCGTCGCCGGCGAGGAAGTAGCCGCGGGCGGCAGCGGGGCGGCAAATGCGCCACGTGACGTCGGCGGCGCGCGGCGCGGCGTCGAGGGCGGGCGCGTTCGCGAGAACCGCTGCGGCATCCGAGGCGCGGGCGAGGCGAACCCACGCGCTGCGGCTGTTGGAGATGGGGGCGGTCCACTCCCATCCGTCGTCGAGCGCGCGAAAGCGGGGTTCGGCGACATTCGCATTCGAAAGGTAGCCGTAGAAAGCGAGCAGCGGAGCGGATCGGACGTCGCGATCGAGAGCGAGTGACGTGGCGAGCCATTGGCGGCGGCCGGAAGCATCGATGACGATCGACGCGTGGAGATTGCCGGACGGCGTCGCGATTCCGACGACGCGGTCATCGATCACGATTGGCTTCTCGGCGAGTTGCCTGACCAATTGCGCGCCGCATTCGAGAGCGCGATCGAGGAGGATCGGATCGAGCACCGATGCGGGAATCTGATAGCCGAGCCAGGGACCCGAGGCATCGGCACCGAATGGCTGGAACTCCGATTCGATCCACTGCCCGGAGTGGCGAATGATGCCCGCGGCCTCGAGTCGATCAGCGATGCCGAGCGTTTCGAAGATCACGCCGGCGCCGGGATGCAGCGTCTCGCCGGGACGATCGCCGGCGCCTGCGGCAGGATCGACGATCACCGTCGACAGTCCGCGCTGCGCGCAGCGAATGGCCGCGGCGCAGCCGGCCGGACCGGCACCGACGATGACGACGTCGGTCACAGCGTGAGCGATCGCCACTTGCCGACCGTCGGCTTGAGCAACAGGTGGAGGTGGAACGGATCGACGAAGGCGATGGTGCGGTCGCGAAGCTCCATGCGGCGTTTGCGCGGAGCCAGCGGAGCGTCGAATGGATCGTTCTTTCGGAAAAATTCGTAGCGATAGCTTTGGCCGAGGAGCATGGCACCCGCGGCATCTTCAGCGTCGCGCTGTTCGGGATCGCCGGGATTGAGGCGCCGGAACGACAGCACCACCCACGTCCTCGGTTCGCCGCCCAACTCCCGCTGAAGCACCGCGTGAACGAACGCTGCGGACAGCACGCGGTTCTTGTACTCGGTCGAGTCGATGCGGCCTAGGACTGACAGGCTGAACTTGCCGGCCAGCGCGTTGTCGACGTAATCGACGTGCGCGAAGCTGTTGTATTCGACGAACTCCTGTGACCCTTCTTTCACCACCACCGGACCCATCACGCCGTCCCACGGGCGCGAGCCGATCTGGCCGATCTCCTCGTCCGTGAGCGGGCTGACCGTGAAGGCGTTGGGGTTCGAATCCGGCGGATCCATCGAACGCGTTCCGTCCGGCGCCACGGCCGGCCAGAACGTGCCGAGCGCCGCGCAGAGTTTTGCATCCTCCGGGAAGGGACTCCCGAGGCTGTACCCGGCGAGGTGCTGCGTACCTTTGAATTGATCGAGACCGACGTCCCATCCCGGCGCGAATACACCCGCGGAATCGTCGGGAAGATGTGAGTGGCGCAATGGATCGACGTCATGCGCCTCAGAACGGAATCCCGAGATCGTACCGAACATCGACACGACCGCAGTGGCGGTGATGTCGTTTTTCGCGAAGGGCGCACCGGGCAACTGCAGGTTCGGCGCGATGCGCTGATCGGAGAGAACATCCGGCTGCGTGAACCAGATGCGCTTGCGCAGCACAACCGGTACGGCGGGGCTGTTGGCCCATTCGGAGAGCTCACGTTGATCGCAGCTCGGAAAAAAATCCGGCGGCGTCACCAGCGAGTATGCGGCCAGCACGTTCTTGCCGGCCAGCGTCTTCACCGCCGCCGGAAGCGTAACGGTGATCGCGCCGTCGCCCGAAAAATCGACGAAGTGGCGCGCGCGGTCCTGATGTGTCGTGACACGCGCGATGAGCTGATCGGTCGTCAGCGGCAGTTCGTTGAGATTGAGGTCGGGTTTGTTGGGTTGAATGACGTGCCGCGCGTTCACGTACTCCGGCGCCGACTGCGCATCGCCCGTGTCGATCTGCACCGTGCTGGAGAAGTTGTCAGCCTTCGCAGGCACTTTGAACGACACCGCCTTGCCGTCGGGCGTCGTCGCCGGCTCGACGAGGCGTGGATGGACGGAGGGGACGAGAAAGCCGCGGCAGTCCGCCGGGTCGGTCGAGAATTCGGCGATCCCGCTCGTGAAGACGAACGGCGGCTTCGTCAGCGCCGATGCCGGGAGGCCGCTGGTGTTGCCGAGGACTTTGTGGATCCGGCCAATCTTCTCGTTGACGTGGCGCGCGGTCAGCGTGACGTTGAGCCCCTTCACGTCGGTGAGGCATTCGTCGCCCGGGAAGAGCTTGTGCAACGGCAGCCAGAAGTCTTTGTTGGAATCGCCATCGTCTTCATCCGTGCTTTCGCGAAAGCGCATGGGGCAGAAGTTCGCGCTGCTGCCCTTCTGCTTCGCAGCAATGAAGGCGGCGTAGCGCGCCGGAAGGACGCGGATGGCGAAGGCGTCGGAGGCATCGAAGGGAAGGAAGCCGCGCGTGGTGCCGTCGTAAAGCGGCTGCGCGGTGCCGACGCGCGAAACGCCGGTGCGCGAGAAAACGAGATCGGCGTAGCGGCGGTGGCAGGTGTCGGCGGCGCCTCGGTATTCGTAAGCAAAGACGGCGACGCCGAGCGTGACGTTGTTCTGCGCAGCCATGGCGCGGAGTTTGGCCAGCGATTCCTTCGCCGCGGCGAAGACATAGTCCTCGACGGTTTCGATCTGCTTAAGCGTCGGAAACTTGCCGAGCTTTGACCCGTCCAGCCGATGCAGGACGTTCGGCGACGCGAGCGCGTGATACAGAAGGCTGAAGGTCGGCCGCCCAGGCTCGACTCCGCGGTTGGTGCCGCCGCCGACGCCGGCGTCGACGAAATCCTCGAAGCCCGGCAGAGTGCGATCGACCGTCAGCGGCTTGTCCAACTCCGCCGCCAGTTTGTTCGTGGCCACGGTGATGTCGAGGCCGTGCTTCGCCAGCAGTTCACTCCATCCGTGCGGCGCAAGGTCGTCGCAGACCGACTTCACGTCATCGATCAAGGCCATTCGTTTGTCTCCGATGAAGTGGAGAGCCTCGCGGTGGGATGTTCCCTACCCGGTTGCTCGTGATTTGTAGACGGACGGGCGGCGCGCGATTCCTGATCGTCTGCTTGGTAGCATTCGCCATGCGCAGGGCTCAGTTCGTCGTCGGCGTGGCCATGGTGTTCGCATTCCTCGTCAGCGGCGCCTACATGCATCTTCGGCTTCACCATCTTCACCAGACGCCCGACGCGCAACGGATGGTTTATCGCGCGTCGCACATCAACATGCTGTTGATTGGAGCCCTGAACATTGCGGCGTCACGCCGCGCTCGAAATACGTCACGGTTCGCGATCGCCGCCGATCGCCTGGCTGCGATGCTGGCGATCGCGGCGTCGGGCTTCTTCCTCGCCGCGTTCGTCCGCGAGCCGCTGTACGCGCACCTGTATCGTCCATGGACGCGGGCCGCGGTTTACTGCACGTTCGCGGCAGCCATCGTCGAAGTCGCCGCCTCGAAGACCTCAGGTAATTTCCACGGGTCGTAGACAAAACAAGGGGATCCGAGGTCGCGCGCCGAGGCCGCCCCTCGGAACGGCGTGATTCGGTCGACAAAAGTGCGATCGCAACTCGTGGCGGTGCCATTCTGACGGCGGAGATGACGACCATGAACAAACACAATTTTTCCGCCGAGGTTGCACGTCAGACGCGGGTTCCGAACGCTGTCGATTTCTTTCATGAGGCTGCGGCCGCGCTTCGCGACCGCGCGTACGGCGACATCCTGGTGCAGGCCGATTGGACGCCGCTCGCGTCCGAGGAGGACGTCGTTCGCATCGACGTGACCATGATCGGCGACGTCGCGGAGAGCGACGCGCCCGCCTACGTCGAGCTGTACTTCCACGATGCGTTTCTGCTGTTCAACATCGCCCATCCCGGCTCGTTCGGCGGCGCGATCACGGTCACCGGCGGCGAGTTTCGCGTGAACGATCTTTCGTTCGATGCGGCGCCGTTCGCGTGCGGCGGTTCGTCGATGCCGATCGCCGAGGTAGTGGCGTGGCATCGCGCCGAAACGAATCAGATCGCCTCGACGCCGATGCAGACGGTACTTTTCCATCTGCTCCACATCGGCCGCGGCGGTCACGACGAGTGGATGCAGCGCGCCCGGCTGAACGAATGTCTGAAAGCGCTCGGAATCGGCGAGGCGATCGAGGAAATCGCCGTCATTCATCCGATGCACGACGAAACGCTCGACGAACGCGTGGACGACGCCGCCACCGACGTCGTCGATCGCGCCATGGTTCGCGTGCTGACGGCGGTGCAGGACGCGGCGCGCGCGAAGTAGCGGTCATCGTTTGGGAATCAGGGCTTCGCGGTGAGCTCGTCGCGAAGCCTCTGTTCCTGCGCCCGCACTTCCGGCGTGAGCGCGTCGCCGAAGTCTTCCATCTCCATGATCGGACGGATCTCGAGATCGAAGTCGCCGCCTGACGGATTGGGACAGCGCTTCGCCCAATCGATGGCCTCGTCCATCGACGCCACCTTCCACAGCCAGAAGCCGGCGATCTGCTCGCCCACCGGCGTGAACGGACCGTTGACGACGCTCTTCGTCCCGCCGCCGAGGCGGACGCGGACGCCTTTCGAAGTCGGATGCAGTCCTTCGCCGTCCTGCATGATGCCGGCCTTCACCAGCTCTTCGTTGTACCGTCCCATCTCCGTCAGCATCGCTTCGTCCGGCACGCCGCCGGCCTCAGAATCGCTGTTCGCTTTGACGATCACCATCACTCGCATGTCGTTCTCCTCAATCCATCGGTTTCATGCCGCCGTTGACGATCCAGTGCGTGCCGAAGCGGTCGTCCACCATCCCGAACCCGTCCGCCCAGAACGACGGCCCGAACGGCATGGTGATCTTGCCGCCCTCGCCGAGCGTCTCGAAGAGGCGCTTCGCTTCGTCCGCAGTGTCGTACGTAAGCGCCAGCGCACACCCCTTCATCGGCTCGTACTTCATCCCGCTCGGCGCATCCGCCGCCATCAGCCCCTGCCCGTCGACGAGGAGATGCGCGTGCATGACCTTGTTCGCATCCTCCCCTGGCGTCTGCTCAGCCGCGGGCGTCTCGGCGAACGTGAGCAGCGCCTCCAGTTTGCCGTTCAACTTCTTTTCGTAGAAGCGCATGGCCTCCGCGCAGTTGCCGTTGAACAAGAGATAGGCGTTCAGTTGGGGCATGGTTATCCTCTCCTTTGCATCCGAGTAATTGGAATGTAGCGCGAGATGGGAAGCAAGCGCAGCTACGAAGACGGATGCGTCACCGCGCACGCGCCGCGACCCGATCGGCGAGCGCTAGGCGACTCCTCGTGGTCCGCGAACCGATCCTCGGCCCCGAAGCGCTTCACCGACCTCGGCGCCGGCCTCCCCGAGGTGCCAACGACACGTCGAAACGCGCGTATCGCCGCCGAAGAATAACTCCCAAAACTAGCTAGGAAATTCAGTCTTTCGTCCCTCCAAGATGGTAATCAATGAACCCCAACATCGGTCTACCGGGAGCGCGGGAGCGGCACTGTTCAGACGTTGAGAACCTCAGTGACCTTCGCCGCGACGTAGCCAGATTTGCCCGTACTTCGGACATGCGAGGATATCTATGTCTCGGCGTCAACTGGATCGTTATCATTGGTTGCTGGGTACTTTGGAGCTTCGTCGCTGTCCGAGTGCCACTCAGTGTCCGAATCGGCCTCTGGATTGTTGAACTCATCGTCCTAACTAGCCGCATTCGAGCGTTGGAGAGTCTCACACACGAGGCGTCCCATAACACTTTGTTTCACACTCGCCGTCTTAACGTCCTTCTTCAGGGTCTTTACGCGCTTCCCGTACTGCATGAGGTCAGAGCGTACCGGAAGGAACATTCAGTCCATCACGCTCGGTTGGGGCGCCCCGATGACCCCGCTCAAATCCTTTTTGCTCGGCACCTAGTCAGCTGTTTTCCGCACCGGTCGCTATGGGTCATGTTAGGCAGGCCTCTTTTCGGGTATCACACCCGTGACTGGTTGGGCGAAAAACTTGACTCGTGGGTGACACTGCCATCATTCAGGTTGATCGGGTTATTTTGGGGAGCCGTTTTGATCGCCGCCTTCTTTGCGGGCCAGTTGTCTTGGCTGATCTTGCATTGGCTTTTCGCTCTTGCGTTGCTGTTTCCGATCGTGGAGTTTTGGGGAGAGGTAGCTGATCATGCAGCGCTAGACGCGAATGCTCTGGCAGCGACTCGCAGCAACATCGGTGTAATGCATCGCCTCCTGCTTCACACGCATGCCGACGGATACCATATGGTCCACCACATCAATCCTGCAATCCCAGGCAACATGTTGGCTACCGCTCACGCGTTTCTCCGACGGACAACCTCCGGGAAAATCGTCGAGTCCCATAGCATCATACAGACACTCTCCCAACTCTCGGCACGCAGCGGCGGACGCATAACTCGCAATTATCCGTCGTCCCCCGCCGATGACATTTCTCGGACTGAACCTGAGCCAGTGGAAGGACATCTTCGAGCTGCTGTCATACGTCACCGTCACGGTAGGCGGCCCGGTCGCGATCACGCAGTACCGCCGGACAAAACATAGAGAGCAGCAGGACCGAGAATACGGCACCTACAACGCGCTCGACGAAAAGTATCTTCAATTCCAGACGATGTGCTTCGAGCATCCTGAGCTCGACATCTTCGACGTACCTGATACCGCGCCAAAGGTTCTGAGCGACGAACAGGCAAAACAGGAACTCATCGCATTCACTCAACTTATCTCAATCTTTGAGCGCGCATTTCTCATGTATCACGATCAATCGACAAAGATAAAGATTGCTCAGTGGACAGGTTGGGACGAATATATCCGCCACTATTGCCAGCGTCAGAACTTCATTTATGCGTGGGAAATGAATGGAACGACATTCGACCTAGACTTCGAAAACTACATGGAGTCGATCATCGACGCCAACTTGCCGCTGCGTCCACTCGGGATGCTCTCGTCGACAGCAGCGCCTGATTCATCTTATATCTTCAAACGTGTCAAATCTGCCTCTGATGCCGATTTTCTTCATGGCTTGCGTGTTGCGGGGCAGTACGGATGGCATGGCGGGGCTTTGAGCGGCAACGAGTTGGGATTCCTCGTAGACACGGCTGTTCCCAACGTCGACTTCGGAGTGTTCATATTGAAGGAAGGCGAATCGATACGAGCGCTTGTGGCGGCTTCGTATCTCAAATCCAGCGTTCTCCTGATTCATGACCTCACAGTTACCCCCACAGTCCAACGGGAAGCATTATTCGATGCTGCTTTCAAACGATTATTGGCGTCGTTTCCTTCGGCGCATCAGGTGATTGCAGAGGTCGTCGAAAACGAACCGCGGCATCTTAAGACTGAAGTATTCATGCGCGGCCTTTCCCGCGTTGGCCTCCGCCCGTTGTCGGTAGCCTACCGATTCCCTTCTGGTTTCAATGCACGCCCCGGCCCCATCAAGGGTACGCTTTTTGTTAGCGACGTCATGAACATGACGCCGTCCAAAATCATCGAAGTTATATACGGTGAATTTTACGCGCCGGTATGGGAAACCATTACAGGCGAGCGAACATCGATCACTGCCGAGCTTGCTGAAATTCTTCGTGCGACCGAGCGTACGGATTGAGCACTCTACAGCTTGGCGACACGCTTGGCCACTACGAGATGGTTTCCGGCTAGCGTTCGCAACCCCCACACACTTCGAAGAACAGCGTCCAATTTAGCGGCTATGTTAATCAATATAGATGGAGCGCTGAAACGTAGAAACAATGGCGACAAGATGTGAAACGCGATAACGTTAACAATTTCGAAATCGTGACTATGCAAGACGCCGAGGACATAGTCATCTGAGTATCGCCAGAGACGGTGAGCGCCGCCTCGATATGTAGTAGGTTCTGGGCTAATGTTCTTGCGGAATGTTCGCGTACCAATGAATTGGAGTGTCTTAACTCTCTCGTACTCAAGAACTAGCAATCCTGGATATCGTAGGACACGTGACATTTCCGATATCGCCTCTGGCAAGCTCAGGTAGTTGATTACGCCGCCTACGCAAATGATCGCTTCGACGGCTCCTTCGAGGACTGGAAGGCTATGCGCATCTCCTACGATCGCCAGGTTTGCCTGGGATAGCGCCGATAAAACGATATCGATTTCTATAGGCCTTTGGAAACCGTATTTTAAACCGCCAGAGCCAACATTCAATGTGGCCGGTGTGTTCAGCGTTTCATCTAGCTCCGAGAGAACGCGACGTATCTCTTTGCTCGTGTGCTGATCCCAGGCGTTTTCGGGCTCGCGCGCTGCGTAGATTGCATCGTACGTGCTCCGGACATAGGCTGCCCGTGGCTTCATGTTGCCCGCGCCACGGATAATTGCGAGTTATCCAAGTTCGTTTGCTCCTCTGCCGATAGGAGTGACAAATCGAGACTTTTCCCTACCCCGGCTGCCCAAGCGGCTCGGCTTCAGCCACGCAGGCTCAGCCCGAAGCTGTTCGCTCTAGCCCCTCACAATGCCCCTTCTCGGATGCTTCTCGTTGATGCGCACCTTCAGCGCGGAGTCGGCAACTGCTGTGTACATCTCCGTCGTCGAGATGCTGCGGTGGCCGAGGAGGCGTTGGACGTAGCGGATGTCTACGCCTTCCTCGAGGAGGTAGGTGGCGACTGAGTGACGGAACATGTGCGGGGTTACGCGGTCGCGGACTTCGCTGCGTTCGCCGTGGAGGCGGACCAGGCGGCGGATCATCTGGGGGCTGGCGGCGTCGCCGCGGGAGTTGACCAGGAAGGTGTCGGCGGTCGAGGGGGAGCGGTCGCGGGCGGTGCGGTAGTCGCGGAGGAGGGACTTGATGTCGTCGGGGACGAAGACGCGGCGCTGGCGGTTGCCTTTGCCGATGATCGTGATCGTGCCGTCGTCGACGTCCACGGCCGCGTCGAGCAGGCTGGCCAGCTCGCTGACGCGCATGCCGGTGGCGAAGAGGAGCTCCGTGGCCACGTAGGCGGTGAGGTCGGCAAACGATGGCGGCTGTTCGTGGAGAAGGAGGCGCCGAAGATCGGCGCGGGCGATCACGCGCGGGAGACGCTTCGGCATCCGGATGCGGATGCGCGCGCTACGGAACGGATCCTCGGCCACCTGGCCGTCCTCCTCGAGCCAGCGGAACATCGAGCGGAGTGTGGCCAGGTGGCGCTTTACACTCGACTCCTTCAGCGTGCGCACGTCGAAGAGGTGGCGGACGTAGTTGTGGATCACGCTCTTGTCGCAGGCGGCGACCGCGGCGCGCTTGCCGAGGAATTGTACGAAGCGGGCCAGGTCGAGCTCGTAGGCGCGCGTCGTGTGAGGGGAGAGCTTCCGGATCGACTGGCAGTGACGGATGAATGCGGACGCCGCGTCTCGGAACAGCACGTCAGTACGACCTCCCAAAATTGGTGAGTGGCGCACCTTACCCGACGCGGGCGGCGGTGGCGACCGGAGTTACGGAGGGGTGGACGGCGAAGCCGCCCGGCGTGTTTGCGCCCGCGAGCCGCCGTTCCGTGTTAGCGTTATTCCATCCACGGCACAGGAGGCTTCGATGCGCAAAACTGCGAAGAGCGGCGGACTTACGGTTCGGGCGATTGCGGGGTCGAACAACGTTCTGATCGGGATCGATCTCGATCCCGCCAAGCGCGCCGGCTGCCTCGGATTCACGCTGCAGCGGTCGGACACGGGCACGCCGGCGATGCGGTTTCTGCCGAACAGCATCACCTTCGCCAGTACGCCTGAAGACACTGCGCTGGACACGGAGAACTCGCCGCTGCAGAAGTTCCGTTGGGGCGATTACACGTGCAAGCCGGGCACCGCGTACAAATACACCGTCACGGCGCGGTATCGCGACGGCAATGGGACGCCGGTAAAGCTGAAGGACGGCGACAGCGTCGAAGTGGACGTGACTACGGAAGATCCTACGCAGCAGGCCACAGCGGTATTTTTCAATCGCGCCGCGGCGGCCAGCCAGGCATACATCAAGAAATTCGGCGATAAAGATCCGACCGATTTGCCCGCGCCTCTGAATACTCAGGCGTTGGCCTGGCTGTCTCGCGGACTCGAGGAAGCGCTGCTCGCATTTCAGTCGCAGGCAACCGATAAGAGCTTCGGGTTGCATTGTGCCGTCTATGAGTTTCAGAAAGAGAATTTATTGAATGGCTTGAAGGCGGCGCTCGATCGCGGCGTGGACGTTCAGGTCGTCTACCACTTCCGCCATAAGAACTCCGCCGCAGATAAGACGTGGAAGAAAAACGAAGCAGCGGCGATCAAAGCCGGCCTGGCCGCCGTCTCCACGAAGCGGACGCAGAATCCCGGCGTGATCATGCACAACAAATTCATGGTCCTGTTGAAGGACGGCAAGCCAATCGCGGTCTGGACGGGATCGACGAATTGGACCGAGGGCGGCATTTACGGGCAGCTCAACGTCGGACATGCCGTTTATGACGCGAAAGTCGCGGAAACCTATGAGGGCTATTTCCAGCTTCTCAAGAAGGATTTATCGGACAAGGACATGAAAGAGGGCGTGCGCGGCCTCGGCGCGGTGCCGTCGACCGTGCCCGGCCCGGGCGTACTGCCGATTCTCTCGCCGCAGAGCGACCGTACGATGCTGGAGCTTTACGGCTCGATCATGCAAAACGCGCAGTGCGTGCTCGTGTCGGCGCCGTTCGCACTGGCGGACGAGATCACGAAAGTGGTGATGTCCGTGCCGCCCGGCAAAATGAACTATCTCCTCGTCGACAAAGAAGGCTCCCTCGGCGACAAGAACGAGATCAAGGATATCGAGCAGATTCCGGCGAACAGCGTGGCATTCGCGGCAACGCTGCCGTCGAATCTGACCAGCTTCCAGGACAAGTTGCTGAAAGACAGCGCCGAGAGCTACCACCACGCCGGCGTCCATATTCACTCCAAGATCATCGTGGCCGATCCATTCGGCGACGATCCGGTGCTCGTGACCGGCTCGGCGAATTTCTCGACGAATTCGACGATGCACAACGACTCGAACAGCCTTCTGGTGCGCGGCGACACGGCCATTACCGACATCTACGCGACGGAGTTCATGCGCATGTTCGAGCAGTACCACTTCCGCGGCGCGAAAAAGAAGGCGGACGACAAAAACACGGTCATTACGCTGTCGGATACCGATGCCTGGTCGGATCGCTACTACGTCGACGGCAGCGAGGAGGCGATGGACAGGATGTTGTTCGCGGGGACGCTGCCGCCGATTGCACCGGGAAAACCGCCGGTTCTGACGACCCCGGCTCCCAAACCGCCTGCTCCGAAACCGCCTTCACCGAAACCGCCCGCTCCGAAACCGCCTGCAAAGAAAGCGGCGACCAAGAAGGTGAGTGCGAAGAAGGCTGCGTCGACAAAGAAGAAGGCAGCAAAGAAGGCCTCGTCAAAGAAGGCGACAACAAAGAAGGCGACAACAAAGAAAGCGGCTAGCAAGAAGGCAGCGACGAAAAAGACATCGTCGAAGAAGGCAGCCACGAAGAAAAAGTCAGTGTCGACGAAGTCAGCGGCGAAAAAGGCATCGAAGAAGGGTGCATCGAAGAAATTGCCTGCGAAGAAAGCCTCGAAAAAGGCTCCAGCGAAAAAGAAGCCGGCTAAGGCTCCTTCCAAGAAATCTCAGAAGCGGAAACGCTGATCGCGTAGCGCCGTCGGCTCGACGGCTGGACCGCCGGCGGCTCGCCGGCAGTCCAGCCGCCTTTGGTACGTGCCGCCGAGCCCCTTCGACTTCGCTCAGGGCAGGCTTCGGCGGTCCAGCCGCCGAACCGCCAGCGCTACGAGGGGTAAACTTCGCCCATGCAGGACATTCGCGCTTCGTTTGCCGACTACGCCGCCTATCACCAGACCAAGGGCAACAAGTGGTTCCATCGCCTCGGCATCCCGCTGATCATGCTCACGCTCCTCGGCATGCTCGCGCGCGTGCGCATCGCTGACGCCGGCCGCTTCCGCATCGACGCGGCCGTGATCCTGATCGCCATCGCCGTCATCTACTACCTTACCCTCGAGTGGCGCCTGGCCATCCCGATGCTGATCGTCTCCATCGCCTTTTACCTGATCGGCGCGTGGCTGCCGATGACGGTCAACGTCTCCCTCTTCATCCTCGGATGGATCTTTCAGTTCATCGGGCATAGCTTCTACGAGCACAAGCAGCCGGCGTTTTTTCGCAACGTCGTCCACCTGCTCATCGGGCCGCTGTGGATCCTGAATGACGTGATTCCGGTGGTGAAGTAGCTACTTCTTCTTGAGCATCGAATCCAGCTCCGCATCGCGCGGCACCGCGATCCGCTGCGGTTCGCCGCCGTCGGTGGCGATCTCCACGAGCGGGATGCGCCGCCGTCCCTTGCTGTGCGCGATGACTTTGTCCTCGCCTTCCTTGTCACTGTCGATGTCGATGTAGTCGTACCTGACGCCGGAGCGGTCGAGGTGCCGCAGCGTGCGCACCGTGTCGCCGCACCAGTCCGCGCCGTAAACGACGATTCGTTCAGCCATGAGTAATCCTCCGGCCGATAGTTATTGCGAATTAGCTGCCCAGAAGCAGTGCATGAGGCCGGCGCTAATCCGCTCTTTTCACGCACGCCCCCACGCGCGAAAGCAACTCCTCGATGTCGAACGGTTTCGGCAGCAGATCGAACGGAATCCCTTTCAGTTTCTCGTTGATGATCGACGGCGACGCGGCGCTGGTGATGATCACGCGTTTCAGGCGCTCGGGCGCGTTGCGCGCCATCGCCGTCATGAACGAAAAGCCGTCCAGGTTCGGCATCATCAGATCGAGGATGATCACGTCGTAATCGGCGGCGGCCATCTTCGAGGTTGCTTCCAGTCCGTCTCCGGCGATGTCGACCTTGTATCCCTGACGGAGCAGCACCACGCGCACGAGCCGGCGGATCGACGCATCGTCCTCGACGATGAGGATGCTGCATTCCGAGGAGGGCTTGTCGCTCACGGTTGCTCCGGCAGCAAGAAGCGCTCCTACGTACAATCGCGGCATGCAGGCGTACGGATCGGATCGCGTGCGCGCCGAGGATGGCGAGCGCATTGTGCTGCTGTCGCGAATTCCGAAAGCGTGGACGCCGCGCGCGCCGAAGACGCTCACCACCGCCGAATTTCCGGGGACGGCCGTGCTGTGGGAGGAGCGCTACTTCGAAGTCGTTTCCGCGGAGCCGTTGCCGCAGGGCGGCGTGCGTTACGTGCTCGAGCCGTGGCAGGAAATGCACGCCATGCGCACCATCGATCACTACGACGACGCGCACGAAGCGGCGCGGCTGGCCGACTATCGTGCGCGGCTTGCGCGGGACACGAAACGCAAATCGGCGAACGCGCTGGCGGTGCTGGCCGGCCATCTTCCCGCCGGCGTGCAGGAGGAGATCGGACGCGAGCTCGGCATCAACCCGATGCGCCTGACCATCATCTCCGCGCTCGGTGTTTACGCGGTCGTGATCGCGATCGTGATGTGGATCGTCAGCTACGTCATGGCGGACGCGCCGCCGCCGGCGCCGCTAATCATCGCCGCCGGCTACCTGTTCGTGGAGTCGTCGTTCCGCTTCGTCGTCGCCTGGATCGTCGGAAAGCCGGCCGGTTCCGCGATCGGCGTCATCGGCTATCTCGTTTACTACTACACCGCCGCGAATCGCAGCGGCGCCGTTTCGCCGTACGCGCGCGAAAAAGGGCTGACCGTCACGATCGGCGAGACGCCGGCGGAACGCGCGGAGGCCGATGCGCTGCTGATGCGCGAGGCGCTGGTGACGTTGCTCAGTCCCGCCGATCAGGCCCGCGTGGCGGCGCGATTCGGCTACGACTACCGGCACCAGTCGTCGCTGATCGCGATCCTGATCCTCTTTTTCGCCGCGATCGGGATCGCCACGTCGCTGCATCGCGGCGCAGTGATTTCGACGATTGCCGCGTCGATTCTCGCCGCCGAGCAACTCTATCGCCTGGTCATCCTCCGCAGCCGTCCCGCCGGCAGCATCCTCGGCATCGCGGTGCGGCCGTTTGTGCGCAAGCTGCTGTAGCCGGCACGGCCGGCGGCGTTGGTTGCCCAAGGCTCTGCACCACTGCCGCTTCGAACTTTCTGCCGCGCGCTTCCTCGGCCCGGAGCGTGGGCGCTCTCGCCGCGCGAACATCGGAGGCATGCAACTGGCAACGTCGTGGGAGTGCCCGAATTGCAATTCGATGGGCGTCGCCGTGTCGTCATCGAAGGCGTAACGCCCTCGGTGGACGAAGGCCGTTTTCCCGCCAAGCGCGCGGTGGGCGATGTCGTGCACGTCGAAGCCGACATCTTCGCCGACGGCCACGACCTCATCTCCGCGGTGATGCTGCATCGCCACGAGACGGAGAAGACGTTGACGGAAACGCGCATGACTGCGTTGGTCAACGATCGCTGGCGCGCCGACCTCGCCGTCGACCGCCTCGGCTTCTACTACTTCACGTTCGAGGCGTGGATCGATCACTTCCTGACGTGGCATCGCGACCTGAAGAAGCGTCCCGACGCCGATCTCGACGTCCAGCTTCGCATCGGACTGGAGATGATTCGCGCCGCCGCGCAGCGCGCGAAGGATCGCGATCGCAAACGTCTCGAACATTACGTGTCCGCGCTCGAAGGCGACGATGACGCGCGCGACAAGGTTCACGCCCTCGCGAATGATGAGCTCCTGGAATTGATGCAGCGTAACGCGGAGCGGAAGTTCGCCACGCGCTACGCGTGCGAGCTGGCCATCGAGGTTGATTCACGCCGCGCCGCCTTCAGCACGTGGTACGAGCTCTTCCCGCGCTCCGTCGGCACGTTTCGCGACGTGGAAGCGCAACTGCCGCGCATCGCGAAGATGGGATTCGACGTTCTCTACCTGCCGCCGATCCACCCGATCGGAACGACGTTTCGCAAAGGGCGCAACAACAGCGTCACCGCGGACGAAGGCGACGTCGGCAGCCCATGGGCGATCGGCGGCGCCGAGGGTGGGCACAAGGCGATCCATCCGCAGCTCGGGACGATGGACGACTTCAAGCACCTTGTCGCCGCGGCGCGCGAACGTGGAATTGAATTGGCGCTCGATATCGCCTTTCAAGCGTCGCCCGATCATCCGTACGTGACCGAGCACGAGGATTGGTTTCAGAAGCGTCCCGACGGCACGATTCAGTACGCGGAGAATCCGCCGAAAAAGTATCAGGACATTTATCCGTTTCACTTCGAAACCGAGGCCTGGTCCGACCTCTGGAAGGAGTTGTGCGACGTCTTCCGCTTCTGGATCGACCAAGGCGTGCGCATTTTCCGCGTCGACAACCCGCATACGAAGCCGCTGCCGTTCTGGCATTGGGTGATTCGCACGGTCAAGAAACGTCATCCTGATGTGATCTTTCTGGCTGAGGCGTTTACGAGGCCGAAAATCATGTACTGGCTGGCGAAGGCTGGATTTTCGCAGTCGTACACGTATTTCGCTTGGCGCAATACAAAGTACGAACTGACGGAGTACTTCGAGGAGATTACGAAGCCGCCCATCAGCGACTTCTTCCGACCGAATGCGTGGCCAAACACGCCCGACATCCTCACCGAGTATCTGCAATACGGCGGACGGCCGGCGTTCACGATCCGCTTGATGCTCGCCGCAACTCTCTCCGCAAATTACGGCATCTACGGCCCGCCATTCGAACGCTTCATCGGCGCGGCGCGCGAGCCGGGCAGCGAGGAGTATCTCGACTCCGAAAAATATGAGGTCAAGCAGTGGGATTCCACCGGCGACGATCTCACCGAATTGATCGCCGCCGTCAATCGCATCCGCCGCGACAACCCGCCGCTGCAGCAGAACGAAACACTGAAGTTTCACACGACGACGAACGACGAAATCCTGTGCTACAGCAAGTCGGCGGGAACCGACGTCGTACTGACCATCGTCAACGTCGATCCGCACAACACGCAAGCCGGTTACGTGGAGCTCGACCTGGCCGCGCTACACCTCGACGCCAACCGTCCGTTTCAGGTGCACGAGCTGCTGTCCGGCGCGCGCTACACGTGGCACGGTGCGAGGAACTACGTGCAGTTGAATCCGCACGTGGTTCCCGCGCACATTTTCCGAATCCGACGCAAGGTGAGAAGTGAGAGAGATTTTGAATACTTTCTTTAGAGGCCGCGAAGAGGTGAACCTCCATTTCGTGCGAAGCACTTTGGAGTGCGGTGGCAAAGCCACCGCTTTGGGAGGGCGGTGGAACTGTGAAGGCCCGCAGCATGTGATGCTCGCTAGATCGTCGCGAAGCTGCCCGTCCCCCTCCCTCCCAAAGCGGTGGCTCGATCGCCACCGCACTCCAAAGCTTCGCGAAATATGCCGTGGATGACAGATTAACCATGGACGACCTTTGGTACAAAGACGGGATCATCTATCAGACGCACGTCCGCGCCTTTTTTGATTCCAACAATGACGGCATCGGCGATTTTCAGGGGCTGACGCGCAAGCTCGACTACCTGCAGGATCTAGGCATCAACATCATCTGGCTCTTGCCGTTCTATCCCTCGCCGCTGCGCGATGATGGATACGACATCGCCAATTACACGGCCGTCAATTCGAGCTACGGGACGTTGAATGATTTCAAAACGTTCCTGAAGGAAGCGCATCGCCGCGGACTGCGCGTCATCACGGAGCTGGTCATCAATCACACCAGCGACCAGCACGAATGGTTTCAGAAATCACGCCGCGCCAAGCCGGGATCGCCGTGGCGCGATTTCTACGTCTGGAGCGATAACCCGGCCAAGTACAAAGACGCGCGGATCATCTTCAAGGATTACGAAACTTCGAACTGGGCGTGGGACCCCGTTGCCAAAGCCTATTACTGGCACCGGTTCTTCTCGCATCAGCCCGATCTCAATTTCGACAATCCGGCCGTCCACGCCGCGCTGATCAAGGCGCTCGATTTCTGGATGGACATGGGCGTCGATGCGTTCCGGCTCGATGCGATTCCGTATCTCTTCGAGCGCGAAGGGACGACTTGCGAGAATCTGCCGGAGACGCACGACTATCTCAAATCGTTGCGCGCGCACGTCGATCAGAAATATCCGGGCCGGATGCTGCTGGCCGAGGCCAATCAATGGCCGGAGGACTCGTTGCCGTATTTTGGGGATGGCGACGAATGCCACATGGCCTTCAATTTCCCCGTAATGCCGCGCATGTACATGGCGCTGGCGCAGGAAGACCGCTTTCCGATCATCGACATCATGGCCCAGACGCCGGCCATTCCGGACAATTGTCAATGGGCGATGTTTCTGCGAAATCACGACGAGCTGACGTTGGAGATGGTCACGGACGAGGATCGCGACTACATGTGGCGCACTTACGCCTCCGACCGCCAGGCCCGCATCAACCTCGGCATCCGCCGCCGGCTTGCGCCGCTGATGCAGAATCATCGCGGCCGCATTCACCTGATGAACGGCCTGCTCTTTTCGTTTCCGGGAACGCCGATCATTTATTACGGCGACGAGATCGGGATGGGCGACAACATCTACCTCGGCGACCGCAACGGCGTGCGCACGCCGATGCAGTGGAGCCCCGATCGCAATGCCGGATTCTCGAAGGCCAATCCGCAGCAGCTCTACATGCCGGTCATCATCGACCCGCAATATCACTACGAGCAGGTCAACGTCGAGCAGCAGCAGAGCAGCCCGTATTCGCTCTTGTGGTGGATGAAACGTCTCATCGCGCAACGCAATCGTTTCCAGGCCTTCGGCCGCGGCACGATGGACTTTCTGCATCCCGAGAACCGCAAGATTCTTGCGTTCATCCGCCGTTATCAGGATGAGACGATCCTGGTCGTCGCCAATCTCTCGCGGCTCGTGCAATGTTTCGAGCTCGATCTGTCGCAATTTGCGGGAATGGCTCCGGTCGAGCTCTCCGGCGGCACGCGCTTCCCCGACATCAGCGACAAGCCGTATTTCCTCAACCTCGGGCCGTTCGCGTTCTACTGGTTCACACTCGAGCGCCAACGCACGGACACAACGCTCAGCGGTGAGGAAGTTACCTCGCTTCGCGCGGCGAATTTCGAGGAAGTCTTCTCCGACCGCAATCGCGCCGCGCTAAGCCGCGCCCTGGAAACGTATGTGCGTTCTCGCCGCTGGTTCAGCGGAAAAGCGCGCACGATCACGTCATTGCAGGTGACCGAAACGGTTGCCCTTCCGAATGACGCCGGCCAGCTCACGTTCCTGCGCATCGACTACGCCGACGGCGAGCCGGAGACGTATCTCCTTCCGCTGGCCATCCTGCAGCATCGCCGTGCGCAGGAGCAGGAAACGGCGATCCCGACGCTCATCGCCCGCCTGCGCGACGGCTTCCTACTGTACGAGCCGGTGACCGATCCGAAATTCACAGCCGCGTTGCTGGAGACGATTGCCCGCCGCCGCACGCTCAAAGGCGAGCAAGGCGCCATAGCCGGCACTGCATCTCATCCTCGCGAGCTGCAAGGAGCGGCCGGCCTCAATGCGCAGGTGCTGAAAGCGGAACAGAGCAATACTGCCGTTCTCTACGGCGACCGATTCTTCATGAAGCTTTTCCGCCGCCTCGAGCCGGGCATCAACACCGACCTCGAAGTAACGCGCTTCCTCAATGAGGAGACGTCCTTTACCGGCACGCCGCGGCTCGAGGGGGCGTTGCAATACGAAACGGCGGCGACGAGCGAACCGACCACGCTCGCCATTCTGCAGCGCTATGTGGAGAATTCCGGCGACGCGTGGACCTACACCATCGACACGTTCGGCCGGTTTTTCGATTCTGTTCTGAGCGATCCGGCCGCAGCGGAGCGGCTGGCGAAAGCGACGCCGTCGGAATCGTTGCTCGCCATCGCCGGCAAACCGACGCCCGACATCGCGCAAGAAACGATCGGACTCTATCTCGCCGACGCCGAAATCCTCGGGCGCCGCACTGCGCAACTGCATCTCGCGCTCGCGTCGCGCGACGATATCCCTGCATTCGCACCGGAACCGATCACGCCGCATTATCAGCGTTCGATTTACCAGCACATCCGCTCGCAAGCCGTTCGCACCTTTCAACTGCTGCGCCGGCGCGGGAAGGGCATTGCCGCAGCGGAGGAATTGCTGGCGCGTGAGGAGGAACTGCAACAGCGCATACGGCGAATCCTCGATGGGCGCATTACAGGACTGCGCATCCGCACGCACGGCGATTATCACCTCGGTCAGGTACTGCATACCGGCAACGACTTCGTCATCATCGATTTCGAAGGGGAGCCGTCGCGGCCGTTGAGCGAGCGGCGAATCAAACGCAGCGCATTGCGCGACGTCGCCGGGATGCTGCGTTCCTTCCATTACGCGCCGCACGCGGTTCTTTTTGGCCAGTCGCAGCATTCGGTGATCCGTGCCGAGGATGCGGCGACGGTCGAGAGCGGCGCGAATTTCTGGTATCGATGGGTGAGCGCCGCCTTCCTGCGCGCGTATCTGGCCGAAAGCGGCAATGCCGTGCATCTGCCGCAGTCGCGCGACGAGTTGCAGGTGCTGTTGGACGCTCACCTTCTCGAGAAAGCGCTCTATGAAATCGCGTATGAAATGAACAACCGGCCGGACTGGGTGCGCATCCCGCTGCGCGGCGTATTGGAGCTTCTGACATGATGAAAATGATCACGGTAGTCATGTTTCTGGTCACGGCCGGCGCAGAGGCGCCGGCGACCGACTTCACACTGGAGCAGCATCGCGCCGGGATCGTTCGCGTCGGCGAGAACGTCGACGTCCTGTATCGCGCGGTCAACGGTCAAGCGCAACTCGTCGATTTGAAAGCCGAGGGCGACTTCACGCCGCTGCTGAAATTGACGATCGACGGACGCAACGACGCATTGCGTGCTTACATCGGCGCAAGCGATCGGCAGCTCATCGTGCGCGCGATCGACGTGCGCGATCCGCGATTCCGAACCGCAGCAGGCATTCACGTCGGCTCAAGTCTCGGCGAGCTGCGCAAGACTTACGGACGGCTCGAAAAAATCGGAGGCGAAGGAACCGTGGGCGCGCGCGTCGAATCGCTTGCGATGACCTTCGACCTCGGCGGCGACGTCTACGGCGACGATCGCTATCGCGCTCGCGATTTGAGCGACATGCCGGACGACATACCGATCGTCCGCATCTGGGTCAATTGATATTCTCGCCGCGATGCGCATCCGCTTCATCTGCATTCACGGGCATTTCTATCAGCCGCCACGCGAGAACCCGTGGCTGGAGGCGGTGGAGACGCAGGATTCGGCGGCGCCGTACCACGACTGGAACGAGCGCATTACGGCGGAGTGCTACGGGCCGAACGCGTCGTCGCGCATCCTCGACGCGCGCGAGCGCATCGTCAAGATCGTCAACAACTACGCCGCCATCAGCTTCAACTTCGGGCCGACGCTGCTGTCGTGGCTGGAGCAGACGCAGCCCGAAACGTATGCAGCGATTCTCGACGCCGACCGCGCCAGCCGCGAACGGTTCGGCGGGCATGGATCGGCCATCGCGCAGGCGTACAACCACATGATCCTGCCGCTGGCGAACGCGCGCGATCAGCGCACGCAGGTGCGATGGGGCATCCGCGATTTCGAGAAGCGTTTCAAGCGAAAGCCGGAGGCGATGTGGCTGCCGGAGACCGCAGTCGACATCGCCTCGCTCGAAGCGCTGGCAGCCGAGGGGATTGCGTTCACGATCCTGGAACCGCAACAGGCGAGACGATGGAGAGCGATCGGCGAGGACGACTGGACCGAACAGAAAGGCGCCATCGATCCGACGATGCCGTACCGCTGCAATCTTCCGTCGGGACGTTCCATCGACATCTTTTTCTACGACGGCCCCATCTCCCGCGCGGTCGCGTTCGAGCGTCTGCTTGCGCGCGGCGAGAACCTCGCGCATCGCCTCCTCGGCGCGTTCGGCGAAGGACGCACGCATCCGCAACTCGTCAACATCGCCACCGACGGCGAGACCTACGGACATCACCATCGCAACGGCGACATGGCCCTCGCGTACGCGCTCGACTACATCAACGAGCAGAAGCTTTCGCGCGTGGCCAACTACGGCCAGTTTCTGGCCGACGTGCCTCCGACGCACGAGGTCGAGATCGCCGAGCGCACCGCGTGGAGTTGCAGCCACGGCCTCGGGCGGTGGGAGCGCGATTGCGGCTGCAGCACCGGCGGCGGCGATGGGTGGAACCAGCAGTGGCGAACGCCGCTGCGCGACGCGCTCGACTGGCTGCGCGACGAATGCATCGCCATTTTCGAGTCGCGCGGCTCGGCGGTGCTCCACGATCCGTGGGCAGCGCGCGACGACTACATCGACGTCGTCCTGGACCGCTCCGACGAGAACCTGGAGCGCTTTCTGGCAAAGCACGCCAGCACGGAAAACAACACCGTCACCGTGCTCGAGCTGCTGGAGATGCAACGCAACGCCATGCTCATGTACACGAGCTGCGGCTGGTTCTTCAACGACGTCTCCGGCATCGAGACCGTGCAGGTGCTGCATTACGCCGCGCGCGTCATCCAGCTCGCCGAAAAAGTTTCCGGGCGCAGCCTGGAGCTGGAGTTCCTGCGCCGCATCGCCGCGGCGAGGAGCAACCTGCCGCAGCACGGCGACGGCCGTCAGATCTACGAGTTGGAAGTGAAGCCGACGCGCCTCGATCTGCGCCGCGTGGCCGCGCACTACGCCGTGGCTTCGCTCTTCGACAACTTCGCGCACGACGACCGCGTGTACTGCTATCGCGTGCGGCAGAACGATTTCGAATCGTTCCGGGCCGGCCGCGCGCGCATGGCCATCGGCTCGATCACCGTCACGTCGCTGATCACGCGCGAGGAAGCCTCGTTCGAATTCACCGTCATCCACCTCGGCGAAACGGAGCTGACCGGCGGCGTGCGGCCCGCGGCGATGCCCGAGCACTACGACGCCATGAAGCGCGACCTCAGCGAAGACATGCGCGTGAACGGCATCTCGTCGGTCATCCGCGTGCTCGACGAGTATTTCAACGAGCCGCTGCTGTCGATCCGCGCGCTGTTTCGCGACGAGCAGCGGCGCATCCTCAACCAGCTCTGCGACACGACGCTCAGCGAGGCGGAGAGCGCGTTTCACCAACTGCACGAGCGCTACGACCCGCTGATGCGTTTCCACGCCGCGCTCGGCGTTCCGCTGCCGAAGGTGCTGCGCACCGCGGCGGAGTTCGACGTGAACATGCAACTGCGGCGGATGGCGGCGAGCGACGAAGTGCCGTTCGGCGAGCTGGAGTCGCGCCTGCGCGAGTCGCGCGACGAGAAGGTGTCGCTCGACGACACGACGCTGATGTCGCTCACCGCCGCCATCGAACGCGCTGCCGCCGATTTCTCGCGCAACTCCGACGATCCGGAGAAATTGGAGAACTGGGCCAAGCTCGTTTCGATCGTCCGCGACGCCGGCGTCGACGTCGATCTCCGGCGTCCGCAGAACGATTACTACCGTTTGAAAAAGTCGGTGCGCCCGGTCATCGCGGCGACCACCGGCAACGGCTCATCGTCCGCAAACCGCTGGCTGCAGCACTTCGACGCCCTCGGCGAGAAACTTTCGATCAGCCCGGAGGCGAGAGGGTGATCCGCAGATGACGCAGATACACACAGATTTATGACCCACACCTCGGTGAAAGAACCGCAGACCACGCGCACCGCCGGCGTGCTCTTCCATCCGACCAGCCTGCCCGGACGCTTCGGCATCGGCGACCTCGGCGACGAACTGCTGGCGTTCCTCGATTGGGCGCAGAGCGCGGGGCTGCGCATCTGGCAGGTGCTGCCGCTCAATGCACCGGGTTACGGCAACTCGCCGTACGGCTGCCTGTCGTCGTACGCTGGCAATCCGCTGCTGATTTCGCCACAGCGGCTCGTCGAGAACGAATTGCTGCCCGATGATGCGCTGGATGACATTCCGACGTTCGCCGAGGATTACGTCGAGTTCGATCGGGTTCACGAGTTCAAACAGAAGTTGCTCCGCCATTCGTTCGCGCATTTTTCCGAGCATGCTGCGGACGATCAGCGCCAGGCACTGGCGGCGTTCAGTCACGACAACGCGTGGCTGCCGGAATGGACGCTCTACGCGGCGTTGAAGGAACATCACGGCGGAAAATCGTGGACGGAGTGGCCGTCCGATGTCGCGTCGCGCGATGGCAATGCACTCGCCGCTGCGCGGCTTCAGCTCGCGGACGAGATCTTGTTTCACGAATACGTCCAGTGGCTCTTCTTCGGACAGTGGGCGGCTGTGCGCGAAGCGGCGCTTACGCGCGGCATCCGCATCATGGGCGACATCCCGATCTACGTCGCCGGCGACAGCGCCGACGTCTGGGCCAATCGCGAGATTTTTCAACTCGACGAAGACGGCGAGCCGGATGTCGTCTCCGGCGTGCCGCCCGATTACTTCAGCGCCACCGGCCAGCGATGGGGCAATCCGCTCTATCGATGGGACGTTTTGCGCGAGACGCATTTCCGCTGGTGGGTTTCGCGGTTCCGCGCCGCGCTCCGTTTCGCCGACATCGTTCGCGTCGATCACTTCCGCGGTTTCGCCGCCTACTGGGAAATCCCGGCCAGCGAGCAGACCGCGATAAACGGTCGCTGGATGCCGGGCCCGGGCCGCGCACTCTTCGACGCGCTGCGCGATTCGCTCGGCGATCTCCCGCTCGTCGCCGAGGACCTTGGGCACATCACGAAGGACGTGCATGAGCTGCGCAAGGCCATCGGTGTCCCCGGCATGAAGATTCTGCAGTTCGCATTTGCGCAGCCGGACAGTCCGCATCTCCCGCATTGCTACGATCCGAAAACGGTCGTCTACACCGGCACGCACGACAACGACACCGCGCACGGCTGGTACGAGGAAGCCGATGCCGCCGAGCGCGACGCAATCGCGTCGTACCTCGGCGTCCGCGATGCGAACGACGTGGCCTGGAGCCTGATCCGCGCCGCGTACACATCCATCGCCGAAACAGCCATCGTCCCCGTCCAGGACATCCTCAACCTCGGCACCGAAGCGCGCATGAACCGCCCCGGCGCCGAACACGACAACTGGTCATGGCGCGTAACTGCCGGCGCGCTGACGCCGGAGCATGCCGAGGAGTTGCGCGAGCTGGGCGAAGTATCGGGACGGGTTTGAATCAGCGGACTTGGACATCTCGTCGGCGTAGCCGGCGTAAGGACCGTAGCCCACGGTTTCAACCGTGGGTCCTAGGGCGTCCCGGATTTGTGAGCCCGTCTTGACGGGCGAGAGAAAGCTTTCTTTCGCCCGCTAAAGCGGGCTCCCGAATACCACGACGCTCGATTTCCCACGGGTAAACCCGTGGGTTCTCACGTCGGCATGCCGACGACGCGTAGTGCGTCCTGATCTACTAATCGACGAATCCACTAATCCACTAATCCACGAACGTGCGAGAATCGTCCGCACTCGGAGGGATCATTCATGCGTCGATTTCTGCTGGCGTCATTGTTCGTGTTGCTGTGCGCATCGATGCAGGCGCAGATGCTTTGCGAGTCGCCGCAGGGCACCTATCGCGAATGTCGCGTCGGGACGGCGGGCGTCCTCGTGCTGGTCGGCGAGATCAGCGAAGGACGCTGCGTCGAAGGCGCGACGTGGGGAACGGTATCGACCGGCGTCGTTTGGGTCGATCGCGGCTGCCGCGGCCGCTTCATGCTTCGCGACAGCAACCTCACTCCGGGCAGCCGGCGCGTCGTCTGCGAGTCGGAGAAAGGCGATCGTCAGATCTGCGCGGCCGAGTTGGAACAAGCATCCGATCGCGGCTTCGGCGTCTACCTGGCGCGCCAGCTCAGCGCCGCCGCGTGCAATGAAAATGAGACGTGGGGTTACGACCCCGAGCGCGATCAGATCTGGGTCGACAAGGGTTGCCGCGCCGAGTTTATCGTCGGTGCGCGCTTCGATCCGAAGAAGGTCATCGAGCCGCTCGACAATATCGTCACGTGCGAGTCGGCCAACGGAAAGCGGGCGCAATGCACGGCGGACACTTCCGGCGGCGTGCGCATTGTGCGTGCGCTCAGCGAGAACGCTTGTCGTTACGGAAAGCAATGGGGCTACGACACGAAAGGCATCTGGGTCAGCAACAACTGCCGCGCCGAGTTTGCGGTTCGTGGAAAACCGAAAGCGGTAGTGACGACGCTCGCCTGCGAGTCGCTCGACGGAACGAAAGTGCAATGCCCGGTCGATACACGTTACGGCGTCGCGCTCGTCCGCCAGCTCGGCGATCATTTCTGTGTCCTCGGCAGGACCTGGGATTTCGACGCCACCGGCGTGTGGGTCTCCGAAGGTTGCCGCGCGCAGTTCGCGCTCGGCGGATATCGACTGCCGTCGGCGAATGTCCCTCCGAACGCGTCGAAAGTGATCTGCGTAGGGAAGGACGATCAGCGCGTCCTCTGCCCGGCCGACGCCTCGCACGGCGTCGGCCTCCTGCGCCAGCTCAGCGAAGCCGAGTGCATCCTCAATCACACCTGGGGCTACACGCGCGACGGCATCTGGGTGGAACGCGGATGTCGGGCGGAGTTCGCGGTGGCGAAGTAGGACCGCTACGCGAAGATTTCGTCGAGCTGGATTTCGAGCGTCGGGAACAGCGGCGACGTGAGCGTTTCGTCGCGGGATAAATTCGCGGCGATCTCGTAGCGCCCGGTTGCGTTGCGCCGAAAAACGCGAACCGTGTCACTCACAGGATCGACGATCCAGTACTCGCCGACTCCGGTTCGTTCGTAGAGCGCGCGCTTGGTGACTTCGTCGTATTTGCGATTTGACTCCGAAAGAATTTCGACGAGCAGGTCCGGTGCTCCTTGGATGTTCTTCGTCGTGATGATCTCGCTGCGTTCGTTCGTGATGAACAGTAGGTCAGGCTCGACGACGTCGTATGGCGAGAAAACAATATCCAGCGGCGCGGGGTAGAGCCTTCCGACAGGATGTTCCCGGAGGTAGATTCCGATCTCGACGATGAGGTTGTAGGAGACGCGCTGGTGCTTCGTAACTGGTGATGCGTTCACGTAGTGCTCCCCGTCGATGATCTCGTGGCGGAGACCGTCCTCAGGGAGGAGGAGCAAGTCCTCATACGTCATCTTGGTGGATGTCTGCGGCGCCATGGCGAAAAGTCTACGCCTTCTCGAGAACCGCCACTGGAAAACGGGCGAACAGAGAGCGGAGCGCGATTCCGTCGCCCTCCAGATTCTCCCCTGTGAAGAGATTGCGCCAGGAGCCGGGGATCGGGATTGAGGTCTCGGGCCAGAAGTCGCCGATCGGGAACGTTCCCGGTTTGATGCGGTTGGCGAGAAGGCGCGGGACAGCGACGACGATCGAATCGTTTTGGAATCGGCGCGTGAACGCGACGATGTTCGGACCGGCGTCGATCGGCTCGTAGCTCCCGTCGCGGAAGAGCTCCGCGTGGCGCGATCGCGCGTCGAGCACTTTCCAGGTCACGAACATCTTGATCCTGCTGTCGTGCCAGCGGCGGAGGAGGGTTTCGATCGAGAGCGAACTTTTTTCGGATGCGGCCTTCATCTTTTTCAGCATCGCGCTGCGGCTGACGTAATCGACGGGGCGGCGGTTGTCGGGGTCGACGAGGCTGAAGTCCCACAGCTCCGTCCCTTGATAGAAATCGGGCGCGCCGGGCGCGGTCGCTTTCAGGACGACCTGCGAGAGTCCGTTGAGGAAGCCGTAGAAGGCGACGCGCTTCTGGACGCGGACGAAGTCCTCGCAGAAGGCCGTGTCGCTGAGGATCGCGTCAGCGAAGGTGAGCAGCGATTCTTCGTAGGCCGGATTCGGCGCGATCCAGCTCGTGTGCGTCTTCGCTTCGCGCGCCGCTTTTTCGAGGTACTGCTTCAAGCGGTCGCGGACGGACGGCAACTCTTCGTCGTCGAGCGGCCACATGCCGATCAGCGTCTCGTAGATCAGCAGCTCCATGTTCGCGTCGGGGATTCCGTTCGCGCGATGCGGCGCGTTCATCTTCGACCAGCGGCGCACCTGCCGTTCCCACTGCGGCGTGATTTCGGACAGCACGTTGATACGCGCGCGAACGTCCTCGCTGCGCTTCGTGTCGTGCGTCGCGGTCGCGTTCATCGTGTGCGGCCACTGCTGCTGCATCTGCGACGCGCGCGCGTGAAATTCGGCCAGGCCGTTGAAGTCCGCGCCGCGTCCGGGATTGCCGCCGACCTCGTTGAGCGAGATCAGCCGGTTGTAGTTGTAGAACGCGGTGTCCTCGACGCCCTTGGCCATGACGCGGCCGGTGAACTGCTGCCAGCGCATGACGAAGGCCAGCCAGTTCTCGCGTTCCGAGGCGACGTAGTGGGGCGGATCGACGAGGAGGACGCGTTCGAGGAAGGTGAAGAGCCGCTCGTCGATCGCAGCGCCAGCGCGTCGTCGCGCATCTGCGATCGCGGTGCGGATCGACTGCGCATCATCGTCATCCACATTCGTCTCCCGAATGTACGTCCGGTACACGCGCATGCACGCCGTGACCTCGGTGAGCGCGGACGTCAGATCGACCGGCGCGAAATCGCGCGCGTTGCGATCCGGCATGGCCACCGCGCCGAGCTGCTTGCCGAGGGCGCGCATCTCGCCGGAGAAAAGTTCATGGATGACCTGCTTCTTGCGCTCGTAGCAGATGTCGTCGAACGTCGCCGTCACGCCGGTGAAGTTGCGGTAGAAGCGGTCGAGTTGCTGTAAACCGTTTGCATCGACGAAGAGCGCGTTGACGGAGTCGAGGAAGTCGTAGCCGGTCGTGCCGCTGACTGGAAACTCGCGCGGCAGCTCCTCGCCGTGTTCGAGAATTTTTTCGACGACGATGTAGAACGAATCGCCGCCGGCCGGCTCGCTTGCCAGCCGCAGTTGCAGCTTACGCATGTGGCCGATCGGATCGTGAAGGCCGTCGATGTGATCGATGCGCAGGCCGGTCACTTTCCCTTCGGCGATCAGCTCCAGCGTTCGCCGATTGCGCGCCTCGAACACCTCGGGATTCTCGACGCGCACGCCGACGAGATCGGTGACGTCGAAGAAGCGCCGGTAGTTGATCTTCTCGCTGGCGATGCGCCAGTAGGCGAGGCGATACCACTGCGCGTCGAGCAGCGCGTCGAGAAAATCCGCATCGCTGTTGATGCGTTGGACGACGGCGTGAAGCGCGTCGCGGAACGGTTCGTCCTGCTCGTAAATCCGCCACAGCGTTTCTTTCAGGAACTTGCTGTTCGGAACGCCGGCATCGTCTTCGACCAGTTCGCGCAACTCGATCGCGACACCTTCGCGCGGCAGTGATTCGACGCATTCACGCAACACCTGGCCATACGAACCGGGTGCGAGCGGAAGACGCTTGTCGTAGTAGGTGAAGAAGAAACCGTCGACGTCGAAGTGAAGCTGGATCTCGCGCGACTCCAGCGCCTCGCCATACGGCTTCCCCAGGATTGGGAGAAGAACTTTGCTGACCGTCTGGCCGCGCGTGGTGACGGGAGTCCAGTCGATGTCGAAGTAGTGGAGGAATCGCGAATGCTCGCCGTTTTCGAGAACGCTCATCCACCACGCGTTCTCCGGACTGGCGGCCATGTGATTCGGGACGACGTCGAGAAGAAGCCCGAGGTTCCTGCGCTGCAATTCGTCATGCAGCGCGTTGAAGTCGTCATCGGTTCCAAGCTCGGGATTCAGCGCGTTCGCGTCGACGACGTCGTATCCATGTCCGCTTCCTTTGCGCGCTTTCAGAATCGGCGAGGCGTAGATGTCGCTGATGCCGAGATCCGCGAGGTAGGGCGCGATCTCCCGCGCGTCGGCGAAAGTGAAGCCGGCGTTGAACTGGAGTCGGTAGGTCGCACGCGGGACGCGATACATGAGTGGTCGAGTGCGCTGCGAAAGGGGTGCCCGAAGGGCGGTCACGCGGAATCGCGGAGAAGCACGAACGATTCGGGCTGCAGCGTGAGACTTCCGTTCGTCACCATTGCGCCGGAGTTCAGTAGCATCGTCCACGAATGTGACGGCAAGTCGATCCTCTGCTCGCGATCGCTGAAGTTGAACGCCAGCAGCGTATCGCCGCGTTGAATGAGTAAGGTCTGCTGCTCATCATCCGCGTGCGTTTCGACCGCATCGAGATCGAACGAGCGCAGCGCGGGGATTTCGCGCCGGAGGCGGAACAGGTCGCGATACAAATCGCGAAGGCCGGACTGCTCTTCGCGCGTCAGTTTCGAGCGATTGAACGTTTCCTCATCGTGCGGATCGGGCGGCTCGCCTTTCCATTCGAAATCGTCGAACTCCTCGGCGCGGCCTTTGCGCACCGCTTCGATCAGCTCTTCGTCGCCGTGCGAGGTGAAGTACTGGAACGGCGCGGTTTCGCCGTGCTCCTCGCCCATGAATAGCATCGGGATGAATGGCGAGAGCACGACTGCGGCCGCGGCCAATCGCAGTTTGGCGGGCGAGAGGATCTCCGACAGACGTTCGCCGAGCATGCGGTTGCCGACCTGGTCATGGTTCTGCGCGAAGACGACGAACTGTTTGCCGTCGCGCGTTTTCGGCGGCGCGCCGTACTTGCGTCCGAGGTACGGCGAGTGCTGGCCCGTGTAGAGATAGCCGGCGGTCAGCGTGCGCGCGAGATCGCTGGTGCGGCCGTAATCGGCGTAGTAGCCATCGCGTTCGCCGGTGAGCAGCGTGTGTAGCGAATGATGAAAATCGTCGGCCCATTGCGAGTCGAAGCCGAGGCCGAGGTCGTCTTTCGGCGTGATCACGCGAGGATCGTTGAGATTCGATTCCGCGATCGTGTAGACGCGCCGTCCCAGCGCCTCGGCGCGTTGACGAACGGCCGACGTCAGATCCTGCAGGAACGGCTCGGCGGTGTGATCGATGATGGCGTGAACCGCATCGACGCGCAGGCCGTCGATGTGAAACTCGTCGATCCATTGCAGCGCGTTGTGGATGAAAAACCAGCGCACGTCGTCGCTGTGCCGCCCGTCGAAGTTGAGCGCCATTCCCCACGGCGTTTTGTAGCGGTCGGTGAAGTACGGCCCGTACTGGCCGAGGTAGTTCCCCTCGGGGCCGAGGTGGTTGTAGACGACGTCGAGGAGGAGCGCGAGGCCGCGGGCGTGGCAGGCGTCGGCGAGGCGTTTCAGTCCGGCCGGACCGCCGTACGAATTCTGCGCCGCGCCGATGTAGACGCCGTCGTAGCCCCAGTTGCGCGCGCCGGGGAACTGCGCGATCGGCAACAGCTCCACCGCGGTGATTCCGAGATCTTTGAGCGCGTCGAGGTGCTCGATGACGGCGTCGAAGGTGCCTTCGCGCGTGAAGGTTCCGACGTGCAGTTCGTAAACGACGTAGTCCTCGAGCGCGATACCGGTCCAGCCGGCGTCGTGCCATTCGAACTCACGCGACACGACTTCCGACGGACCATGCACGCCCTCGGGTTGAAGACGCGACGCAGGATCGGGCCGATTGTCGCCATTGACGTTGAAGAAGTAGCGAGTTCCCGCATCGGCATCGATCGTGGCCTCGTGATAGCCGCGCGCGTTTTTCGTCAGCGCGATGCGGCGCTCGTCGGGCGCGACGATATGCAGCTCGACTTTCGCGACGTCCGGCGCCCAGACGCGAAACTCGCAACGGCCGGGCGCGACGAGATTCGCGCCGAGCGGCGGCGTCTCATTCGCCGGCATCATCTGTTTCATCCGCGGACGGAGTCAGAAACACAGCGCCGAGCGGCGGCAGCGTGAGATTGACCGACCACTTGCGGCCGTGCAGAGGAATCGGCGCGGCGTCGACACCGCCCATATTTCCCTGACCGCTCCCGCCGTACAGCACCGCGTCGCTGTTCAGAACCTCGGCCCAATGTCCGCCCGCCGGAACTCCGACCTGATAGTTGTGCCGCGGAATCGGCGTGAAGTTCAGGGCCACGACCACCGGCTGCTCCGGCTGCGACTTCGATTTCCGCATCAGCACCACGACGCTGTTTTCCGTGTCGCAGCAATCGATCCATTCGAATCCATCGGGCGAGAGGTCGAGCTCGTGCAGCGCCGGAATCGTGCGATAGGCCTTGTTCAGATCCTCGACCCAGCGCTGCAGCGTCGCGTTCGGCGGCGAGTCGAGCTGATCCCAATCGAGGCTGGCGTCGTGATTCCACTCGCGCCACTGCCCGAACTCGCATCCCATGAACATCAGCTTTTTCGCCGGCTGCGAGTACATGTGCGCGAAGAGCAGCCGCAGGTTGGCGAAGCGCCGCCACTCGTCGCCGGGCATCTTGCGGATCAGCGATCCCTTGCCGTGCACGACCTCGTCGTGCGACAGCGGCAGCAGAAAGTTCTCGGTGAACGCGTACATCATGCGAAAGGTCAGGTCGTTGTGATGGAACTTGCGGTGGATCGGATCGAGCGCGAAGTAGCGCAGCGAGTCGTGCATCCACCCCATGTCCCACTTCATGCCGAACCCGAGTCCGCCCACGTACGTCGGCCGCGACACCATCGGCCACGCCGTCGACTCCTCGGCGATCACCTGAACATCAGGATGCGCTTTGTAGACGTCCTCGTTCAGCCGGCGGAGGAAGTTGATCGCTTCGATGTTTTCGCGGCCGCCGAATTCGTTCGGGATCCACTCGCCGTGCTTGCGCGAGTAGTCGAGGTAGAGCATTGAAGCGACGGCATCGACGCGCAGGCCGTCCGCGTGAAAAACGCCGAGCCAGTACATCGCGCTCGATAGCAGGAACGAGCGGACCTCATTGCGGCCGTAGTTGAAGACGAGCGATCCCCAATCGGGCTGAAATCCTTTGCGCGGATCGGCGTGCTCGAAGAGATGCGTACCGTCGAAGTAGGAGAGGCCGTGTGCGTCGGTGGGAAAGTGCGACGGCACCCAATCGAGGATGACGCCGATCTCGTTCTGGTGCAGGACGTCGATCAGGTGCATCAGATCCTGCGGCGTTCCGTAGCGGCTGGTCGGCGCGAAGAAACCGGTGCACTGATAGCCCCAGGAGCCGTAGAAGGGATGCTCCATGACCGGCAGGATTTCGACGTGCGTGAAGTTCATCTTGCGCACGTATTCGGCGAGCGGCCCGGCCATTTCGCGATAGGTGAGCGGACGATCGCCGTCGCGACGCCACGATCCCAGATGCACTTCGTAGATCGACATCGGCGCGGTGAAGGAGTTGCGCTGCGCGCGATCGCGCATCCAATCGCCGTCGTTCCATTCGTAATCGAGATCCCAGACCACGGAGGCGGTTTCGGGCGGCGTCTCCTGCATCACCGCAAACGGATCGGCTTTGTCGACGCGGTAGTCGTTGAATTTCGAGCGGATGTGGAACTTGTAGTGCGCGCCTTTGCCGATGTGCGGTACGAAGCCTTCCCATATGCCGGACGCGCCGAGGTGATCGAGTTGATGCTGGTCGGGATCCCATCCGTTCCAGTCGCCCATGACGCTGACGGACGCCGCATTCGGCGCCCAGACGGCGAACGTCGTTCCCTTCACGCCGTCGCGCGTGGCGACATGCGATCCGAGTTTTTCCCAGAGGCGCGTGTGGCTGCCTTCGTTAAAAAGGTGAAAGTCCCAATCGCTGAGGTGTGAAGGAGAAGCTGCGGGCAGATCGACTTCGATGGTCACACTCGGAACGATATCCGCTCCGACGGTCTGCGCCTCATCGGCAATTTTCTTCGCGCGCGGAGTCCGCTTGCGCGGCGCTGCCGTGGTCGTGCCGGACGCAGTTCGTTTCTTGGCCGGCGCTTTCGGCGGTTCCGCGCCGTCTTTGTCTTTTCTTCGGGTCGCCATTCGGGTCCACCATAGCAATCGACGCGCCGCAATGCGCTTATTCGTAGCGCCGGCCGCTGGCCGGCTGGACCGCCGCCGGCTCGGCGGCATTTGGTTTTTTACGTGCCGGCGAGCCGCCGGCGGTCCAGCCGACGAGCCGTCGGCGCTACGATCCGCTACAGCTTGGCCAGCACCCGCAGCACTTCGCCGACGCTCCATGCCTGCGCGATGCAGCCGCGCGGGGCGTGGGGGGCGTCGCCGTCGAAGATTTCGCCGATCGTGCCGAGGCCGGCTTCGTTCAGGTGCGTGGAAAGGTTGGTGAGTAACGTTCGTGCGGCGGCGATTTCGGACTCGCCGCGATAACGAAGGAGCGCGTCGACGTAGGCGCCGAGAAGCCACGGCCAGACGGTGCCCTGGTGGTAGGCGGTGTCGCGCGAACGTTGATCGCCGATGAGCCGGCCGCGGTAGCGCGGATCGTTCGGCGACAGCGTTCGCAATCCGGCCGGCGTCAGAAGCTGCGATTCACACACGCGCAAAATCTCCTCGGCGCGCGCATCGTCGAAAAGCGGGAAGGGGAGACTGATGGCGAAGAGCTGGTTGGGACGAATCGACGCATCGTTGGGATTGACGACGTCGAAGCAGCATTGCGACTGCCGGTTCCAGAACGCCGATTCGAACGACTCGCGAACGCCGTCCGCGCGCGAGCGCATCCCGCTGTCGGCCGACAGGTCAGCGACGATGCGCAGCGCGTTGTACCAGAGCGCGTTGATCTCCACCGGCTTGCCGCGCCGCGGCGTCACGGCATTGCCGTCGACGATCGCATCCATCCACGTCAGCGCCACGCCGTTCGCGCCGGCGTAGAGCAGGCCGTCGAGATCGACGTGAATGCCGAAGCGAGTGCCGCGATCGAGCCAGTTGATGGCTTCGCGCAATATCGGCAGCGCCTCGTCGCGGACGAACGCATCGTCCTTCGTCGCTTCGCGATAGCGCCAGACGGCGATGAAGAGCCAGAGCCCGGCGTCGACCGAATTGAACTCCGGCTCGTTCGTCCCGTCCGGGAAACGATTCGGAATCATCCCCTTGCTGGCCGCGGCCAGCCAGCGGCGAAGGATCTGTTTCGCGTCATCGAAACGTCCCGTGGCGAGACATAAACCGGGCAGCGCGATCATCGTGTCGCGGCCCCAGTCGGTGAACCAGTGATAGCCGGCAATGATGGTTTTCTTTTCGTCGCGCTCGATGAGGAACTGGTCGGCGGCGAGATGCAGTTCGCGAGCGAAGTCGTCAGTGTTCACCACCAGCGCTTCGCGGCGCGACCGTTCGTCATCGATCATGCCGAGCGCGTCCCAATCGTCTTCTTCGGTTGAGATGACGACCGGCAAAACGTCGCCGCGTTTCAGCGTCACCGCGTACGAGCCGGGCGTGAAGAGATCTTCGAGATAGTCGAGGCTTCGCTCGCGTTCCCGTTCGTACGTGAACTCCTTCCAGCAATCGGGCTTCGGGTGGAACGCCGCGCCGGGAACGTCGACGTGGATGAACGGCAGGGCGGCGTCGGTGCAGTGGATCAGCGAGTGGTAGTCGCGGCCGGCCAGAAACGGCGCGAGGCGCAGCTCGAACGCGGCCACGCAATCGAGAACCTCATAAAGAACGATGGTGAGATTTTCGCCGTTCGGCGCGACGACGGTCTTGCGCAGGCGCACGCCGCCGGCCGCGTACTCCCAAACCGGAAAAACATCGCGCCGGAACGACACCAGCCGTTCGAAGCCGCGCGGGTGGATGACGTCGGGGAAACGGTTCGCGGCCAGATCGATGCCGTTGACGGTCTCGTCGAGTTTCGACACCAGCACCGTGCGTTCGGTCCGGCCCGGCAGAGCGGCCACGAGCATGCCGTGGTAGCGGCGGGTGTTCGCGAAGATCACCGACGATCCCGCCCAGCCGCCGAGTCCGTTGGTTTCGATCCATTCGAGCTGCGAGGCGCGATCGAAATCGTGGAGAACGTCGGGTCCGAGGGCGATCATCTGGCCGACTTTATGCTACGACCGGACCACAGGCCTTCTCCCATGCGCAATGGAAACGTGCTGGTCGTCGAGGACGACGACACCATCCGCCGGCTGCTCGTCGAATTTCTTCGGGAGCACGAGTCGGTCGGCGTCGACGGCGCGCGCGACGGCGTGGAAGCGCTTCACCAGATCGCCACGACGCAGTACGCGGTGGTGATCCTCGACGTGATGATGCCGAAGATGAGCGGCATCGACGTTCTCGACTCGCTCGAAGCGCTCACATCCGACCCCTCGGTGAAGTCGCTCGACGATCCGCCGGCGGTGCTGATCATCACCTCCGCCGAACGCGGCGTGCTCCCCGACTCCGCGATCTACCAGCGCTGCCCGCGAATCGTGCGCGGCATCTTCCGCAAGCCGATCGACGTGGAGAAGCTGACCAAGTGCGTGGAGATGTATTTGAATGGGTAACCGCGAAGGATCGCCGCGGAGCGGCTCAAGAAGGTTTCGAGGGGTGTTCGCTTCGCTCTCACCCCTCGCTACCCTCTGAAGCCGCTCCGCGGCGCTTTTGCTACACCTGAACCTTCTGCGTGGTCAGCCCGACATGATCCGTCAGCTCGTCGCGCACGGCCACCACGATGCGATACGACCCCTTGGCCAGCATCAGCGGCGGGATGGTGATCGTCATCGGGCCGGTGGGCGATTCGTTCGGCTTCAGGGTAATGTCTGCGAAGCATTTCACGAGCTTGATGTTGCGGCCGTCGTCGTCAAAGACGGAGACATAGACGTGAAGCCTCGTGCGCGAGCCGCTCGCATCGGTGATGTATTGCAGCGACTCCATGTTCATCGCCGCCTTGATCGGAACGATGGCCGTCAAACCGCGGTACTGCGGCGGATCAGCCACGAGCGTCATCGGCAGCGTGTTCGCCTGCATGGTCACTCCCAGCGTCGTCCGCAGTGAGCGCTGCAGTTGCGTGTCGGTGCTCGCACCCGCATAGCCGTCGCGATACTGCAGCTTGTATTCGGGATGCCCTTTCACGCGCACGGTGAGGTGGTGGTAGTGACTGTCGGCTCCATGATGGGCGGCGAATCCGAGGGCGTAGTAGTTCGCGGCGCGGCGATCGAAATCGGCGAAGGAATCATCGAAACGATTGCCGGGCATGAACGCGCCGCCGGTTTCATTGGCCAGCCAGAACATGGCCGAGCGGTCGACTGCGGCCGAGCCAAAGGTGGGGCGGTCCCAATTGGCCTTGTTCACCGTCCGCTGCTCCTGCAGTTCCAGCCCTTCCGCCGAAATGATGTAGAAGCTCGCATTCGAGGCATTGGCTTCGCGCACGAGGACGTCGCGCATCGTAGCCAGGGCGCTGTTGTTTCGGGTCACATCGGTCAGGTGATTGCCGTTCATGTTGCGGCCGATCAGGCCCGCTGGCGAGACCGAGGCCAGCGGCAGATTGCCGGTGACGAGCAGGATCATCTTGCGGCCTTCGGTCGAAGCGAATGCACGGGCCGCATCGCCGATCGCTTCGACGGACGTCTGCGCGATCATCGTCTCCTCATTGAGATGCGCCTCGTCGTCGAAGTTCTCGCTGTTCTCGGTGAAACCCTGGATCGTCCGAACGACAGCCGAGTCCATTACCGCATTGTTGTTTTCGCCAATCTGGGTCGGGTCCGCGCCTTTTTTTTCGCCATGATCTACCGCCACCGATGCGTCGCGCGGCATTCCCCGACTCCACTGAGGATGCGATGCCGAATGGCCGATGTCCGCCAGGACGGCGTGCAGAGCGCTCTTGTCGGAGGTCATCGCCATCAAGACGTGAACGCGGCTATCCACCGTTGCCACCGACCAGTCGTAACGGCCGTCATCGAAGTGGCTGTTGATGAACACCTCCAGCCGCGCCAGCGCTTCGTTACGGCTTCGCGCGCTGGTGTTGAGATTGTCGATCAGCACCAGCACCTTGCGGCGGAAGCGCTCTTCTGCCGGCGGCGCGGTTGCCGCGGCTTCGCGGCGCACTTCGACCCGCGGCGCGGCATCGTCGACTACCGAGAAGTTCGAAATCTCCTGCGGCTGATCGTCCTCGATGATCTCGAAGTCCTGACGGTCGAGGCCGCGCACGGGATGGCCGCGCTTATCCATCACGTTCACGTCGACGTTCACGACGTTCACCGTGATTTTTTCGACCAACGGCGGTGGGGCCGGCACCTGTGCACTGGCTAGTAAAAGAGCTGCGCTCACCGCAATTGCTCGAATCATCGCTCACCTCATTCGCTCACCATACCTGACATGCCTTGCTTCTGACCATCGGAGAATCCGCCGGACAGTTGAATGCCTTCTGAAATTGAGGCAGATCGGACACGATCCCGTTGATGCGGTACTTGCCGGGCGAATGCGGATTCGTGATCGCATTCGCGCGCAGATTTTCGGGCCGCTGGTTCTCGCACGCCCACTGCGCGAAGCCGATGAAGAAGCGCTGGTCGGGCGTGAAGCCGCCGATCGGTTGCGTCTCGTTCGGATCGACCGCCTTCCACGCGATGTAGGCCAGCAGCGTCCCGCCGAGGTCCGCGACGTCTTCGCCCGAGGTCAGCTTCGAATTGATCTTGATGTCGTCGACGATCGTGTAGCCCGCGTACTGCTCGCGAATGCAATTGATGCGCTCCTCGAACGCCTTCGCATCCTCGGGGGTCCACCAGTCCTTCAGATTTCCCTGCCCGTCGAACTGGCGCCCTTCGTCGTCGAACGCATGCGTCAGCTCGTGGCCGATCGTCGAGCCGGTGTTGCCGTAGTTCGGCGCGTCATCGAGTTTCGGATCGTAAAGCGGCGGCTGCAGGACGCCGGCGGGGAAGTTGATGTCGTTCATCTGCGGGTTGTAGTAGGCGTTGACGGTCGGCGGCGTCATGCCCCATTCGCTGCGGTCGACCGGCTTGCCGATCTTGGCGAGGTCGCGCTCCGATTCGAAGACGACGGCCCGCGAGACGTTGCCGTAGTAGTCGCCGCGCTCGATGTTCAGCCGGCTGTAGTCGCGCCACTTCTCCGGATAGCCGACCTTGTTCGCCACCGCGTGCAGCTTCTCCAGCGCGCGCGTCTTCGTGGCCGGCGTCATCCAGTCGAGGTGATTGATCTCTTCCTCCATGGCCTTCTCGATGGCCTTGGTCATCTCCACCGTTTTCGCTTTCGTCTCCGGCGTAAACGTCCGCGACACGAACTCCTGGCCGAGCGCTTCGCCGAGGTCGCGGTCAACGTACTGGACGCAACGCTTCCAGCGCTGCGGCATCGCCTTCACGCCGCGAAGGGTCTTCCGATAGAAGTTGAAATCCTCTTCGACGAATTTTCTCGACAGATACGGCGCGCGCGAATGCACCGCGTGCCAGCGCAGATACGTTTTCCAGTCGGCCAGCGGAACGGTGGTCAGCTCCTTTTGCACCGCGGCGAAGAATTTCGGCTCGGTGACGTTGAGCGAAGTCACGTTCACGCCATCGGTCGACAGGTAGCTCCTCCACGGAAATGCCGGCGCGGTTTTGCCGAGCTGGGCGACGGTCATCTTGTGCACGAGGTTGTATGGATTGCGGCGTTCGACGCGCGTCAGCGACGCCTTCGCCAGCGCCGTCTCGATGCGCATCACCGTCGCCGCGTCCTTTTTCGCCGCCGCCTTCGATTCGCCGATCAGCTCCAGCATCGACGCGACGTGCGCCAGGTACTGCTCGCGGATGGTCTTCGATTTCGCGTCGGTCTTCGTATAGTAATCGCGGTCCGGAAGCCCCAGCCCGCCCGCGCTGGCCTCGGCGATCACCTTCGAGGCGTCGCTGTAATCCTGTGTCGATCCGAATCCGAACAGCCAGCCATTGCCGGTCGAGCGCAGATGCTGCCGGGCGATGAATGCGCCGAGGTCTGATTTCGCTTTCAGACCGGCGATCTCGTCGAGCAATGGCTGCAGCGGCTTCGCGCCGAGCTGCTCGATGCGCGCTTCATCCGTGCACGAGTCGAAGTAGTCGCCGATCTTCTGCTGCACGACAGTGCGGTTCGCGCTCGGCTTCGCATCCTCGAGCAGGATTCCCCACAGATACTCCTCATTCTCCTCGGTGACCTTGCCGTAGACGCTCCACGACGCCTGGTCCGGCGGAATGGGGTTGTTCTTCATCCAGCCGCCGCACGTGTACTGATAGAAGTCGTTGCACGGATTCGCGGTGAGATCCATCGATGGAACGTCGAGACTCGGCGTGTACGGCAGCGCCGACAGCGGATGTTCCTTCGACGCCGGGGCGTCCGCCTTCGGCGTCTGGATCGGCGGCGGCGCGGCATCGGACGGCTTCGCGGCCGCAGGCTTCGGCGTCTCCGCCGGCCGCGCCTTCTGCGCGGGATCGGGATTCTGCTGCGCGAACGCAGTCGTGGCGGCGAGGAGAATGACGGCAGCGGCTCTTTTCATGAGGCGTAAGTCTAAGTGGTCTACGCGGCAAAAGATTGTTACGTCAATGTTGACTGAGCCTTGGGCAACCGACGCTGCCGGCCGTGCCGGCACATCCTTGTTACAATCCCCGTTTTCCCAAATCGAGGAGGAATCCCATGGCCGATCTGTCGACGACATTCACCGGAGTCCGTTTCCAAAACCCCTTTCTGCTGGCCTCGGCACCGCCGACCGAATCGGACGCGAACATCATGCGCGCCTTCGAAGCGGGGTGGGGCGGCGTCGTCACCAAGACCATCGGCCTCCATCCCGTCGTGAACGTGAAGGGTCCGAAGACCAAGTTCCTCCGCTCCGAGGATCAGGGCACGCGCCTCTCGATGACGAAGAAGCCGGGGACGACGGTGATGGCCTCCTGGAACTGGGAGCTGATCTCCGACAAGCCGTTGGACTGGTGGATCGGCAAACTGGCCGCGATCAAGAAGGCTTACCCGAAAAACATCATCGTCGGCTCGATCATGGCCGGCTCCGGCAACGACAAGGAGCTGAACAACTGGCAGACGCTCGCCAAGGCGCTGCAGGACGAAGGCGCCGACGCGCTGGAGCTCAATTTCTCCTGCCCGCACATGGACCGCGTCGACATGGGCTCCAACGTCGGCAAGGACAAGGTGCTCTGCTCGGTCGTGACGATGGCGGTCAAGGAAGTCTCGAAGATCCCGGTCTGGGTGAAGCTGACGCCGGCGACGTCGAACATCGTGGAAGAGGCCGAAGCCTGCTTCCGCGGCGGCGCCGACGCCGTGGTGTCGTCCAACACCTGGCCCTCACTCCCGGTGATCGATCCCGCCACGCTCGACTTCGAGATGAACGTGGAAGGCTACGTCTCCCCCGGCGGCCTCGGCGGCCCGGCCATCCTCCCGCTCTCCATGGCCAAGATGGCCCAGCTCACGAAAGCCTTCCCCGACAAGGAGTTCAGCGGAATCGGCGGCATCTCCACCTTCGAACACGCCCTCAACTACTTCCTCCTCGGCTGCGGCACGACGCAAGTCTGCACCGCCGCCATGCTCGACCACGCCATCGGCCCGAACGTGATCAAAACCCTGACCACCGGCATGTCCGACTTCATGGACTCCCGCGGCTTCGCTAGCCTCGACGCCTTCCGCGGCGCCCGCCGCGACCGCATCGTCCCGCACAGCCAGATCAAACGCCCCGACACCCGCGAATACCACGGCGGCTACGAGGACGAGGCAGTCGAAGGCTACGCAAGGGCGGAGGGGGTGGGGGTTTAGGGAGTGGTAAAGGATATATCCCGCAACCCATCGGAAGGGAAACTCGTACCGAATGACGACTGCCGACGAATCCAATGTTACCGTACCAGAATCAATTGTGCGTCTCGTGAGGACATTCGTCGATCATCGCGAGCACTACACTTCCGCGTCGTACAATGAAACTCAGCTTCGCCGCGAGTTCCTCGACCCCTTCTTTCAGTCTCTCGGTTGGGACATTGACAATTATTCGGGCTACGCGGCGCAATATAAAGACGTTGTTCACGAGGATACTCTCAAGATCGCCGGAACGACAAAAGCGCCGGATTACTCCTTTCGCATTGGCGGCACCAGGAAGTTCTTCGTTGAAGCGAAAAGGCCCAACATCGACATAAGAGCTGACGAGCAACCGGCGTTCCAGCTCAGACGATACGCGTGGTCCGCGAAGCTCCCAGTCTCAATCCTCACGAATTTCGGCGAATTCGCGGTGTATGACACGCGTGTTCAGCCTGCGCGTGCGGATCGAGCCTCAGCTGCTCGCACCTTCTATTGCACCTTTGACGAGTATGAGACTCGGTGGGCGGAGATTGCTGCCGTCTTCTCACGAGAAGCGGTTCTGAAAGGTGCATTCGATAAGTACGCGGAGAGTGCGAAGAAACGGAAGGGCACTGCAGAGGTCGACGAGGCATTTCTCGTCGAGTTAGAGCGATGGCGCGAGCTTCTTGCTAGGAATTTCGCGTTGCGTAATCCACACTTGACGGTCCGGGACCTGAACTTTGCAGTTCAGGTAACGATTGATCGAATCGTCTTTCTTCGCATGTGCGAGGATCGCGGCACGGAGGATTACGGCAGGCTACAAACACTTCGTGGCGGAACCGATGTGTACGTCAGGCTTTGTGAGTTATTCATGCAGGCCGACAAGCGATACAACTCTGGTCTCTTCCACTTTAGCCATGAAAAGGACAACGCCGACCCAGATACATTGACTTTAAGGCTTGCTCTCGACGATAAAGCGCTCAAAGACATTCTGCGAAATCTTTATTATCCTGATAGCCCATACGAGTTCTCGGTTCTGCCCGCCGACATTCTCGGACATGTTTACGAGCGCTTCCTCGGCAAGACGATCACATTGACGGCGGCGCATCATGCGCACATCGAGGAGAAGGCCGAGGTCAGAAAGGCCGGCGGTGTTTACTACACGCCTACCTTCGTGGTGCGATACATCATTTCCCGTACGCTTGGCCCTCTTCTTGAGACATTGGGAGCTGGGTGCAAGCCTGTCACGTTGGCTCAGGCGGCTGCGATCAAAATTCTCGACCCCGCCTGCGGTTCTGGATCTTTCGTGATAGAGGCTTATCAATATTTGCTTGATTGGCATCTCGCGAGATACATCGAGAACCCAAAGTCTTTTGCGTCGGCTAAAATCCCTACGATATATCGGGCGCGCGGTGGTGAATATCGACTAACAACGATGGAGCGCAAGCGAATATTGCTGAATAACATTCATGGCGTTGATATCGATCGACAAGCGGTCGAGGTCACAAAGTTGTCGCTACTTTTGAAAGTTCTTGAGGGGGAAACGGAGCAGATCACTCAGCGCGACTGGATCAAAGAGCGCGAACGTATACTTCCAGATTTGGACAATAATATTCGATGCGGAAACTCGCTTATCGCGCCAGACTTCTACGCTGATGAGCAGATGTTGCTTCTCGATGAGGAGCAGCAATACAGAATCAATGTGTTCGACTGGGACCGTTCGTTTGCAGGAGTGATGCGCACGGGTGGATTTCATTGCGTAGTCGGCAATCCGCCTTACGGTGCAACTTTGGACAGTGAACAAAAAAGTTATCTTAGCCGTCACTACGTTTGCCAAAGTTACCAGCTTGATTCTTATCTGCTTTTCTTGGAGCGAACGGTATCGAAGCTACTTAGGCTTGGCGGCAAAGCAGGATTCATCATACCGAACCCGTGGTTAACAAACCTAATGCAGGATGCTACACGACGTTTCGTTGTGAACTCTGCCTCGATCGAACAGATCGTCCATTTCACGTTTCCCGTATTTAAATCTGCTACTGTAGACACAGAGATCGTTATACTTAGTACTCCACAACAAAATGCAAATAATGTGGCGATAGCCTTGTCGCCAGGGGTCGACTCTTCGGGTCGGCTACGCCTTGAGCCCGTTGCAATTCACGAGCAACGTGAGTGGGTGGCCGAGGATGGAGGGGTGATAAATATCTTCCTCAGTCCAGAAGAGAAGGCGTTATTTCGCAAAATCCAGAAAATGGGACGCTCGCTGGATACGTGGTTCCGTATAAACGTAGGCGTCAAACCGTACCAAAAGGGGAAAGGTAATCCCCCACAGACGTCGGACGACGTCAGGCGGCGACCGTTCGATGCGACTGAGAGACTAGATCCGACATACCGTGAACTTCTTCGGGGTTCGGATATTAATCGTTACGCCATTGTTCCAGTAGAGCTGCGATTCATAAGCTACGGCCCGTGGCTTGCCGAGCCCCGTCCCGCCGCGGGGTTTGACGTATCTGAGAAGTTGCTGGTTCGCCAGACCGGTGACCGTCCCATCGCCGCCCTCGACGTTGAGCAACGTCTGGCGATGAATAATTTACACGTGCTCGCGCCGATCGAAACTGCTGCGCCGATAAATATTCGCTTCTTTCTGGCAGTGTTGAATAGCAGGATGATGACGTGGTTCTATCGCTGTCTAAACCCTGAAGCGGGTGAAGCATTAGCGGAGGTCAAGCGTGGCAATGTCGCTGTGCTTCCAGTGCCTGTTTTGAGGTTGGAGGATGCCGATGACGCAGCGATGCACGAGAGGTTGGTTGTGCTTGTTAATCAGATGCTGTCTTTGCAGATTGGCCTCTCGTCGGAACGGAACCCGGATCAACGTCGCCACTTGCAGACGATTGCCGATGCGACCGACGTACAAATCGACCGTGCCGTGTACGAGCTGTATGGGCTAACGCAAGCGGAGATAGAGATTGTGGAGCTTAAGCAGCGTAAGTAGGGTCAGGCCTCGACTCTTGTCGGCCGAATCGCGACTCTACGCGTCTCGAAACGGGCTGATGCCGCTTCGGAATGGGGTAGTTGAATCTCGTCGTCGAGGTTATCGATGCCTTTCGCGAGGTTGATCATCTCGTTTTGAGGTTGCCGATGCCTCTCGCGAGGTCGATCACCTCGTCATCGGGGTTATCGATGCCTTTCACGAGGTTGATGACCTCGTTTCGAGGTTGATCACCTCGACATCGAGGTTATCGATGCCTTTCATGAGGTTGTGAACCTCGTCATTGAGGTTGCCGATGCCTCTCATCAGGTTGTGAACCTCGACATCGAGGTTGCGGGTATCTCTCGCGATGGAGGACATCGTGGTTTTCGTCCGGCTGCTAGGCGTGTCGAAGAGAGGCCAGTAGGAGGAGCAGCCTCAGGAAAGTGACCAGATCGCAGGAACGTGGGAATACGGCTCATGATGGCCTTTTTTTATCGCGTTCATATTGTTATGTCCGCCAGACCGATTCGATCCGCCCCGGCAGATGGCGCGAAGGATTCGCGGCGGGCAGCGCTTCGCGCATGTACGTTGCGCCGTGAGGGGCGGCGGTCGTGGATTCGTCCCTTCCGCCGTACGCGGCGGGCTATCGACGTAACACTCAGGCTGATCGCGACTTGCAGCCGCGCCATCGATGCCTGCGAGGCAATGGCAGGAGAGCATCCGCTCCGCGCCGGCCGTCAGCTCGATCAGGTCTCAGGCTGGCTTGCCGAGGCCAGCGAACAACTGGCACGCGGCGTCAAGGCGTTGAACGAGACGAATGACCAGGTGGCCCGTGTGCCTGTCTATGCCGGCGGCGCCCCCCGATTGCTGATCGTGGCCACGGCGCAATGGATCGACGCGGCGACGAAGCTGGCAATGCTCTCCAATCGTCTGGATGACTCGTCCACGGCACTGGTGCAGTACGTCACAGGCGGCGCCGCACCGCTCGATCTCTCAGAGCTCCTCCCGACACAAGCTCCGGCGCGGAAGCGGATTTCGTTCGCTCTTCGACCTCCGTCGCTGAAGTTCCTGTCGGTCGAAAACCGACGCGTTTTCTGCATTCATGTCCGGCGTCAACGGTCTGCCCGCCTGACTGTCGCCGAAGCTCCAAGACGCATTGTCAGGGGCCGCGCTCCTCCGATCGTCTCAACCTGCCCGCTCTGATCACGGCAGTTGAGAACTGAAAGGAGAAATTGTGTCTATTGAGAATGAAGTACCCGTTACAACCACAGAGACGTCCCACTTCGATGCCGCGGAAGCGCTCATCGATGACATCCGGGCTCTTAAGCAGAGAGTCCCGAATTTCGTAGTCCCGGAATCCAAAAACGCTCGCCGGCAGATTGCGGCCGCAGCTTCGGTGCCCTCGGAGTTCGTGGACCTGGCCGCGCTGGCGGTCCGGAACCACGAGGTACTCACCCGCGGAGGCAACTTCGGTCTGGCGCAGATTCGCGATCGGAGGAACTATGCCGAGGCGTATGGTCCGGTGGCCGATGAGCTGGAAGCGATGGCTCTGTTCGTCCGCCACAGCGTGCGCATGGCGCAGAACGAGGCCGGAAGCAACGCGCTCACGACCTACGCTCTGGCGAAGCGTCTGGCCAAGCGCCCGGAGTCGGCCGCTCTCGCTCCGCACGTCGAGGACATGCGCATCGCCCTCGGCGCCCGCGGAAAGGGCAAGCCGAAGAAGTCAGGGCCGAAGCCGGTGCCCCCGGCCACATCGCCCGCTCCGACGCAGCTCCCGCCGGTGACGGCATCGTCACCCGCCGCTCCGCCGAAGCAGTGATGATCCGAGTCGTGAAGTAAGTCCCGCGCGGGCGCGTCCGAAGGCGCGCCCGCGCATTTGTGCCATCGCACGCCACGATCTCCGTAGCGAAGCAGAGGAGGCTAGACTCCTTGCGACACTTCATCGTTCTTCTCCTTTTGTTCGGCGCGCTCTAGGGAGAGTAGATTGCTCAGGCCTCTGCTCCTCGGTGCGTTGCCTCCTCCTCGGTCCGAGCGGCATGTGCTGACATCGAGAGCTGGGTGAAGGGGGCGAGCCAAGTAGGGTCAGGCCTTGCCAGAGAGCCAAGAGTAGGGTCAGCCCGCCACATCGATCTCGGAAATACTGAGGCCTAACCCCAAGCCACAAGAGAGATCTCTGAAATACCAGAGGCCTGACCGAACCCACACCACACTTCTAACACGTCACCCCATAAAGCCTTTCCGAGCAGCAGCCGACGGTTGACTCGGCGGCCAAAGGCCTGAGCCTCGTATCTATATCTCTTGTGTATCCTATGGACGTGGATGACTTAATCGAGTGATACGACAAGACGTGCTATGGTTGCTGGATATGGACATAGACGACAAAGTCGTAGCGGCGATCGAGAACTGCCAAGCTACCTTTAAAGTGATCACAGATGTTGGGTTGAAGGGGATTTTGTTCCATCTCGCCCTCTCGGCATTTTCTGTTAGCGTATTATTTCAACAAAAGCTGGATCTGCCCCGTGCTCCGGTAATCACTTTTAATGTTGCGGCGACAGCACTGGCGCTCGTGGCTATCGGCTTTCTTACGAAAGATTCGAACCGTTTAGTGCGGCGCATGCAGTCATGGCACACGAAACTGGGCCTCGACCTCGACGCTTCAGATATGTCTGGCTTGGTAAATTGCGGTCGGCTCTACGTTGTGTTTTGTACTCTGCTCCTGTCCTTTTGGGTTTCGCTATATTTTGTCGTGAGCTAGCCCGGACGTCGCCGGTCGGCAAAATCGAGCGAAGTAGGGCCACGCCTTTGCTTCTCTTCGGTTGTATCGCGACTTCACACGAAGAATAGCGAAGTAGGGTCACAGCGACGACGGGCAAAGTAGGTCAAGACTCTGCTTCTCGTCCGTCGAATCGCGAGAGACAGGGTCAGGCCCCTGCTTGTAGAGCGAAGGCTTCGCTCCCTGAATTCGGCGTGGCTTGTAGGACCACCCGGCTCAAGCATGTGGCCAAGCGGCGCCTCGCGTCGCAGGGTGCACGGCGGCTTACGGATGTGCACAACGCGAAGGGGCAGGGCAGAAGCCCTACCCCTCGCCGACTGGTCAATGGTCGAGCGTGGCCCGAGATTGAGACGATCTGCCAATCGCACGCAGCGGTCTTCACGGCAACCTCGCCGCTGTACGTGTCGCCGTGCCTGACGAGGATCCCGGCTACCGGATCGCTCGAATAGGGAACGTTCATCCGGTACCACAGCCAGTCACCTTTGATGAATGCCTCGACTTTTCCACCTTCCGAGCTGGATCCCTGGTTGAACATCCCCTCGTGGCGCAGCGTCCAGGCCGTCTCGTTACTTGCACAACCGCCGCGGGTCGTCACGTTGTAATGGACATTGGCCGGGGAGGTGTCGCGGATCGACCGCAGACGGGGGGCGGCACGAGGCACGGACGCCGGAGCAACTTTCTCCCTTCCGATCAAAAGGCGCGGAGTCCCGTTGTTGCTGGTCCCGGTACCGCTGGCTTCGATGTCTGAGTGCCCCGAGCTGACAAACGAACCGGTTTTCATGACGCAACGAGTACGGGTTGGGGTCAGGCCTTTGCTTCTCGTCGAAACGCGTAACCACCGCAACTGTCTGGATACGAGTTACCCTGTGGGACAACCAAAATGACACCAGAAGGCACCGTCAAGCATCTAGCCGAAGTTCTCGACGCTCGTCCGGAGTTCTCGGTGGACGACGTGTATCAACAACTGAATGCTCTCGGTATCCCACCCCGTGACGCAGATAAAGCTTACAAATTCACGCAGATCGCCTGCGGGAGGCTGATCCTTGATGGCCTCGCGCGCTTCGCAAGTGAGTATTACTGGCTAAACGCCTCGGGTGACGAAGTCGAGTCGGGCCGCATCGAAGAAGAACCGTTCTTCGCGGCGGCAACGGTCCTTCTCCGCGAACGGCGCTGCCCCTGGGCCGGACGCCTCGGCGCAATGTCGGCAGATGTCTCAGCAATCAACGATCTGTTGAAACGAGGATCTAAACCTGGCAATCTTCAAACCGGTCCCGCAGTGTTATTTCTCGCGCAGCCAACACCGTCCGGCATGGAGAAGGCGGATCAGTTGATTCTCAGTCGCCTCCGAAAGACCGTGCCCTCCGCACGGAAACCATGGTGGCGCTTCTGGTGAATTTGCGGCCTAAAGCTTTGGGCCCAGGGTCGCCATCCTAGTTTGCGGCAGCGGCGCTGTCAGGGAGGGTGTTGAACACGTAGTCCTTCGATGCGCCCGAACGGTGACAACTCACGCAACGGGTGTAACTCGAGCCGTTTGCAGGGGAAGGAAAGTAGACGAACTCCCAACCGCCGCTGCCCGCGAACTCTCCCTTCGGATGTTTGATCATGAACGCCACACCTTCGGGCGTGCGGTCGTCACGTTGGCGGCGTTTCTCTTTTGCGATGATGGCACCCGCGGGGAACTCCGTAGAACTCTTCGCCTTCAACGTCGCGAGAGCTGCCGGGTTGGCGTACACCGCTGCCCAGAGGTTGGCGTGCGGTCCATCGCTCTTTCGGGCGTCGGCCGGTCGTACGGCAGCCGGCATGCACAACACGGTCAACTCGTACGGCATGAGCCTCGGTCCGGGTGTCAATTCTGTCCAGGAAGCGTAATCCGCGAGAGCGGAGGGAATGCTCATGGTCCGTTTCGGAGCGGTTGCCGTCGCCATTAGAAGAAGTCCTGTTGCCGTAGCCAGCGCGCAATTTCTAAAGTTCATGACGAGCTCCAATGTCGATCAGGATTGCATGTTATGTCGTATTCGCCGATGACGAGGCAACAGTGGGGTCGGGGATGGTGCGGGATGGGTCAGGCCTCTGCTTCTTTCGACGTCGCTGGATACAATCCACCAGTAGGCCGATCGAATGATGGAAGACGACGAGATCGTTTCTGGCTATGTGAGGCACGTCGATCGCGTTCCAGTCTTTCCGCCTTCCGCGTCCCGCGAAGAACTCCCCTCTGTACTGACAGTTGATCAATCCGCGGAGAACGATGATTGCTTTTGGGCATGGGAAGCGGTTACAGAACTCATCGGATCAGATCCGGAAAGGGCATGGCGACTTCTACTTTCGGCGCTTGCCCGCTGCGCTCCAGGGCATGAACACATCATTGGCGCCGGCCCGTTGGAGGAATTACTCGGGCTCCATCCCCGTCGGTTTGCCGCGCGTGCTGCGGACGAGGTGGTGCACAACTCGCGGTTCCGGGACGCATTTCAAGTCATCCGTTTCTCAACGGAGTTCACCACGGTGGAGGACGCGAACTTTTTCACCGACACGTTTCGAAGCAGCGGCGTCCCCTCCGAATTGCTTCCTGAATGGCGAGTCGCCGAGTCAGATGAGAGCTAGCGGAGTTTTTAGCTAGAGAAGCGAAGGCCCGGCCCTCTGAATTCGGCGTGGTTTGTGTGTGTAGGACCACCCGACTCCAGCATGCGGAGAGCCTTACGGATGCGCACAACGCGAAGGGGCAGGGCAGTAACCCCACCCCTTCCGACGCGTCAATGGTCGAGCGTGGCCGAGATGGCAACGATCTGCCAATCGCAGGCAGCGGTCTTTACGGCAACCTCGCCGCTGTACGTGTCGCCATGTCTGACGAGGATCCCGGCTACCGGATCGCTCGAATAAAGAACGTTCATGCGGTACCAGAGCCAGTCACCTTTGATGAATGCCTCGACTTTTCCGCCTTCCGTACTGGATCCCTGATTGAACATCCCCTCGTGGCGCAGCGTCCAGGCCGTCTCGTTACTTGCACAGCCGCCGCGGGTCGTCACGTTGTAACGGACATTGGCCGGGGAGGCGTCGCGGATCGACCGCAGGCGGGAGGCGGCACGAGGCACGGACGCCGGAGCAACTTTCTCCCTTCCGATCAAAAGGCGCGGACTCCCGTTCATGCTCGTCCCGGTACCGCTGGCCTCGATGTCTGAGTGCCCCGGGCTGACGAACGAACCTGCCCTTACGGACACTGCCAGGAATTCGGTCAGGTTGCGCGCGGCCTCGGCTAACACCCCGTCGCGGTACTCCAGAATGACGACATCTCCTTCGTTCGTTCCCAAGGCAATCTGGGGGTGAGATGCGGTAAAGTTGCCGATGGCGATATCTCGTGGTTGCTGCGACGACTCCCGAATGATGCTCTGAGCCATATCGTGCTTCTTCTCGATTGCGCCGGTCGCGAAACGAGGGAAATTTCCGCGGCCATCGCCGAGGAATGCAAGCACTTCGCGACCCTCGGCGAGCACGAAGTCAAGGTTGCCATCGCCATCGATGTCCGCCAGGGTCTTCGCCGTGTAACCGAACGGTGCGGGAAGATAGCGCGTTTCAATCTCGAAGGCTCCACCTCCCGTTCCACGCATCACGACAAGATCTTCTGCGCAACGAATGACGAGATCCGGCTTCCCATCGTGATTCAGGTCCCCTGCAAGCACGCGGTAAGTCTGAAGAGCCCCCTGTACGACGAGAGGAAGGCGATAGGTGTTCAGACGATCGAAGGAGCCATTGGCATTCGATCGCAACAGCGTAAGATCGGTGGCCACCCTGACCATGCCCTTGAAGACGTCGTTCGTCAGGATGAGGTCATCCACGCCGTCGCCGTCAAAATCGGCAATGTAGGGTGCGATCGGCGTCGGGAGGTAGAAGTTCCCGGGGGTGAACCCGCCGTCACCGGTAGCCAGATAAAGACGGTAATGAGGCGCACCGTAGACCGACGTGTCCTGAGTAAGCAGGTCGGGCCGGTGATCCCCATTGGCATCGAGCACCTCGACCACCTGATCCGATCCTTCGAGGGGAAGCGCAACGGGGGCGGAGAACGAACCGCCGTTGTTGAAGAGCACCGTACGACCTTGAATGAGATCGTCGAGACCGTCGTGATTCAGGTCCGCCACGACCGGGAATGCCGACCCCTCCTTGACAACGGCGCCGGCAACCATCTGGGCAGTCAACCTGCCCGCTGCGAACACGACCAAGAGAACCAGAACTGTCCGTTTCATCGACCCTCCTCAAAGCAAAAAGCCGGCGGTGGCTCCGCCGGCTTACGTCACGCTTCTTGTGTGAAGCACCACTCATACCACTGGGACAAATCGTTGTAAAGCAATTTCGAAGAAACCGCCGAACGCTACCCCGATCAGACGATCGGCTTCAGGACCATCCGGCCGTACGCGATGAACGCCAGGGCGAGGCCCAGCAGTGCGCTCATGATGATCGGCGTGACCTCGCGATACTTGACGTGCACCGCGACGAACACGAGGCTTTCGATCGCCAGAAGGGCGGCAGCGAGGACCCGTCAGCGGCGGATGCCAGTGAAGGGCGTCGGGGACGATGAGGCCGGCCGTGCACACGAGCTCCAGGATGCCCATCGCCGTCCACGCTTTCCGCGGTAATGCACCAAAGGAGGGGACTCCCTCGCTGACCTTGTCGAGCATGAAGACCTTCATGACGCCCGACGCTCCATACAGAAGTGCGGCCAGGAGCTGCAGGACCCATAACAGGATGTTCATCGTGTACCTCTCTCGATTGTCGAGGATCGTTGAATCGCTGACGGAGTTGCATTCTACGAGAGGGCGTTCAAGAAGATGGCATGACGCGCGAATAATGGAAGGATTGACATACCGAGCGGAGCGGCCGTACGCTTATTTACCGTTTGAAAAGGAGGCATTATGGCAAAAGCATTTACGTCGAATCCCGCGTCCGCCTCTGTCCGCCTGATCAACTTCGCGCGCGCAAAGGTCGTACCCGGTATCGTGCCCGGCACGTTCATCCTGATCGTTTCAGGGACAAAGCCGTACCTGAACATGACGGTTGAGTTGAGTCCTTTGATCTACATCCGTCGTCCGGAATACTGGGGAATTGAGGTCGTCGGCTCCTTGCATGGAATCGGTCTGCCTGCGACAGCGCCCTATACCGTCTTTATCCCGTTGGACGGGATCACTGGAACCAAGGGGATCGAAGTGATCGGCGCGAACAAGAAGCAAAAAATCAAGGTGCCATAGCCGGCAGTTGCGAACGACAGATGGCCGGCGCGCGACACGATTGCGCGCCGGTCGTTCTTCACGCGCGTAGCGAACGCTGCGCGCGGAGTCGAGTCAGCCTGCGGTCGTCCTTGCTCCAACTGCCGCGCTTCGTCTATCCTCCGCCGGTCGCCGGCACGGGGAATAGCACCGAAACCCGCTTCTGTTCGTGCCGGTCTAGTGTTCAGGCCCTTAGCTCAGTTGGTTAGAGCGCTACCTTGACACGGTAGAGGTCAGCGGTTCGAGTCCGCTAGGGCCTACCATGATGACGATCGACGCGCCGGCCACCGCCGGCGTTTTTCATATGGGCCGCAAAGCACGCCAGAAACTGACTCGCACCGCGCCGCAGCCGGTCGTCGCCGCCGCTCCTGACGCGCCCCTTCCGCCGGACGCGTGGAGTGCGCGCGAGTGGACGATCGCCGCGCTGCTCCTCGCGCTCACGTTCCTCGTCTTCGGTCAGGTCGCGTCGCACGCATTCATCAATTTCGACGACGGCCAGTTCGTCTACGAGAACCAGCACGTCCTGAACCGCGACGTCTCGTGGGCTCTGTCGTCCGCGGAGATCGGCTGGTATCCGCTGACGTGGCTCTCGCACATGCTGGACGTCACGATCTGGGGGCAGCGCGCGGGGATGCACCTCCTCACCAGCGTCGTTCTGCACGCCATCAGCACGCTGCTGTTGTTCCTGGCGATGCGGCGACTGACGCGCGCGACGTGGCCGTCCGCGTTCATCGCCGCGCTCTTCGCCATCCATCCGATGCATGTGGAGTCGGTGGCGTGGGTGTCGGAACGGAAAGACACCCTCTCCACGCTTTTCGCCATGCTCGCGCTCTGGCTCTACGCCCGCGCGCCGCGGCGGATGCTCGGCGTCTCGATCGCCATGGCTCTCTCGCTCATGGCCAAGCAGATGTACATCACGCTGCCGTTCGTCTTTCTGCTGCTCGACGTCTGGCCGCTGAATCGCCTGCGCACGCTCGAGGACCTTCGCCGGCGGGCGTTCGAAAAATGGCCGCTGTTCATCCTCACGATTGCCGGCGCGGCCGCCGCGATGATCGGCCAGCGCAGTCTGAACGCGATGCAATCGACGACGGCGCTTCCGATCGGCGAGCGGATGGCGAACGCGTTCATCGCCTACGCCACCTACGTCAGGAAACTGTTCGTCCCGACCGGCATGGCCCTGCCGTATCCGCTCGTGCATACGGCCTTCACCGACGCGCTTCTGCCGCTGCTGATCCTCGCGGCGATCACGGTTGCGGTCTACGCCGCGCGCCGCACCGCCCCCTACCTCCTCATCGGCTGGCTCTGGTTCCTCGGCACGCTCATTCCGGTGATCGGAATCGTGGCCATCGGCAATCAATCGATGGCCGATCGCTACACGTACTTTTCCTACATCGGCCTCTTCCTCGCCATCACGTTCGGCGCGCTCGATCTCGCCGCACGCTTTCGGATTCCATCGACGGCGCTGGCTGCGATTGCTGCGATCGCGGTGGCAGCTTCCGCATTCGTGGCCGTGCACCAGGTCGGGTATTGGAAAGATTCCGAGACGCTCTTCGCGCATGCGATCGATGTCACTCGCGACAACTCCGTCGCTGAATATCTCCTCGGACAGACGCTGCAGGCTACGAAGCCGGATCAGGCCATGCCGCACCTGCAGCGCGCGATCGATCTGACGCTGCCGGCGCTCAAGGCGCCCGATGCGAAAGCTCCCGATTGGTTCCCGCAAGCGTACGTGGCCATGGGTACCGCGCTGGTGGTGAAAGCGCGCACGATGCAGGACTCGCCGGTGCGAACGGCGCTGCTGCGCGGCGCGATCACGAACAACCGCTACGCGCTGTCCCTCGATCCGAATACGCCGCACGCCACGAACAACATCGCCGTCGCCACGCAGATGTTGCCGCGCAATCCGCGGCAGGACCAATACGATCGATATCTGGACGAAGGCACAAAGCTCTCGCAGGCCGGCCGCTTCGAGGAGGCGGTGAGCCAGTACCGCCTCGCCGTCGAAGTCTTCCCCAAATCCGTCGAGCCTCACATCTACCTCGGGCTCGGCCTGCTCCAGGCCAACAAGCGCTCCGAAGGGGTGGCCGAGCTTCGCGCCGCAAAGACGATCTCGCCCACCGAGGCGAACGACTTCATCACGAACGCGTTGCACATGCCTGCGAACGACCGCAACCTCGACGCGTTCATCGCACAAGCGTCGCAGTAGACGTGTTCGTAGCGCCGCCGGCCCGGCGGCTGGACCGCCAGCGGCTCGCTGGCGCTTTTTGATTCTTGCCGCCGAGCCGGCGGCGGTCCAGCCGGCGAGCCGCCGGCGCTACTGTGAGAACTGCGCGACGGTCTCGCGAATGGCGCGGCGCACGGCGTCGTTGCTGCCCATCTTCGGCGTCCAGCCGAGTGCCGTCATGCGCGACGTGTCGAGGCGCACTTTCGGGACGTCGCCGGGCCAGCCGCGCGAGCCGCCAGTTCGTGTGATCTCGACCTTCGCCGGATCGAGTCCCATCGCCTCGATCGTCCATTCGGCGATCTGGTTGACCGAGGTCCAGTCGGGGACAGCGAGGTTGTAGCAGTTGACGTTTTCGCTGGCGGTTGCGTGGCCGAACATCATTCCGTCGAGACAATCTTCGACGTGGACGTACGGCTTCGATTGCGTGCCGTCGCCGAGGATTTCGAGGCGGGTCGGATCGCGCTGCAGCTTGAGGACGAAATCGTGGATCACGCCGTGCGTCGGATAGCCGCCGACGATGTTGCCGAAGCGGAACATCCAGCACTTCATCCCGTATCCGGCCGCGAACGCGGTGATCAGAGTCTCGCAGGCGATTTTGCTGGCGGCGTAGAACGAGATCGGGAAGAGCGGTCCGTAATTTTCCGGCGTCGGCAGAATGGTCGGCTCGCCGTAAATCGCGCCGCTGCTGGAGAAGATGAGCTGCTTGGTATTTGAAACGCGCATCGCCTCGAGCAGGTTGTACGTGACGAGCGTTCCGCCTTTGAGATCGAAGTCGGTGTAGCTGGTGCCGTAGCTGATGTCGCTGTTCGCGGCGAGGTGCCAGACCAGCTCGGGCTTTAGGCGCTGAAAAAGCGCAACGAGGCGATCGCGGTCGAGCAGATCGAATTCGTGAAAGGTGAAGCCCGGCTTCTCCAGCGACCGCGCGACGTACTCGCGCTTGCCGAGAAAAAAGTTGTCGATGCCGTGGACCTCGTGGCCGTCCGCGAGAAGGCGTTCGAGAAGATTGGTGGCGATGAATCCGGCCGCGCCGGTGACGACGATTCGCATGTGGGTTAGTAGATTAGTGGATGAAGCAGTGGATCAGTAGATCAGTGATCAGTAGATCAGGGAGCGCCGCTCGGCTCGGCAGAGTCAGTGTGGCACAGACACTCTTGTCTGTGCTTTGGCAAGCTACCTAACTGTAAAGCCACCGCCGGTTTCATTTACCGGTTTCGCGAGCCTCCCCAGCACAGACAGGAGTGTCTGTGCCACACCGATTGCGGATTCAACTAGTCCACTAATCCACTCTTCGTCCGCGAAAGCTCCTCCGGCGTGCCGATGTCGAAGAAATTCAGATCGACGATTTCGCACGCAAGCCGGCGTTCGGCGGTGAGGATCGGGAAGATCGACTCCTCGAACGAGCAGGGGCCGGACGGCGGGAGCAGGTCGATGACGCTGGACGGCATCAGCGAAAAGCCGGCATCGATGTACGGCAGCTCGGGCGCGTGCTTGTCGAAACGGATGATGCGATCGCCATCGAGGTCCGCGTTGCCAACAGTCCGCCGCGGATAGACGGCCAGGCACGGCTCGTCGTGCGCGGAGACGAAGCGGTCGTAGTCGAAGTAGCGGAGCACATCGCCGTAAGTCATGACGAAGGACTCGCCGAGGAGTGCACGCGCCTCGCGAATCGCGCCTCCGGTGCCGAGCGGTTCTTTCTCGCGGCTGTAGTCGATGTGAACACCGAACTTTTCCCCATCCCCGAAATGCTCTTCAACGACCTCGGCGCGATATCCGGTGAGCAGGACGAAGTCGCGCAGTCCGCAGCGGGCGAAGGAGTCGATGACGCGCTCCAGGTACGGGCGGCCGTTGATCGGGATCATCGGCTTCGGCAGGCCGCGGGCGAGCTCACCGAGGCGTGTGCCGAAGCCGCCGGCGAGGATGGCGATTTTCGGAGAAGAGGAATGTTGAATGTTGAATGTTGAATGTTCAATGTTGAATGACGGAGTCACCGGAGTCACACCCAACTCCCCGTGCATTCAACATTCAACATTGAACATTCAACATTCAACATTTGCTTTTACCCGCGTCGAACCTTCCGCGCGCGCCAAAGCCGCTTAAACGTCCACACCGTGGAGTTCCAGCGCTGCAGCGTCGATGCGCCGATGCGGTCGCGGTACTCGATCGGAATCTCGGCGACGCGGTAGCCCATGCGGTACGGGATCACCATCATGTCCACCGGCAGCGCGGGGCCGTGCGGATCCCACGTCACCTTCTCGATCATCGACTTGCGATACGCGCGCATGCCGCTGTGCACGTCCGTCGTGCGGATGCCGTGAAGCAGCCGCGCGGTCCAGGCGAAGATGCGGTTGGCCAGGTAGTTCGCGAACGGCATCGCTTTCGGACGCTTCGCAAGGCGCGTGGCGTTGACGAGGTCGTAGCCTTCGTCGATCAGCGAGACGAGTGTGGGGATGGTCTCGACGGGATACGTGTCATCGCAGTCGAGCGTGATGACGATGTCGCCGGCGGCGTCGCGGACGGCGCGGTCCATGGCCGGACCGTAGCCTTTCGGCGGGAACTGCTTGAAGACGCGGCAGCCGAGTTCCGTGGCGATTTCCGCGGTGCGGTCCTTGCTCGAATCGACGAGAAAGATTTCCGCATCCGGCACGACGCGGCGAATGTCGCCGACGACTTTCGCGACGGCGCGCTCCTCGTTGAGCGTGATCATGGAGATGGTCAGTTTCATCTGTAGTGGATTAGTAGATTAGTCGATTAGTAGATTAGGAAAGCGGTAGATCAGGTGGTCAGTGCTCATTGAATCCCTCTAATCGACTGATCCACTAATCGACTAATCCACTGCTTTCTTCGCTTCGAAGATCATCTGGAACGCGAGCGCGCCGGGCCAGGACGACGCAACGACGCGTTCGATCGGGTCGATCGTCTTCATGTAGAGCTTGTACGGCCGCGACTCGATCAGCGATGACGGATCGTGCGAGTCGCTCGCGATGCTGGTGCCGAGGAGTTTTTTTGCGAGTGGGACGAACGGGCGCACGAGGCCGGGATTGTACGTGCGGCGGACGATTTTCAGTCCCATCGATTCGATCATCTCTCGCGCCGTGCGCCGCGTGAAAAAGCGGAGATGCGTGCGATCGAGAACGCCGGTTTCCTCGTAGTGGAAACGGCCGAGGAGCAGGTTCAGGCGCACGGACCAGAGGCCGATGTTCGGCAGCGAGACAATCAGGCTGCCGCCGTCGTTCAACAGATCGAGATAGCTGCGAAGAACGCCAATCGGCCAGGCCAGATGTTCGAGGACATCCGCGAAAATGATGACGTCGAAGCGCCGTCCGGTGATGGGATGACTCTGAAGGTCGCCGTGAATGACTTCGCTCAGGCGAGTCCGCGCGACTGCGACCGCCTCGGCGCTCGATTCAATTCCGGTGACGCGGTTGCCGCGTGTTTCGATGTGCTGCGAAGTGGTCGCGAAGCCGCAGCCGACGTCGAGAACGTCGAGGTTTTTACGATTGCCCCAAAGCCGGAGCAGCCCCCAATTCACGTCCTCGAAGTAATGATAGTTGGCGGATTCGTACATAGCTCTTAGCTCTTAGCTGTTAGCTCTTAGCTCTTAGGGGAACGAGGGAAAGTGTCGACATGCGGCCTCCTAACAGCTAAGAGCTAACAGCTAAGAGCTTTGCTAACGCGATCGCCCTCTCGATGCACACATCGCTGTTGATGTAGTCGAACTGCGCGAAGCGGCCGAGGAGGTGCAGGCCGGTGGCGGCGACGGCGTTGCGCATCGCGGTGACGTTGGCGCGGTAGTCGAGGTCGTAAACCGGATAGCCATAGAGAAAGCGGACCACCTTGCGGTAGACGATCGTCGACGGATCGACGAGGCCGGTCATCTCCAGCTCGCGGATGGTGCGGTCGATGATGGCGTCGTCCGACATCTCCCACGCGCCGTCGACGCCTTCGTTGGTGGTGATCTCCGCCATGACCGACGACGATCCGGCCGGCACGCAATGCTCGCTGAACGCTTTCGGAAAGGAGAGGCGGTGAAAGAGGAGATTCGGATCGGGAACGTAGAGCGCGGTGTAGGGATAGCCGCGGTCTTCGTTGCAGCCGATCAGGACGTTGATCAATGAGTTGTAGCGAAGCGTGGCCGCGAGTTTGTGCACGTCATCCGGCGCATCCGTCCAGACTTTCAGCAGTTCGTGAATCGGCAGCGTGGAGACGAGCGTGTCGTACGTTCGTTCGTCGCCGTCAGCCGAGGTCACACGCCAGCGTTTGCCATCGCGCGCCACCGAGGCCACGCGCCAGTTCGTGTGGACCTCGCCGCGAACGTTTTTCGCGAATGCGTGCACGAGCGACTCGTACCCACCCTCGACCGGATAGTAGAAATGCAATTGATGCAGATACCCCTCGGTGGAAATGCCGATCGAGGACTTGAGCACGTCCTCCATCGGCGGCTTCGGAATGCGCTCGACGAATTCGAGGCCGAGCTTCGTGGCCGGGTAGTTCCAGATTTTCTCGTTGTAGGGGATGAAGTACTTTTCGGAGATGCCTGCGCCGAACGTTTTGTACGACCAGTCGGCGAGATTGGCCGGCGTGTCGTCCGCGCGCGGATTGACGATGTAGCCGTAGATGCAGTCGAAGTTGTCCTGCGGCGGCAGCGCGGCCAGATCGTTCTCGAATGGATACTTCACGAAGCGGCCTTTGAACCAGATCTTGTTCTCGCGGCGGCGCTGATGGACGTTGTCGCCGAGCGTCTCCACCATCAGGTTCAACACCTCTTTGTTCTTGCTGAACATGATGTGCGGCCCGGCGGCGTCGAAGGTGAAGCCGTCCTCGATGATCGTTCCGCAAAGGCCGCCGATACTGTGGCGTCGCTCGACGACTTCAACGTCGTCGCCGAGGAATGAGGCGAGGGCGATGCCGGAGATGCCGCCGCCGAGAATGCCGATGGAGTGATGACTCATGAGGGCGGCGTATTGTAGTCGGGGCGGGCACGGCCCGCGGCGTGGGTTGCCCAAGGCTCGATCGGCAGCGTCGTTATGCGGTTACGGTCGCGCGGGTTTCACGGATCGCGCTTGTTAGCGCCGGCAGGGTGTGTTCGGCGCGACGCTGTCGGTGCCGCGTGTAAGGTCGATCAACGCGCCGAGGTTGGGGATGTGCCAGCGCGGCGGAGCGGAGGCTTCGAGGGTGGTGCCGGGCGCCGGCTGGCAGAACGCGACGGCGTTCTTCGCGTTGATCAGCATGATGCCGACCGGCAGCGGTTCGCGCGAGATCGCATCGAGGTGCTGTCCGCGGCGGAGCGTCAGCGCCGTCGTCGCGGAAACCGGTGCGCCGTCGACGAACCAGTCGACGTGCGCGCCGCGATCGGACGGCGATGGCGGGCCGATCGCGCGCCAAATCGGCGTTTCGAAATTGAGCGGTCCGCGGAACCATGGATGCGACGCCAGATTCGCCGACGCGTAGACGTCGTACGTGCCGTCCGCGAGCACGATCCATCGCGCGGCGGGTCCGAACGGCGTGACGCGGGCCGACATCCCGGGCAGCCAGATCTCGCGCCAGAGCGGGAGGTAGTGCGTGACGATGAATCCGCCGAACGCGCGATGCGCGGCCAGCCAACTGCGGAGATCGTAGTCGGCGATGATGGCTGCGGGCGGATCGCGCAGAACGTCCGCGATCGTGTAGCTCTCGAACAGTTTGTGCTCCTCCATCACGAAGACGTTGGCGCGCAGAAACCAGTAGCGGTAGGCGGGCTCGCGGCGCAGCGCCCAGCCGGTGCTATCGAACACTTTCGAGCCGGCAGAGCGCCGGTCGACCTCGCGCATGACGAAATCCTGGTAGAGCGTGTCGCTCTCCTTGCCGCGGAAAAGAGCGGCGGCGATGTTGACGGTGGCAGCGACTGCGACTAGCGCGATGAGCGCGCGGCGGCGTGCGTCGGAAGTTGCGAATCGATCGATCTCGATGGCCACGAACGGCGCCATCATCACGGCCGCAATCTCCATGTGATAGTTGAAAACGAACTTCATCGCCGCGATGAAGAGGATGCTCGCGGCCTGCAGGAACGCCAGGAAGAAGTCGTCTCCAGGCGCGCGGAAACCGCGCCGGAGCGCGCGCACGACGCCGAACGCTCCAACGAGGAGGACGGCGATGCCGCCGGGATCGACCGTGGAGAGCTGGAAGTTCGGAACGGCATCGATGAGGCGCAATCCGAAGACGACTGCGAAGCGGTGTACGAACATCCAGTCCGCCGGCGGGTGCTCGAAACCGACGGAGATCGAGTTTTCGCTCCACACCCGTTGCCACGCGAGCAGCGCCGAATGCGTCGCCGCGAAGTACACGCATGCGGCCCCGAATGCCGCCGCCGCGCCGGCGAAGCACCAGTTCGCGCGCACGTTGCCGCCCCAGGCGCGGTCGCGCGTGCGCACGACGCGGGCGAGAAGCAGCGTCAGAACGGTGAGCGGTCCGAGCCGCAGATTCGCAAATCCGGCCAGGCAGAGCAACGCACCGCTGGCGAAGGCGAACTTCGGGCTCTCATCCATGCGCTGCAGACAGACCAGCGCGGCGATGTAAAGGACGATGCCGAGGACGTCGACGCGATACTCGACCGCGGGCAGCATGAAAAGCGAACTGCAGAGCACCAGCGCCATCGCGGTCCACGCCGCGAATGCGGAGATGCCCGCGCGCCGCATCCAACTCCGCAGCAGGACGAAGGCGATGATCCACAGCGGCAGTTGCGCCCAGCGCATCAGCAGGATCGCGCTCGCACCCGGGCTGTTCGTCAGCGCTGCGACCGGCGCGAAGACGAACCACTGCAGCGACGTGTGATGCTCCCAGAAATCGCGATACGGAACGAGTCCGCGCCGCACCCAGTCGGTGGCGCGGAAGAACTCGATCTCATCCCAGACGATCGGGTGGAGTCCCTGCAGTTGGAACAACCGCGCGATGACCGATAGCAGCGAGATGCCGCCGAGCAGCGCGGTTGCGCGTCGAGTGTTCATCGCCGGTCGAATGCAGAGGTGAGGCGGGTGGTTGCCGGACGGGCGTCCGGCAACCGGGCATCATCAGATTTTTTTCGCGGCCTTCTGCAGCGACTTGCCGGTGGAGTTGAGCGCGTCCTTGGCCATCGACTTCGCTCCCTTCACGCCTTTGGCGACCTGTTTGTCGATCGCTTTTTTCGCCTCTTTGATTTTCGGCGCGGCGGCTTTCTTCAGCGCCTTCAGCTTCGGCTTCGCTGCTTTTTCGACGGCTTCGTAGGCCTCTTCGCCCGCCTTCGCCACCGCTTTGCTGACCTTCTTCGCGGCCTTCTGTACGTCCTTCTTCTTGATCATCGAGCGCTCCTTTAATGATGTGTCGGGCTACCTTAGCATTTCTCCGATCTGCGGCCGAACCTACTTCGCCGTTCCATGCACCTGATCGAGCCGCGCGCGGAACTCGCGCGCCCACGCGCCGAATGCATTCTCCACGTCGCCCCAGCGTCGATACGAGCCCAATCCGCTGAAGTACGCGCGGCCGGCCTTGCGGTCAGCGAAGGCAGCCACGCGTGCGTTCGTGTTGCTGTCGCGCATATCCACTTCGATCGCCGCCTCGCCGATGTCGACGGTAGGGAGAAACAGGCCGACGCCGATCACGGTGCCGACGGCTTTCGCGGCCACGTTCTTGGCCGGATCGACGGGAACCAACTCCGTCAGCGCGGCGCGCACGCGAAGCACGCCGTCGCCCGGCTTGTCGACGATCGTGTAGCCGCCGCGCGTCAGTTCATCCGTGAACGCGACGCGCAAATGCTCGCTCAGGCTCTTCAACTCTTCTGCGTTGGCCTTGTTGTCCGCCGGAGCTTTGCCGAGGAAGACGACGACCGGCTCGAAAAGGAAGGCGTGGTAGTCGCCGAGCGCACCCAGACGGCTCGACCACGATCGCATCGACGGACTGCCCGGAACCGACTGCAATTCGATGCCGCTGCCGAGGAAGACGACATTCGGCTGCTTCGCGGAAGTCGCGCAGCCGGCCAGGAAAAGGAGCGCCAATACTGCACAAGATCTGGTCATTTCGTTTTCCTTTGCTCTTCGATCCAGCGGTCGACATTCGATTCGAGGACGCTCAGCGGCACCGCGCCGCTGCCGAGGACGACGTCGTGGAACTCGCGCACGTCGAACTTCGTCCCCAGCGCTCCCTCAGCGCGTTTGCGGAGCTCTTTGATTTTCAATTCGCCCAGTTTGTACGCCAGCGCCTGGCCCGGCCACGAAATGTAGCGGTCGACTTCCGTCTCCACCTCGTGCAGCGGCAGCGCGGTGCGCGCGGCCAGATAGTCGATGGCCTGCTTGCGCGTCCACCCCATCGAATGGATTCCGGTGTCGACGACGAGCCGGCACGCGCGCCACATCTCGTACGTCAGCCGGCCGAAGTTCGAATACGGATCCTGATAAATCCCCGCTTCGATGCCGAGCCACTCGCAGTACAACCCCCACCCTTCGCCGAACGCGGAGATGTACGAATAGCGGCGGAAGTTCGGCAGGTCGCCAAGCTCGCGTGCGAGCGAAATCTGCAGATGATGGCCGGGCACGGCCTCATGCAGCGTCAGCGCCTCGAGGTTGTAGAGCGGCCGGCTCTCGAGCATGTACGTGTTGACCCAGTAGATGCCCGGCTGCGTGCTGCCCTGCGCGGGACCGACGTAGCGGCCGCTCGTGTACTTCGGCGCGATGTCGGCCGGCACCGGCTCGACGGTGTACGGCAGACGCGGAAGCGTTTTGAAAAGCGACGGCAGTTTGCCGTCGATCCGTTTGGCGATGCGCGATGCGCGCGACAGCAGCTCCTCCGGCGTCTTCGCGTAAAACCGCGGATCGGTGCGAAGAAAGACGAGGAAGGCCGCGAAGTCGCCGTTGAATCCAGCCTCTTTCATCACCGCGTTCATCTCGCCGGAGATTCGCTCGACCTCGCTCAATCCGATCTTGTGGATCTCCTCGGGTGTGAGATTGAGCGTCGTGAACTCGCGGATTTTCAGCGCGTAGTACGCGCGGCCGTTCGGCAACTCGGAGGCGCCAAGCGTCGTGCGCGCGTTGGGCAGGTACTCGTTGCGGAAGAAGTCGAGGAACTCGCGGTATCCGACGACCGCGCCCTCCATCACCGCCGCCCGCCCCTCGGCCTGCAGCCGCGCGCGTTCGGATTCGGGCACCGAGGAAGGGAACTTCGCGAACGGCACCCAGAAAACGCTCTTCACCGGATCGTCGACGATGTGCGCCGTGATCGTCGAGTCGTAGCCGTCCAGGGTCGCGCGTGGAATGGTCATGCCGCGCTTGATGCCGATGCGCATCAGCGCGATTTCTTCGCGAACGTAGCGCGGCCAGGCCTTGAGGCGGCTGATGTAGTTCTCGTAATCCTTCACCGTCGCCAGCGGGACGTCTTTCGGCAGGCGCGAGAAACCGGAGTGGAATCCGGAGTCGGCGTTGAACGGAACCTGGTAGTCGCCGAGCTCGAACGATGCGGCGGAGTCTTCCAGCCGCTGTTTGAAGATGTCGTAATTCACGACCTCGGCCGGCGGCAGCTTGGCGCGATCGATCGTCGCGAGCTCGGCGAGCGTTGCTTTGGTCTGCGTGTGGCGCCGTTCGAGATCGGCCATGGTCACCGACGGCAAGCGATCGTCATATTCGTGACGGCCGACCGAGGTGGCGAAGAGGGGACTCTCGCGAAGCTGCGTTTCCCACGCGCGGTCGAACAGCGCGTGGAGTCGGGCGACCTCATCCGCGGCATGAGCGGAGACGGCGATCAGAAAGACGACCAGGAGCGACAGCCGAAGTTTCATTCGCGAAGCTTATCGTCTGTCGCGGGAAGACAAGTTGACTTGACAGTGTTAGGCAAGTTAACTTTACACAAGGAGAGCTGACCATGAACCTGAGAAATCGCATTTTCAGCAGCCCTGCCACACTGATGATGATCGGAATGACCTGCCTCGTGTTCGCAAGCGCGCCGAGCTTCATCCACATCGCCACGAGGTTGAATCCGGACGCCGTCGACTTCGCGCGCGGCGTGATGCTCGGCCTCTCGATCGGCTTCAACCTCCTCGCGGTCTGGACGCGCGGACGCAATCGGCGCTGCGCGCAGTAGGGAGTGCTGATTGACTTCGGGAATCGGCCGAGGGAAACTCCCGTTCGAGCACTACAAGGATTGGGGATTCCCGGTCGACAAAGGGCCTCGGCGGATTCGCCGGGGCCTTTCGTTTTCGTCCACGTGGCGCAAAATCTGCTCAATCGAACGTTGCACAGAGAAAGGTGCCGATCATGTCCGATCACGATCCTCCACCAGAATTTCGGCAGCGCAAAACCCATCGCGAAGCGCTGTGGATTGAGGTGCCGCTCGAAGAGGAGATTCCACCGCCGCTTCTCAATCCCGATCGCAACGCCGCGGAGCAGTCCAACCCCGAGCCATTTCTGCGCCGGAGCTGACGCTTAGGGGTTCGCGGCAAGTGCGCGGAGGCGCTTTGCGACTTCGTCGGTCACGCGCATGACCGCATCCAGAAGTTCTTTGTCGACGTTCGCCAGACCTTCATATTCGACCGTGTTGCGGAGCCGGTGCGCGCTCTCGAGCACGCGCCACTGAGCCGCCGGAAGTGCCAGCGTGTGCGCCAGAGCCTGAAACACGATGTAACGCTTATCCGGCCGGTAGCCGTGCCAACGGAGCGCGGCCAGGCTGAGGGCGTGCGCGGCGTTGTAGGAGAGGTCGAAGCGGCTTTCGATCGACAGCGATTCATTGCTCGCGTCATGCAGGCGCGCCTCGCCGGAGCGGATCAATCCTTCGATTTCCGGCGCGGACGGCGCTTCGACTTTCAGCGCTCCGGTCGTAACGAGGTTATCGAGCTGCCGTTTCGACATCGATGCTCCCGATCAGCGGAATCACCTTACCGGATAGGACTTTCGTCAGGAATGGATTGCCATTGTGACGCCTTCGCGTGAACTCTTCGGGCGTCAGGAGCGTGGGATTGATTTTACGGCTTAGGGCGCGTTCCGCGCGCGCGATGCGCGAGAAGAGTTGTTCGAGTGTCAGGTCCGCCGCAACCACGAGAAGATCGACGTCGCTGCCAGCGTGCGGCTGACCGCGCGCGATCGATCCGTAGATGACCGCGAGATCGATTTTTCGCGCGATCGGCGTCAGCGCATCGCGCACCGGTTCTGCGATGCCGCTCGTCTTGACGATGATCGCGCGAAGTTCCTTGAAAATCGGGCTGGCCTTGTTGGCTCGGTAATGCCTCTGGTTGCCAACCGGCGTGACGACTACGAGGCCGCTGCGCACCAGCCGTTCCAGTTCGCGCTGTACTGTCCCTCGGCCGCCGCCGTTGCGCCGGAAAATCTCTGTGGCGAAGAACGACTCATCGGGATGGCCGTAGAGCAGCCCGAGGACGCGTTGCTGCGTCTGCGTGAACAGCGCATCGGAAAGGCTGAGCCGTGAAGACGTACCCATTTCGGGTACGATCATACCCGAATCGGGTACGTGATGCCATTACGGTTCCGTTGCGCCGATCACGCCGCCCATCACCGGCAACACGATTCCCGTGATGTAGCTCGAGCAGACGGGGGAGGCGAGGAAGACGTAGGCGGGCGCGATCTCTTCCGGTTGCGCGGGGCGTTTCATCGACGTTCCGTGGCCGAAGTCGGAGATCTTCGTGGCCGGCTGGTCGGCCGGATTGAGCGGCGTCCACACCGGGCCGGGTGCGACGGCGTTCACGCGGATGCCTTTTGGCGCGAGGTTGGTGGCCAACGACTTCGTGAAGGCGTGGATGGCGCCTTTCGTCGATGAATAGTCGAGCAGGATCGGCTGGCCGAAGATGCCGGTTTCCGATCCGGTGTTGATGATGGCGCTGCCTTCGCCGAGGTGGGGGAGCGCGGCTTTGACGAAATGGAAGTAGCCGTAGATGTTCGTGCGGAACGTCAGATCGAGATGTTCCTCGGTGATCTGATCGATCGACTCGGCGTGCTCCTGAAACGCGGCGTTGTTGACGAGGACGTCGAGCTTGCCGAATTCGGCGACGATTTTCTCCACGGCCTCGGCGCAGAACTTCGGATCCTTCACGTCGCCCGGAAGCAGCAGGCAGCGCCGTTTCTCCTCGCGTTCGATGACGCGTTTGGTCTCCTCGGCATCGACCTGTTCGACGTCGAGATAGACGATGGCCACATCCGCGCCTTCGCGCGCGAAAAGCACCGCCACGGCGCGGCCGATGCCGGAGTCGCCGCCGGTGATGAGCGCCACTTTGCCGGCCAGCTTGCCGCTGCCGCGATAGTCGGGATTGCGGAACTGCGGCCGCGGCTCGAGCTTCGCTTCGATGCCGGGCTTGGACTGATGCTGCTTCGGCATCGGATTCTCGTGATGCTTGCGCGCGCCGGCCTGAATGGCCTTGTCGGATTTCTTTTTCGAGGATGACTTTTTCTTATCGGCCGCGTCGATCTCCCGTTGCACCTTCCTCTGCTTCGCGACGGTCGCGGCTGTTTTCCTGCTGGCCATGTGTGCCTCCGAGCCGACGGAATGCTCGGTGCATGCCGAGGGCAAGGTTCGGCGGGGACAAAAGAGACATCGTCATTGCGCACGCACCTCCGGTGTGCTTTCATGAAACGTCCGGTCTTCTTCCACACGCGTTCTGACGGAGGTGTCCCCTGAATCCATTGCGAGCCGGTCTCGCTGCCGCTGTCGTTTTTGCTGTTGCCCTGCCCGCCGCCGCGCAGACATTCGTCTTCGATCTGCGCGGGACGCAGGAAGTGCCGCCGACGGCCAGCGTCGCGAGCGGCGGCTGTTTCGGGCAACTCGATCAGCCGTCGTCGACGTTCTCCGTCACGTGCGTGCACAACATCGTGAACGCGACGCAGATGCATATCCACCGCGGCGCGGCAGGTGTAAACGGACCGGTCGTCTTCAACCTCAGCAATCCTGAAGTGAGTCCCGTCAGCGGCACATGGACTTCGATGACGCCGGCGGACATTTCCGATCTTCTGGCCGGCAATCTCTACATCAACATCCACACAGCGGGACGTCCCGCGGGCGAGATTCGCGGACAGATTCTTCCTCGCACGGTCGACTTGGTCGCATTCACCGCGAACGGCTCGCAAGTCGTTCCGCCGAATGCGTCTGCTGCGACGGCAAACTGCACGGCGGATCTTGATGGTCCGGCCACGTCGCTCGCCATTCAGTGCACGCACAACCTCGCCAGCGCGACTGCGGCGCACGTGCACGCGGCGCCGTTCGGCAGCAACGGTTCGGTCGTATTCACGTTTCCGTCCGCCACATCTCCGCTCAACGGCAGCATGCCGATGACGCCGGTGCTCGTGGCTGACTTCGCCGCCACATTCCTCTACCTCGACATCCATACGCCGCCAGGGACGGAAGCAAATCCTAGCGAGGAGATTCGCGGGCAGATCGGGACGCCGCCCGCCGGCGCCACGACCGGCACGATCGTCATCAAAAAGCAGACTTCTCCGGCCGGCGGCACCGGCTACGGATTCACGGAGACGATTACCTCGGGCAGCTTCAACCTCAACGACGGCGGGACGAAGACCTTCTCCGGCGTCGCTCCCGGCGTCTACAGCGTCACCGAGAACGATCCGTCCGGCGCCGGTTCCGCGCTCGTCGATATCTCCTGCGACGACGGCGTAAGCAGCGGCGACGCGAACACTCGGTCCGCCACGATTCACGCCGTGGCCGGCGAGACGGTGCAGTGCACGTTCCGCAATTTCAAGACTGCCGTCACCGACACGCTCTTCGTCTTTCATCTCTCCGGCGATCAGGAACTTCCGCCCGTTTCGACGACGGAGCGCGGCGGCTGCATGGGGCGGTTCGACGCGGCATCGAGCACGTTCTCGCTCATCTGCACGCACGACGTCGCTCTCGCCACGATCATGCACATTCATCATGGTGCTGCGGGCACGGCCGGGCCGATCGCATTCGACCTCGGCAGTCCTGTCAGTCCGGTGATTGCAACCTGGAGCGGCATGACGCCGGCCGACGTCGCCGATCTCATGGCCGGCAATCTCTACGTGAACATCCACACGGCGGGACGGCCGAACGGCGAGATTCGCGGCCAGATTCTGCCGCGAACGGTCGACACGATTCCGTTTACCGCCGACGCCTCGCAGGTCGTTCCGCCCGGCTCCTCGGCAGCGACCGCGAACTGCTCGGCCGATCTCGATGCCCCCGCGGCCGCGCTCGCCATTCAATGCACGCACAACCTGCCCAGTCCTGACGTCGCGCACGTGCATCAGGCGCCGCGCGGCGCGAACGGTCCGATCGCATTCACGTTTCCGTCGGCTGCATCGCCGTTGAATGCAGCGATGCCGATGACGCCGCGGCTCGTCGCCGATTTCGCCGCGTACTTTCTCTACCTCGACATCCATGGCGTCGCCGGCGGCGAGAGCAGCGCCGGCGACGCAATCCGCGGCCAGATCGCTCCTCCGCTCGTCCCGGTGACCACCGGCACGATCCGCATTCGCAAGTCGACGTCGCCCGCGGGCGGCAGCGGTTTCGCGTTCACGGAGACGATGACGCCGGGCAGCTTCACGCTCGCGGACGGAGGCGAGAAGGTGTTCGCGAACGTTCCCGCCGGCAACTACAGCGTGACCGAGGGCGTGCTGGCCGGCTGGACGCTGACGGATGTCAAGTGCGGAGATCTCGACAGCACCGGCGATCCGGTCGCGCGGACCGCGAACGTGCACCTGCAGGCGGGCGAAGTGGTGACGTGCACGTTCACGAACCTGCAGAGCGTCGCGTCGCCCTTGAACTTCGTCTTTCACCTCTCGGGCGATCAGGAAGTGCCGCCGACCGGTTCGACCGCGCGCGGCGGCTGCTACGGCCAACTCGACGGCGTCACGCGCCGCTTCTCGCTCGTCTGCACGCACAACGTCGCCGGCGCGACCGTCGCGCACATCCACTCCGGCAGCGCCGGCGGCACGGGCGACATCGTCTTCGACCTCGGCGATCCGGTCAGTCCGATCGAGGCGACATGGAACATGACGCCGGCGCAGGTAACGGAGCTGCTGGCCGGCCATTACTACCTCAACATTCATACGAGCGGACGTCCGGCCGGAGAAATCCGCGGACAGATTCTGCCGCGCACCGTCGATCGCTTCACATTCACCGCGAACGCGGCGCAGGTCGTGCCGCCGACCGATTCGACCGCGACCGGCGACTGTCTGGCGGATCTGTCCGATAACGCCGCCTCGGTGTTCGTGCAGTGTTCGCACACCGTCGCATCGCCGACGGCGATCCATCTTCACGATGGCCCGCCGGGCGTGAACGGCCCGGTGATCTTCAGTTTCCCGACGACGAATCCATTCTCCGGCGATGCGCCGCTCACTCCGCGCCTCGTGGCCGATTTCGCAGCCGGCTTCCTCTACGTCGACATTCATTCGCCGAATTACGCCGCGGGCGAAATCCGCGGCCGGCTCTTCGGACCTGCGGCCGTCGCGCCGCCGCCGGCCACTATTCCGATCTTCGGGCCGTGGGCCGTGTTCCTGATGGCGCTCACGCTGGCAGGCGTGGCGTGGGGGCGCATGAGGTGATGTCGCCGTCGCGCTTGCGTGCGCGGCATCCTTTCCCTATGTTCCACGGATGACCGCCACGCGCCGCCTCGGCACCTTCGACGTTTTTCCGATCGCCCTCGGATGCATGGGCATGTCCGGGATGTACGGCGCGGCGGACGAAGACGAAAGCATCGCCACGATTCATCAGGCCATCGACAGCGGCGTCAATCTGCTCGACACCGGCGACTTCTACGGCATGGGCCACAACGAGATGCTGATCGGACGCGCCATCCGCGGGCGGCGCGGCAAGGTGCTGCTGTCGGTGAAGTTCGGCGCGATGCGCGGACCCGATGCGGCGTGGCTCGGCTTCGATGCGCGTCCGGCCGCGGTGAAGAATTTTCTCGCGTACACGCTCAAGCGCCTCGGCGTCGACCACATCGACATCTATCGTCCGGCGCGGCTCGATCCGAATGTGCCGATCGAGGAGACGATCGGCGCGATCGCGGAGCTGGTGAAGGCCGGCTACGTCCGCGCGATCGGATTGTCGGAAGTCGGCGTCGACACGATCCGCCGCGCGCACGCGGTGCATCCGATCACCGACCTGCAGATCGAGTACGCCATTATCAGCCGCATGCCGGAGCGGGCGATCTTTCCGCTGCTGCGCGAGCTCGGCATCGGCACGACGGCGTACGGAGTTCTTTCGCGCGGACTGCTCAGCGGATCGCTGCCGGCGGGCAAGGGCGATCTGCGCGCGCACCTGCCGCGGTTCCGCGGTGAGAATCTCGATCAGAACCGGAAGCTGATCGACACGCTCAACGCGCTCGCCGCCGCGCGCGGCGTGACGCCGACGCAGCTCGCGATCGCCTGGGTTCTCGCGCGAGGCGAGTCGATCGTCCCGGTCGTCGGTGCGCGGAGGCGTTCGCAACTCGACGAATCGCTCGGCGCGCTGTCGATCACGTTGACTGACGGCGATCTCCAGCAGATCGGGCAGGCGATGCCGCCGGACGCGGTCGCGGGCACGCGTTACGACGAGAACCAGATGAAGGTGCTCGATAGTGAACGGAACGCGTAGCGCAGCGCTGGCGGCGTTACTTGCGATCGCCGTCGGCGCGCAAGCAGCGCGAATTGACGACGACCTCCATTCCGCGGAGCGCCTGGCGTGGCAGAAACGATTCGCCGAGGCGGAGCAGCGATATCGCGAGGTGCTGAGGCGCGAGCCGAAGTCGCGCGCGGCTGCGCTCGGACTGGGGCAGGTACTTTTGTGGGAGCAGCGCTACGACGATGCGGCGGCGATTTATCGCGGCATCCTGCGCGATGCACCGAACGACGTCGATGCGCGCAAAGGGCTGGCCACGGCCGAGTACTGGAGCGGTGATTTCCGCGAGGCGCAGCGCGACTACGCGATCGTCCTCCGCGCGCGGCCGGGCGACGCCGAGTCTCGCAAGGCGCTCGCGGACATCGCCGCCGCATCGGCGCCGCTGTTCGCGAGCGACAATGACTTCGTGTCCGACGATCAACCGCTGCACCGCGCTCGGATGTCGGCTTCGTATACAGCGTTCTCCGATCCGCTCACGAAGTGGACGGCGACCACCGGCACGTACGCGCTGACAGCGCGAGGATTCCGGAGCGCGACGTCGCCATTTGCCGCGATCGCCGGCAGCACGGTTTTGCCCGCCGCGCATCTGCGCGCCAGCGCGTCGTTGCGATTTTTCCGTTTTCCCGACGGGGAAACGAAGCCGCTCGGCGGCGTTGCGCTTTCCCGCGACTGGCGCGGCGCGACCGTCAGTCTCGACGTCGATCGGCACGAGTTGCTGTACACGGCGTCGTCGCTTCGCACGCACGCCAGCGAGACGGCGACGACGCTCGGCTGGATGCGCAGCAGCGATGCCGCGTCATCGTCCGCCGCGCTTCATGCCATCCGCTACTTCGATGGAAATTCGGGCCGCGCCGCCGACGCCTACCACCTCGCGCGCGTTGCGCACGGCACTTCCGGATCGCTTTCGATCGGCGCTGCTGTTTCGTATCGCGACACAGAGGAGAGCCGGCTGGTCGTTAGTGGGAGCCAGCGCCGTTACGATCCGTACTGGACGCCGCTCGATCTGTTCGAAGCGCGCGCGGTTGCCTCCGCAACGATGCGCGCCGGCCGCGCGATCGTGCAGTTGCACGCCGACCGCGGCTGGGCTCGCGATCGCGATGAAGGCGTTCACCGCACGTTTCATCCGTGGCGGACGTCGGCCGATTTCGTTCTTCCGCTTCGCGGTGCGTTCCACGCGACGATCGGCGTCGAGCATCAGACCACCGTTTTCTACAACGCGAACTCCATTCGCCTCGGCGTCAGCGGCCGCCTCTGATGTGGACGGACGATGAGCTTTTCCGTCATCGCCGCGCCGCGCCGGCGTCGACGATCGCGCGCGTGACGCTCGGCGTCCTGATTTTCTTCGGCCTGCAGAGCGTCGCGCTTTTCGCCTTCTGGTGGTTCCGCGCGGAGCACGTCAGCAATCGCGTGCTGTTCGTCCTGCTCTCCGCCGCGGTCTGGTACGGCGTGTTTCGCATGCTGGTCGGCTGGTACAACTTTTTTCACATCGAGCAGCCGGCGCCGAGGAGCGCGCCGGGTGGTTTGTCGGTGGCTATTTTCACGACGTCGTCGCCCGGCGAGCCGTACGAGATGTTCGTGCGCACACTGGCCGCATTACGCGACGTCACTTATCCGCATACGACGTATCTGCTCGACGACACCGGCGATCCGCGCTTCGCCGAACTCGCGCGCGCCAGCGGCGCCGTGCACCTCGAACTGATCGGACTTCCCGGCGCGAAGGCGGGAAAGATCAACGCCGCGTTGGAGCGCACCAGCGAAGACTTCATCCTCGTGCTCGATCCCGACCACATCCCGCTGCCGAACTTCTTCGATCCGATCCTCGGCCACTTCGACGATGACCGCGTCGGCTTCGTGCAGGTGGCGCAGGCGTACTACAACCAGCCGCGATCGTTCGTCGCGCGCGCCGCGGCCGAGCAGACGTACGCGTTCTATGGCCCGATCCTGCAGGGGATGAACGGCACCGGCACGGCGGTGGCGATCGGCGCGAACTGCGTTTTTCGAAGAACGGCGCTGCAGTCGATCGGCGGTCACGGCATCGGGCTGGCCGAGGATCTCGTTACGTCGATCCGGCTGCATGCGGCGGGATGGAAATCGATTTACGTCCCCGAAATCGTCGCGCGCGGCCTCGTGCCCGAAGACCTTGGGTCATTCATGAAGCAGCAGTTGAAATGGTCGCGCGGCGTTTACGACGTTCTGCTGCGCGAATACCCGCGCGCGTTCCGGCGGCTCACGCTGCATCAGAAGCTGTCGTACTTCATGATCGGAACGTACTACCTGGTCGGATTGACGACGCCGGTCTACCTGCTGATTCCGGCGCTCTATTTGTGGACCGGCATCCAGCCCGCGGCGATGTTTCTCAGCGAATATCTGCAGCACGCGCTGCCGCTCGGCTTCTTCGGCATCCTCATCTATCGCTTCGCGCAACGATGGCTGTGCGATCCGCCGCGCGAGCGCGGCTGGCACTGGCGCGGGATGCTGCTCAAGATCGGCTGCTGGAGCGTTTATCTTCGCGGACTCATCCTCGCGATCTTCGGCGTGGCGGTGCCGTACATCCCGACGGCGAAGTCGCGGCAGTTGGGCAATTTCTGGCGATTGGCGGCCGTTCCGCTCACAATAACTGTGGCGTCGCTGGCGACGCTCATCGCTGTTTTCGTCCGCAGGTTCTATCTGATGCCGGAGGCCGAAGTGAGGATCACGACGGAAGTGGCCGCGGGCATGGCTGGATTTCTGATGATCAACGTCGCATGTATGAGCGGCCGGTTGTACGCCGCATGGAAAGGGAGCGCGCGATGACGGCGCGGCGGTATCAGGCCGCCTTCTTCGCCCTCGGCTGGCTCCTGCTGCTCGGTTTCGCTTTCCATCGCGGCATGGACGGCATGTTCGGACGCGCGTTTGCGGCCGTGCAGTCAAGCGTCGTTTCGTTTGATCAATCGATGTCCGACCGCGAGGCGGACGCGCGGGCTCACGTGCAGTCGCACGCGCGGCGCGACGACGTCGTGCGCGCCTATCCGCGTCTCGATGCCGCCACACTCCGCAATCCGCAGCACATGTTGTGGGGTGCGTACGACGGTGCGCTGCCCGATTCGTTCACAGGCATCAACGCGCTGGAAAGCCGCACCGGCCAGCCGTTCGCCATCGTTTCGTTCTATCAGGCGTGGGGCGATCATCCCGATGAGTCGCAGTTCCCGCTCCGCGCCGTCTCGACGATCGACCGGCTCGGATCGATTCCGATGATCACCTGGGAGCCGTGGGTGAAGGATTTCGACGAGGCGCTGCGTCCCAATCTGCCGAAGCCGTCCGAACGCGAGTACGCCAGCCTGGCGGCGATCGCGCGCGGCGATTACGACTTTTACGTTACGCGTTGGGCAACCGCCGCCGCGCAATATCGCAAGCCGCTCTATCTCCGCTTCGCGCACGAGATGAACGATCCGTATCGCTATCCGTGGGGACCACAGAACGGCAACCGCCCGGACGATTTCATCGCCGCGTGGAAGCACGTTCACCTCATCTTTCAGAAGATGAACGCGACGAACGTGCTGTGGGTCTGGTCGCCGCACATCTCGATGCCGTGGTTCGAGTACTACTACCCCGGCGACGAGTGGGTGGACTGGATCGGCACGGGCGTTCTCAATTACGGCGATGCCGCGCCGTGGTCGCGCTGGTGGACGTTCCACCAGATCGTCGAGAAAGCGTATCCGGCGCTGCTGAAGCTGCACAAGCCCATCATGATCACGGAGTTCGGCAGCGTGACCAGCGGCGGCAACGCGGGGCAGTGGTACGCGCAGGCCTTCCGCGACGTGCACGAAAAGTACGGCGCGGTGCGGTCGATCATCTTTTTCAATCAGACCCACGACGTGACGCTGTCAGCGGCGCCGCTGAACTGGAGTCCGCTGCAGGATGTGCAGTCGACGCGCGCCGTCGCCGCGGCGATGCAACCCGAGGTGCGGACGGCGCGGCGATGAAGGCGCTGTCGTTTGCGGCTGTCGCGCTGCTCGTGGCCGCGATCGCGAACGCCACCGGCATTACCGGCACGGTGACGAGCGAAAACGGCGCGCCGCTGGCGTCGATGACCGTGGCCGCGTACCACATCGATGGAACGCTCGTTGGAACGGCGACGACGAACGCTTCGGGAGCCTATTCGATAACGACGGGCGGCGGGCAGTATCACGTGCTCGCCTACGACCCGACCGGCGTTTATGCGACCTCCTTTTATTCAGACGCGGAATCGTACGAGACGTCGAAGGTTCTGCTGCTGACCTCAATCCTCACCGTATCGAACATCAACTTTAGTCTCGTGCGCGCCGGCTTCGCGGCCGGACGCGTCACGGGTCCCGGCGGCAACGCACTGCCGAACATGACGGTCGCCGCGTACAACCCGTCCGGCACGCGGCGCGGCTTTACGACGACCGACGCGGCGGGCAACTTCACGCTGGCGCTTCCGCCGGGAAGCTATCGCATCGCGGCTTACGACGACGCGCTCAACTACGCGACCACGTTTTTTTCGAACGCGACGTCGTTCGAATCGGCGGCGCCCGTGACGATCGTCGCGCCCGCAACGACGGCGGCAAATTTTCAGCTTCCGCTGGCCGCAAAAATCACCGGCATCGTGACCGATCGTATTGCGCTGACGCCGATCGTTAATGCGCGCGTGACTGCGTACGCGAGCGACGGCACGCGCGCCGCGCGAAGTGTCACCGCCGCCGACGGCCGCTACGTCGTGGCGGTGCGCGCCGGCGGGCTGCGCGTCGTCGTCGACGATCCGGCCGGCAATTACGCGACGACGTTCGTTCCCGATGCCGAGTCGTTCTCGACGGAACCGGTCGTCGCTGCCGCAGCGGGCCAGACCGTCACGGTCGACGCCACGATGATCCGCGGCGGCCGCATTACCGGACGTGTCATCGATTCTCTTACCGGCATTGCCCTTCCTGCAGTCGTCACCGCCTACAACCTCGACGGCACGGCGCGCGCGTCCGCTGCGACCAATTCGCTCGGCTATTCGATCGTGGTCCCGCCAGGCGATTACCGCATGGGCGTGGTCGATTCGGCTTTCGTTTATCTGCCGCAGTACGCCGCCGGAATCATCGTTCATGCCTTCGAGGGGACGACGAACGGAGGTGTCGACTTCGCGCTGTCGAAAGGCGCGCGCATCACCGGACGCGTGAGTGCTTCCGGCGCACCGCTGAGCGCGATCACGATCGGTGCATACGACTTCGGCGGACATCTGATCGTGTCGACGAACAGCGACGCGGAAGGCAACTATGTCCTTCTCGTTCCGCCGACGACCGTGAAGCTCCTCGCCTTCGACAACACCTTACATTTCGCCACCGCCTACTATCTCGGCGCGGCGACGTTCGATGCGACGCAGCCGCTCTCGCTGATCGAAGGCCAATCGCTGAGCGCCGATTTCGCCATGATCGAAGGCGGACGAATCAGCGGCATCGCCATCACGGAGACGACCTTCGCGCCGCTGCCGAACATCGACGTCATCGTCTACGACGCCGCCTTCCGGACGATCGCGCAAGCCACGACCGATTCCGGCGGCTCGTTCCGCGTCGTCGTCCCGCCCGGCTCGTACTTCCTCGCCGCCGCCGATCCCGCCCGCCGCTACGCGCCGCTCTTCTACGGAGGCGGCAACGGAACTCTCGTCAATATCTCCGCGCGACAAGACCTCGGCCCGCTCCAGTTCCGACTGGCCGCCACGGTCACGCCAATACGCCACCGCGCCGTGAAGCGGTAAGCGCAGCGATGCGCCGGAACGCTGGCGAGGACGCCAGCGCTCCGGCGCACAAAACTGGCCATCCTCGCGGATGGCCGGTTTCAAACTTACGACGTTTATACAGGGTTCTACTCGAAATCGAGTAGAACCGGGTATAAATGAGTAGAAGTTACCTTCCCGACTTGCGATCGAGGAGGTAACTTCAATCATTTCTAACGCGAATGCGTCACCTCATCGCAAACGCGCTACGGCCCATGCGCTGAGCAGCGCCGCCAGCAACAGCAACAGCCACGTCGACAGCGCCGGGATCGGTGCGGAAGCGACCGTTACCACCGTGCCTGCGGTGGCGGAGTTGTTGGCGGAGTTCGGATCGCTTTCGGTTGCGGTGACCGAGGCCGTGTTGGAAACCGTCGTGTTGCTGTTCGGCATCTTCAGCGTCAGCGTGATCGTTGCCGACGCGCCGCCGGCGAGGGCGCCGAGGCTGCAGGTGACGGTGGCGCCGCTGGCGCAGGAGCCTTGCGTCGTCGTGGCGGAGACGAACGTCGTTCCGGCCGGCAGCGTGTCCGAAACCGTCACGTTCGTGGCGCCGGTCACGCTGTTGTTGAGCACCGTGATCGTGTAGGCGACATTCGCGTTTCCGGCCGCCGTGGTGGCGCCGGTTTTGGTGAGGCTGAGATCGGCGCCGCCGACGACGTCGTCATTGGTGATCGTGCCGATTCCCTGCGCCTTGATGATGCTGCCGTTGGCCGGCGCGGTCAGATTGACGAAGAACTTTTCGTTCGGTTCGAAGGCGGTGTCGCCGTTCACCACGACCGTTACGCTCTGCGACGTCTGTCCCGGCGTGAACGTGACTACGCCCGATTTCGTGACGTAGTCGTTGTTCGCGAGCGTGGCCGAATTGTCGGCCGTCGCAAAGTTGACGGTGACCGTCGAAAGCGAACTGGCGGTGAGAGAGACGGTGAAGTTCGCGTTGACCGTTCCCGAGTTGCCTTCGATCACGGTGACGTCGTTGATGGAGATGCCGGGCGATGCCAGGCCGTCGTCGTTGATGATCGTGCCGACGCCCTGGTTGTCGGCGATCGTTGCTCCGGCGGTTGCGCCGAGGTTCATGAAGAATGTCTCATCCGGCTCGACGGTCGTGTCGCCGTTGATGCCGATCGAAACCGTGGATGTAATCGCGCCCGGAAAGACGGTGAACGAACCGCTGTTGGTCTGATAGTCCGAACCGACGTTCGCGCTTCCGTCCGCGAGGCTGAACGGCACCGAAAGCGTGATCGACGTCGGATTCGAAAGCGTGATCACGAAGTTCATGTTCGGACCGTTGCCGGCGTTGCCTTCCACGACCGACGGATCGTTGATCGTGATCGTCGGATTCGCGTCGTCGTTCGTGATGTTCCCCTGGCCTTGCGCGTCGCTGATCGAGGCGTTGCCGGGGTTGAAGAGATTGACGAAAAAGCTCTCGTTCGGCTCCGTGGTGATGTCGCCGTTCACGAAGACGCTGACCGTCTTCGTGGTCTGACCGGCGGCGAATGTGAGGCTGCCGCTGGCCGGCTGGTAATCGGATCCGGAGATGGCGGTGTTGTCCGCGCTGGCCCAGTTGACGGTCACCGGGAACGCCGAGGCGGGCGTGAGCGTGACCGTGAAGTCGAAGCTGGTCGCGCCGGAGTTGCCTTCGCTCAGCGTGACGTCGCTGATCGTCAGCGCCGGCGGCGCGTCGTCGTTCTTGATCGTACCGACGCCCTGGTTGTCGCCGATCGTTGCATTCACCGGATTGGTGAGGTTCACGAACAGCGTCTCATCGGCTTCCGGAGCGACGTCGCCGAGGATGGAGACGGCGATCGTCTGCATCGTCTGCCCCGCGGTGAAAGTGACCGTGCCGCTGTTCGGCGTGAAGTCGGTGCCGGAGGTGGCCGTGTTGCTGGCGGTGGCGAAGCTGGCCGTGACCGTCGATGCCGAGGCGGCGGAAAGGAAGACGTTGAACGTCATGATCGTAGTGCCGGCATTGCCTTCGACGACCTGCGGATCGCTGATGCTGATCGACGGCGTTGCCGGCGTGCTGATGGCCGCGCACGCGGAGAACTCGGACGTGTTGCCGAGCGAGTCGGTGGCCGTGGCCGTGGCGAAACCGCCCGCAACGCCAGGGAAAGTCACGTTGAACGTTCCCACTCCCGATGCGGCCGTGGTGATCGTCGTTTCACCGAGGAAGGTTTGTCCTTCGCCGGCGCCCGAGGGATCGCAGGCAGTGTTCTGGAAGAACTGCACGATGTAGGTGCTCGACGGCGCGCTGCTCAGCGTCCCGGCGATCGTCACCGTCCCGGCGCCGAATTGCGCGGACGTGATGACCGGGAAATTCTGCAGGTCGTTGAAGAGGCCCGCGTCACCGTCGCCGGCGTCGTTCGGGGTGATGCCGTCGTCGCCGAGGTCGATGCCGAGCGTGCCGTTGCTGAAGATGGAGTTGTAGAGGATCGAGTTCTGCCGCGACACCTTCGATGTGAACGCCTGCAGCGCCACGCCGGCCTTCGTATTGAAGGCGATGATGTTCGGCTCGGCCAGCGTGCCGATCGTGTTCTGGTTCGCGCCGCCGGAGAAACCGTCCAGCAGCGTGATGCCGTAGGAGTTTGGAATTGCGGCCGTCCCGTCCGCGCTCGTGCCGATCTTGTTTCCGACGACGAGCGTATTCGCGGTGGTGTTCTCGAGCTGGATGCCGGCGGAGAAGGAAGCGCTGGACGTGCTGCCGGAGATGACGTTGCCGCGGATGGTGTTCGCGCCCGCGCCGTTGAACGAGATGCCGGTGAAGTTCGGCAGCGCCGCGGTGCCGGCGGCATTCGTGCCGATGTAGTTGCCCTGGATGACGTTGTTCGCCGTCCCGCTGTTGCCGAGCGTGATGCCGGCCGTGGTTCCGCCGGAGATCAGGTTGCGCGCGGCCGCGGCGGCGCCGCCGATGGTGTTGCCGGTAGCCGTGTTGAGGATGAAGAACGCGCTTCCGTTCGCGGCAGCCGCTGACGTAGCGCTGCCGGCGGCGTTGGTGCCGAAGAAGTTGCCGTCGATGGTCATGTTCTTCGCACCGTTGAGCAGGATGGCGTTGTTCCACTTCGTCAGCAGCAGCCCTTTGACCTCGCCGCCGGTGACGGTGCCGTTGAAATTGAGGCCAGTGCCGCTGGAGACATTTGCTCCATTCAACTCGATCTGGATCACCGCGTTGTCGCCGAGGGAAAGTGTGTTGACGCTCGCTCCACTCTGCGAGTAGCCGTCGATGATGACCGCCTCGGTGATGTTGGGGAGGTTCGTCGCGGGCGAGATTGTGTGCAGCCCGGAGCCGGCGATGGCGAAGGTGATCGTGTCGGTGCCGGCTGCCGTGTTCGCGTCGAGGATGGCCTGCCGCAGCGTTCCGGCGCCGGAATCGGCGATGCTGCTGACGACGAATGTCGCCGCGGATGCGCTCGTGGCGAGCAGCATCAGGAACACAAATAGAGCGCGGCCATAAGCCTGGCGAGTTGCAACGGATTTCATATTTCTCCTGTTCGGCGCTCGTGGCCGAGGGGAACCGGGGAGGGTGGGAGTGTGGACGGACGGGAACCGGTGGCGAGTTGAACGTTAGATTACACGAAGAACGCGCCCGGAACGTGACGATGCTCACGCCTCCGGCGATCGCACCAGCTTCTCGAACAGACTCTCCAGCGCGGCGTCGAGATCGTGGTGGACGCCTGAATGTACCGGCGAGGTCTGGATGATCGTGCTGCGCGGCGCGACGAGCCAGTGGAAGCGGGCGCGTTGCGCGAGCGCTCCGATCGGGCCTGCGTCGGAAGTGCCGGCGCAGACTTTCGGGATCGAGTCGAGGTAGCTGTCGATCATCGCCGTATCGATGCCCGGCGCGAGCGCTTTGAGGCGCTTGTGGTCGCAGCCGATGCGCGCGCCGAGGAAGGCGGCGGTGGAGGAGAAGAGGATCACGCCGGCGTTGAGGAACTCGCCGCGGTCGACGCGCGGAACGACGCGGACGACGGCGTAATCAAACGGATAGCGCTTGCGCATCAGCGGCATCCTCCATCCAGCGTCGCGGCGATTCGAGACGGTGCAGCAGATAGCCGCGATAGGCGGCGCGATGATCGTCCACATTCGCGAAGGTTGGCTCGTCGCCGAGCCATGCATCCGGGATCAATTCCAGTACGCCGTCGATCACCTCGGGTGTCAGCATCGCGGCGAGCTCGTTGTCGACGTCGCGAATCTCCGTCGCCCACGGCAGCAGCACGTGATGCTTGATCGGCGCGAATGCGTTGCGGCTGCGCTTCAGGAAATCGTCGCTCCAGTTGTGATGAAAAATCAGCGTCGCGCCGTGATCGATCATCCACAAGCCGCGGTGCCAGACCAGCAGGTTCGTATTTTTCGGCGTGCGGTCGACGTTCGTCACCAGCGCGTCGAACCAGACGATCGACGACGCCAGCCGCGACTTGCCGTCCATCGTTCGCGCGATGATCGGATCGAACGTGATCGAGCCGGGGAGATAGTCGAGGCCGATGTTCAACCCTTCGCTCTTCGTCAGCAGTTCCTGGATCTCCGCATCCGGCTCGGTCTTGGCCATTCGTCCGTCGAGCTGGACGAAGACGATTTCCGGAACGGGCAGGCCGAGGGCGCGTCCCAGCTCGCCCGAAATCAGCTCCGCGACCAGCGCGCGAACGCCTTGTCCGGCGCCGCGAAACTTCACCACGTACGTGCCGTCGTCATCGCCGTTCACGATGGCAGGCAGCGAGCCGCCTTCGCGCAGCGGCGTGACGTATTCGGTGGCGGTGACGGTGCGGATCACGACGAGATCATGCCCTAAACTGCTGTCGGTACGATCCCTGCACCTCAAACCGCTATCTGATGAGCACAACAGGGCCCCACAATCACCCGTCCGCTCCTCGGGCGGAAGAATTCGCCATCCTCGTCGATGCGGTCGAGGACTATGCCGTTTTTCTGCTCGATCCGACCGGCGTCATCCGGTCGTGGAATCGCGGCGCCGGGCGAATCATGGGTTATGCCGAGGATGAAGCCGTCGGCAAGCACTTCTCCATGTTCTACGGTCCGGAGGACCTCGAATCGGAAAAGCCGCGTCGCGAGCTCGAAACGGCCGCGGCCGAGGGGCGTGTCGAAGACGAAGGGTGGCGCATCCGCAAAGACGGGCAGCGCTTCTGGGCCAACACCGTCATCACGGTTCTGCGCAACGACAAAGGCGAGATCACCGGCTTCGCCAAGGTCACGCGCGACCTGACCGCGCGCCGGCACGCGGAAGAAGAGCTGCGCCAGAGCACCGAAATCTTTCAACTGCTCGTCTCCTCGGTTCGCGACTACGCCATTTTCATGCTCGATCCGAACGGCAACATCGCCACCTGGAACAAGGGCGCCGAGCGCATCAAAGGCTACAAGCCGGAAGAGATCATCGGCAGTCACTTCTCGCGTTTCTACTCCGAGGAAGACAAGGCCAATCACAAACCGGAGCGCGAGCTGGAGATTGCGCGCGCCGAGGGGAGCGTCGAAGACGAAGGATGGCGCCTGCGCAAAGACGGCACGCGCTTCTGGGCGAACGTCGTCATCACCGCCGTGTTCGATCGCAGCGGCGAACTTCGCGGCTTCGCAAAAGTGACGCGCGACATCAGCGACCGCAAGGAAGCGGAGGAGACGCGGCGCGCGCTGCTCGAACAGCGCGAGGCGCGTCTGCAGGCCGAGGAAGAGCGCCGCCGTGCCGAGGATTCGTACCGCGTAGCGCAGGAAGCGAACCGCGCCAAGGACGACTTCCTGATGACGCTCTCGCACGAGCTGCGCACGCCGATGACGGCGATCCTCGGCTGGTCGCGCATGTTGCCGGCCATGTCGGCGGACGATCCGATGTTTCACGAAGCCGTTGCGTCGATCGCCGGCGGCGCGCAACTCCAGGCGCGGCTCATCGACGACATCCTCGACGTTTCGCGCATCGTTTCGGGCAAGCTGCGGCTCGCGCCGGAAACGATGGAAGTTTCGCGAGCGATCATGAACGCGGCCGAGGCGGTGAACGCAACCGCACAGGCGAAGGGCATCACCGTCACGCTGACGCTCGCGCCGACCCTCGGCGTGATGATCGCCGACCCGACCCGCATCCAGCAGGTGATCTGGAACCTGCTCAACAACGCGGTGAAGTTCACGCCGCGCGGCGGTAAGGTGGAGGTTTCCGCGCGCCGCACTGCCTCGCACGTGCAGATCTCGGTCACCGATTCGGGAGAAGGAATCGATCCGCGTTTTCTACCGCACATTTTCGAGCCGTTCCGCCAGGCGGAATCGCCGCAGACGCGCGTCCACGGCGGCCTCGGGCTCGGTCTCTCCATCGTCCGCTACATCGCCGAAGCACACGGCGGAACGGTGAGCGCTGAGAGCGAAGGGCGCGGGAAGGGATCGACGTTTACCGTCACCCTTCCGGTGCGTTCCATGGCCGCGAATACGGGGCCCGTTCGCAAGTCTCTCGGCGATATGTTCCTGCACCGCGATCGCCTGCGCGAGATCTCCATCGTCCTCGTCGACGACGAAATGGAGTCGCGGAAGATGGTCGCGACCGTGCTTCAGGCCGCCGGCGCGAATCTGACTGCGTTCGACTCCGCCACCGCCGCTCTCGAAGGACTCGACCAGCTTCATCCCAACATCATCCTGACCGACATCGCCATGCCGGAGATGGACGGCTACGCGTTCACGCGTGCGGTGCGCGAACGCGGATATGGCAACAAGGTGAAGATCGTGGCGCTGTCCGCCTTCCCCGCCACCGGCGACAAAGCCAGCGGCTTCGACGCCTACCTCACCAAGCCGATCGATCCGTTCCACCTCGTCGACGAGATCGCGCGCATCGCGCTCGCCGCGACGGCGTAATTGTCATCCTGAGGCTGGCGCAGGCGCTGAGCCGAAGGCGAAGACGCCGGAGCGCGCCGAAGGATCTCAAGCTTCCCATGCTGCGTTGAATCCCACCGGTTTCAGCCGGAGTTGCGCAACTTGACTACTAACCCACAGATTCTTCGCGCGCCGCGATTTTCTTTGATGGTTATCGCGCGTTCGTTCCATCGAGAGCCCTTCTCCCCCGCGGTTTTTTTGCGGGGGAGAAGGTGCCGAAGGCGGATGAGGGGGCAGCGCTTGGCAGGATCGAGCCGCGTAAAACGCCCCTCACCCGCACTTCGTGTCTCCCTCTCCCCGCAAGAAGACGCGAGGAGAGGGACTCTCGATGGGAAAGATGCTTTGGGTTCGCTACGCCGCGCTGTGCCTTCGTGGTGAAGCGCCTTTCTTAGACAACCTTCCCGGCCTCGACCCGTAGTACGGTATCGGTCAGGAGAAGCCATGCTCGAACTGCGCATCGAAGGTCTGTCCAAGACGTACTCGAACGGCGTCAAGGCGCTGCAGGACGTATCGCTCACGATTCCTACCGGCATGTTCGGACTGCTCGGCCCCAACGGCGCCGGCAAGTCGACGCTGATGCGTACAATCGCCACGCTGCAGGAAGCCGACGCTGGATCGATCGTGCTCGGCGACATCGACGTTCTTCGCGAGAAAGACAAAGTGCGGCGCCTGCTCGGATATCTGCCGCAGGAGTTCGGCGTCTATCCGAGGATTACGGCCGAGGCGATGCTGAATCACTTTGCGGTGTTGAAGGGGATCGTCAACGCGCGCGAGCGGCGCGACACCGTCAACGCGCTGCTGCAGCGGACCAATCTCTACGGCGCGCGGAAGCAGAACCTCAGCACCTTCTCCGGCGGCATGAGGCAGCGATTCGGAATCGCGCAGGCGCTGCTCGGCAATCCGAAACTGATCATCGTCGATGAGCCGACTGCCGGTCTCGATCCCGAGGAGAGAGTGCGCTTTCATAACCTGCTGGCGGAGATCGGCGAGAACGTCGTGGTCATCCTCTCCACGCACATCGTCGAAGACGTCAGCGACCTCTGCTCGCAGATGGCCATCATCTCCGGCGGCCGCGTGCTCATGAGCGGCGATCCGCAGGCCGCCGTGCGCGAGTTGAACGGCAAAGTGTGGCGGCGCGTGATCGGGAAGCAGGAGCTGGAAGACTTCCAGAGCCGCTACACGGTCATCTCCACGAAGCTCGTCAGCGGACGCACCGTCATCCATGTCGTGAACGACGCCCAGCCTGATCCGACGTTCGAGGCGATCAATCCTTCCCTGGAAGACGTCTACTTCCACTACTCGAAACGCGACAGTCATCCGCAGGCAGAGGCGGCCTGACATGACCTGGGAGATTCTGAAATTCGAGCTGCGCTATCACCTGAAGCAGCCGCTGTTTTACATCCTCTTCGTGATCTTCTTTTTCCTGACGTTCGGCGCGGTGACTTCGGACACCGTCACGATCGGCGGCGCGCTCGGCAACGTCAATCGGAACGCGCCGTTCGTGATCATGCAGTTGCTGCTGGTGATGTCGACGTTCGGCGTCCTGACCACGACCGCCTACGTCGCCAGCGCCATCAACCGCGACTTCGAATTCAACACCGACTCGCTGTTCTTCTCGTCGCCGATAAAAAAAAGCCAATACCTTTTCGGCCGCTTCACCGCGGCGTTCATCGTCTCCAGCCTCGTTTACCTCGGCGTGGTGACGGCGATCATGATCGGCTCGTTCATGCCGTGGCTCGACAAAGAGCAGCTCGGCCCGTTCGTTCTCAAACCGTACGCGTTCTCGTTCTTCGTACTGATCCTGCCGAACCTCTTTCTCTTTGCGGCCATCTTCTTCGCCGTGGCCGCGCTGACGCGAAGCCTCATGGCCACCTACACCTCGGTGGCCGCGTTCTACGTGGCGTACATCGTTTCGCGCGTTTCGCTGCGCGACCTGGAAAGCGAGAAGATCGGCGTCCTCCTCGATCCCTTCGGCTTCTCGCCCTTCGCTCGGACCACGCGCTACTGGACGGTGTTCGAGAAGAACAACAACATCCTGCCGCTGGACGGCATTTTCCTCTGGAACCGCGTGATCTGGATCGGCGTCGCGTTGATCCTGCTCGCACTGACGTTCGCGTTTTTCAAGATGGAAGTTGGAAGCGCGTCGGGGAAGAGAAAGAAGAAGAAGGCGTCCGCGAATGACGAGGTGCCGATTCCGGCCGGCGTCGCCCTCCCGCAGGTATCCCAACACTTCGGCGGCATGGCCTCGGTGCGCCAATACTTCACGACCATCCGCGTCGAGACCGGCGCGATTCTCAAGAGCCTGCCGTTTATCGTGATCATGCTGCTGGCGGTGCTCAACACCATCGGCGGCGCGGCGTTCGCCAGCCCGATTTTCGGAACGCGCTTCTATCCCGTCACGTGGGAGATGGTCGACGTCATCGAGAACAACTTTTTGTTTTTCGCCGTGATCATCGCCGCGTTCTACGCCGGCGAAATCGTCTGGCGCGAGCGGATTCTGAAGTTGAACGAGGTCACCGACGCGATGCCGTCGCCGACCTGGGCCATCTGGGCCGGCAAGTTGACAGCGCTTTGCATCGTGCTCTACCTGACGCTGTGTGCGGCCGTGCTGACCACGATCGCCGTGCAGGCCTCGAAGCACTATCACCACTACGAGCTCGGTCTGTACTTCCGCGGCGCGTTTCTCATACTCGGTATAAAGCTATTGCTGATCACGATCCTGATGTTTATCGGGCAGGTCCTCACCAACAACCGCTACGTCGGATTTCTGATCGCACTTTTCTACATCATCGCGCAGTCGGTGATGGACGCGCTGCACTACGAGCACCACCTCTATCAACTGTTCGTCCTGCCGAATACGACCTACTCCGACATGAACGGCTACGGCCATTTCGTGCGCCCGTTCGAATGGTTCAGCCTCTACTGGACGATTTTCGCGGCCATCCTTCTGATCGTCGGCCACCTCTTCTGGGTGCGCGGCACGGAGACGGCGATGCGCATCCGTACGCGCGTGGCCGGCGGACGTTTCGGAATCCCGGTCACCACCGCGCTGGCATTGCTCGTGATCGCGTTCGTCTCCACCGGCTGCTACATCTTCTACAACACGAACGTTCTCAATCACTACTCGACCGAAGGTCAGCGCGACAAGCGCTCCGCCGAAACGGAGAAGCTTTACAAAAAGTACGACCGCATCGCGCAGCCGCGCATCACCGACGTGCAGGCCAATGTCGATATCTACCCCGACAAGCGGTGGGTCGACATCCGCGGAACGTACAAGCTGATGAACAAGACGTCGCAGCCGATCAGCGACCTGCACGTGGTCATGGTCCCCGACGTCCCGCTGTCGGTGCAGATTCCCGGCGCGAAGCTGGCGAAGAACGACCCCGATCACGGCTACTTCATCTATCACCTCGCGCAGCCGCTGGCCCCCGGCGCGACGATGCCGATGACGTTCTCCGTGACCATCCACCACCAGGGTTTCGAGAACGCCAGCCGCGACAATTCGATCGTGGAGAATGGCACCTTCTTCAACAACTTCTCCACCTTCCCGCACCTCGGCTACAGCCCGAACGTGGAGTTGCAGGACACGCACAAGCGCCGCAAGTACGGCCTGGCGCCGGTCGTGCGCATGGCGAAGATCGACGATCCGAAAGCGCGTCTCGACAACGGCATCACCCGCGACGCCGACTGGATCAATCTCGACACGACCGTGAGCACATCGCCCGACCAGATCGCCCTCGCGCCCGGCTACCTGCAGAAGGAGTGGACCGCCAACGGCCGCCGCTATTTCCAGTACAAAACGACGTCGCCGATCCTCGGATTTTTTGCCTATCTCTCCGCGCGTTACGAGGTGAAGCGCAGCACGTGGAAGGGCATCCCGATCGAGATTTATTACACGCCGGCGCACGCCTACAACGTCGGCCGGATGATCTACGCCGTGCAGAAGTCGCTCGACTACTTCACCGCCAACTTCTCGCCGTACCAGCACAAGCAGGTGCGCATCCTGGAGTTCCCGCGCTACGCGCAGTTCGCGCAGTCGTTCCCGAACACGATCCCGTTCTCCGAGTCGATCGGCTTCATCGCCGACCTGCGCGACAAGGAAGCGATCGACTACGTCTACTACGTCACCGCGCACGAGGTCGCGCACCAGTGGTGGGCGCACCAGGTCATCGGCGCCGACGTGCAGGGCGGCTCGATGCTGGCCGAAACGCTGGCGCAATATTCGGCGCTGATGGTGATGGAGAAGGAGTACGGCCGCGACAAGATGCGCCGCTTCCTGAAATACGAGCTCGATCGCTATCTCGCCGGCCGAGGGGGTGAGCTGGTGGCCGAGATGCCGCTGATGCTGGTCGAGAATCAGGGCTACATCCACTACCGCAAAGGCAGCCTGGCCATGTACGAGCTGCGCGACGAAATCGGCGAGGATAAGGTCAACGCCGCGCTCCGGCAGCTCATCCACGACCACGCCTTCGAACAGCCGCCGTACGCGACCACGCGCGACCTCATCGCCGACTTCCGCGCCGTGACGCCGCCCGACAAGCAATCGCTGATCACCGACCTGTTCGAAACGATCACGCTCTACGACAACAAGGCCACGACCGCGACTGTCGCGAAACGCCCCGACGGCAAGTTCCTGGTAACGGTCACCGTCGAGTCGAAAAAGTTCCGCGCCGACAACCGCGGCAAAGAGACCTCCGTCCCCGTCGACGACTGGATCGACGTCGGCGTCCTCGGCGCCTCAAAGACCAAGGGAAATGAGCCGGTTCTCGCGCTCGAGAAACACCATCTGACCACGCCTTCGTCGAAGTTCTCATTCGTCGTTGCCGCGAAGCCCGACCGCGCCGGGATCGATCCGTTGAACAAGCTCGTCGATCGCAATCCCGACGACAACACGAAGAAGGTGGAGTGACCACAGTCATCCATCTGCGTTACATCTGCGTAATCTGCGGATAGAGTTCTCCCGATGCACATCCTCACCTCGGCGCAGATGAAGTCGATCGACCGTCGCGCGACGGAGCGCTTCGGAATTCCTTCGATCGTGCTGATGGAGAACGCAGCGCTGGCGGTGGTCGACGCGATCGGCGAGCACTATCCCGACTGCGATCGCGCCGCGATCTTCTGCGGCCTCGGCGCGAATGGCGGCGATGGGTTGGCGATCGCGCGGCATCTCGAACAGCGCGGCGTCGTGGCAAGCATTTTCATCGTCGGCGAACGGACCAAAATCCGCGGCGATGCCGCGGCGAACCTCGAGATCTGCGAACGGCTGGCGCTGCCGATGTACGAAATCGTCGATGACGATTCGCTCAACGAAGCACTCGTGCATGCCGCCGATGCGGACCTGATCGTCGACGCTATCTTCGGCACCGGACTCGATCGCGCGCCCGAGGAGATGTACGCCGAGACGATCCGCACGATCAACGATTTCGGATTGCCGATCATCGCCGTCGATCTCCCCAGCGGCGCGGATGCATCAACCGCCGAGCCATTCTATCCGTGCGTCCGCGCGGCGCTCACGGTCACGTTCGCGGCGCCGAAAATCTGCCACGTTTTCGAGCCTGCCGCGGTCTTCTGCGGCGAGGTGATCGTCGCGGACATCTCCATCCCGCACGCAGCGATCGAAGACGAGAACGTCACGCTCGCGCTCACCACGCCGGCGGACTTGCGGCCGTACATCGAGCCGCGCCTGGCCGCGACGCACAAGGGAACGTACGGCCACGTGGCCATCGTCGCCGGTTCGCCCGGCCGCAGCGGCGCGGCGGTGCTCGCGGCGCGCGGCGCGATTCGCAGCGGCGCGGGACTGGTCTCGGTCGTCACCGATCCGGAAACGGCGAAGCTCGTCCACGCCGGCTCGATCGAGTCGATGACGTTTTCCGGCGACGACGTCGCCGCATTCATCACCGGCAAAGATGCCGTTCTGATCGGTCCCGGCCTGGCCGATGACGAAAGCAGCTACGTCCGCATTCGCAAACTCGTCGCGAAGATCGAGCTGCCGCTCGTCATCGACGCCTCCGCGCTGAACGCCTTCGCCGTCCGCGCCGATGCGTTGAATCCCGATCGCCGTCCGCGCGTGATCACGCCGCATCCCGGCGAGCTGGCGCGCATTCTCGGATCGACCGCGAAGGAGATCAACGCGCATCGCATCGACGCCGCGCACGAAGCAGCTCGCGCAACTGGCTGCATCGTGGTCCTCAAAGGATTCCAAACGCTGATCGCGGAGCCGGACGGCCACGTCAACGTCAATCCCACCGGCAACCCCGGCATGGCCAGCGGCGGCATGGGCGACGTCCTCGGCGGCATGATCGCCGCGCTCCTCGCCTGCGGCATCGATCCGCTGGACGCCGCGATCGCCGCCGTCTACCTCCACGGTTTTGCCGGCGACCTGCTGAAAGACGAGATGGGCGACATCGGCCTGACCGCCGGCGATCTGGCCGAGCGCATTCCGCTCGCGATCAAGCGATTGTCATCCTGAGCCGCCGTAGCTGCGTAGGCGAAGCCGAAGCAGCGGAGGACGGCCGAAGGATCTCAAGCTTCCCAAGCTGTGTTGAATCCCCGTGGTTTCAGCAGGATCTGGGAGGCTTGAGATCCTTCGCCGTCCTCCGCCGCTCTGCGCTACGCGCCGAGGCGGCTGCGGCGGCTCAGGATGACACCAACGCGCCCTGCTCCAGCCAGTGCGCGACAAGGCGGCGTACGCGATACGAATCCGTCGCCAGTTGTCGTTCGCATTCCGCGATGTTTGCGCCGGACGATGCCTTGATCCACACCTCGCGCACGAGCGCCGGATCTGCTTCCTCTTCGTGCGGCATCGGCTTCACGTTCGTCTTCGTTAGCGTCATGTCGTCCGGAACGAGCGCCATGAAGCGCTGCAACTCGTCGTTGCGGCGCATTCCTTCGAGGAGCAGCCCCATGATCTCGCGCGGCACGATGTCGCTGACCAGCTTCTCCGGCGGATAGGGGACGAACGCGAACGTTCCGGTCAGCGGACGCTCCAGCGCCTGATAGAGCGCTTCGTCGCCGCGGATCTGTCCCATCTGCGCGTTGAGAAACTTTCCGTCGGCGAAAACGAGCTTCGCCGCGGCCTGCTTCTGCTTGTTCATCAGCGTCAGCATTCCGGTCGCGCGCATCTCGCTGAGCGATTGGATGACGGACGGCAGTCCGAAGAACTCCAGCGCGCCGGTGAGTGAGGCCGCGGCTTCCGCACGCGCCGCCGGTTCGGCAGGGGACCATTTCGCCAGTACCTGCGCGGCCGCACGGCCGACGTCCTGATCGGGAAAGCGGTGCGCGATATCGCCAAGCAAAGACTCCGATTCATCCGTGTGCGTTCCGGAAAGCGCCTCGATGAGCCGCACCGTCGAATCCTGTTTCTTCGGCAGCAGCCGGCCGAGAAGTTTTCCCGGAATCTCTTCGCGAAGCGCCTTGAGCAACACGCTGACCGTTCCTTCATCGAACGACAGATCGTGTTGTGCGAGCGCGGCCAGCCGCGCGCGCGTGTCGCCGAGGAGAGGGTTCGCTTTCATGCCGTGGCGCGCGATCGTGAGAAGGGCCGCGGACGTGCCGATGCGAGCCAGCGCGCTGATGATGCGGTCGAGCAGCTTCTGCATCTCGGCGGTCGGATACACCGACGTATCGTTGCGCAGCAGCGTCGCTTCGAATTCGGCCAGCCGGGTCGTCAGCAGCTTCACCGATGCGTCGGTCTTGATCAGGCCAAGCGCCGTCGCCGCTTCCTTGATGACGTAGATGATGTTCCCCGGCGCCGACGCCTTCGCCAGCGCGTCGAACTCGCGATCGATCGTCTCCGGCGACTCGCGCGTAATGCGATGCAGCAGGTAGATGAGGTTGCGGAGGTAGTACGTGGCGATGTCATCGCGCTGCAATTCGCGCTCGAGCTCATCGAGCGCGGCATCGCGGCCGGTCACGCCGTACGCTTCGATGAAGCCGAGGAGACTGCGGCGCTGATCGGCGCTTTGTTCGACGCGCAATTTCCGGAAGAGCGTGGCGATGTGAAGCGCCGGGAAGAACTCCAGCACGATTTTCACCGCTGCGTGTTTCGATCGATTCTCCGCAAACTTCCGCAACTGCACCGCGCTCATCATCTCGACCGCCTCGGCGCGAATCTGATCGACGGCTGCCATGTCGAGCTTCTTTTCCGGGATCGAATCCTCGGCGACATCCAGCATCCACAACGCCGCTCCGAGCGCGCCCTGGTTGAACTTCTCGACTGCCGCCGTCACCAGTTCCCGAAACCGCTTCGTCGCCACCTCGGGACTCTCGGCAAGGTCGATGATCTTCTCCATCGCGTCGACTTGCGACGGCGGACGCGCGGAGCCGGGCGCGAAGTTCGTCACGTCCCACGATGGCAGCGCGCCGCCCAGGATCACGAAGACGTTCTTGTCGCCGCCGCCCGCGAGCGGCCGGAGTTGATCGAGATATTGATTCAACTGCTCGGCGGTCTGCGATCGCGTCGCCGCCATCGCCAGGAGTTGCGCGATCGCCTGCGGATCCGCTGCCGCACCCTGGTTTCCGGCCGATGCCTGCTCGCGCGTCAGGCGATCGAAAATCAGCGAGTACTGCTTTGCGGCCTGCGCTTCACTGTCGCTGCGAGGGATCACGCTGAGCGCGGGCATCTGCGCTGGCGGGACTGTCTGCTCCAGCGTGGCCGAGGTCGCGCGCGACTGGCGCATCAGCGTGATGTCGGCGCGCAACGCATCGACCTCGGCCTGCGGACAAAGGCGCAGCGCGATGGCCGTCACGCGATCGAGATAGTTCGCCACCGCCACGCGATCGAGCAACTGCAGCTCGCCCGTGATGTAGATTTTTTTCAGCGCGTGCAAAAGAAGGTCGCACGCGGCGATCGAACGCGTCCGGTTCTGGACCGACGTCCACGTCGCCACTTGCTGCATCAGCACGTCGGGCGGCTGCGCCATCAACGTCGCCAGCGCGTACGAAGCCGCATTCGGCGGGATCTCCTCATCGAGATACCGCTGAAACATGGTCAATGCCGCCGCCACCGTTTCAGACATTCCTACCGCCCATCCGCTTGTTGGGAGCGAAGTGTAGCTCCAACCTACAATGCGCGGATGCCGCAGACGTATCTCTGCCGCGATGAATCCGAAACCGCCGCCGCGGGACGGGAGATCGCGCGCGCGCTCACTCCCGACGCCGTCGTTCATCTCGTCGGCGACCTCGGCGCGGGCAAGACGTTTCTCGTCCGCGCCATCGCCGCGGAGCTCGGCGCGAATCCGTCCGAGGTCGCGTCGCCGTCATTCGCGATCGTGCACGAGTATCCGATTCCCGGCCGCGCGCCGATCATCCACATCGACGGTTATCGCCTCTCCGAAAATCGCCGCGAGTGGATGGAGATCGGCATCCCCGAACTGCTGCAAGGTCCCGGCGTGAAGCTGATCGAATGGCCGAAGCGCGATTTCGCCGAGTTCGAAGACGGCCACGTCGAGATCACGATTCGCGTCGAAGACGATGGCAGCCGGCTAATCGATCTTGCCGCCACTCCGTAACGCGGCCGCTCCGGTCTCGGCAGACCAGCGGATGAAGCCGCGCTGGAAGTTGCTTCTGCGGAAGCGGCCATCCTGAAACTCGTCGCTGACCGGATATCCGAGCCATCCGCGTTCCCAATGAAGGCTTTCCCACTTGTTGCGGATCTCGCCGTGCACTTCGTGAGCGCCCGTTTCCGGCGTCCAGTAGATCGAGCCGTTCTCGAAGTGGACGAAGTGTCCGCGCTGGTCCGGCGTCAGCGTCTCGTCGCTCGTCGGATATCCGAGCCAGCCGCGGGCGCCGCGCAGCGCGATCCACTTCGGCATGATCGCGCCGTACATCGAATGCGCGCCGGATTTGTCGGACCAGAAGATCGTGCCGCCCTGAAAGTTGCTGAATCGTCCGCGGCCGTCGCCCATATCGAGCTCGTCGCTGATCGGGTAACCAAGAGAGCTGCGCTCCCAGCCGAGGCTTTCCCACTTGTTGCGGATCATGCCGTGCACTTCGTGAGCGCCGGTATTCGGAGTCCAGTAAATCGAGCCGCCCTGAAAGTGATTGAAGCGTCCGACGCCGTCGGGCGTCGGCGTTTCGTTCGTCAGCGGCTGGCGCAGAAAACCGCCGGCGCCGCCGAGGCTCTGCCACTTCTGCGCAATCGCGCCGTGAACTTCGAAGCCGAGGACGATCGTAGCGATGGAACTGCAGATGACAAGGGCGAGGATGGTGAGGCGATTGGCAGCGCGCATTGGAACCTCCGTTTATCCGTAGTGACGGAGAGCGCGGAAACGTTTCACAAGCCTGTGTGGCTCAGACACTTCTGTCTGTGCGCCTGGGAGGCTCGCGCTAGATTTTCCAAGTTGCGCGAAGTCCAAAGCACAGACAGGAGTGTCTGTGCCACATTCAATCGAAAAAGCCGTTCACCTCTACGCCGGTGATGGCGCGGCCGAGGGCGGTGAAGGTGCCTTGTTCGGCGATCTCTTTCGCGGCGGCGATGAAGCCGGTCCATGCGGTGCGCGCGAGCGCTCCGCCGACGCTGATGCGGCGGACGCCGGCGGCGGCAATCTCGGCGACGGTCGTGCCGTTCGTAAATGGTGTTGCGAGGAGATTGAACGGTTTCGGCGCGACGGCGTCGACGACGGTTTTGACGTCGCTCAGGGTGCGCAGGCCGGGTGCATAGAGGCAATCGGCGCCGGCGGCGGAAAACGCTTGCAGGCGCCGAATCGTTTCGCCGAGGTCCGGCCGCCCGGCGATGAAGCCCTCGGAACGCGCGGTGAGCAGGACGCCGCTGCCGCTTCGATCGATCGCCGCGCGCGCCGCTTCGATGCGCCGCACGGCGAGGTCGATATCGAAGAGCGGATTTTCTTTGTCGCCGGTGGAATCTTCGATCGACAGTCCGGCCACGCCGGTCGCCGCCGCGGCGGTGACGTTCGCCGCGACGCCCTCAGGTTCGATGGCGAAGCCGCCTTCGAAATCGGCATTGACCGGCACGTCGACGGCTTGTGCGATCGCCCGAAAATGCGCTAGCGCCTCCTCGAGTGGCACGTGATTGTCGCGGCGTCCGGTCGTCCACGCGAATCCGGAGCTGGTCGTTGCCAGCGACGGAAATCCGAGCTGGACGAGAAGCCGCGCACTACCGATGTCCCACGGATTCGGCAAAACGAAACATCCCGATTCATGAAGCCGGCGGAAGCGATCGATGGCAGTGCTCATGTCGCGAGGATATGACAGGGCAGGCGGCTGCCTATGTGGCACAGACACTCTTGTCTGTGCGGCTGGGAGGCTCGCGCTCGATTTTCCAAGTTGCGCGAATTCGAAAGCACAGACAAGAGTGTCTGTGCCACATAGCCTTTACGCCTCGTCCGCATCCCCGCGTGGTGCGAAGCGCTGTCTCGCGTGGAAGGCTTTGTCGAGGCCGATCCACTTGACGTTGTCGAGGGAGACGGTGGGGGCGCCGTCGGGCCAGTTGCCGAGCGGGAGATAGAAGTGGCCGTCGCCGAGGATTTTGTATTTGCGGACGAGGTCGCGCATGCTGGTGCAGCCGTTCTTGTGCGACTTCAGGCCGCGCAACTCCAGTTGCTCGCCGGTCCGTTCGGCGGTTCCTTCGTAGACCCGGATCTCTTCGCAGATTTGCTTCATGAATGATGTCCGACATTTTGCGTCTATTGCAAAGATTGGGCTAAGATTTTTCGCGTGACGGCGACGGCCTCAGGCGGCTGGCGTCAAATCCGCATACACTCGCGCGAATGTCCCTGTCTCCGAAGGTCTTGGTCGTCGAAGACGACGATGCCATCCGCGCGCTGCTGGTGGCCGCGTTGCGCCGCGAACCGTTCGAAGTTCATGCGGCGATCAACGGCGCCGAGGCGTTGACGCTGACGCGGTCCGCCGAGTACGCGGTCATCCTGCTCGACCTGATGATGCCGATGGTCACCGGCGTGGAGTTTCTGGAGGCCTTCCATGAGGCCGATCCGAATTCGCGAACAGTGGTCTTCGTGATGACGGCGTTCGACGACGTGACCATCCGCCACATCGCGCCCAATCTCGTGCACGGAATCGTGCGCAAGCCGTTCGACGTGCCGCAGCTCGTGGCCATGGTCCGCGAAGTCGCACTGACGCGGACACCGGCGCAGCCTTCGACGAACGCAGTGGCGGAATTGCCGCTGGACGCGGACAACGCGCAGCCCGTCGTCGAACCAAACTAAATCAACATCGAGCCGCAACCGGCGGCCGTGCCTTGCGCAACCAACGCCGTCGGCCGTGCCGACCCGGCCTATTCGTAGCGAAGCGCGTCGATTGGATCGAGGCGCGCGGCTTTGCGCGCGGGATAGAAGCCGAAGAAGATGCCGACGGCGGCGGCCACTCCGAACGAGAGCGCGACGGATGTCGGCGTCACGATGATCGGCCACTGCAGGAAGCGCTTGATGATGAGCGACGCCGCGACGCCCAACCCGACGCCGACGCCGCCGCCGACGATCGCCAGCGTCACCGCTTCGAAAAGGAACTGCAGCAGGACGTGACGGCCTTTGGCGCCGATGGCCATGCGGATGCCGATCTCGCGCGTGCGCTCGGTGACCGACACCAGCATGATGTTCATGATGCCGATGCCGCCGACGAACAGCGAAATTGCGGCGATGCAGATCAGCAGCATACGCAGGACGGTGGCCTGCTGTCCCTGGGCCTGGGCGATCTCTTCCTGCGACCGCATCTGAAAATCGGAGTCGCCGTTCGGCGGGATGCGGTGGCGCTGGCGAAGGACGGCATCGACCTCGTTCTGCGCTTCCTGAACCTGCGATGCCGAGGCCGCAGAGAGCTGAATCATGTCGATCTTCGTTTTCCCGGAAAGACGTTTCATGACCGTCGTATAGGGCGCGATGACGACGTCGTCCTGATCCTGTCCCATCATGTTGCCGCCCTTTTTCTCCAGGACGCCGACCACTTTGAACGGGACATTCTTGATGCGGACGATCTGCCCTACAGCCTGCCCGTCGGGAAAAAGGTTTTCGGCCACAGTGTTGCCGAGCACGCAGGTCTTCGAGGCGCTCTTGACGTCCTGATCGGAGAAGAACGTTCCCTGCGCAACGTTCCAGGAGCGAATGAGCGGGTAGTCGACGCCGACGCCCTGAATGCTGGTTCCCCAATTCAGCTCACCGGCCACGACCTGGGCGGAGGCGCGCACAAACGGCGAGACATAGGCCACGGCCGGGCATTCCGCCTTGATCGCATCGGCGTCCTCGGCGGTGAAGTTCGAGTTGCCGGTGAACGTGCGTGCGCCGCTGGACGTCGTAGCGCCGGGAAAGAGCATGATGTAGTTCGTGCCGAGCGCGTTGATCGTGTTCTCGATCGACTTGGTGGCGCCATTGCCGATGGCCACGACGGCGATGACGCAGGCGACGCCGATGATGATGCCGAGCGCGGTCAGGAACGAGCGCATCTTGTTCCGCGCGATGGCGCGCAGGCCGACCAGGGTGATGTTGCTGATGCGCATGACGGAACTTTTCATCGGGTTGCCTCCACGGGCACAGGGGCGGCCGGCGCCGCGATACCGCTGACGTTGACGCGAAGCTGCTCGACCTTCTCGTCATGCTGAATCACGCCGTCGCGCACGGTGACGACACGCTTGGCGTGCTGCGCGATGTCGGGTTCGTGCGTGATCAACACGACGGTCTTGCCGGCGTCGTTCAGCGATTGAAAAATCCCCATGATTTCCTCGGACGTGCGCGAGTCGAGATTGCCGGTCGGCTCGTCCGCGAGGAGCATGGCCGGATCGGTCACGAGCGCGCGGGCGATGGCCACGCGCTGCTGCTGACCGCCGGAAAGTTGCGACGGATGATTGTGCTCGCGCCCTTTGAGGCCGACGCGATGAAGCGCATCCATGGCCGCTTTGTGGCGCTGTTCGCGCGACCAGCCGAGGTCTCCGTAGATGAGCGGGAGCTCGACGTTCTCGACGGCCGAGGTGCGCGCGAGCAGATTGAAGCTTTGAAAAACGAAGCCGATCTTCGCGTTGCGAATCACGGCGCGTTCGTCGCGGTCGAGCGTCGAGACGTCGATTCCGTCGAGCTTGTACGTTCCCGCGGTGGGGCGGTCGAGGCAGCCGAGGATGTTCATCAGCGTCGACTTGCCGGATCCCGAGGGACCCATGACGGCGATGAATTCGCCCTGATCGACGAGGAGGTCGACGCCCGCAAGCGCGCGGACTTCGACCTCGCCCATCGAATAGACCTTGGTGAGACCGTGGATCTCGATGACCTTATCCGGCACTACCGCCCACCTCTTCCGCCGCCGCCGCCACCACCCGGACGACCACCGACCGGGTTGCTGCTGCCCGGAGGCCCATTCCCTTCGACCTTCGACGTGGCCAGGCCGATGACGACGTCGTCGCCCGGTTTGAGATTGCCAGAGACGACCTGCGTGTAGTGGCCGTCGGTGATGCCGGTGCGGATCTCGACCGCGATGAGTTTCTTGTCGGCGCCGAGAACGTAGACGGTCTGCGGCCGTTTGCGTGCAGCGGGTGGAGCGCCGAGTGCGCCCGCGGCGCCGCCCACTCCCGGCGTCCGGTTGCCGAAGCGCGCCGCGCGCTCCTCGGGGCTCATGCCGCCACCGGCGGTCGACGTTCCGCCGTTCTGCTGCATCCGCTCACGCCAACGCGCCCTGCGCTCTTCGGACGGCGGACCGGTGGAAGTTGCGGTCGACGTTGCCGCGGTCTGCGTGGATGTGGTTTCGGCCGTCGCTGTGGTGCTGGCATTGCGTCCGCCCGACGACGTCGCCGGGGCGCCGCCGACCGCCGTATCCGGCTTGAACCGCAAGGCGCCGTTCGCAACGCGCAGGACGTCGCGCACGACGGCGACGTCGATGGTGACGTTCGCGGTCATCTTCGGACGCAGCTTCTCGTCGGGATTCGGAACTTCGATGATGACCGGGTAGGTAACGACGTTCTGGGTCACCGTCGCGTTGAGGCGGATCTGCGAAATGCGTCCGCGGAACTCCTGATCGGGATAGGAATCGACCGTGAATCGCGCCGGCTGTCCGACGGCGATGCGGCCGATGTCGGATTGATCGACGTCTGCCTGCACCTGCATCTTGGTCATGTCCTGGGCGATGGAGAAGAGCGTCGGCGCGGAGAAAGAGGCGGCCACGGTCTGGCCGACGTCGTACTGGCGATCGACGACGATGCCGTCGATGGGGGAGACGATCTTCGTGTACTTCAGATTCGTCAGCGACTGATTGAGCGCCGCCGTCGATTGCTGGACCTGCGCATTGGCGCCCTCGTACGCGGCGCGCGCGGAGTCGAGATCGGACTGCGGCGAGAGTCCCGCTTTCACGAGGCGGAGCTGGCGGTCGTAGTTGATCCGCGTGTTCGCCGCTTCGACCTTCGACTTGGTGACGTCGGCCTGGCGCTGTTCGACCTGCTGCTGAAACGGCGTCGGGTCGAGCTCGGCCAGGAGCTGGCCTTTCGTGACGCGGCTGTTGAAATCGGCGTAGAGCCGGGCGATCACGCCCGACACCTGACTGCCGATCTGCACGGTCGTGACGGCCGACAAGGTGCCGGTGGCCGTGACGGTCATGGTGATGTTCCCGCGGTCGACTTTTTCGGTGCGGTACTGCTCGTCTTTACTGCCTCTGCCCTTGCAGAATGCCAGGGCAGCAATCGTCAGAATCACTGCAAAACGTCTCACGCTGAAGACTCCCTCCGCGCTCCTTACGACCCGATTCCTCAGGCGTTGAACGAGCGCGGCGAAGTGTAATGCACCGTTCCCGCCTACTGCGGCGCGCGGCAAGCCGCAACCGATTCGTGACCTTCGAATGGACCCGCGCCGCCTCTGCTATGCTTCGCGGCCCATGGCGCTTTTTTCAACGAAAGATACTCCGCCGCAGACGCGCAGCTCCGAGCCGCAGACGGCGCACAACAGCACCTTTTTCGGTCCGAACGTGACCATCGACGGCACGGTCACCGGCTCGGAACCGATCCTCATCGAAGGGACGGTGCGAGGGAAAATCAATCTCACCGGCGATCTTCGCGTCGGAACGAAAGCGCGTATCGAGGCCACCGTTCACGCGAAGAACGTGACCGTGGAAGGGAAGCTGACCGGCGACGTCTCCGCTGATGAGCGCGTGGAGCTCGTGGCCAGCTCCACGGTCGAAGGAAACATCAAGGCGCCCAAGATCGTGGTCGCCGAGGGCGCGCGCTTCCGCGGCTCGGTCGATATGGGATCGCCGAAACCGAATGTATCCGCGGAGCCGCCGAAGAAGTAGCACTGGCCCATCCTGCAATCCCGCACAGACATGAGTGTCTGTGCCACACGGAGGAATCATGAGCACTCCCGGTCTGCGCGAAACGCGCGACTACAAGAATTACATCGACGGCCAGTGGATCGCTTCGGCGACCGGAAAGACGTTCGAGAATCGCAATCCCGCGAATGACGATGACCTCATCGGCACGTTCCAGGAGTCGAACGAGGACGATCTGAATGCCGCGGTCGATGCGGCGGACCGCGCGTTCCATCCGTGGCGCCTCACGCCCGCGCCGATTCGCGCCGACTATCTCTACGCGGTCGGCAACATTCTCAAGCGCGACAAGGAAGCGATCGCGACGGAGATGACGCGCGAGATGGGGAAGGTGCTGCAGGAAACGCGCGGCGACGTGCAGGAAGCGATCGACATGGCGTTTCTGATGGCCGGCGAAGGCCGCCGCCTGCACGGCGTGACGACGCCCTCCGAACTGCCCAACAAGTTCAACATGGCCGTGCGCATGCCCCTCGGCGTGGCCGGCCTGATCACGCCCTGGAACTTTCCGATCGCCATCCCGGCGTGGAAGTCGATGGCGGCGCTGATCTGCGGGAACACGGTGGTGATCAAGCCGGCGTCGCAGACGCCGCTGTCGGTGGTCATGCTGGCCGAGGCGTTCGCGGAGGCGGGACTGCCGCGCGGTGTATTCAATGTGGTCACCGGCGGCGGCAAGGCAGTCGGCGAGCCGATGCTGACGCATCCGAAGGTGTCGGTGATCTCGTTCACCGGATCGACCGACGTCGGCCGGCAGATCTCGATCGCCTGCGCGCCGCAGTTCAAGCACGTTCATCTCGAGATGGGCGGCAAGAACGTGATCCTGGTGATGGACGACGCCGACGTCGATCTCGCGGTCGACGGCGCGCTGTGGGGCGCATTCGGCACGGCCGGCCAGCGCTGCACGGCGGCATCGCGCATCGTTGCTCATTCAAAAATCTATGCTGAGTTTGTTTCGAAACTCTCGGCGCGCGCGAAGTCGCTGCGCGTCGGCAACGGTCTCGATCCGCAAACGGACATGGGGCCGAACATCTCCGCATCGCAGATCAAGACGATTTCGAAATACGTGAAGATCGGTCAGGACGAAGGCGCGACGGTCACCGCCGGCGGCGCGACGCTGACGGACGGCACGTACGCGAAGGGACACTTCCACCAGCCGACGGTGTTCGCGGACGTGACTCCCGATATGCGCATCGCGCAGGAGGAGATTTTCGGACCGGTGACGGCCGTGATGCGCTGCGATTCGCTCGAGGAGGCGGTGGCCATCGGCAACGGCGTGAAGTACGGGTTGTCGTCGTCGATCTACACGCGCGACATCAACAAGGCCTTCGCCGCGATGCGCGACATGTACACGGGCATCTTCTATGTCAACGCCCCGACCATTGGCGCCGAGGTGCATCTGCCGTTCGGCGGAACGAA